>Ga0066825_10000007_pt1 | contig 98954 bp, 70 predicted proteins | sample ETNtaG_6_FD_65608 | JGI IMG/M metagenome (GOLD analysis project Ga0066825, IMG submission 65608) | Marine microbial and viral communities from oxygen minimum zone, Eastern Pacific Ocean - ETNP201306SV45 | ecosystem: Environmental > Aquatic > Marine > Oceanic | place: Pacific Ocean: Eastern...
CGATGCGCAACCGCGATCTCATGGTCATGAGTCCCTTAATGTCCTTCAAGAATCCAGAAATGCGATAGACGACCGTGAAATCGCCCAGCTCCATCACATGAACGAAGGGCTCTTCCAATCCCGCCCGTTTCGCCGCTTCGATCAAAAGGGATTCTACCTTCGATTCGCTGGTATCGTAGCCCAGCGAGACCTCTGCCGAAACGATGGTGCCCGAGGACCTTACCACTTTAACGGGATTCGTGACGAGAAACAGGTTGGGCAGCGTCGTTAGATTTCGGTCTTCGGTTTGGATTTCCGTATGGAAAAGTCCCCTACCGGATACGCGACCGAAATGTTCGCCCACGCGGATGAAGTCTCCCGAACGAAACGACCCCACCGATCGGATCATAAAGCCGCCCATCGCGTTTGCGACGAAAGTCGTCGACGAGAAAGCGATAATGCCCGTCATGACAATGCCCAGCAAACTGAGAAGCTGATTCGTCGTTCCTTCGTTTATGGGCAATGCGATAACAATAGCAATCAAGCCAATGGCCGTCAGACCAAGCATCACCAAGGGTTTGACGAAATTCTGCCGCTTGCCGATTCGCTCGACCCGCTTATCGAGTATCCAGCGAACGGACATCAAAGCGAAAACGACAACCGGCAAGGTGACTGCCAGGGGTACATACTCGAACAAGGTTTCTTCGAGACTCGCGCCAAACAAGCTCATGAGCTTTAATACAACCTCGCCCTAAACGCAGAGCAAGCTTCGAACTGCCATAGCCTAAAGGGCTTCCTATCGTTCTTCTGGCTCATCCCGACAGAAATCTCCGAAAGCAAGTCGGCGATTGAAATCAGGATTCGCGCCTCTAAGCTAGCGATTAACCTCTTCCCTTCACGCCCATGTCTCGAATGATTCGCGCTCTCAGCTTCACGATTTCAATAGCTCTTTTCGCAACAGCCTGCTCGGGGCCTGGATTGTCTTCCAATGCGGATATCGAAGCGGTCTTATCCGCTCAAGCGGAGGCCTGGAATCGCGGCGACATCCCCGCCTTCATGGAAACCTACATCAAGTCCGAAGAGCTTCGGTTCGCGTCGGGAGGCTCTGTCCAGCGCGGTTGGCAGAATACGCTCGAACGCTACCGTAAGCGCTATCCGACTCCTGAAGCGATGGGGCGACTCGCCTTCGAGGACTTGGAGACGAAACGACTGGCGGACGGTTGGGCCGAAGTTCATGGACGGTATCGATTGTACCGAGAAGGCGACTACGGGAATGCTACAGGACTCTTCACGCTGCTCATGCAAAAGACGACCGATGGTTGGAAGATCCTCCACGATCACACGTCGGCAGAATAGCGGTAGGATTCGTTCAATCTCACAACCGAGACAAGGACCATTACTGACGCGGCAGCTGCGGGAACACAGCTGTCCTACTTTATCGAATTTCGGATCGCTTCTGCAACTTGTTCTCCTACCCGGCGCGATCCTTCCTCTACGTAATGGACATCGCCTGCAGCGCGAAAGAGCTCGTGGCTAAACGCTTTAGTCAATGCATGCAGGTCGTTTGCGGGAACGCCGTGGCGCTGCATTACGCGCATCGCCGCCTTATTGTACAGAATTTCATCTCCAGCGAATCTGCCCGATTCGTTTTCGGGAACGACTGTTATGGAGGCCCAAATCAGCTTCGCTCCTGTTCGTTTCAGTCGCTGAACCAGCGTATCCAAATTCGCCTCATACTGAACTAAGGAAGTCGTCTGAGCCCCTCGAATCTTGTCGCGCCTCCCCTGGACCTTCGAGTCTGGATGGCGATAGCACAAATCCCACAGTCCCCAATTGAAGTGTATGACATCCCAGTCTCCCTCGCCTAGCCACTCGTCAAGCGCCTCAAGCCCCCTCCAAGTATCCCCGGCATTGCCTTTATGATGCTCGACATACGCCTCTCTCTTCATGGCCTCCACCACGAAAGGCGTATAGCCAATCGAAATCGAATCGCCGATCAGCAATGCGCGAGGCAGCTCCCCTTCGGCTAGAGAGCGGGCAATACAGAAAATCGAGATAACGCTGAACCAGAGGAAACGACTCACATATCAAAGGCTAAATTCCATCCACTTTCATTCAAACCTATTATCCGCGCCGCGGATACCTATTGCGTCCGCATGAACAAGGAATGCTAGCGACAGAAGGACCGATGATGAACGACCTTCGCTCTACTCGCTTATTGCCTCTAGCGAGGTAAATAAGTGCCCCTTCAGGACAATAGGTTTTATCCTACAACTCTTTCCGCTCTTCCGAGAAGACGTTACCGGAAGGGCCTTTCGGTAGGCTCCTTTTCCATTCTTCGAGTTTATTGACGAGACGCTTAGCGACTTCCGGCCGTTGCTCCTTGAGATCCGGCGTCTCATAAGGCCCCTCCGCATAGTCGTACAATTCGACATAGCTGCCATCGCGATTCGTAACGAGTTTCCATTGATCGTGAACGACCGCGTAAGAAACCCAGTGTTCGGGCTTGTTCTTTTGGGCCGGCCACGCTGAAGGATATTTCCAAAATAGCGGTTTATCCCGCTTCGGGTACGGGGTTCCCATCAATGCCTTCACTTGACTGACCCCATCCGACTCGTATCCGCGCGGCAACTTCGCGCCCGCAATCTCGCAAAACGTCGGCAACAAGTCTACGGCCGAGAGCAGAGAAACTTCGTCTACAGCTCCAGCGGCAATCTTGCCTGGCCAGCGAGCGATAAACGGCACGCCAATGCCGCCTTCCATCAATGAAGCCTTGAATCCTTTTCGGCCTCCGGTAATTCCCATCGACCCCGCCAAGTTATAGCCCGCGCCGGTAGCCGTATCGTGCATCAAACCAAGCTCTCTACCGACGAAGTTCCTCGCGGGCCCATTGTCCGAGCTGAAGATTACGAGCGTATTGTCGGTCAGTTTCAATCGATCCAAGGCGTCGAGCACCTCGCCGATCCGATCATCGGCATGCAACAGAACCGATGCGTATATGTTGTCCTCTTCGGGCAGATCTCTAAAGCGCCAGCGGTACTTGGGCACCGTATGAAACGGCGTATGCGGCTCGTGCACCCAAAGATTGACGAAGAAGGGCTTCCCTGCAGCGTGGCTCCTTTCGATGAAGGCGATCGTATGATCCGCATCCTCGTGCACCGGCATCTGCTCGCCTGCGCAATTATAGGCTCCGTATTCGTCGTATCCATACTCGCTGGGTAGAGGAGAATCCGGGATCATGTTGTTGGCCAAGTGCCATTTCCCGAAGTGACCTGTTCGATAGCCTGCCTCCTGCAGCATGCGCGTCAGCAGCGGGGCCTCAGGGTCCAGCCAATCGGGCATGCCGCGCTTCGCGTTGCTAGGCACCCAAGCGAAGTGACCGTCGATACTGTAGCGGGCCGGGAAATGCCCCGTCATCACCGCTGTTCGACTGGGCGAACACACCCCGCTCGCGACCGTGAAACGATGGAAATCCGTCCCCTCCTTCGCCAGTCGATCGATATTGGGCGTCTTGACGTAGGGGTGACCGTGACAGCTCAGGTCCCCCCATCCCCAGTCATCCGCGAAGATGAAGAGGATGTTGGGGCGATCCTCGGAATAGAGGCGGGCGACCTGCAACAATCCTATGCATGCGATCAAGAAGGGTAAAAAACGTCTCATCATGGCTAATAGTTTTTAGCGTGAAAAACAGTGACTATACATATTCAAACGAGCAAGCGCATCCCGTGTATACCGGATCTCGATCCCGCCCATCAACGTTAGTCCTGGGCTCGGCGTCGCAGTTTCGCCATTCGACAAGAACTAGTCGAGCATTGGAGCATTTTGTAGGAGCGGGTTTATCCCGCTATCTCGTCGCTCATCCAATAGCGGGATAAACCCGCTCCTACGACGGATCATTGGATGGATTCGCATATCGGATCCGGCGTCCCTCACCACGTCCGCTCCTTCAGCAACTCTTGAATCTGCTCCTTCGGCACGGGCAGACGGTCCATGTGATCTTCCAGCCATTTGGAGAAATCCTTCTCGATCGCGTCCGACCAGCGCGTGTCGATTTGACCCGAAGTATAAATGCCCGCCTTTATCCGCTCGAAGCCGAACTGATCGCGCAAACGGATCAGCTCGGAGGTCTTCACCACCTTTTCCGCTAAGTGAGCGGGAATCACGATGACGCCAGAGCGCTTCCCTAGAATAACGTCGCCCGGCATGACCGTTACGCCCCCCACATTCACCGGAACATTGATCCCGGTTATCATCGATGCCCAATAGAAACTGGGATTCCATCCCCTCACGAAGCCATTGAAGCCCTCTATCTTCTCCAATTGCTCCAAGTCGCGAGCCACTCCATTGAAGAGCACTCCGTTGCCCGAATTCGCGAAGATTGTGGTCCCCAATGTCGCCCCAATGATCGGACCGCCATCGGTTCGATTGTCGTATACGTCCGCCACATACACATCTCCTGGCTGCAGCATGTCAATTGGCCAAGTGACCTGACCTCCGGAATGGCCGTCCTTTACAGCCTGCGCATCTACCACTTCATTGACGTCTTTCCGCAAAGGCATGTACATCGCCGTCATCGCCCGGCCGCAAAGCGTCTCGCCAGGATGAACATGCTCCCAGCCGTCCTCGAATTGATACTCGTAGCCTTCGTTTTTCAAAACCACCCACGCCGCTTCGATATCCACAAGCTTCATACGTTCGATTATGCTATCGGACACCTTGGGTCGCCCATTGGGGAAACGTGCGCCCTCCCACTGCGGGGTGAATTTGATCATCGCCTCCCTATCCAATGAAAACGGCATGGCCGAAACGAACGAACTGCCGACAAGCAAGCACGCGAAGGAAAGAGCGATTCGAATAGGGGTATTGTATTTCATTTTGGATACGATTGTTAAAAGTTCGTGGATCTCAATCTCGCTCTCCAACTCATACGAAGTCCGAGCTGGATCCTGGTTCTTGAGGCGTTCTGTAGATTCCATCCTGCACGATAGCCGGATGCGAAAAGTATTCACGGAGATGCGGGATGTGCTCGAGAAACAGGGCGTCATGACCCAGGGCGATGTGATTAAACAAAACCAGGTGCTGGTGAATTTGTCCCATGTCGCCCACATGAGGCACTACCGGGAGACCGTATTTGCGGGCCAATAGACTCACTGTGATGAATTCGCTGATCCCCCCAACGCGCGTACAATCGACTTGCACGTAAGTCACCGCCTTAGCCTGCATGAAGTTTTTGAAGAGCACGCGATTCGACACATGTTCGCCCAAGGCAATATCGATGGGCTCGATCTCACGCGCCAAGGTTTGGTGGCCCAGAACGTCATCGGGCTGTGTCGGCTCCTCCATCCAAAACGGCGACATGCCTGCCAGGGCCTTCGAGGTGCGAATCGACTTTGGCAAGGACCAGCTCTGGTTCACATCCAACATGACCCGTGCATCGTCTCCCGCCGCTTCCCGCACGAGATAGGCGCGACGCACATCTCGTTCTGTCTCCGGCGAGCCCACCTTGAGCTTCATAGCATCGAATCCGGCATCAACCGCTCGCTTCACGTTTTCTTTGACCTGCTCGTCGGTGTAATCGAACCATCCGATCGAAGTGTCGTAGCCAGGATAACCCGCATCGATGATCCCTTCTCGCGAACCGCGTCCCGAACGATTCGCTTCAATCAATTGAATGGCATCCTCGCGGGTCAGCTCTTCCTCCAGATAGCTAAGATCCAGGGTATTGACGATCTCTTCCGGGCTCAGGTCAATCAGCAGTTTCCACAGCGGAACCCCTCTGACTTTAGCCCACAAGTCGTAGCACGCATTGACGATGCTCGCCAGGGCAAGGTGCACCATGCCTTTGTGAGGACCGAGCCAGCGATACTGAGGATGATCCGCCATGGCCTTAAATCGGACCCCGAATTCCGCCATCAGCTCATCGATATCGCAGCCAACCAAGGAAGCCGAGAGGCCGTCCACCAAGGACTTAATTTCCTGATTGCCTCCTCCTATCGTGAAGACGATGCCCGTGCCGCGAACGCCATTGTCCGCGTGGAGATAGGTTACGATGTAGGAGTAAACGGGATCCGTATGGATCGAGTCGGTACCGTCTCCTGCTTCGAGGGGGAATTCCTTAACGTCGGTCGTTATGCGGCTAATTGTTGGCATCAGGCGTTTTTCGAAGGTCCGTATCTAAATCGTTTATACAAAGGTATCGCAAGCAAGACGATGGATGCGATCACGAAGATCAACGAGAAGGGCCTCTGAACGAGCGGCAAGAAACTGCCGTTCGACGCCATAAGCCCCATTTGCAAATTCTCTTCCGCGATTGGCGCCAATATAAATCCAATGACAAACGGAGCTAGCGGGATTTTCATCTTCTCGAAGCTAAACCCGAGCAGCCCAAAGAACAGCATGGTCCAAACGTCGAACATCCGCGTCGACAAAGCGAAAGATCCGATGATGCAAAAGACCAGGATTACGGGCATCAAGAGACTGCGCGGCAGCGAAGCCAATCGAGCGATATGCTTCACCGCCACGAGCATGAAGAGAAACATGAAGACATTGGATACGAACATCGCTCCCATGATGGTGTAGACCATTTCCGGGTTTTGCTGGAATAGTAATGGCCCAGGTTGCAATCCATGAATGAGCAACCCTCCAAGCAGAATCGCATCCACCACGCTGCCCGGAATGCCCAAGGAAACCAACGGAATCAGCGCCCCGCCGATCGTAGCATTATTCGCCGACTCCGCCGCCACGATGGCCGTTTCCGAGCCCTTCCCGAATTTCGCTTGCTCTTCGGGTTTGGCGAAAGACTTGGCAGCGCTGTAGGCGGATACCGATCCGATGTTGGCGCCAATTCCAGGCAAGATGCCGATCCAGGTTCCGATGACAGAGGAGCGGAGCAAATTCACCGCCTGATCCTTCCAATCCTTCACGCTGAACAGCATGTCGCGCACGCGCTTGAGCGGAATGATGGTCGCTTTCTCATTCAGACGCGTGAGATCGGAAATGATCTGACTTATGGCAAACATGCCAATCAGCACCGGAAGCAATTTCAATCCGCCATTCAGCTCCTCGAAACCGAAGGTCATGCGCAGCTCCCCCGTAGCCTTGTCAATGCCTGGCAGCGAGGCCAACACGCCCAGGGAAGCGGAGAGGAAGGCTTTGCTGATCGACTTGCCTCCAATCGACGCGATGAGGACCAGAGCCAGCAATACGAGGGCGAAGAAATCGAATGGCCCGAGTCTTGTTGAATACAAGGCGATCGGAGCGGAAAGCGTGATCAGGAATAGCCAGGACACGAGTCCCCCCACGAACGACGCCGTAATTCCGAGTCCCAGCGCCCGACCTGGCTTTCCCGCATTTGCCATCGGGTAGCCATCCATGGTCGTCATGATCGAAGCCGGCGTGCCTGGCATTCGCAACAGAGTCGCTGTTATCAGTCCGCCGCTGATGGCCCCCACATACATGCTGATGAGCAAGATGAAGGCATTGATCGGATCCATGTTGAAGGTGAGCGGGAGGGTCAGCGCGATGAGCATGGCTCCGGTCAACCCAGGAATCGCGCCCATCGTGATACCCAATACCGTACCGAGCGCCACCAGCATGGCGCCTTGGACGCTGAAGAGATAAGACGTGGCGGTTTGCAGAGCTTCCATATTACGGCAAGTCGATGGTGAAGAGCTGGGTGAAGACGAAGTGCAACCCGAAGGACATGAGCAAGGCTACCTCCAGAATGGGAATCCACTTGCTCCGGTCCATTCCCGTAAGGAAAAGCCCCGCCGCGACGACGAATAGAATGGTCGCCCAGACGAAGGGCATGATTCCCAAGCCCATGAGCAATACATAACCTATTGTCATCGCCAAGGACCCAACTGCGTAGTCGTAGCGTAACCGAATATCCGATACCTCGCTTGATCGAGTCGACCTCGCTCTGAAAGCGTTAACCGCTACAATGGCGATAAACAATACAACGAACAGCAGTGTCCATCGCTCGAAATCGGGCAGCTCGACTCGATGCTCGGGCTTGATGCTGCCAAAGGTCTCCATCCGATCGTCGATACGCTGACTCAATTCGTCGCCCACGATGATACGAGGCAGGATCTGCAGTTCGTCGGTACGCTTGAGCATATACTCCGTCTTCATTACCTTGCCCATAACCTCGGCGAAATAATTCACGATCGATTGATCCGTCCCTCTGGGGAACCACCAGTAATGGAGATTGGCGCTGTACACGGGAAAACCCAGTTCCTCGCTAGTAGGAACGTCAGGGATCGAGGGCACCCGCTCTTTGCCCAGATAAGCGAGCGCCTTCAGGCCATTTTGCTGAAATCGAACATACTCGCCGACCGATAGGATAATCGCATCCAAATGGCCCCCCATCACTGCCGCTAGGCGATGAGCCCCGCCGCCTGTCGCGACAAAGCGAAAGCGCGCGCCCGGCAAAGTGTTCTCCAGCATTATGGAAGTGAAGTGAGTGGGCGTATTCAAATTCACCCCGAACTTAAGCGTCTCGGGATTCGCCTGGGCCGCTTTCATCAGTTCGCCCAGCGATTGATAAGGCGAGTTTTCCGAGACCAGCAACACCACCCCGAATTGTCCCGTGGCGGCAGCCACCTCGTAATCGTCGGGACCATTGGGCGATTGCCCATTCGACTTCGCCACCATCAAGGCTTCGTGCAAGCACAGGACCGTGTATCCATCCGGACGCGCATCCTTGACGTAGCTGCTGCCTATGGACGTGCCTCCTCCGGGCTTGTTAACGACGACCAAGGGTTGGGGCATCAGCTCGTTATCGTTGATGGCCTTCTGCACGATTCTCACGAAGGTATCGGATCCCCCGCCCGGCTGAAACGGTACCACGACCCGAATCGGCTTACGCGGATACTGCTCCCCTAGGCTCGACCCCAGCTTATGGTATTGGAAAATCGACAGCAGGATCAGGACAGCCACGCAGGCATGTTTAAGGACGCTCGATTGCATAGAGTTCATTCGAGTAGCGAGGCGACTAAACTATTTCCGGATGGGTCCCGTCACATCCCACTGTACGCCACGCGTGGTCGTTTTCAATACGCCACCGACGCCCCCATAGTACAAGGTAGGCGGATTCGTCTTGGAATCGAATACCAAGGTCCAGGCGTTGTTCGACCAACGCAGTCCAGCGGTTTCAAAGGAATCGCCGCTATCGGTACTGACGAAGACACCCGCCAAGGTACCCACATAAACATGGTTCGGGTTCGCTGGGTCGATCGCCATCGAACTTATATGCTCCATCAAGGGCTTCGCTCCCGTTGTCCAGGTCTTCCCGCCATCCGCGCTGCGGAAAACTCCCCGCGGCCGCGTGCCTACGTAAACGATGTTCGGGTCAGTAGGATCCAAGGCCAAAGCCCACACATCGACGTCGTAGATTCCTTGGGGATCCGCGCTCCAATTGGCGCCACCATCAGTAGTCTTGTAAACGCCGTGCCAAGTCCCTGCGTATAAAGTATCCGGATTGTTGGGATCGATCGCCAGAACACGCACCACCTTATCGATGAGCCCTCGATTGATCTCCTTCCATTCCCGACCGCCATTGGTGGTCTTGAAAACTCCGCCACCCTCCGTTCCCGCGTATACGATTTGATCGTTTTTCGGATGGATCGCCAGGGCTCTCATATCAGGAAAGGAAAGGCCATCGTTGATGGCTTGCCAGCTGACCGCTCCATCCATCGAACGGTACATACCCATCTTGTGAGTGCCGACATAGAGCAAATCAGGATTCGATTCGCTGACCACTATAGTTCGAGGGGATAGCATCTTCAGCCCGAAGGTTGGCCAGTTATCCTTACCTCCATTCAAGGTCTTGCAGAGTCCCTTAGCGGCTCCCGCGTAGATTATATCAGGATTGGTCGGATGCAGAGCGACCGCCTGCGTCTCTCCGTGTCCTGGAGACGCCATCTGAGCGTGAAGATTGCCCGTCGTTAGAAAGATCGCTATAACAAGGAACAGAATGATGAATTGACCTGAAGTTCCTGAGTCACTCGAGCGAATGCTGCGCCCTAGTACAGTCGTCGTAGGAGCGGCTTTACGCCGCGATCCATTAGGCAGCGCGTATCCTGATCGCGGCATGAAGCCGCTCCTACAGATAATTGGATGTCTCATCTGTATTGAACTATTCACTAGCGGTCCCATGGAAAAACGAAGCTTGGTTGATTAGAGTATCGGTCTAAGTGGATTCGCAGCGTGGACGCGGACCCGGGTTCCAGTTTCACGACGAACGCAACCCCATCGACCTCCTCACTCGATTTAACCCCTTCATCATCGTCATACGCCTCTTCAGGTCTCGGACTCCCCACAGGCTGGGCAACCCCAGCAGCTTTCGTGAATTCCACTTTTTGGATACGGTGCTCGCCGTAGGCTCCACCCTGGACAATTAGCGATCGAGGTTCGGTCACATGAAGATTGACGACCTCCACCTCAATCCAGTCGGACTCAATTCGCTTAACGAGGGCAGCGACATCCTGTGGAAGCCCTGCCCGCCGCTTCTCGCAATCGAAGTAGCGAACCTGCGAATGCAGCATCTCGCCTCTCGTATCGATAGGAATTCCGCCAATCGAAAATCGAGTGAGACTGCTCGTGCGCACGGGATTCTCGCTCAACCATTTGCTATCCACCCACGTTTCGGAATAGCCATGTTCATTCTGAACGATTTCGATTTCCTGCTGAATCGCTTTCAACTCTCGTTTGAAAACCCTCTCGGGGTATCCGGGATTAAGACCTTTTACGAAATAGGCCCATTCAAGATCCCCGTCAGTTATCCTTCCATTCGTTTTTTTCTGCTCTTCGGCCAGCCGCTCTATGTGCTTCCAATCCTCTTCGCTTTGAGAGGTGTACCATAAGTGAATATAGAGCTCGGGATCCTCTTCCCGATAGTGATACCAGCCTCGATGGTCGTGACGCCAAGGAACAACTGAGATTCCTTTTCGGATCTTTTCAATCGATGCATCGCTCACGTTCCGTTGCCGCAGCTCGGACAGACCGATAGACGTTCCCCCGTCAACGAATCCATTTTCTCTCAAGACCCCAATTTGGCTGCGAGCCAGGTCCATCCAGCGCGTATCGCCCGACAACAAGGTAGCCACCTTCCCACTAAGCGCGAGCGTCTTCATAATGTGGGTACCGCTCGGCCATACCCAGCCGTAATAGCCGCCCCACCAGTGCCCCGTGTGCTCGCCAATCTCGCCGGATATGCCCACGTTGTCTGGGATGATCCCGTTATTCCGCGCGGTGAGTTTCTCCCAGGTAGTCAAATAGTCCGTCGTCCATTGAACATACTTCTCGTCGCCAGTATACAAATACGCGTTGGCTATCAAAGGAGTGGAAATCATATTGATTGGCACATCTCCCTTTGCCATGCGATCGCTCATCGCTTTGACCAAAACGGCAAACTGATCGTTCTCCGGGTGATCGTTGATCCAAGCGGTCGAGGAATCGATTCCAGGGATATCCAAGAATGGCAGCGGATAGTAGGTCAGGTTGGCATTGGTTGGCGTCCAATCGCGCTTATTCCATTCCATCAACGGCCCGCGACTGCCATTCATGACCGCTCGCATCTGCTTTAGTTCAGGATCCCAATTGGGAGCTTCTGGATCCTCCCCAATGTACATAGCGGCAAAGCGAATGGAGCGATCCTTGAACAGCTCGTCGTATGGCTGAACCATGCCCATCGGATAGAAGTTTATGTAGCCTTCGCCATGGTGCATCCAATCCCAGTTCGAATCGAATTCCCGATAGATCTGACCGTAGCGCGTGAACTGCTTGGTGATCCCCTCCCAGGCGAAGCGATTCTTTCTATCGAGCTCAAGCGATCCGCCAAGAGCTGCATGAAGCGAGAATCCTCTGAACGCTTCGTACATGTCATCCGACGAATTCATGCCGCTCTCATAGCGTTCCTTGAAGGTGAGCATTCCATTCTCGTCGACATACTGATCGTAGAAGACCTCCGCAGCCTTGTTCAGACTATCGATCAGCTTGCGTTCATACAGGGCCCAAGCCGGCGGCGCGGCAGGCTTGTCGCATTGAATCTCCACCAAGCCATCGTCCCGTTGTTCTTGCGCTGAGGCGGCGAACCAGAGGACCGAGAAGCATGCGGCCATCGATATAGGTATTCGCAAAATGAGCGCAGAATGGCGTTTTGATTTCACCGTTGGCATATTGCGGATAGAAAACTTTGCGACAATGGGAGTCATTTGTCAGACCACTACTATCAATTCGCGCTAAATAAGCGAACGATTAATCGCAACGAACGCCGCCGCGAACTTAATCGCGGCGGCGAACACACAAACGTTTAAGACTCTGCGTCTCGACACTAACAAACCTAGAAGCTAAAGGTATTGGTCAGAAAGATTGTCCTTGGATTTGGGATACGAACGACAGCAACTTGTCCATCAGGGTTCGTCTTGACCGGAATATTTCCACTCTCGCCAATCAAATTCCGAACGTTCAATCGAACGTTCCAGTCAACTTTCTCGTCCATCAGCGGGCGGCCGTAACTAATCCAAGCGTCGCCACTGAACAATCCGTCATCGAAGAATGGTCGATTAACGTCCGGTATGACGCCAGCATCCGGATCTACAATCTGTACGTAACCCGTTCCCGCTTCGTCTTCCCAGCGAATCGCGCCGCCAATTCCGAAGTTCTTCAACACGCCTTCCGTGAAGTCGTAGGTGCTGACTCCCGTAAAACGCCATTCCCGTTGCTCATTGGAGATCGTGCCATCCAGGGCCTGCGCCGCAACGATAGGCAACGGAAGCAATCCCAAGCCTTCACTGTGGAATTCCTCGTCCGCTTGGAAAGTCGGGTCATCCTGAAGCTCATCCAAGCGAGCTGCTTGAGACGCTGCAACGAAATCGGTGATGATCCGACCCATCAAAGGAGCGGTATTGGAGAACGATGTTTCCTGCTGGCTGAGATTCGCCATTAGACGCCAATTCGAAGTGACGTTGGCGACGAGTTCTAGTTCAAAGCCTTCTGCGAGTTGGCTGCGAGTCGCCTGAAGGTTGGGAATAGCGTCAAATTGATATTCGTCCCAAGTGCCGTCTCCCGTTATGTCCACTCGAGTCGGATTCACTACGTCGAGCAACTCGGAGGGAATTGCGCCTAGCATGGCGTTGTAATAGTCATCATAGCTCTGCACAGGGTGATTAGCGCCGCCACCATTGGGGATGAGATCCAATTGATCGGAGATTGGAATCTCTTCGAGCTCCGCTTGACGGTGATTATTGATTCGACCGAAGGCATAGTTGGCCAGGTTCGTTCCAACGCCCGCATTTATGTTGGCCAACTCGGTTTCGTACCAATTGAACTTCGCCGAGTACTTGCCATCTTTCGAAGAAATCGTGAAGCCGTACTCTTCGGTCGAGCCCGATGGCTGACCAATTGGGGCTCCCAAAGCATTGCTTCTCAAACCGATCGGATTGAAATTCTCGGCCGAAGCCCAATGGGCTTGCACGTTGAACGAGGCATCTCCTAACCACTTTTCCGGGACGCGCGCTACGACGCTCCATGACTGAGTCGTTCCCTTTTCCTCGACGTTAGCATTTGGAGACAATGCCGTGAACGCGGGATTGTATACTCTGTCCTGGAAAAACTGAGGCTCGCTCGTTTCCGATGCTCCGTTTCTTCCGAAATTCGATGTATCATCTTCGCGGCGCCCATAGAGGGCTACGACATGATCATCCAAGAAGTAGCTTTGCCAGGTGACCGCTTGGGCTTCGATATTGGTCTGAGTGATTCCGCCCGCAGTCTGTACGCTACTGACGAATACGTTATTAACGTTGACGTCACGACTACCCGCCACGTTGTTGTTGAGCGAACCCGCTGGCGTTGTGTCTACCCATGAAAACGCGAAGCTGTCTCCGTCCCGAGGGCGATCGAAATCGATGGGGTGAAGCCGAACATCGTCCAACGTCGGTACGCCCAGCAATCCGCCGCTCGTGTAGACGATATAGTTCATCGCCCGACGGCCAACGCCCAAAGTGTGCTGCTGCGCCGAGTCGATATTGAACTCGTTACTGTCCGTCATATCGCTGATCGTCACATTGAAGGTGTCCTGGGTGTAATCGTTGAACATTCCCGTAACGCGATGCCGTCCCAAGTGCTTCGCCCACCCATCGTTTTCAGAGAGGTCGAACTCATAGAAGGCCGTCGCTCGGAACGTCTCGCGTTCCGACGTATCGTCGCGAGTCTTGGGCTGACGTACCCAAGTCATCGCTCGACCGACATTCGGGTTCCACTCTCCATTGGATAAGTACCGCGAAAGATGGACGGAAACCTCATAAGGTCCCGACAAGTTCGTACCCTGACCTCCGGAGAACGGGAAGTCTTGGAACGTGTTATAGGTCTGTTCGTCGTAGGCTAATTCGATGCCGAGATTGCCGTCCAAGAAGGTTTGCTCCAGAGCGACGTTCAATGCGTCGAAGTCCCTTGAAACGGTTTCATGGCCGTTGCTGTAAAGTCGGTTGTAGAAATCGAATACGTCACGGTTCTGTAGAGTATTCGCAGCGAAACCGAGACCGAAACTCTCCCCAGCAGGGCTGGTCGTTCTGATATCGCGGTATTGATTGATCGGAGTGTTCGGATCGATGTTTACCGCTACCGGCGTGCCGGCCAATCCAGCGCTTGCGTAGGTATCCGCGCCGGAATTCCAAGGAATCAAGCCGTTGTAGCCGCCGAGGCCGTTACCGAGGCCGACATTCGGACCTTCGCCTCTCTGCGAGAAGAAGACGCCCACGTGACGGAAAGACAATGCGCGGGCATCCGTGTTCACATTAGCGCGGTTACCTGCTCGTTCGTGGAAGCGCGTGTCCTCGATGTCCTGAAATTCCCAGGTTCCTCCTTCGGCCGGCGATACTACCCGACCGAATGCTTCAACTCCCGTGTACTGGGAATTGCTCGCCGGCCACGGTTCGAACCAATTGTCGTAAGCGATGGTAACCGGAATGACTTCAACCGGAGAGCCATCCTGGCTACCGTCTTCCCAGTTGGCCCGAAAGGTAGTCCGACTGCCATTGCCCTCTGCAAGCAAGGCGTTGAGAGCCGCGTAATAGCGCGTTTGCTTTTGGAAAGCCGGCTTTTGCTTGTGACGCCGATCCTCATCGAGCACCGCGATGCGCAAGGCGAGACGATCATCGATCAAGGTCCTGTTGTAGTCGAGAGTGGTCCGAAGACTGTTGTAATTGTCGACTCGAATGCCGAACTCGCCGAAGTTGGCGTTTTGCACGGCTTGCTTGGTTCCGTTGTTGATGACCCCGCCCGGACTGCCGATACCGAAGAGAATCGAATTAGGCCCACGGCTCGTCGTGACGCGCTCGGTATTGTATCCGTCGAACGGGATGTCCGTGAGAAAGTAACCACGGGTCAAGTCAGCCTGCAGCAAGCCGCGAACGCGTTGATTGTTTTGGGGATTGGTTCGCGCGTCGACCTGATGGTATCGGCCGAATCCTACATCCGTCGCCCCGGAAAAGTTTCCAAGAGCGCCGCCTGTTTCGACGTTACCAATGTAGGATAGCAAGGATTCCGCATCGGTCGCAGCAACGTCTTCCATGAACTGCTCGGTTACGACTGAAATCGAGGTGCCGAGGTCCTTAAGATCCGTCTTAATACGCGTACCTGCCAGCGTACTGGTGGCAGCATATCCGGCGCTATCGTCAGCATCAACGGTGAAGGGGCTCAGCTCATAGAGCTCTTCGCCATCATCTTGCCCCATAAGCGTCAAGGTAAACGCCGTGGAAGCAACGAGGACACATGCAAAACGCGTCCCGGTATTGAATAAGGTTCTCGTGATCATATCTAGACTTTCGTTTCTATAAAACGTGTAGGTTTAAGCGCGCCACGAAGCGGGGATCGCCCCAACGGGGAGACGGATCGATCGGGGTAACGCCGGGTCGTTGTTAAACCCATAATCGAAAATCAATTGCAACGCACAACGAAGATGCTGCTAAACGCGTTTAGCGCGTATGGGATCGTCCTTCGTTGTTAGTTGCTGCAATGCTTGAGACACTTTCATCGGCTCGAGAAGCAAAGCCCCAATGGGATCGCATGCTCGAGCTTCGCTCCAACCTTATGGCTCGGCCCAACATTCTCTGGTACTGCACCGACCAACAGCGCTTCGACACCATCGGCGCTCTGGGCAATTCCATTGTTCAAACGCCCACTATTGACGGGCTAGTCGAAAACGGAGTCGCCTTCACAAACGCCTATTGCCAAAGTCCCATTTGCACTCCGAGTCGAGCCAGCGTAATGACCGGACTGTATCCAAGTCGCGCCCGCAATACCCGCAACGGCAACGATACCTTTCCCAACGACACGCCGCTTATTTCGAAACTGATCGCCGATTCGGGCTACGACTGCGGCCTCATCGGCAAATTCCACCTGGTCAGCGCAGGCCTTCGGCCCGAACCCCGCCTAGATGATGGGTTCTCTTACTGGCAGCACTCGCACGCGCCCAGAGACGATTGGCCGAAGGGAACTCACGACTACGCCGACTGGGTCAGAGAGCAGGGGGAGGAGTTAGATACTCTGCGCAATTCGCCACAGCGTGTACCGGCCGAGTATCATCAAACCAAGTGGGCTTCGGACTGCGCCATTGATTTCATTTCGCAGGAACGCGATCGGCCATGGCTCCTCAATATCAACGTTTACGATCCCCACCCTCCGTTCATCCCTCCCGCCAAGTACGCCAATCGATTCAACCCTGAGGAAATGCCGGGACCCTATTTTCGCGAAAGCGATCTCGAGAACCAGAGGACGCTCGCGCAAGTCGATTTCCAAGGCGAACCGAAGTCTCCTGAGGAACACGATGCCAAGGACGCGCAAGCGAAGTACTATGCCATGATCGCCCTGATAGACGATCAGCTTGCTCGCATTCTCGAGACCCTCGACGAGACCAATCAGAGAGACAATACCGTCATCATTTTCACCTCGGATCATGGCGAAACGCTCGGCGACCACGGACTTATGTTCAAGGGCTGCCGTTTCTACGAGGGCCTCGTCAAAGTTCCCTTGATCTTCTCCTTCCCGAAGGGCTTCCAAAGCGGTCAGCAATGCGATGGCCTCGTGGAACTGCTCGACCTGTCCGCCACCTTACTCGATATTGCTGAAGTCCCAATCCCCGACTATCATCAGGGCCAGAGCTTGATGCCCATTCTCAAGGGAGCGGCAAGCGGCGATAAGATCCGTGAATTCGCCCGCTGCGAATACTTCGACGCGCTCGACTCGAAATTCACCGATGGAAGCGGCGCCTTCGGAACGATGTACCGCGATAGCCAATACAAGCTTTCCATCTACCACGATAGCAACGCAGGCGAATTGTATGATCTTGAGAACGACCCATGGGAATTCGAAAACCGGTGGAACGACCCATCCTATGCGGACATAAAGAACCGCCTGATTTACGACAGCTTCAACGCTCATGTGAATCTTACAACCAACGTGGGCTCGGAGCGCATAGCCCCAATGTAGGGTACCGCTCAATCGTCCAAAAAGCCGCTCGACTCGGGAATTCAAAACAGCTTAACTCCTTACGAACCGACACCCCTCTCTTAGGCGACATCAGCGCCGACCTGTTCGACTACGCAACGTCGCACGACTTCCCCATGAAACAGCCAACCTTCGAAGATATTGCCCATGAAGCGGGCGTCTGCAAAGCGACGGTCTCGCTCGCCCTTCGAAACAGTCCGAGAATCTCCGAGAAGACCCGCGAGCGCATCAAGGCCATCGCGGTCAATATGGGCTATCACAAGAATCCGTTGGTTACGGCTAACATGTCTCGGATTCGCTCCGCGCGCAACGATGGTAGCGCATCCTTGCCAACAATCGGATTGCTCAGCACTTGGGTTGACGAACAGCGCGAGTCGAAGCGCGTGGAATGGCATATCCAATCCCGATTCGTGGAAGGAGCGAAACGCAGAGCGAAGGAATTGGGCTTCGACTTCGACTATCTCGAGTTCGATTTGAGCTACTATTCCAGCGATCGGATACAAGAGATTCTCGAAAGCCGGAATATTTCAGGACTGGTCCTCGCTCCGCTAAGGTTTTCGAATATGACCCTTGATCTCGATTGGTCGAAGTTCGCGGTTGCCTCGATCGGCTTTTCAGATACGCTCGGAAACATTCCCTGCGTCTACTACGATAACTTCCGTTGCATGCAGGACATTCTCGATCTGCTATCATACAAAGGCTATCGACGCATTGGATTCATTACCGACTCAGAAAACGAAATGCGTGGCGGCCATCTCTGGAACGCGGGATACCTCGAATATCAAAACCGCGTACTCAAGCCCGAAAACCGAGTCCCCATATTGCGAATACCCAGACCCGAGCTTCATTTCGAGCGATCGGATTTCGAGCTTATGCACAATTGGTATCAGGAGCATAAACCGGATGTCATCATCGCGTTTCGATCGAAAATCCTAAACCACTTTCAGAGTCTAGGCTATAACGTGCCCGAAGATTTCGGGTACATGGTCTTGAATTGGTCCTCCCGAACAGACGGCTGCTCGGGCTATCGCCAATGCCACGAAGAGATGGCCGAAACGGCTGCGAACATCGTCACCGAACGTCTTTATAACAACGACCGCGGCGAACTCTCGAAACCGCGCACAACCCTTCTGAGGGGAGACTTTGTGGACGGGTTCACTATTCGATAGGATAAACCGTAAATACATTTTGGCTACTCATCCCGATTCCAAAACGAATCTCACGGCGAGAATCATTCTAGGTCTCATCGTTCTATCCGCGATATTCGCGTTTGCATCCGCTATTTTCGGATCGTTCGAGCAAGCCAGCGCGTCTGTAGTGTCGCTCTTTCTGCTGCTGGCAATCTACTTCCAGTTCAAAGATTCCCTGAAGACCTTCACCTTTACCTGTCTGGTCTTCGCCTTCTTTCTAGCTAGCTTGGTCTACCCTAATGCCTTCCTTGCAGTGGGCGGCTTCGACCAACGGACGCTCATCGTCCCGCTCATTCAGATCATAATGTTCGGAATGGGAGCCACACTAAATCTGCGCGACTTTTCCAACGCCCTTAAAATGCCTCGCGCCGTTTTTATCGGCATGGTTCTCCAATTCGCCGTCATGCCGGCGACCGGATGGGCGCTCGCCCTGAGCTTCGGCTTCGAGGCGGAAGTGGCCGCCGGCATCATTCTCATCGGCTCCTGCCCGGGCGGCGTCGCTTCCAACGTGATGACCTACTTGGCTCAAGGCAACGTCGCTTTGTCTGTTACCATGACCGCGTGTTCGACGGCGCTGGCTCCTTTTATGACGCCTTTGCTCATGAAGCTCCTCGCGGGTCGTATGATCGAAATCGATACGCTTGGAATGTTCCTTTCGATTGTGAATCTCATCATTCTTCCGATTGCGGCGGGCTTAGCGATTCACTACCTTCTGAATTCCAAGATCAAGGGAGCGATTTGGCGTCCCATCTCACTGGCCCTTGCCTTGCTTTGCTACATCCTCGGTCAATCGGAAATCGGCATGAGCGCTCAAATAACCAGTCTCGCGGCCGCCTTTCTGATCATGTCGATACTGCAACGCCAGTGGCTTGAAAAAGGGCTGCCGCTCCTATCGATGATCGGCATTTGCTACATTGTGGCCATAATCGCCGCCAACACGCGCGACTCGATCATGGCAGTTGGGCTAGGCCTATTCGTCGCCGCAATCATCCACAATTCCATTGGATATATTTCGGGCTATGGTATCGCTCGGCTGAGTCGCCTCCCCGAAAAGGACTGTCGCACGGTCGCCTTCGAAGTCGGCTTGCAAAACGGAGGCATGGGCTCCGCGCTGGCCATGAGCGTTCTCAAAAGCAGCAATGCCGCCCTCGGATCGGTCATTTTCGGAACCTGGATGAATCTATCCGGATCGATGCTAGCCTCCTGGTGGAAGGGACGCCCCTCCGACCCACCCGAAGACAAAGCATCGTAATTTCGGTTCGATTACTTCCGAGTCACGACCGCGTAATAAGCGCCCAACACATCGGCCTTACCGCCTTCCGTGCGGAAAAAGCCATGAAGCTCCGCAAGACCTTCCTTCAGGTCCACCGTGAATCGAACTTCCTCGTCCCGGCTGCTGATTTTCTTCTCAAGCGTCTTGCCTGCGATTTCTAGAACGGCCGAAGTCGCGCCAATACTCTTACCCGCAGCTTCGCGAAATGCAGTCAACCCAGGCACCGCCGGCCCAGGTTTCATCTTCGCATTGATAGGGATCGACACTTCCTGTGGCCAACGGCGCAAAGCGATTTCATAGGTACCCGGTTGGTCGATACGAATCGACCAGAATCCATCGCCCTGACGAGCGGTACGAATGAAATTCTGATGCCAGGGAGTCAACGGATCATTAGTCAACCAATCGTGGCCAGTCAGCTGGGCAGGGTTCTCCGCGTCGTTCCCTACGATGATCGGCGTTTCTTTCGCGAACCCGGGCGAAATGCTAGCCCACCAGCGATCGTAGTCCGCGCGCAAGCTTTGCACGACTTCGGGATACTGCCCTGAGACATCCTTCTCCTGGCTCGGATCGCTCTTCATGTCGTATAGCTCCTCGCCATTGATCAAGCGCCAACGATCCGTCATGGTCGCAGACTTGCGCCACTTGATCGGGTCCCGCACGCGTTGCGAATCCGTCACGATGGTCCGGCTCGGCCATGGGGCTGGATTCTCGTAAAGCAGCGGCGCCAAGGAACGCCCGTCGTAGCTGTAGTCCATCGGCCCATTCAAGCCACACAGCTCGATCAATGTAGGAAGGATGTCGATGTGAGCGGTGAGCGTATCGACGTCCCTCCCCTTGTTCAGCTTGCCCGCTGGCCAATGCAAAAAGAACGGTACGCGGTGACCGCCATCGTACTCGCTCGACTTCGCGCCCCGCATGCCATCGTTGAAAACCTTGCTGCCAGTCGCCGTGCCGTTGTCGGTCGTGAAGATGAAAATCGTGTTGTCAGTCGCGCCCTTCTTGTCGAGCCACTTTCGAAGTTCGCCAAGGTTCCAATCGATATTGGCGATCATGCCGAAGAAGATCGCTTCCTTGTCGGAAATCCCTTTGTCGGCATACGGCTTCCAGAATTCGTCGGGACAGTGAAACGGCGAGTGAGGCGCATTGGGCGAGATGTAAGTCAAGAAGGGTTGATCCTTCTTCAAACACTCATCCATGAATCGGGTCGCTTCCTGGAAATAGACATCCGTGCAGTAGCCTTCGTACTTCGTCGGCACGCCATTATGCCAGTAGGTGTCGTCGAAGTAGGAGTTGTCCCAGTAGTCCGGCGTCTGTCCGACTCCACCGCCGCCGTGACTGACGACTTCGGTAAAACCGCGATCGATCGCGCGATAGGGATAGTTATCGCCCAAGTGCCACTTGCCGAACATACCTGTCTCGTATCCATTATCCTTAAACACTTCGCCTAGCGTCGTCGCCTCTGGCCGCAGAAACGAGCGTCCCATGATCGTGTGCCATGGGCCTGCTCGGTTCGTGTAGTGCCCACTCATCAAGGCTCCGCGGGTCGGAGCGCAGGTCGGACTCACATGATAATCGGTCAAACGAACGCTCTTCTTGCCCAGCGCGTCCATCGCCGGGGTTTTCAGGATGGGGTTTCCCGTGAGAGAAAGGTCTCCGTAGCCTTGATCGTCCGTTATGATGATGACGACATTCGGTTTACTCGATTGAGCGGCGACGGATATTATCGCGATTGAAGTCAAAGTGACCGCAAGGGCAGCTTTAAGTAGGTTTTTCATAGGCGCTGTTTATTCAAATTCTTCAATTAAAGACTTTTGGGCAAACGATTTTGTACTCAATTCATTACCGAATGGCAGAACAAGGTTCACACTGCGAGTCTTCATCCCTCTTTGCCGGGGGCATCAGTGTTCACAACTCCGCCCTAAGCTCCAAATACTCGGAACTCGCGGTCAAGGATTCGGCGTTCACATTCACGAAACAAGCAGTCGTCCCTTCCGGGATCGCCGTGGTAGCCACCCATCGCTTTCCGCGCATCTTCAGCGTCGCCACAGTTTCGATCCACTGACGACTGCCTGTGATCCCGACATTCTTAGTTGAAATCAAAATCGCCCTTTCGAGGGCTTTCGACGATTCGAAGACAACCTCCACCGAATCCCTTTTGAGACGAACATTTCTCTGGCGACACCAAGGTCGACCTTCTTCCACAACGCTCTTCGCAAATGCATAACTATCAGGAACGTTCCACCCTGGCCCGTGGCCATGCCTCATTCCAGGAATCAATGAGATCATCGCCTGACCATTCATCTCCCGATAGCAGGCGGCCTGCTTATCCAATGGGAAGTGCTTATCCCCCGGCCAAGATAGCCATAGAGCTGGCATGTCCGCGTTTTTCAAATACAGCATCGGATCCCATACCTGCCGATAGACATCGTTCTCCCCCAGGGCCTTCCCATACTGATTTCCAGCATCCGCCAAGTTCCCGCAACCATAAGTCGGGATCGCAAACGCAAAGCGATCGTCCAGCCCCATTACCGTACTCGTAATCACGCCGCCCCAAGAAATGCCCATAACGCCTACCTTGTCGGCATCCACCTCCGGAAAGGATCGCAGCAACGAATTCGCGAGAATCGTATCCGCTACCGCATGATACATCCATTGATCCTTCAAAGGCTCTGCCGTATCTCCGTATATGCCAGCTCGCCTCGGACCCTTCCATTCATGACGTCGCCATCCCCTCGGATTATGCTGATCTTCGAAATCCGGATCCCTCTTATCCGTCTGACCTTCTACTGCGATGCTAATCGCCGCGAACCCATGAGCGTTCCATTTTTCGACCCACTCCTTAAACGCCGTTCCCCCTCCACCATGCGCCAGCACCACTCCAGGGACCGGCCCACCTATGCTTCCCGGCAGTCCTAACCAAGCGAACACCTTCGTCGCCTTGCCCTGGTAATCCAACGCATCGAAATAGATCGCCCTCAACCTATCGCCTTGCTCGAAACCATCCGCCTCTCGCATCGCCGGAGCCTCTGTCAATTCGCCAAGCGCCCGAACGGCGTCTCGTTGATCAGGAAAACCAGCAGCTTGGACCAAGCTGAACAGCCAACCAACACAACCCCAGGCAAAGATCTGATTCCGATTCATACTAAACGCTACTATATCTGGCCCAAACGTCATCCAGTTTAAAGGTTAAACGCCCACTAGAAACTGTCTATCCCGTATTCACCTGAGGAAGGGCCAATCCCTTGGGAACGCCTCGCACGATCTAATTATAGCGAGATGCGCCAGTCTCAACCATCAATCGAATTTAGCAGTAACCATATAGTTAATACGAATCAGCTCGCTTGCCTCGCCAGCCCGGCGCTCCTCCTCAGTTTACCATAAATCGTTTTGAGGTTGCCGCTTCACGCGCGAAGCATTAGCTCTCCGAGCATGCTACAAAGCCGTCCGCTACTCCTCGCGCTATTCCTTTCCACTCTGCCGGCTATAGCCCAAACGGATCGAGAACCTATCGCCTACACCCTTCGGTTCCCGGACGCAGCCGCGCACTACATGGACGTGGAAATGACGCTTCCAACCGAAGGAGCGAAGGAACTCGACATTTTCATGCCCACTTGGACCCCAGGCTCCTACTTAGTGCGAGAGTATTCGCGCAACATCATTTCTCTGTCGGGCAGAACTACCGACGGCAGCCCTTTAGAGATCGTGAAATCAAGCAAGAATCGATGGCGTGTCGATACAGAGGGAGCTGATTCGATAAGCATCGACTACCGCATGTTCTGCCGCGAAATCAATGTACGGAACAACTGGGTAGAATCCGACTTCGCGATGGTCAATGGGGCGCCAACCTTTCTCACCGTCGTCGACGACTATCAGCGTCCCTACGAAGTGACTGTCGAGTTGCCTTCGGGTTGGGAACGAACCGTTTCGCCGCTTCCTTCAGCCGGCGCCGCCAATTCCTACCGCTCTCCAGATTTCGATACCTTGGTAGACAGTCCAATGATCGCCGGAACGCCCCAGGTGGACAGCTTCGAGGTCGATGGCGTAATGCACACCTTGGCGACCCTGGGTGGAGGCGGCGTATGGGACAATACCCGCGCGGCCCGCAATGTGCAGAAAGTCGTCGAAGCCCAACGTACCTTCTGGGGAGGCCTTCCCTACGACGAGCCCTACGTGGTTTTCAACGTGCTTAACGGCTCGCGCGGCGGCTTAGAGCACAAACAGTCCATGCTAATGACTGGCGACCGTTGGTATACTTCGAACCGTGGAGGCATCCGGTCATGGCTTTCGTTGGTCAGCCATGAGTTCTTTCACGTTTGGAACGGCAAACGACTGCGCCCCGTCGAGTTGGGTCCATTCGAATACGAGCACGAAAACTACTCGCCGTCGCTTTGGATCGTCGAAGGTCTCACCAGTTACTACCAACACATCTTGCTCGCGCGGGCCGGCTACCACACCCATCAGAAATATTTAGACGCGTTGAGCAGCTCGATCGCTGGTACCGAGAAAACGCCCGGGCGGTTCGTCCAGTCGCTCAGCGCGTCTTCCTTCGACGCCTGGATCAAAGCCTACCGCAAAGACGAGAACTCGATCAATGCGCTCTTCAGCTACTACAGCGGTGGCGCTGTCGCTGGCTTCCTCATCGACGCCAAAGTACAAGAACTAACCGATGGCGAACGCTCGCTCGACGACGTTCTGCGCGTCGCCTATGAACGATTTAGCGGCAAGATGGGATACGCTGAATCCGAGTTCATTACTCTCGTCGGCGAGATCGCTGGAACGGATCTAACCGACTGGTTCGAGAGCCTTGTGCGACAGCCCAATCAATTCGACTACCAACACGCTCTCGACTGGTACGGCTTGGAATTCGAAACGCCCAAACCGCCCGAAAGCAAGGCTCTGCCGGTCGAAGACGATCCGGAAGACCTACCCAAAGGCTGGCTGGGAGCCGCAACGAATAGCGACAACGGAAAGCTCATAATTTCCAGAGTCCCCAGCGATACGCCCGCAGCCGCGGCCGGTCTTTCCGTTGACGACGAAATCATCGCGATCGACGGGCATCGAGTCGATTCAGGGAATCTCAATCGCATCGCCGGATTGCTAGGGGCCGGGACGAAGGTCGATCTTCTCATCGCCCGCCAAGGCCTCGTCATTACCCTTCCCGCAACGCTAGGCAAAGAACCCTCTCACACCTGGAAGCTGAAAATTAAAAAGGACATTACCGAAGCCCAACAAGCCCGCCTTGACAGATGGCTTGGCCCGGAACCCGGGAAGAAAGACAAGGAACCCTGAACAATTAGCGCGGGAGCGGCTTTACGCCGCGATCATCGCCTACTTCCAATCGATCTTCGCTTGCTTCCGCTCGACGTCTACCCACACATCCGCATGCTCGAACGACCGCGAATATTGCCACCCACTTCGGGTCGCTTGTCCCTTGGGCGGACCCAAGGGCTTATCGAACTCCTCGTACCAATCCAGCGAGCCCCCGTCTTCCCGATAACCCCAACCATAGCAGAAATATGCATGCTCCTGAGCCGCTACGAGAAAACACGCGAGGGGAAAGGTTATTCTTTCACGCGCCCGAGCCAGTAGGGTTTCGTAGGGAACATCTCGGATTTCCGCTTGGGTGAAATTGAAACCGGGCCAGCCTTTCGCCACTACGATTTTTCCGCGCTTGCCAGTCTCTATAATCGCCTCGATATCCCGAGCAATGCTCTCCTTGGACTCGCTACGAAAGTGGCCGAAGTGTTCGATGGTCGCCGCATCCGCGTAATCGAGATACTGCATCCCGAAACTCAATGTATCCGTATTGCGAATTCCATTATAGACGATAAGCCCCTCAGGGCCGATTTTTGCTCGCGTCAATTCGAGCGTCTCTATCAGACCCGCTTGAATGGCATCGTATTTCTCTCGACCCCACAGATCGATATTGGCCTTCGATGCAATCTGTGGAAAGGCATCGGCAAAGACGCCGTCGCAAGAGCCATCGACCACGGCCTTGCGCACCTCCTCCGTCCACCACTCTTGAACCTCTGGATTTGAAAGATCGTACCGGCGATACCTCCCCCACTTCTTATCCAACGATCCGTCCTTCGTTTTCAGCCACCACTCAGGGTGGTTCCCGTACACATCGTGCGCCTCGAACGTCTCGTAGTCCAAAAAAGTATTCCAATAGTAGAGGACTTTCACATTTGGATTGATCTGCTTCAATCGGGCCGCATCGACCTCGATGCCCTTTTCCGTCGAACCATGCGTGCGCGAGCCGTGCCTCTTCTCCAAGGAAACGAAGTTGGTTCGCGACGCCACGAATTCAACCTCCTCCTCCGTAAGCCCATAGTCGTCCCCAAAATGGATATACACGGGAACCGTATCCCACGAATGCTCGGGCCACGCGGGATTCGCCAATATCCGAGCGAAAGAAAGGGCAACTAGGCCGACAACAATTCCTACCGATTTCATAGGGGGGCATAAAAAGTCATAAGCAAGCGACACCTACCCGCAAACAGAAAATCCGGAATGGCCCAATCGCGTTCCAAGCGTATTAACAATCCTATTCCAGTTCATTCACCGCATCGCGATACCAAGTCGAGGGTCGCCTTCGCCCAAACGCCTGCCGCCCAATCTCGACCGAATCTCCAGGACTGCCCACCGTTTCCTCGTAAGGACAGCTGATCCTATTAAGAACGCACGGGTCAAGAGCTCCAAGGCGACTATAGGTTACGAATAAAAGCTCCGTTCCGGAAAATACTGAAACGGAACTGGAATTGATGACGATCAAATTAGACTTTACCCGTAGCCCTAAAAACGGATTTCGATGTAATCAAATGATCCCTACCACGCAGAAAGCGAAGAAGATCCAAAGGCTGAATCGCTTCGGGAGGATTTTAAGGAAACGAGGATCAGGTCGTCTTTTTCGATGCCTTTGAGAATGCTCAATTTCAAGAGGGGGACTTTTCTATTCGAGTGTTCGAAGATAGCTCACCAAGCGATCTACTTGACTCTCCGTGAGCATCGATGAAAAGTCAGCCATGGGAACCAACTCGAAGCCCGTTACGACCGCGGCTTGCGGCTCCATGATCGATTCGCGCAAATAAGGTTCGTCAATGGTGATGATCTCCGCATTCCCTTCTCGAACAACAGTTTGAGTTCGCCCCCAGAGGCCTTCGAAACTCGGCCCGATCAATTTCGATCCGTCTGTGGAATGGCAGGCGCTGCAGTAATTTTTGAATATTTGTTCGCCGCTCAAATCGGGCTCTTTTCGAGTGAATGTTTTGCTCGTCGGCTTCAGGATAAGGTTCATCGCCGCTTTGAAAGTTTTTGCAGGAATCTCAACCACTCCCGGAAATGCCCAGCTCAGCCCTTCGCTAAGCTCTACCCTGGAGTGAGCGCTCGCATTCAAACGGTAGTAGGTTACCACCCGGGTTTGTTTTGGGAACATCAACTCGATCTTAACCGTATCAGGACTATTTGACGACACTCTCTGCTCAATTGAAATACCGTCTACTTCAAACTGAAAAGTCGGCTCCCCCGATTCAGAGTCGCGACGATATCCTTGAAATCGAAGCGTCTTTGGAAACTCCTCCGCATTGCCCACTCGAAACGAAACGGCATCCGTGCCTAGAGAGCGTTCCACTCCGAGAATTTTGCAACCGCCGCCACCGCGCCCATTGGCCTCCCTGCTAAAATCGAGGTATCCACCAAACCATGCAAAAACAGGCGTACAGCGAACGGCATCGAAGGCGAAATTAAACCCACCGGGGTAACCGACTGCGATCATGCGCGACCCGGTATCGCCGATAACGCAGCGTTGGACCATCACTTTATCGGATACGTAAATGTCCTGGTACTTCTGGGCAAAGAGCGACGGGCAAAGCGGAAGGACTAATAAAAGACTACAAAGTCGCATCATGGCAGCAATTGGTTGAGCGTGTATACGCCATAATTATTATCCAGTTGCAGACCCGAAGCTGAGACCAGCGTGGGTAATTGGATTTGATAGATAGCTCCGGCCCGGCGTGGGACTTCAATCGAGATTCGACGACCGTCGGACGATTTCTGCAGGGCCGTAATGGGAACCGCGTTCTCCTCAACCGGCTCGGATCCATAACCATCCCAGTATTTGTACTCGTATTCAGTAATCTCTACATCAACCGCATTTATCGATTCAGTTCCGAGCGCTTGCGTGAAATGAATTTCGAATCCATTGCGCGTGAGCTCGATGCGATGCATTTCAAACGGTATTTTCGTATCGTCAAAACGAATAATCTCAACCGCCGGATCCCCAGGCGTCCAACCGCGCCCCACTGACCCAATCCAAAGATTTCCTTCTTCGTCGAAGGCCGAGGAATAGGAAGCGCTGCTAAGCGGTCGGATAAAAGGGAAGACTGCCCCCTGGTACTCGCCCCCCACTTTTTCGAGCGCAACTCGTACCACATTCCGATGGGCGATATCCGCGATGAATACTTGCCCACCGAAAGGTCCAAATCCCTTCTCAGGCGCAAAAGACGGATGCCCCGGAGCATTCGTAAGATCCCCGTGCGCGAGCCAAACCGCTGGTCGCTTGCGTTTCCGGTCCAGCATTCTACGGTCCAGAAAAGGCACTGCTTTGGGGATTTCATCTACCGTCGTATAATCAAGAACTCGCGGAGTTAGCCCATATTCCGGCTTATCCCATAAAGACGCTGGATGCCCGAGAAAATCGCCTTCCTTCACATGTCCTAGATAGGAGGACGCCACCCAATCTCCCTGGTTATCTGTAATAAATATCTCGTCCTCATCATTGATTCCAATGCCTGCCGGCGAACGGAGCCCCGAGGCGAAGGGAGTAAGCGTTCCATCCACCCCATGTCTCATCACCCAACCGCGGTAACCGAGCGGGGACACCATCTGGTTGGGATAACCCTCCGGAGCTGCCTTGAAGTAATTCCCTCCGTTGGAACTGAGACCGGTCGAGAAAAACAGGTCGCCTTTCGAACTAATTCGTGGTCCGTACGCGAATTCGTGATACTGACCCGTAAATCGAAATCGATCTTCAATGGTCCGGTATAGATCCGCGACGCCATCGCCGTTCGTATCTTTCAATAACGTTAGCTCAGGTCGCTGCATCACAAAGACGCCACTCCCATCCAAAGCCACTCGAACGCCATTAGCTTCGTTCAACCCATCTGCGAAGATATTCCATTCGCCATTTTTCCGACGCCAAATTTGGCCGGTTCGCGTTGAGATAAAAACGACGCCATCAGGACCGAAATCGATGTCGGTCGGCTCAAAACGGAATGGAAGCTTAGGCGACGGAATTCCGATCGACTCGACTGAATACCCATTTGGAAGTGTTGGCGTTTCCTTTTTACGATAGAAAGAGATCCTGAACTCGGTCTGATTCGGCAGAAGATTCTTCAGCCGATCTCTCTGATTCTGTTGTCCGTTGGTTGAAACGCGGCGAAAGTCGGTTTGATGCAGCCAGTAATTTAGATACTTCTGGCTTTCGCCACTTGGCTGAATATTAAATTGCAGATGCTGCAGTTCTGCTGACTCGATTACCAAGCTTTCCTCTACATACCAGAACAGGTCGCTGTCCGGATCGTCCAACCGGTATTGAAACCAGATTTCCTCGCCGCGGCTTTCTATTCCCAGCCAATTCCGTTCGACATCTTTGCGGGGCTTCTCCCCAAAAGTCCAGGGCGGCCGGTCCAACGAGAACGATTTCAATTCACGCAGGTTTGCTTCAAATACCCCGTCTTCATTCATGCGGCCATAGGACCCCTTCCAAAACCCCTCCATAGTCAAGTTGTTGGGATTATAAAGGAAATGCTGCCCTCTCCTATTTCCAATCGCCAAAAGAGGGATATCGCCCGTTTCGCTAGAAACTTCTTTCACAATAAAGCCTTTGGTAACGACCACTTCTCCCCCTTCTCCTATTTCAAAGTCCCCTTCCGTCTCTTGAGCGCTGATTGATAGGGTGAAGACGAAAGCGGCGACGACAAGAAGCACCACCTTGAATGTTTGGTTTATGAAGCGCATTTGAATTTTAACTACTCTCACGAACGAGGATTTGGATCGGATTAATCAGCGGCTTTATACGAGACCGCTATTAACTGAGCCCAGTTCATACTCTCCTCGCTGGGATTCAACTCAGAATCCAAGGTCACAGCGCTAGCAAAGGGCGACTGAGATTCCCATCGATTTCATAGAGAACGAGAAACGATATAGATTCTCCTCACTTCATTCGCAAATCGAAACTCCGGGCCAAACAAGTAGACCCGGAGCGCCTATCAAACGAACTAGATTATCTAGGAACGCTAAAAGCCAAAACTGTTAGTCAGCAAGAAGGCACGAGGCGGGGTTACCCGCACGCGGGCCGGGCTACCGTCTGGCTGAGCGCGAACCATTTCGACACCGCCATCCGAAAGCACATTGCGAATGTTGAATTGGATACGCCAATCGACACGGTCGTTCATGATCTTCTTACTACGGCCTACCCAGAGATCGACGAAATCGGTTTCGCTATCTACGATCGGCAGGTTCACATCGGGAATCACGATGTCGCCTGGCAAAGACTTATTGCCGTAGCCAATGGAAGCGGAATCCAAATAGCGATATGCGCCACCGATTTTGACTCCCTTCATCGCTCCCTCAAAGAACGAGTAGTTGCCTACAACGTTTGCGCGCCATTCGCGTACTTCCGGATTGTCGGCCCCATCAAGCGCCGTATTCGGGAAAAACTGCTTGCCCGCCCAGTTTCCAAGGATCAACTGGTTCCAGCCCGTTCCGCCCGCCAGAGGATCTCTTTGCGGCGTGCGCAATTTGTTCGCTCCGAAAATCGAACCTTTTGCATTAGGCACGCTTTCAAGGGTTTCGCGAAGACCGTTAAAGACTCCGGTGAAATTCGGGGCTAGATTCGTCCGACTCGCCTTTTGTTGCACCAGACTAAATGCCATGCGGAAATTGCGGGTTGGATTGTAAATAGTTTCGATCTCGAGCCCTTCGCCCACGACATCCGCTGTATCCGCGAGCGTAAACCAGGTCTTATTGCCCAAAGTATATCGACCCTGCGTTTGACCTTCAGTCTTAGGGATAAAACCAAACGGAGCCGTTTCAGTCAGGTAAGGAGTCATCAATGCGGCGTAGGCATCCTTGAGCTCATTAAGCTGCCCCAGTGTCATGTAGGTGTTGCCATTGCCTTCGAGCGAATCGATGAGTCCGTTATTGTTCGTGTCCAAAGTAGGATCATCGAATACGCCGTCCCCATTCGCATCGTAACGGTCCGCCTCAACGAGCAAATTTCCGTATCCACGCATCTGCGACACATTAGTCGTCCACTTGAAACCGAAATCTACAGGTGTGAATATTTCGTTCTGAATCTTCGTCTCATAGAAGTTGACTCGCGTGATGATCTTCTCGTCGAATGCGCTCACGGTAAAGCCCCAGTCCTGACTGTCGCCTGATGAATTCGGAACTGCGTTGCCATGAATATCGGATCCAATTAGGTTCGGAACGAAGTTCGACGAATCGCTGTAGTGCACCGAGAACCGCATACCGTCAGGCAACCATTTTTGCGGCGCCTTTAATACGAGATTGTAAGAGAAGTTGTTTTCTCTAACTTCGGAAACTTCGGCATCGTTTAAGTTGAAAACCGAAGGATCGATATTCGGGACATTCTCATCGCCCAACGGAGGAGCCGCCAAGCGATTTTGCCACTTGTCTTCGCGCCAACCCAAGTTGGCTACAAGATGATCCTTGAGAAAGAAACTCTGCAGATTGAGAGCCTGGCTTTCGATCTTCGTTTCATCGATCTGAGCAGTCGCTGGAGCGAAACGAGGCGAATACGAACCGACGGCCGTTTCTTGCGTATTCATATCGAAATACGCGATCGGGATTTCGTAGCCTTCAGGAAGATGAAAGTTCGCTTTGCCCGAACCATCGATTTGCCAATCGGCCATCGAGAAACTTGGATCGGTAAAGGCGTCCAATTGAGCAGGGCCCACATAGATGATGCCCGCCGACTGGCGTTGGAATTGAGTCGCATTGGCTTGCATCAAGTGCACGCCCGCATCGTTTCCAAAGTTGAAAGTACGCCGAGATACTTCGTTCAAATAGCGCTCGCTATCATCATAAAGGACCGTGGCGCGGTGATTGCCCAACCAACTGCCAAGTCCCTCGCCAAAGTGATCCGCGAAATCGTACTGGGCAAAGCCAGTCGCGCGGAACGTATCGCGATCAGTCGTTTGATCGGTCGTGCCTGAGGCTTTCGAAACGATGAAAGGACGGCCGTAGTTCGGGTTAGTCGCGCCAAACAAGCTATTCGGTCCAACAGGCAAAGTCTTATTGACATCGAACATCAACGTCGGAGCCCCGATCGAAATGAAGCTATCGTGATTCCAGCTCTGAGAATCATAGGCCAGTTCCACCCCGAAATTCCCGTCTTTAGTCATCGTCGACAGCGATGCGTTAAGGGCATCGAAGCTGTTCTCGTATGTATCGAGCGTACCCGAAATCAGGTTACGACGGAAATCGTATGTCGAGAGATCGGTCAGACCTTGCTGTGTAAATCCAACATAGTCCCCACCGATGTCGCTCAAGTTCGGCATGCCAAGGAAGAAGATGGTCTTGTCCGCCGTGTGATTGTTGTCCGGATCGAAGGTCGCGTTGCCTTGCTCCCATTGATTGTTGGTGATTCCCGATTGAAACGCCCTTCCTGGGAACTCATCGCCTGAGTTGCCATCGAAGACCATTGCCCAGAGTCGATTGCTAATGACGGAATTTCCGGTCGCTCCGGTTGACAAGCTAATTGGATTCCCATCGCCGTCGAATCCCTGGTAGGTCGTATTCAGATTTACCACATTTCCGTATGGATCGCCAATGAAGCGATTGGCCGACCCGCCATAGTTCACGCCTGCGGGATTATTCAAAAATGTCGACAGATTCTCGAGTGGGCCCAGCGCCGACGGCGGAACTGCATCGATTTCTCCATCCTCGATATTCACTTTCAGAAAAGTCTCGCTGCCTTCGAAGAGGCGCCAATTCATAGCCGCATAGAAGCGAGTCGTATCCTTCTCCGCAGGACGTTGCAGATATTCATGATGCTCTTCCAGGCCCGCCACACGTACCGCAAATCGATCTTCGACGAGTTCGCGATTCACGTTGAAATGAAGGCGATGGCTGAAGTTGTTCTTGTTCTCTTCAGTCGAGAGGCGAAATCCAATTTCGCCGAAATTGGAAAACTGAGCCTGTGAAATATCGTAATTGATGATGCCCCCTGGAGATCCCAGTCCGAAGAGAAAGGAATTCGCGCCACGCTGAATATCCATGCGGCCAGCAATGTAGGTGTCCACCGGAATGTCCGACTCGAAGAACCCACGGGTCCGTGTCGGAGCCGCCAAGCCGCGAATACGGTTAGCCCCAGCTGGGTTGGCCCGAATGGAGCCATCATTCTGAACGCCGGAACTATCCGTGCCAGTGAAGTTACCGTTTGGCCCCGCAGTTTCGGTATTGGTCGTATAAACGAGTAGCTCTTCCGTACCCGTAGCCGACACGTCTTCTAGAAACTCCTTAGTGACCGCTTGTATGGAAGTGCCCAGGTCTTCGATTTTGGAATTGATCCGACCTCCCGCAAGCGACTGCGTCGCCCGATAACCTTGATCGGAATCGGAGCTGACTTCGAAAGGCGAGAGCATATAAACATCCGACGACGAATCGGAGTCGCTTTCCTGAGCGAACAGGAATGCGGGTGCTGCAGCAATAGTGTAGGCGAGCGAACGCCATCGGAATGGGCGAAGCTCAAGTTTCGGGTTTTTCATGGGTGTTCTAGGGTTCTAGTTTCTGAGATTGAAAAGAGGTTCTGGCCCCAACAAACGAACGGGGCCTTCTCGGGAGCAAAGATAGTAAAAGGAAAACAACGGGGCTATTTTCGCCACGAAGGTACCACCCGTTCATAATCTTGAGTATCCCGTATTTACCGGATGGGATATGCCCGAACGTCCTGCTATGCTTCTAATTTCGTAGCTCCCCCGCCCTTTTCGATGGATAGAAACAGTTCAAATCCGCCTACATCTCCCCCGCTCAATCGCGTTTTGCTCACTGCGGCAGCCTTGATGCTGACAGTATGCCCATGCATCGCAAACGAGACAGATCCTATCGAATCCAAAACCCTCGGCGAACTGGAAGCGCGACGAGACGCCATCGAGGCTGAGCTAAACGAATTGGCTCGCTACAGTCTGCAAAGCGGGGTCGGGCCGATCGGCTATCGCTCGGATTCGCATGATTCCGCCAATGTTCGCGAATTCGTGCAGATCAATCTCGGCAAAGAAGTCCCAATCGATTCGATCGCGATCGTTCCCAGCATTTGGCGCGATACGCAGACCGGGTTTAGGGCGGATGGATTTCCTAGAAACTTTCGCGTTCTCGCCGGACAACAAGACGATCCAACGGGTTCGACAATCGCATCGTTCGAGCTTGGGGCCGCTTCTCCCGAGCGGCTTGCCCCACTCATAGTAGAGGTCAATCAAACGATCGCCTCTTGGGTCCGCATCGAAGCGAAAGAGCTTTCGCCAAGATCGTTCGATGGGAAATACACATTTCAACTCTCTGAATTGATGGTGTTTAGCGGCGATTCCAACGTCGCCCTCGGGCAGGAAACGCTGACCAGCTCCAATCAAATCGACGGAGCCGGAGCTTGGGCCCCTCGGTACCTAACCGACGGATCGCTACCCTATTTGATGGATGCCGCTCAGGGCCAGCAGAGCGTTTCCTTCGTCAGCAAAGACATCAATGGCCAAGCCTCTATCACCATAGATCTTGAATCCGCCCAAATGCTCACCCAAATAAATCTGCATACGGTCGATCAAAGCGACACCGTGCCGCAGGCGTTCGCGGGCGATTTCGGCTTCCCCTATCGTCTCATTGTCGAAGGCGCATCGACGCCGGATTTCTCCGACAGTCGCCTGCTACTGGACTTAAACCGTAGCAGCATTTTCGAAGTCAGCCCGGTTGTAATGAAACGTTTGATACCGCATGTGTCTCGATACATTCGCCTGACTGCCACCGAACCTTACGCATACGAGTCCCCCAACGAAATGGGAAAGATGGAACCCCATCGAAGACTTGGATTCGCTGAAATCGAACTGATCTCTGGCGACGAGAACGTCGCGATTGGAAAACCGGCAGTCTCCATGCTCGGTCCCGATATCGCCGTTCGCTCTGTCGACGCCCTCACGGATGGCAACAACCTATATGGAAAAATTCTACCACTTAAACAATGGATGCTACAGCTGGCGAAGCGCCATGAATTGGAACTCGAACTGCCTGCGGTGGAAGCCGAACTCGAGCGGCGCTACGAGCGCCAAAAGGCTGTTTTACGCCTATTCGGCTGGATAATCGCCATTCTCATCGTCGGCGCTCTCGTCCTAGTCCTCATCAATCATTTCCTACGCCAACGCGCTGTATTCAGAACGAAAGAACGCATAGCTGCGGACCTCCATGACGAGCTCGGAGCTAACTTGCACGCCATCGCGCTTCTCGGAGACCTTGCTCAAGCAGCCAAGGACTCGCCGGAAAAAGCAAGCAAACACCTGGAACGTCTTAGATCTCTCATCAAACGGACAACCGAATCCGCAAAACACGTAACGAACATGCTCGATTCGCCCGGCATGTATGAAGATCTCATTGGCGAAATGAGACGCAGCGCCCGAAGAATAACCTCGGATCTCAAACACGATCTCGTATTCGAAAATGAGGAACGCGTCGAACAACTAAAACCGAGAAAACGGATTGATTTGTTTCTGTTCTACAACGAATGCCTAGTGAACATCATTCGCCATTCCAGCGCAACCAAAGTAGAAACCAGACTGATCGCAGGCGATCGCGACATCATTCTCGTCGTCAATGACAACGGTAATGGTCTTCCAAATCCTGACAACATCGAAGTTCCACCGTCACTCAAACGCCGCGCCCGCTTAATCGGGGGTAAAGCATCTGCCAACAATCGATCCTCCGGCGGCGCTTGCATCACGCTTCAGGCGCGACTGACTTAGTCAACTTATTCATGAATTCCCCCATTCAAGTCATGCTGGTCGAAGACAATCGGGACTACCGAGAAGTCATTGAACTCGCCATTGGCGAAGAGTCCGACATCGCAATATCCGCCCAATACGGGACTTCAGAGATAGCTCTCCGTAGCCTGCAAGATCGAAAACCTCCTCGACCGGATATCGTGCTTCTAGACTTGAGATTGCCCGGCATGAGTGGACTCGACTCTATCCCCTATTTTCGTGAATATACTATCGACTCCAAAATTATAATACTCACTCAATCCGATCGCGAAGCCGACGTTCTCCGTGCAATTTCTTTGGGAGCCGCGGGTTACTTGCTAAAATCCGCCCGAGTTCACGAAATCGTCGATGGCATTCGAACAGTTTTCGAGGGTGGGGCCAGTCTCGATGCAAGTGTCGCCAAATTTCTATTACAAAATCTTAAATCACGCTTGCCCAAGGGAAAGCTCGAAATCGAACTTTCACAACGAGAGATCGAAATCCTCACCCTACTCAGCGAGGGCCTCGTGAAAAAGGAAATCTCAGACCGACTGAATATCAGCTACTCCACGGTTGATACCCACGTGAGTCACATCTACGAGAAGCTGCATGTCAACAACGCGCCCTCTGCGGTAGGCAAGGCCTACAAGTTGGGAATCTTTCCCAAAACCTAGACTGCGGAAGGACTATCGCTTCGCAAGCCAGGCATTAAGCTGGTTTTCCCATTCTGGATTCGTATTCATCACGCTTATGCCGTGGCCGCCAGTTTCATAAACCCGAAGCTCTGACGAAACAGATGCCTGCTTCAGAGCGTCGTAATAGACCCGAGCATTTGCGATCGGCACGACTTGATCGTCCTCGCAGTGAACCACATAAGTTGGTGGTGTCGCCTCCGTGACGCGCAGGTGCGTCGAATATTCCCGAATCTCTTGCTCGGTCGGTTCGTCCGTTCCGAGCAAATTGCGGCGCGATCCCTTGTGAGCGATCGAGTCTTCCATAGAGATTACGGGATAGAAGAGAATGGAAAAGTTCGGCAAATGGTTTTCCTTGCTCACCAAGTCACGAGGCGCTGGATACGTTTCTCCCACGCCATTCGATAGCGAGCTCGCCAAGTGTCCACCCGCCGAAAAGCCCCAAACCCCCACTCTCTCCGGATCGACCTGCCACCGAACGGCGTTCGCTCGAATCAACTGCAACGCCCGACGACCATCCCAGATCGGAACCTCTCGATTCCCATTGGGAAGCCGATACTTCAATATGAACGCGGCAATTCCCTGCTCGAGCAATCCCTCGAGTTGCGGCAAGCCCTCGACGTTAACGCATACATTTCGATAGCCTCCTCCCGGCGTGAACAGAACAGCGGCTCCATTTGGATTCTCTGGCAGATAAATGCTCAGCGTAGGATTCGAAACGTTATTGATCCCGCAATTATTACGACCTTCAGGACCTTCAGCGCCGTTATTGCCAGGCATCACGTCAGGCCACAAAGGCAAGACGTAGAGAGGATCGGGCGGCGATGATGCCTCGGAAGGCTGGGCAAAGGTATTGGAAAGGGCTGTCGAAACGCAAAGAAGACTGAAAAAGCTAAGAAGACGAGACATAGTCCCCATAGAGCAGGTCCATCGCTATCATCGCAACGACAAAGGGATACGAGACACCAGTGATTCCCGCCCCCTCCAAACTTCGACATCGCAGGGACGCCATGGCCCTTTCTCCTCCTACTTCGCCACCGCTTCCCAGACGCGAATGTTGTCGTAGTAGGCATAGCCTTCGAGACCACCCGCCTGGAAACCGAAATTCGTCTTTCGTTCGGTAATTCCGATATGGCGTCCCGAGACGCGAACTCCATCGACTAGCATACTCAGGCGATCGCCTACCATCTCGATGGTCACTCGATACCAATGTCCGGATTCGAGACTCAGCTCCGCCGCGTCCATAGCGAAGGTCTTTTCTTCCCATTGCCCTTTCATAGGATCCAGGCCTGGATCGCGACCTTCCTTCGCCATCTGGCGTCGCTTCTTGCCTTCGTACGATTTATAAAGAGTAACCGAACCCGTTTTGGTCACGCATTTGGCGATGTGCGACAGATCGTAGTTAATCAGTATCTGCGAGTAACCATTGCCCTCTAGCTTCAAGTCGAACTGATAAATCACGTCCTGATGATCCAGGAAGATCTTGCGAAAAGCCGTGTGATTATCCTTCTCGAGCCGCCGCCCTCGCAGGGTATTATCGACAATCGCCCACTCGCCCACGCCAACCGTGAACAGTTCCGGCAAACGCTCGCCATTGAAGTCCTCCTTGAGCAGCAGCTTGCCTTTCTTGGCAATGGCAAGGTCCGCGTAAGAAACAGCCGACAGCAGAACAGAGGCGAGGCTCAGAAGGAAAGCGATTCTCATAAAACGATCTATCGCAGGTTTTCCGACCTGAAAGAAGCGAAAACGGCAGGGAAGACGGTCCCCCTCCGTCGGGAGCTCTAATTGACTTGCTCGTTAGGCTCCGGGGTCGAAAACTGGCTCTCCCTCGAAACCGATTCGCTCCAAGCTCTTGGGAATCGCCCTTCTCGCCTTCTTCACCTCGAAAACCGTTCTCGTTCTGTTTTTCCTAGGACTGGATTGGCAACAGGATCGGACCTCGCAGTCATCGTCACCTTCTTCGGCAGCACCCAGCTCATATCCCTGTCAGTGGTCGGCGAATACCTCGGACGGTCCTACGAGCAATCCAAAGGCAGACCGCTCTTCATCATCGGGGAGACCGCAGGCTACGAAAAAAAGGCGAATCAGTCGGATTGACCGAATCGCGAACGCCTGGCTAGAATGCGGCCATGCGAATTTGCCCCATCGTTTTCTTTCTTTCGTTCCTTCTCTTCGCTCCACCAATCTCGTTCTCGGAGAACGAACGCCCTAATTTCATCGTCATCATGGTCGACGATATGGGCTATGCTGGCTTGAGCTGTTTCGGGAATCCCTACTTCGATACTCCAGAGTTAGATCAGTTGGCAGCGGAGGGCATGCGGTTCACCGATTTCCATTCGTCGGGAACGGTATGCTCGCCCACTCGAGCCGGACTCCTGACCGGGCGCTACCAACAACGAGCGGGTGTCGAAGCGGTAATCCACCCCCACAGCGACCACCCGGAACATCGCAAGGGATTGAAGCTGGCGGAAACGACTTTTGCGGAGTCGCTAAAAAAGGCAGGCTACCGCACGGGTATGGTCGGCAAATGGCATCAGGGGTATCCTGTCAATTCTCCCGACTATCACCCTCAAGAACACGGCTTCGACGAATTCATCGGCTATCACAGCGGCAATATCGATTTCGTCAGTCACGTAGGCGATCACAATGAGCACGACTGGTGGCATGGAAAGTCGGAGAGGCCCGAAGAAGGCTATGCAACCGATTTAATCAACCGCTATGCCAATGACTTCATTCAGCGTCATGGGAAAAACGATACGCCTTTCTGCCTCTACATCGCTCACCTTGCCATCCATAACCCGATCCAAGTCCGCGGCGATCCCGTACGTCGGACAGAAGAAGCGTGGACTCGCTGGAACTGGAGGGAACACAGCGAAGCGGAGCGCGTCGAGAAGCTGAAGGGAATGACCCTACCGATCGACGAGGGAATCGGCATTTTACGGGAGTCGCTCGCCGAGTTGGGAATCGAGAAGAACACCTTTATCCTCTTCTTCTCCGACAATGGCGGCACTCGGGAAGGTCCGAGCAGCAGTCCGAAATTTCGGGGCCTTAAGGGAACGGTCTATGAGGGCGGGCACCGCGTTCCCGCAATCGCATGGTGGCCCGGCAGGATACCCGCGGGCGAAACATCGAACGAACTGCTCATTAGCTTAGACGTCATGCCAACGCTGCTTGCGCTTGCTGGAATCGAGCGCGAATCGCTTGAGCTAGATGGCCGCGACTTCTCGCCTGTATTTCTACGCCAGGAATCGTTGCCCGATCGACCGCTCTACTGGGCGTCTCTATCCAACCAAGGGAGCCGCTCCGAAGCCCTCCGCGATGGTCCATGGAAGCTTGTGGTGAAGCACCCCAATGCTAAGCAAGGAACCTTCGAGAACCCACAGCTCGAATTGTACAACCTGGATTCCGACTTGGGAGAGCAGAACGATATTAAAGACCGCTATCCCGTCAAAGCCACCGCCATGCATCGACAACTTCAAGACTGGTTTAACGAAGTAACGAAAGGCGCAACCTCGCAACCGGGCGGATGGCTGGAACATTGAAAGATCTCGAACCTTGAAACCGCAAAGCTCTAGTAGGGTAATCGCGTCCTCACGATGCGTCAGAAGTAAAGTCTAACGAAGGAGGCGCCGCAAGGGCGCGGTTACCTTAACCATCAACCCCACTACGCCAATACGTCCCTGATCACATGCCCGTGCACATCGGTCAATCGACGGTCCAAGCCATTGTGATACCAGGAGAGGCGTTCGTAGTCGAGCCCGAGGATGTTCAGCACCGTCGCATAGAACTCCCAAATAGTCGTTGGGTTCTCGACCGCGCGACGACCAAACTCGTCAGTTGCGCCATAGCTGGTTCCTCCTTTGACTCCGCCGCCCATCATCCAAAGCGTGAAGCCATCCGGATTGTGATCGCGTCCCACGGTTCCGTTTTGGCGGGTTGGCATGCGCCCGAACTCGGTCGTCCACAAGACCAGAGTGTCTTCCATCATCCCACGCTGCTTCAGGTCTGCCAGCAAGGCCGCAGTCGGCTGATCGAAGATCGGCAAGTGACGTTCATAGTCGTCCTTGAGCGTCTTGTGAGCATCCCAGTTCAGCAGTCCATCCACGCCGCTGGCCCGCGACGAGCAATAGAGATTCACATAGCGAACGCCGCGCTCGAGCAAGCGACGCGACAAGAGACAGTTGCGGGCGTAAGCCGCTTTGAGCGAGTTCTTCGAATCCGTGCCGTAGAGACTATGGATGTGCTGCGGCTCGCTCTTGAAGTCGCTCGCCTCGGGGGCCGACAGCTGCATCTTAGCCGCCAATTCGTAAGAGCTCATTCGAGCCTGTAGCTCCGTTTCCTCCGGACGCATCGAAGCGTGCTGTTGATTCAGGAATTGAGCCAGTTCCCGCGTAGCGCTCTCCTCTCCTGGAGCAATAGATTCGGGCGTCTCCAAATTTCGGATAGGGCGATGAGCCGCCATGGCGATGGCCTGGTGCTTGGCCGGGAGGAAGCCATTGCTCCAATTGGCCTTGCCGTTGGGCGGCTCGCCTCGGATATCGGGAATGGCTACATAAGTCGGTAGGTCGTCCGACAGACTACCCAAGGCATAGCTTATCCACGCCCCGGCGCTGGGAAAGCCTTCCGTCGGATGTCCTGTGTTCACGAATACGCAACCCGGACCATGCGTATTGGTCTTCGACTGCATTCCATGAAAGAAAGCAATGTCATCCACGTGCTGAGCCATGTGCGGCATCATCGTCGAAAACATCTTCCCGCTTTGACCCGCAGGCTTGAAACTCCAAGGGCTTCGCATAAGCGGGCCGTTTTTGCCTTGGAAAGAAACGAAATTCTCTTCGCCGGGCAACGGCTTGCCGTCGTACTTGTCCAGCATGGGCTTGTGTTCCCACAAATCCATATGAGACGCAGCGCCCGGACAGAATATCTGCAACACCCGCTTCGCGCGCGGCTTCAAATGCGTCATCCCCGCGCCGGGCACCCATGAACCCTCGCTGCCTGCTTTCGCCGCTAGGGTTTCGCGACCGAGCAGTTGACTTAAGCCAACGCCCATCAAACCCGTGGTCACATTACCCAAGAAGCGGCGGCGCGTATAGCTATTCAGTTGGTCGTCCATCAGTCCAAATATATCAGTTCGTTCGAGTTGATAATCGCGCGGCAAAGCGCTGGCAAACCATGACGTTTGGCGAGGGAAACGCAACGCTTGCGCTCCAATGGCTCTGGCAAACGCTGGTAGGCGAATCGAAATACCGCTTCCACCTGCCGGTCCAGTTCATCGCCCGACGCTGCCGACGCCCGCTCCGCCATCGCTTCCGCCATATCCAAAGTAAACGAGTGATTCATCATCGTGAGCGCTTGAAGCGGCGTCGTCGTCTGCGAACGCTTGGGCGTCGAAAGCGTGCAATCGGCTTGATCGAACTCGGTCATGAGATCGACCACCGATGCTCGAGCATTCTGATGATACACCGCGCGACGGTAGGTATCCGGACCATGGTCATCCAAGGGGTCATATGTCGAAACATTGTCGCGCATATAACGATACAAACGAAAGCCAGGACCTCCCATCTCCTTATTCAATCGGCCTGAAGCGTATAGGATGGTGTCTCTTATTTCCTCCGCCGAAAGCCTACGTGGCGGGAATCTCCAAAGCAGACGACTGTCCGCGTCCGCTTTGCCGCCCTCGGCGTTCCATGCGGACGATTGTCTATAGGCTTTCGAGAGCATGATCTCCCGATGCAATGGTTTCAATCGCCAACCACTCTCCTTCAGCCTCGTCGCCAGAAAATCCAAGAGCTCTGGATGAGTCGGGCGTCCACCCATGTAGCCGAAATCGTTCGGCGTATCGACAATTCCCGTACCGAAGTGATAGTGCCAAAGTCGATTCGCCAGAACGCGAGGCGTCAATGGGTTGTCAGGATGAGTAATCCACTCCGCATAGCGCAGGCGACGTTCGGCTTCCGGCGCGTCTTCATCGAGCTCATAAGCCTCCAAGGTTTCGCTCAAGGTAGACAAACTAGCTGGCGCGACCGTATCGCCTGGGCGCTGCGGACTGCCGCCGATAAAGATGTGAAACGGACCCTGGGCGTCTTTCGCGACGCGCTTGCCTATCCAAGCCGTGGGCAAAGAGGGAACATTGTTGATCGCCTTCTTGGTTTTAGCGAGATCCCGATTCAAGCTTTCCCGCTTCACCTTCTCCGCATCGCTCATCGCGAGCTGAGAAAGACGATGCTCCAAATGGCTCGGATTCGGATTCTCGTCGAAGCGAGCCGGATTGAGCGGTTTCACATCGACCGGCTTTCGATCGCTGCCGTCCGCCACCGCTATCCAGTTCTCGCCATCCTCGGATACTTCAATTCGGTAATCCGCTACGAACTCGAACTTAAATATGTCGGGAGCCTGTTCGGAACGGGCGCTGGAGAAAAACACGCGATCGATCGCCGTCATTTCCGGCAACTCGATCATCACGTAATTGGATGTCGAAATGAACCGCTTATCCAGTTTGCCGTCGTTTACCAATTGAGCCCCATAAGCATTGGGAAAGTCTTCGATGATGCGGGCCGGTCCGCTCGCGATTCCGCCATTAGATGACAAAGCGACGTTGCGAGGCTTTGGCTCCGCCGACCAGATTTCGAACTCGTCCATCCGAAAGCCTCGATCCTTCCGGGGATCGAGATCCGATGATTCGCAAATCAGTCGAACGAATTTCGCTTCGACCTTATCGAAACGCTCTTCCACGCCTTGCCGGTCAACAGCCGGTCGCGTCCACAGCGCCTCATACTTCGCGAGGTCGCTTCGCCCACGCTCGAGAATCCCCGTATCCAACGCTTCAATATCCCGCTCTAACGTCGCCAATTTCTCGTTCAACGGCTTTAGCGTCTCCGACCGGCCGCGTTTGGTTACGGCATCCGCCCAGGGAACCGAAGCATGCCTGATTCCCGAAAACGTCGCATAAGCCCGATAGTAATCGGCCTGGCTGATGGGATCGAATTTATGATCGTGACAGCGGGCGCAGCTCAGCGTCATGCCCATGAAGGCCTCGCCCGACGCGTTGATGATCTCGTCCAAAGTGTTCGCTCGAATCTGAGCCGCTTGGGCAGCGTCCTGATTGTTCACGCTGTCGTAGGGACCCGCTACCAGAAACGCAGAACCGATCTCGATACCCGGATTTCCCTTTCCAAATACGTCGCCCGCCAAGTGCTCGCGAATGAGCAAATCGAAAGGCTTATCTTCATTGATCGAACGGATGACGTAATCGCGAAATGGCCAAAGGTCTTCTATGATCCAATTCTGTTCGTAACCCACGCTTTCCCCGAATCGCACCACGTCCAACCAGTGACGTCCCCAGCGCTCGCCGTAATGAGGAGAAACTAATAAACGGTCGATCAACCGTTCATAGGCGCGCGGGTCGTCATTCGCTACGAACGCATCCACTTCTTCAGACGTCGGCGGCAGTCCCGTCAGATCGTAAGTCGCTCGGCGAATGAGCGTCCGTCGGTCCGCTTCCGCGTTCATGGCGAGTCCTGCATCCGAAAGCGAAACCTCAACGTAAGCATCGATGGAATCGCGCTCGGGGTCGCTCAAAGGCTGGTAGGCCCACCAGCTCTTGTCCGCTTTTGAAGCTTCCTTGAGAACGAGTTCCTCAGGCCACGGAGCCCCTGCATCGATCCACGCCGCCAGAGCATCCATCTCCGGTTCCGTCAGCGGCTCTCCGTCCTCCGGCATGTCCGGCGCTTCACCCTCGTCGAACGGTACGGTGATCCAGTGCAGCATGCTGTCCGCGGCATTGCCCGGAATCAGAATGTCATCTCCCGCCGACAGGATGGCCTCCCGCGTCGTCATGGAGAAATCCCCCTTCATGATATTCGGGTTATGGCACCCGAGACACTTAGCCTCCAGGATCGGGGCCACCTCCGTCTCGAAATCCACCGCGAGCCCGCCCTGACCAACAGTGAGGCAGGAGATCGCTAAAAGCGCTACACGTTGAGAATTCGCAAGAGTCATGGGGTCAAAAAGCAATCGTCGAACTAATAACACTTGTTCGAATGTCTGAATGCATCGAAGACGCATGAAAGCGCAAGAAGCGCTAAATATCGTGGGAACGCATGGGACATGGGGATACGCAATGGTCTAGTTTATATATCTATTCGCAAGCCTGATTGCATAGAAGACGGCTGGTCCGCAAAGAATGTAACGCTGTTTTCGGCCAAATCGGAGCGAGATGGGCTCAAAACGATCGAGCGTCTTTATCGAAAAATCGGTTCCACGCGAGCCATGGCTTTGGGGTCAGTAAAATGCGGCTTGCGAGCAAACGTCAGCGATGCTGCCGTGAACGCCAGAGAAAGCCAGTTTGACAGTCATCGACGGATATAAGAGCTTTCCGACTCAGGGAAACCGAGAAACCGAACATGCAAGAAACCGAATTCATCTGGCACAAGGGAAAGCTCGTTCCGTGGAAGGAAGCCACGGTTCATGTGATGGCCCACGCCCTCCACTACGGATCCTCCATTTTCGAAGGTATTCGCGTGTACGATACGCATAAAGGGCCCGCCTTTCTTTGCCTGCAGCGCCACCTCAAGCGTTTCTTCGACTCGGCTCGCATTTACCGCATGAACATCCCGCTCGACCAGGAGGGCTTATCGCGAGCATGCCACGAGACGATCACAGCCAACGGGCTTAAGGCCGCATACGTGCGCCCATTGGCCTATCGCGGCTATGGAACCATCACCGTATACGGAAACGAGGATCCCGCCGAAGTCGCGGTGGCCGCCTTCCCTTGGGGAGCCTATCTCGGCGACGACGCGCTCGAGAACGGGGTTGACGTAGGCGTATCCAGCTGGACCCGACTCGCTCCCAACACCTTGCCCACGATGGCCAAAGCTGGCGGCAATTACCTGTCCTCTCAGCTCATCTCCATGGAGGCCCACCGTCATGGCTACGCGGAGGGCATTGGACTGGACGCGGCCGGCAACCTCAGCGAGGGAGCCGGAGAGAATATCTTCGTGCTGCGGGACGGCATTCTGAGCACGCCACCGTTGACCGCAGCCATATTGCCGGGCATCACACGCGGCATCGCCATCGACCTAGCGAAGCGTCTCGGCTACGAAGTTCGCGAGGAAACGTTGCCGCGGGAAGTTCTCTACACGGCTGACGAAGTCTTCATGACCGGAACCGCTACGGAAGTCGCAGCGATCCGTTCCGTGGACGGAATACCGGTCGGCTTGGGCAAGCGGGGTCCTGTCACTACCGAGATCCAACGCGCCTTCAATGGCTTGTTCGACGGCAGCACCGAAGATACAAGCGGCTGGCTGGAACCCGTCGAATCCTAGAGATTGCCTCCAAGCGATCCCGCCATTGCCAAGCGGCGGCGCTATCTCTTAGCCTTCCGAGCTAATGGCTGACTCCATCGCTCTCCTCGCCCTCCTCATCGGCCTCGAGCTCGTACTCGGCGTCGACAACATTCTGGTCATCACGATCTTCGTAAGCCGCTTGCCTGAGTCCAAGCGCAACATGGCCCGCATCATAGGACTGGCCGGCGCTCTCATCGCTCGCATCGGCGTCCTCGCCTTGCTGTTGGCGCTCTCGGAACTGACCGATCCCGTTGTCGCCGACTATTCCGTTCGCGATCTCCTCCTGATCATCGGCGGCCTCTTCCTGCTCTATAAAGCAGTGAAGGAGATCCACCACACCGTCGAATTGAAGGACGAGCAATATGCCAAAGGAAGCGCCGCTAAGGCGACGGTTGGCGCCATCGTCACGCAGATCATCATTCTCGATATCGTTTTCTCCGTCGATTCCGTCATCACCGCAATCGGCCTTACCGACCAGCTGTGGGTAATTATCACTTCGGTTGTCGCCTCGTTTTTGGTCGTACTCTACTTCGCCAAACCGATCGGCGAGTACATTCTCAAGCGTCCCGCGTTAAAGATCCTAGCCCTGTCCTTCCTCATCACCATTGGCGTGACCATATTCATGGAAGGCATGCATCAGCACGTGCCCAAGGGCTACATCTACCTGCCCATGGGCTTCGCCCTTATGGTCGAACTCCTCCAGATGCGCTACCAGGCAAACAAGGCGAAGCGCGCAGCCTAGAAGAATTTGTTTCAACAAGATACGCGGCTATGCCGCTACATGATAGCCATGGCCGCATGATTCTTTGAACGCTCGAGTATCATCATGTCGCCGACTTTGGAGGCGATCCTGTAGCGAAGCGTATCCTGTTAATTCCCTTCCTCCTAAGAAACTAAATTCGATTGATTCGATTCGGCATTCGCTCCAGCCTGATCGCCTTCTTATCCCATTGCTTCCGACTTTCCACTCTGTTCTACCTCCCCATGAAACGACTCCTCCTTTTCGCCGCCTCGCTTTCCCTCTTTACCTGTCTCGCTAGCGCTGACGCGATTCGACAGACCAAAGGCAACTTCTACGACGCCTTCCGTCAGCTCGACGTCGACCTGCCATCGCCCAACGTCTACCGCACCGCATCCGGCGCTCCAGGACACGAATACTGGCAGCAGCGGGCGGACTACAAGATCGACGTTAGCCTCGACGAAACCAAGCGTCGCATTACAGGCACGGAGACGATCACCTACACCAATAATTCCCCAGATACGCTCCGCTACATCTGGCTGCAGCTCGACCAGAATCGCTTCGCCGAGGGATCCGGGGAGCGGGTCACCGAAACTTCGAGCAGAGACCAGCTCAGCTACCAAGCCCTTGCCCGCGAACAGCTCTACGACGACCTGCCCCACGGGCACGAGATCAACTCCATCGTCGATTCCAAGGGCAAGGACCTGAAGTACACGATCGTGGATACGATGCTGCGCATCGATCTGCCAAAAGCGCTCGAAGCCGGTGACAGCCACACCTTCACCGTCGATTGGGCCTTCAACATCGTCGACAACTCGCTGATCCGCAGCCGCAATGGCTACGAGCGTTTCACCGAGAACGATACCTACGTCTTCTTCCTGGCTCAGTGGTTTCCACGCCTCGTCGCCTACACCGACTATGACGGCTGGCACAACAAGCAATTCCTGGGACGCGGCGAGTTCACTCTGGAGTTCGGCGACTACGAAGTGGCGATCACCGTGCCCGAAGATCACATCGTCTCCGCGACCGGAGAGCTCCAGAACCCCAACAACGTTCTGACGCGCGAGCAACGCGATCGACTGGACGAAGCGGGCGATGCCGACAAGCCGGTTTTCATCGTTACTCCCGAGGAAGCGCTGGAAAACGAAAAGGAAAAATCCGAAGGGTCCAAAACCTGGCGCTTCAAGGCCGAGAACGTGCGCGACTTCGCTTGGGCCAGCTCGCGCAAATTCATTTGGGATGCCATGATCCACCGCCAAGAGGGAGCGGAGTACGATAAGGTGCTCTCCATGTCCTTCTATCCGAACGAGGCTATGCCAATCTGGGCGACCTACTCCACCGAAGCGGTTGTTCACACGATGGAAGTCTATTCCCGCTTTTCCTTCGACTACCCCTATCCCACTTCCCAATCCGTCAACACTTGGAAGGGCGGCGGCATGGAGTATCCAATGATCACTTTCAACGGGTATCGCCCCGAGCCCTACAAGAAAAAGGGCAAGAAGGAAACCGACTCGGATGCAGAAGGGGAAGAGGAAGCAGAAGGAGATGATGAGGCAGAGGAACTGCCGGATTCGACCTATTCTCGCCGAACGAAGACAGGGCTCATCGGCGTCATCATCCACGAAATTGGGCACATCTACTTTCCTATGGTCGTCAATTCGGACGAGCGCCAATGGACTTGGATGGACGAAGGCATCAACAGTTTCCTTCAATACGTCGCCGAAACGGAATGGGAAGAAGGTTTCCGCGAAAGCGCATCGGGAACGGGCAACAAGCTGGATGCGATTTCCGGATACATGAAAAGTCAGAATCAAGTTCCGATCATGACTCAATCGGACTCGGTCCTGCAATTCGGCCCCAACGCCTACGCCAAGCCCGCTTCCGCTCTCCTCGTACTGCGGGAAACGGTCATGGGGCGAGAGCTCTTCGATTTCGCCTTTCGCGAATATGCTCAGCGCTGGAAATTCAAGCGTCCCACGCCCTCCGACTTCTTCCGCACCCTGGAAGACGCTTCCGGCATCGATCTCGATTGGTTCTGGCGCGGCTGGTTCTACAGCACGGATCACGTCGATCTCGCCATAGAAGACGTGCGCGAATACCAGATCTCGTCTCTCGATCCAGACGTGGAAGAGCAACACAAACGCGAGAAGCGGGACCGCGAAAATCCAGAGCCCCTACCGCAAATCCACAATCGCGAGCAAGGCATCGAAATGAGACTAGACAGACGTCCCGAGCTCGCTGACTTCTACAACGAGAACGACCCGTTGACCGTAACCAATAAGGATCGCAACAAATACCGTTCAACCATAGACGGGCTAAAAGACTGGGAAAAGAAAGCGCTCGATCGCGCCCTGGAAGAAGAACAGTTCATCTACTTCGTCGACTTCAAAAATGTAGGCGGGCTTGTCATGCCGATTCCTTTGGATATCGAAAACGAGGATGGTTCAACGGATTTCATGATGATCCCTGCGGAGATTTGGAGACGCGATTATCGTAGTGTAACGAAGATGCTGATACGGGATCAACCCATCAAATCCATCACCCTCGATCCGCGTCACGAAATCGCCGACGGAGACTACTCCAACAATCGATTCCCAAGCAGCATCCGCCGCTCTCGCCTCGAACTTTACAAGTCCAATTCTAACAGAAGAGACATGATGGCCGACATGCTGGAAAAGCTGCGTCCCGTCAAAGGTGGCGAGGACAAGGATGAAAAGGACGTTCCGCTCGAATCGACCAACTAGCGGACCCCCAGGTCACTACATGGGAGCTCTCAAACATCTCGCCGCATTTATCATCTTCCTTGTGGCGGCAACGCCCATCCTGGCACACCGCCAGCCCGAGGCTCTGACCACCATCTCGTTCAACGAGAACACTGGGACCTGGGAAATCGTTCATCGCTTCCACGCCCACGACGCCGAGCGAGCAATAGACGAAATGCGCAAGGAGATCGAATTCGATCTGGAAAACCTCGAAGACCGCGCTCGATTCGCGCTCTACGTCGAAGAACGGTTCGGGCTACGAGAAAGCAAGAGCCAATCGCCCATTGACCTGGTTTTAGTGGGAGCTGCCTTAGAAGATCACGACATCCTCGTTTTCCAGGAATTCAAAGGGAGTCTCCCAGATCGAATAGCCGTTCGCCAAGACGTCCTTCGCGATTGGTTTCCTAACCAAAGGAATACAGTGAATATCGAGATCAAAGGAACCGTTCGAACGTTGGTTTTCACGGGCGAGGACAAGTGGAAAGCAATTCCATAGCAAATCGCATTCGCTCTATGAGCTAAAACGTCAACCGATTCGATGCTCCCCTTCTGAAACCATTTACAAACAGGGAAAGGCGTCTAGACTATCGTCTTCTATTCTCAATCACATTTACAGCTATGAAAGATTCCATGCCCCGAAGAACCGCTTTGAAATCCTTGGCTACAGGAGCTGCGGCTGTGGCTGCCACTCAGGCGATCACCCATCAGGCCAGCGCCGCCCACCACGCAGGGAAACTGAAAGGAAACATCAACCACTCGGCTTGCAAGTGGTGCTACAAGGGCATCGACTTGGATCCCTTCTGTAAAGCGGCCAGCGAAATGGGTCTCAAAGGCGTGGATCTGATCGACGTGAAAGACTTTGCTACTCTTGAAAAGCACGGCCTAGCCTGCTCGATGGTTTCCGGCGTTCCCGGGGGCATCAAAACGGGCCTCAATCGCGAAGAGAATCACGATGCGATCATCGAATTCTTCGAGAAGACCATTCCTGTTGTCGCGAAAGCGGGTTACAAGCGCATCATCTGCTTCTCCGGCAATCGCGACGGCATGAACGAGCTGCAGGGCTTGGCCAATTGCGCTCAGGGACTCCGGCAAATCACCCCTCTAGCCGAAAAGCATGGCATCACCCTCATCATGGAGCTGCTCAACTCCAAGGTGAATCACGCCGACTACATGTGCGACAACAGCAAGTGGGGAGTCGCCCTCTGCGATGCCGTCGGCTCCGAATCCTTCAAGCTGCTATACGATATCTACCACATGCAGATCATGGAAGGCGACGTAATCGCCACCATTCGCAAGAATCACCAGTACTACGGTCACTACCATACTGGTGGCGTTCCAGGTCGCAACGAAATCGATACGACTCAGGAGCTCTATTATCCCGCCATCATGGAAGCGATCTTGGAAACGGGATACGACGGCTACGTCGCGCAGGAGTTCATTCCTGCCGGACCTGACCCTCTCGCTTCGCTTAAAGCGGCGATCGAGCTCTGCGACGTATAGAGGCGGCGAAAACTACTCTGCTGCGCCCGCCAGCATCTCAGCCGTGCGGCGCTCCAGAGTCTTGGGACCCGCCTTGTAAGGAATCCTGTAACCTTCCGCCCAAGGATCCGGGAAAACCTCTTCCGCTCCCGACTCGACCCCATCGAGGATCGCTTCCGCGACGCTCTCGGGAGTCGCCTTCTCGAATTCGATCTCCTCTGCCATATCAGTATCCACCGGACCAGGATAAACCCCTACGACCTGTAGGCCTTCCGCCTTCTTGAGCAAGCGCAGTCCTTGAGTCATCGAGTGAACGGCGGCCTTGCTGTCACTATAAGTTGGATACATGGGAAAGTTCACCAATCCGCCAACGCTCGAGATAACGACAAATGCCCCACCTCCATTTGACTGGATTACAGGCGCTAGCGCTCGGGCTACGTTCATAGTCCCCCAGTAGTTTACCTCGAATTCCTGCCGACTGGCGCTCTGGTCTTCATTAAAGAAGTCTGGATTGCCCGCGAAACCCGCGTTGCTAACCACGACCTGAACATCGTCCGCCACCTTCGCCGCTTCCTTCACTTGATCCGGATCCGTAACATCCAAAGGCACAGGTACAACGCGGTGCCCATAGGCATCGGTCAGGCTCTTCAAACTCTCTATACTCCGCGCCGTCGCGTAGACGCGCGAAGCGCCGCGCTTCAGAAGGGCTTCGACAATCGCTTTGCCGATTCCCCGATTACTGCCGGTCACGAACGCAACCTTCCCATCTATATTCGTCGATATCGTGTTCATTAAACGTTTTTTCCCTCCTATATTCGTTCCATCCCTAGGACCGATTGCCTGTATCGAATAAACGGCAAACTCAGGAATTCGCCTGCGCGTTTTTCGCTTAATTGACGCTGCGCCCCCCTTAAACAGCTTCCTTCGCGATCATTGCCCGCTTGCGAATCAACCCTCAACGGCAAGCGCCCAGGTCGCCACACTACCGTGTAACTCCGTGACAAGGAACCCATTGGGCCACTGGATTCCTGCCGCTAGCGAAGAATTCCGGGTCGAATTGCAACTTAGCATCCCTTCTCGTGTACTCAGAACGTACGAAACATTATGCTCCCGCGAATCGCTATTTCGATTTCCTGTCTCGCTCTCCTCTGCGCTTCCTTCGCACTGACTCCCGCCGGAAGATCCGAGGTCTCTTATGCGCCGTCGCTCGCCGAGATGCATCCGGAGACGATCGAGCTGCTAGAGAACGACAAAATCTCGATCCTCGCGGAATCGGGTTCCCAACGCCGCTACGCCGAGCGGTTTTCCGAAATCGTCTACGAAGCGGTTTTCGAAACCACCGGAGAGCCCGCGGGGAAAGGATTGGTCGTCATAGGCAACGCCAAAGACCCGCACCCGATTCTCTTGCTCAAGGAACACTTCGACACGCTCTACGGCGCGGGATCCGAAGACGAGAAAGCCAATATTCAGATAATTTTCGGCAAGACGCTTCAGGAATTCGAAAAAGGCAGCGAGGAAATGAGGAAAGAGGTCGGCCTCGAGCTCGACTCCATTGCCCACGTGGTTCCCATGCCTTTGGAAGGCCCCATTCTCAACCTTTACCAAATCGCCAAGCAGGAAGAATTCGACACAGCGAAAATCAATTCGCGTATCCAAGACCCCGATTCATTTCAACAAGTGGTCGCCTCTTTCGAAGACTATGACTGGGCTGTATACCTTCCTCCCAAAAACGCCATCGACAAAGCGCTTAAGGAAATACTGCCCGCGGTAATGAAGAAAGAGAAAATGGGGTTCTTCAAACGCTCCCTGGTTCGCGGGGCAGTTGCCACTTTCAAGCCTCTCATCCGCGACGCTATGGAAGGCGTTCGCAAATCCATGATGTACGACGCCATTCTTTCATCGACCAGCGATCTCAGCGAAGGCGATCGCAAGGAGCTCACGGAAGCCTACCTCGGTTCCCTCATGCCGCGCGGCAATCTTTTGCCAGGCAAGAAGACCGATCGCAGTTTGGACGCAATCCGCGAGCAGAAACGAAAGAACGCCGAATACGCCAAGGATCCCTATATAGAGCCAGCGGAGATCCAACCACTCGATCTCGAAGCCTATGCGTCTTACAAGGGCGAATACAAAACAAAGGGGGATCAAACTATCCGCGTCTATCGGGAGGGTGACTCCTTTCTGTTTCGGCGAGCCGAGAACAAACCCAGACCCCTCTTGCCTGTCGGCGGGTCGCTCTTTACCGTCGAAGATCGCAAGATGACGATCGAATTCCTCGCCGACGAATCGGGAAAGTTTATGGAAGCGGAGATCCGTCGAGATCGACATCGCGAAACCATAGCCCGCAAGGATTAGCTCATTGGCAAGGATCGCGTACTTGTAAAACGGATGCGAACTCGAACCCGTTTCAATCCTCGAATCGATCCTTTTACAGCATTTTGCTCAGACTTCGAGGCGATCGGGTCTCAATGGACGAGGGCTGCGGGTCGATTGAAACAATAGACCGCCTGAACGGAAAATCCATTCGCAAAGACCGCAATTCGCTACGAAATCAAACTGTCATCAATATGAACGATTCATCAGACAACACTCCTCTCTTTGACATGAGCGGACTGACATCGATGTTCGGCGATGACGAAGAACTCGTGGCCACCTTGATTTCAAAATTTCAAAGCGCGCTTCTCGAGGCAGTGGAAAACTTGAAAGCGATTCCTGAAGGGCCCGATCGAGTCGACCTCATTCGTCTCCATACCCACACCATCAAAGGCATGTCAGCCAACTTCGGAGCTCAACCGCTACACGCGTTGTCAGCAAGAGCCGAAGCCGCCTGTCTCGAGGGCCACATTGACTTGGCGTCGAACCTCGCTGAGGACGTTCTTGAACTTGCGAATCGTACTCTCGAAGCGATTCGCAAGGCCGAGCAATAGGAACCCAAGCGAAACGTTCTCAGACTGAAGCGACTTTCGCATGCCCCTCCCAGTCGCCCAGGGGCGCTTGACTAGCGTCGATTCCTGTGTTTTATCTGTTTCAATCGAGAGATGGCCCGGCGTCCCTCGCTTTGCCTCTCCCACCTACCCCTACTATGCGCTCCAAAGACAGGTACCGCATTCATTTAGCTAGCGTCATGACGTCGCTAGCCCTTGTGTCGTTTTCTTATCTCAACGCATCCGAGCGGGCCTATTCCGCGGAGGACTACGCCTATTGGGCTTACCAACCAGTTGCCCGAGCCGAAGTCCCCAAAACGCGAAACGCCGCATGGGGACGCAACGAGATCGATTCCTTCGTACTCGCCCAACTGGAATCGATTGGGGTCGAGCCCAGTCACGAAGCGGATCGACGGACGCTCATACGGCGAGCGACTTTAGATCTGCACGGTCTGCTCCCCAGTCCTGAAGAGGTCGAATCATTCGCTCGAGACCCAAATCCAGATGCCTATGAACGCCTGATCGATCGACTGCTTGATTCGCCTCGCTACGGCGAACGCTATGCTCGCCACTGGCTCGACCTAGTCCGCTATGCCGATACGGACGGCTTCAAAACCGATTCGTTGCGCCCCCACATTTGGCGCTACCGGGACTATGTTATCGAATCCTTCAACGAGGATAAACCCTTCACCCGCTTCGTCGAAGAGCAAATCGCCGGAGATGAGATGTATCCTGATAGTGACGACGCATTGATCGCGACCGGATTCCTCAGGCTGTGGCCCTATGAAGACAATCAGCCTGACATGGCCCGGCACTGGGAAGCCTCGCTCGACGATATTACCGATATTTCAGGAGAGGTCTTTCTGGGCCTAAGCATGCAATGCGCCCGTTGCCACGATCACAAAACAGACCCTATCAGCCGAGAAGACTACTACCGCTTTCAAGCTTTTTTCGCAGCCATTTCTCCATGGGAAGATTCGTACCTTAAAAGCGACTACGATTCTTATGTTTATGAATCCGATATGCAAGGATGGGCCGATCAGACGACGAGCATCAGGGCCGAAATGGAACCCATCCGAGAAAAGGCCTGGAATGACGAGTGGCAATTTCGGCGCGGGAAGCTGCCGACCTACATGCAGGAAATCCTAGATAAGGAAGAGCGGACGCCCTACGAGGAGCAGTTGGCGAAGTTCGGCATTAGAATGATCGAAAACCTTTCTCGGCGAACCTTCGAAAAGCGCATCAAGGGAGAAGAGCTTCGGAAATGGGAGGCATTGAAGCGACAGCTAGCGGCGTTCGATTCGGAAAAGCCAGAAGACGCGGCGCCCATCGTTTCCGTTCGAGATATCGGTCCCATCGCTCCCGCTACTTACGTGGGCTCCCATGGTTCAGGGGAGCCTGTCGAACCAGCGTTCCCAACCATTCTAAAACAAGACCCGCCTCGAATCGAAGCCTACTCTCGAAGCACAGGCAGACGGACCGCCCTAGCGAAATGGATTGCTCGCCGCGATAATCCGCTAAGTGGGCGCGTAATCGCGAATCGTCTTTGGCAGTGGCACTTCGGCCAAGGAATCGTCGCATCGAGCAATGACTTCGGGCGTATGGGGCAATCCCCTACACATCCCGGTTTACTCGACTGGCTCGCTCACGAATTCGCGGATTCGGGGTGGAGCATGAAACGCATGCATCGACTCATCATGAGCTCATCCGCCTATCGCCAGTCCGCGAGCCATCGAGCCAAGGTTTCGGAAGACCCGTCGAATCGTTTCATCTGGCGAATGCCCATGCAGCGAATGGACGCCGAACAGCTGCGAGACTCTTTTTTAAGCGTTACAGGAGAGCTGGACCTGCGTATGGGCGGGCCAGCCGACAAGGAAACGAAGTCGCTTCGCCGTTCGATCTACTTGCTGAACAAGCGCAATAAGCTTTCCACCATGACAAACGCCTTCGACACGCCCGACTTGCACAACAGTTGCCCGACTCGGGACACGACAACGACTCCCATTCAAGCCCTGACCTTGCTCAATGGCGATTGGGCGCTCGAGCGGGCGGAGCGCTTCGCGGACCGTATCCTCGGTCTCGAAGGCATAGACGTCGAAGGACGCATCTCCGAGGCCTATCGACTGGCCTTGGGACGAAATCCCGACTCCCGCGACTTGGAAACCTCGCGTAACTTTATCGAAGAAACGCGGACTGAAGAAGCGTCTCGGCGAAAAGCGTGGGTAGATCTCTGCCACATACTTTTGAATACAAACGAATTCATGTATATCAACTAGACCCTGGTTATGAATCCGCTAAAACCGACTCCCCATCGACAAGCTCCGCTCTCAAGGCGGGACTTTCTTCTGCGATCGGGCAGCGGATTCGCAGGCGTGGCCCTGGCGGGCATTCTGGGCCATGACGAAGTTCGAGCGAATACGAATCCCCTAACTTCGAAAGTCAGCCAACATCCGGCAACCGCCAAGCGCATCATCTTCCTCTTCATGGAAGGCGGACCTAGCCACATCGACATGTTCGACCCTAAGCCCTTGTTGAACAAACTGGCCGGACAGCGTTTGCCCGCCAGCTTCAAGGAACCGGTTACTGCTATGGGCGAACAGGGGTCGCCTTTGCTGGGATCGCCACGATCGTGGAAGCAATACGGCGAAAGCGGTTTGTGGGTTTCCGATTGGTGTCCGAATATCGCTAAGCATGCGGACGATCTCGCAGTCATTCGTTCGTGCTGGGCCGACGGTTTGAATCACGTGGGTTCGGTCTGCCAAATGAACACCGGCTCTATCTTGGGCGGTCGTCCATCGCTCGGAGCCTGGTCCGTATACGGCCTGGGTACGATGAACGAGAATTTGCCGGGATATGTCGTTCTTTTAGACAATGATAAATCGCCTCTTGGTGGGGTTCGCAACTGGGGCACAGGTTTCATGCCTGCGACTTACCAGGGAGTCCCCTTTCGCAGCGAGGAAGCCCCAATCCCCAATCTCCACCCGCCGGAAAGCATCTCGGACCGGCGCCAACGGCGAAAGCTCGATCTTCTCAACGAAATCAACCGACGCCACGCGAATCAATACGCTTTCGAGGACGAACTCGAAGCCCGAATCGATTCCTACGAGCTCGCCTATCGCATGCAGGCCGAAGCGCCTGAAGCGGTCGACCTCAATCAAGAAAGCGAGTCCACCAAAGCTCTCTACGGTCTCGACCAGAAAGCGACCCACGCCTTTGGGCGCCAGTGTTTGCTGGCCCGTCGTCTCGTCGAACGAGGGGTCCGATTCATACAGGTCTACAGCGGCACCGGAAGCGGCTGGGACTCCCACGCCGAACACGAAAGGCGAGCCGGAGCGATGTGCGCCTCGATGGACTTGCCCGTTTCGGGATTGCTCACCGATCTGAAACGCCGAGGCATGCTTGAGGACACTCTCGTCGTTTGGGGCGGCGAATTCGGCAGGACTCCCATGAGCGAAAAAGGGAACGGGCGCGATCACAACCCATTCGGATTTACGATGTGGATGGCCGGAGGCGGCGTAAAGGGCGGGCAAGTCATTGGGTCCACCGACGAGCTAGGACTGTGGGCGGTAGACGAGTCCTGTCACGTGTTCGACTTGCATGCATCCATTCTCCATGCCTTGGGCCTCGATCACATGAACCTGGAGTTTCGGGCAGGCGGACGACTGGAACGCCCGACTCTGAATTCCGGAAGCGTCGTGCACAAACTGTTTACTGGCTAAGCCCGCCGATCTAATCCGAAGGAATCAATCGCAGCTCGCGTAAGCTGAGGGGGGCTCCCTCCAATCGGTGCTCCAGTCGAATCCGAGCGATCTCCAGATCGGACTCTATTTCCACGTCGCCGAATTTCCTATGGCGAAATCGATGGGCTCCTCCGGTAGGCACAACGGCTCCCGTCACAAACGAATCGTTGATATATAGCTTGAAGGGCCGCCCTTCGTATTCGGTGGATTGAGATGCGTCCGCGAAAATCGAATACGCGCCGGCTGCCAGTCCATGAACCGTCCATTCGATACGATCGCCCGCGGCAATTCGATCGAAGGCGCTCTGCTCTAAATTGTAGAAGACCGATTCGCCCGTCGCTACAGCTGCCTGAGCGACGAGGCGCAACGACCCGTCCGCTTCAGGTTCTATTCGCAAGCTCCTATCCGACTCTCTTAGGAACGCGATCAGATCCGCCATCGCCTGCGGCGACAAGCCCTCCTCGAGCCCTTCGGGCATGAGGGATGTTCCAACTCCTTGCATAGACTTTATATTCGATCGAAGCGAATCTTGCCGGATACCCCCTATGCCTACCGTTCTCACGCTCGTGTCGGTTTCCTCCTCCACAATTCCCGCGAAGAGATCTCCATTGGAATATTCGATCGCATACTGAGCATACTTGTCTTCGATCGCGCGATTGGGATCCAAAATCGCGACGAGCATGGATTTTACCGACTTATCCGTAAGAGAAGCCAGGTCAGGACCGACATCGTATCCAATATCGCCCACGCGGTGACAAGAAGCGCATAGCTGCCCGAAGTAACGCTGCCCTTCCAGGGAATTTCCGCGCTCGGGCAGTTCCTTTTCAAAGCGAGCCACAAGTTCGGCTCGATCCGACAACTCCTGAGCGCCGAATATCGCATTGGCTCGATCCCGAATGCTGCGATCGGCATGACGCCTAAGAGAAACCGTCTGCAGAGATGAAAAGGCCGTTCTCAATTCAGGACGATGCTCAACGGCATCAAGCAGACGAATCGTCGTGTCCCGTCGCGATTGAAACGTCTCGAGAAGATAGGATCTCAGGCGAGGACCATATCGAGCCCAGCCTTCAAGGGCCGCCGCAACGCTCTCGGCGTTGTTCGACTTCGCCAACGCGTTCACAGCTGCCTTTTTGAGATCCCATGATTCATTCGTACGTAAAACGGTCCCGAGTCCCTCTGCAACTTCTGGGCCGTGTTCGCGAGCGAAAGGCATCAATTCCATCGCCGCGACGCGCAACGACTCGCTAGCATCTCGATCGATCGCGACCTGGCGGGCATTCTCCAATGCCTGGTCGATTTTAACCAGAGAAGGCTTCAATAAGGGATCCGCCCGATCTCTCCAATGGGGCCATTGGCGGCCGAATCGTTGAGCCACTTCAAGCGTATCTCGCAGAGACTCGAATCGATCGGCACTTGGACTGCTCTGCCCTGCCGCCGCGACAAGACCCGCCAAGGCCTTGAAGTTTCCACTGCCATGAGCGGTTTGAGATAGACCGATAAACAGCTCGCTCGCCGATCCGTCCGCGATGCTCGGCGATAGAGTTTCAACCATGGTTTCCAAATGCGGCGATGCCGAGCTGAGGATAGCGGAACGCATGGTCGGGTCCTGCCCGTATTCCAAAGCCATACGGGCTAAGGTTCGCCCCGATTCGCGATCCTTCGCTTCCCCCAAAACGTAGGCCACTTCCATTCGAACGAGCGGGAATTCATCGAATCCCAAATCCCTAATCGCATCGAGCGATGCGCCCAGACAGCCCACGCACTCCGAAGCAACTCGAACCGCCTGCCGCCTCACCTCGGCGATGGGGTCGCTTAAGCCATTGAGCAAAGACGTCTCGTCCAGTCCCTTAAGCTGATATAGTATCCACAATGCTTGGATACGAGCCTCGGGTCGTTTTCCTTCAGCCACGAGCGTTCTTAATAACGGGATCGAATTGATCGCATCCGACCAAAGCAATCGTTGGTGAATTTTATCTCGCTGCCAGCGGTTACCCGAATCCAACGCAGTTACCAGCTCCGACAGACTCAACTCATCCAATCTAGGCGCCTCGCGAGACAGAGCGCCTTTTCGCGAAATACGATAAATGCGGCCCTTGTCATGGCCCATACGAAGGTCGAGCTTACGCTGCCAGTCCTCAGGAACCCACTCCGGATGTTCGATCACGAATCGATACATATCGACTACGTAAAGAGCGCCGTCCGGTCCTGCCCGAATCGCTGTCGGACGAAACCAATTGTCGGTCGAAGACAAGAACTCCGATTGAAGCTCCTCCGTGGCCCGTCGACTGCGGAAACTGTAGCCCTCCGCTTCGACTATCGAACGCGACACGAGATTGTGAACGCTCTCAGCCACGAACCCATTGCCAACGAACGCTTCCCCCAGCGCTTCGTCATCATAGATCATAAAGCCGCTCGCGCTGGTAAACCGATTCGATTTTTCGTAGTCATTAAAGCGGCTCAACGTGCGGCTGGTGGGGAAGACCGGGCCCGCCTGAGGAACTTTCGGTAGAAACTGGCGAGCATTCGCGTAGTTGGCATGCGGATTTCGATTCAAGAATGCCGCTTCGATTCGATAGTGCCAGCCCGGCCACGAGTTGCTGTTGCCGAACCAATTGCCCCATCTGTCCCGATTCCGTCCAAACTGGGTTCGCCCCATCACTGTCTCAATCAGGCCCTCGTCCGGTTTCAAACGCAGGTCCCTTCCATTGATATCGACCTGATCGCCTGTCAAAATCGATTGCGGCGCGCCTCCACTGTCGCCATTAGCCAAATACACCCAGCCATCCAACCCCCAATGCAAACCATTGACCAAATGCTGCTCGTTTCCCAGGTTGAATCCTGTAAACAGCGTCTCGATTTTATCCGCCCGACCATCGCCATCCGCATCCTCGGCATAGACAAGATCCGGGGCTGCAGTTACAAGAGCTCCCTCTCTCCATGGCATGACTGAAGTCGGATAGCCGATCGACTCTATGAAAAGCGTGGATGTTTCGTAGTAACCATCGCCATCGCTATCCTCCAAAACTCGGATACGACCTCCACCTGATCCCTCGCCATCGACGCCGAGAGGATAGTCCGCCATTTCGACTACCCACATTCGTCCATCCGCTCCCCAAGCTATGTCGATCGGATCCATCGTTTCGGGTTCAGCCGCTACCAGATCGATGCGCATCTCCTCATGCAGGGAAAACGTCGCTAACGCGTCTTGCTTCGAAATAGGAGCGGGAATCTTACGCAAGCTCTCGTCCGAATAGAACTTCTGAGAAACCTGTTTCAAGACCGCATCCAAAACCAGGTCTTCGGTATCCGGAGACAAACGAACAGGCTTGTCGTAATAATACATCGACTTGTCTACTTCGTATCCGTTTTCATTATACAGTCTCCTTGACGGGATATATGAAGGCGATGCGTTCGCATAAGCATTGATCCACAAGCGGTCCGGGTCGAACATCTCTTGCATCTTCAAGGAGTAGTCGACGACGACTTCGCCGGGCAAGAAGACCATAGCCAGCTCGTCGCCGAATGACCACGTCTGAACGCCGTAATCGATCGACGTGGGCAAGGTTTCGCCCGCATCCAATCGATTCAGCGTTAATTCGGCATAGTATGACAACCGATCCTGCGAAGCCGCCAAATTCTCCCAAAAAACTCGAGATGGCAATGGGTCCAATGGCAATTGAATGGACTCCATTCGCGTCTTCAGCGCTCCCTCCAAAGGAATCATCGCATTCTCCAACAAACGATCCACCTCATCTGCGATCTCCTCGCCATGTTGGATCGCCGCATCGAGCGAGCCCATAGGAAAGGGATTCGCGTCGGCTCCACAGCCTATAGCGATCATTGCAACGGCGCCCGGGTGCCGCTCCTCGATGATTCGCTGCGCCTCCCCTGCCCAGTCGCCGTGTATGGCTTCGTGAGCGCCCCCTAGCGTAACGCAATGGCAGGCGTAATTCGCCAAGAGCGCTATCGTTGAGCCCCGCTCATCTCGCGCCCGCATCACAGGCAGTCGATGATCGACCGGTCCATCTTCCTGGACACCGAATCCGGTCCACTTTCCATCTTCCAGTACACGCCGGTTTCGAGCGAACCCCACTTCTCCAATGCCCCATTCCAATCGTCCGGGTTGGAGCGCCTCCAAGGCTTCGCGACAAACGGACACGAGCTTTCCGATCAAAGAATCCGAATATCGGTCGATCGCGACGCGATGCTCCGCAGGAATCCGCTCCATGAAAATCGGCTCGAGCAGACCCCTCAATTGCGGTCCAGAGTGCGTATGAGTCGCGCACAGGGCCAATCGTTGCATCGGAATTTGCAGGCGCTCTGAAACGGCTCTTGTGAGCCAGTCCGGAATGCCAATCAGATCAGCAGTGAGCAGAATACAGGGACCCTCCTTCCCTTCGATTGCCAAGGCCTTGGCGTAAAGCCGTCCTGCTACTCCATTCGAAATCGCTTTGCGCCCCCCAAAGCCACTCATCCGGATCGCTTCTTCAGGCGTAATATCAATCGTCGCCACACCGATTGAAAACCGATCGTCTGCAAACGCTTGAGGAGCCAGCGTTGCAATCCAAAGCGTTAGAAAAAGAGTAAATAGGGGTTTTGGCAACTGAGTCATCGAGGCCTAGCCCGATCATTCGAACGCTCTTTTGCAACGGAGGCAAACGTCGAATAACCGAGAGGCAGCGACCCGGAGAATCCGGGGTTTTTTACCATTTGTAACGCTTTTTTACGAACAGGGCCCCATCCTCAGGGCTTTTTACCGTCTTTTGGAAAATTCTTACATTGCCCGCCTATTCATCGTTCGAAAAGCGGCCGATTACAGATGCAGCTCCGCTTTTCGAAGCGGAGCCAGACTCACCACTTCCCACCTAATGCGCTCGACCCTTCAAACGAAGCAGCATCTCCCACCCTCGACATCAAAGTAGTTCTATTGGAGCAAAACAAACATGAGCAATCCGCCAAGCCAGACGGACGCTTTGACAAAGCGATTCGCCTCGAGCGGCCCTTGAACCCCAGAAACGTCGTTTCGGCGCTCGAATCAAGCTCCGCAGGCTCAGGCACGCAGGACCGCCAATCTCGCCAATCGAAAGACCAGAGCGAATATTCGGACAAGTCCGCTCTTGTGGTAGACGACAACGCGACCAATCGACTCATAGCGACTAAGCGCTTGCAGCGTTTCGGGCTTGAAATCGCAACTGCTGCCAGCGGTTGCGAAGCGTTGGAGCAATGCAATGGCAAGACCTTCGACATCATATTGATGGACTGTATAATGCCAGAGATGGATGGATACGAGACGACATCGAAACTCCGGGAAAGAGCCGACTTCGATACGCCCATCATCGCCCTTACTGCAAACGCGATGCAGGGCGATCGAGATAAATGCCTCGCCAGCGGGATGAACGACTTCCTGTCAAAGCCGTTGCGACCTGCAGATCTGCAAACGATTCTGGATAAATGGCTAGAGATCGAAGGCGATCAAAACACCTCCGGTGATGTGGAAATCTCCAGCGAAGCAATGCGATGGCTCGACATCACCGAGCTGGAGGAGATGTTTGAAGGCAGCAAGGAAATGATACAGAGCTTGCTCGAAGAGTTCGAGTCGTCTCTTATAGAAACCCTCGAAGAACTGAAAATCGCAGCTGCCGATCCGCAGGATTTGAAAGTCCTCAGATTGCACTCGCACACGATTAAAGGAATGGCTGCTAATTTTGGGGCCGCCCCCCTAATTTCAGCCGCCGCGAACGTCGAGAACGCCTGTCTGAGCGAAGATTCGGAGAAAGCCCTTGCGCTCGCAGAACAGGTTGTCGAAACGTCGCTACGCACTCTCTCCGAAATCAGAAAACTCTCAGGATAGGTTTGGAGACGCCAATCCGTATGGCGCGCCCTGTGTAGCCGCTCATGCGAATCGGTTCTTCCGAAGTAGCGCCGACCGTCGCCACTCCGATGGGCACGAGGTCCCTTTGCGCGGATAGAGCCGTCGCCGCTATAACAGCGAAAAATGACGCCACATACATCCAACGCCTAGACTTCGAATCCGGAATCGCAGACTTGCGAATTTCGACATCCCGGCCACAGTGGATAGGCAATTTCTAGCCTTTGCTGCCTTGAAAGCCAATCCCACAGCCTCAGCTCGCTCTATCCGCGAACGATCCGACGAGAAGATTCTCGCCGCGAGCATCGTCGTTCAGCGTTTCCGAGCCGAGCTGGATGGGACCTTGGCGACTCCCGAGTGGCAGAACTGCGCGCGGCGCTGCGCGGACGAATTGGAACTTCCAACCCAACGCCAGGGCGTCAGCTTCGTGCAATCCCTGCTCTCGCTCCCTCTGGAGTCCAAGCGCGAGCTCGCCAAACGAGTGATCGAGTCTTCGGACCGACTCCTCTGCCGCCGATCCGCGTCGAATCTGCTTTCAACCTGGAAGCAACCCGTGGCCTTGAATTCGAGCGCCAGTCTTTCAATCCTCCAATGGACCGACATTAAAAGACGCATCTTGCTGAAGATGGCGTCCGGCTATCAGGCCTACAAATCCGCCCAGTCGCTCTTGTTTTCCACCTACGAACCGATCGCTCGCCAAGCCGCGGAAGAAGTCTGCTTCGACTCGAACAAGCTGGACGATTGCGCGCAAGAGGGCGCTTGCGGCTTAATCCAAGCGATTGACCGGATCGAACCTGGCAGAGCCTTCACTTCATACGCATTCCAATGGACCCGTCGCAGGATTCGTAACTTCCTGATGAAGAACTGCCTGCCCATTTCCGCTCCAATCAATCTTATCTCCAAAGCATCCCTGGAGGGAGCTTCCGCAGACGCTTCCTCCGCTGAAGCGCGGGAGCTGGCTCTCACCCTCCAGGCTATCCGCGAGCCCTCGATCGAATTCAGCGACACGTTGTCTGACAGGAAATCCGAGACGGCTCTTTGCCCGATCGAAGTCGCATCGCGCAAAGAGCTCGTTGAGCAATTGGAGGCCGCTCTTCGCGAATTGACAGCCAAGCAAAGAGAAGTGCTGGCCCTCCGCTTCGGGCTGCTCAATCGAGAGGCGATCGAGACCTTGCAAGGAATCGCTCGGGCGACAGGCATCTCCCGCCAACAAGTGACTCGCCGCGAACAGCGAGCGCTTTCTCGCCTAGCGGAAATCGTTTTGCCATTGCGTCTCGAGCTGGCCTAAGTTGTCGATCCGATTAATGGCTTTGCAACGGATCGGCATTTTCGGCGGCAGTTTCGACCCTATCCACATCGGACACCTGATCATCGCTCGTGACGCAATGGAACAATTGGAGCTCGATCGCATCCTTTTCCTGCCCTCCGCTACCGCCCCGCTTAAGCCGCAGGCTCACACCGCGTCGGAATCGGATCGCCTGGAAATGGTCTCGAGAGCGCTCTCCTCTGAGCCTGGATTCGAGCCCCTCGATATAGAAATAAGGCGGGGAGGCACGAGCTATTCGATAGACACCGCCCAAGAGATCGCAACCCGCTACCCGGGCGCTCGGCTATTCTGGATCATCGGCGGCGATCAATCGCGCCAGCTCGGCAAATGGAGCCGCATTGAAGAACTCGCCAAACGGGTGGAATTCATTTGCTTCGCCCGCGGCGGGACTGTCGCAGCGGATCCCGAATATCCTGAAGGCGTCGCAATCCATAATCTCTCATCGCGTCGCCTGGACATCAGCTCGACCGAGATTCGCTCCCGCTTGAAAAAAGGCCTGTCAGCGAAGTACTTCTTGCCAGACGAGGTCCTTAACTACATCAAAGCCCGAAATCTCTACGGAGAGGACCGTGACAAGCCATGACGGATACTAAAGAACTAACGCCCGAGAGCAGAGAAATGCTGGAGATCTGCTGCCAAGCCTTGGATGACACCAAGGCCGAAGACTTGGCTGTGCTCGACGTCAGCGAGCAATCGTCGATAACGAATTTTCTGATCTTGGCTTCCGCCACCTCCAACCCTCACTTGAAAGCCTTGAAGCGGGACCTGGACAAGGTCCTGAAAGACCATCGAGTCAAGATACTCGGCGTAGACGAAGGCGACGAGACGGGTTGGTCTGTAGTCGATGCCTTCGATGTAATGATCCATCTTTTCACGCCCGAGATGCGCGAGACTTACGATCTCGAAACGCTTTGGAAGGACGCTAGCCCCATTTCCGTGGAAGACTTGCTTCCTCAAGGATCCGGTTCCTAAGCGAGCTAAAAGTCGAAGCCTATCGAGCTGACGAAACGCTGATCCTCTCGTCGGTCTCTCGGCTGTGAACGATCGTACACGAGCTGATAGCGAACCGACATGTGCAGGGCTTCGGTCACTTTACTTACGACGCCCGTCTTAAACTCGATCTCGTATTCCTCAAAATCCTCCGGAGGAAGAGCCATGCTGAATTCCTGCGTGATGCGGAAACGCGGATTGAGCCGATAATCGACATCTTCGAAAATGCTCAGCAAGTAATCGGAATTCGTCCCTCTCGTATCATCGCGATAACGACTGCTTAGACCCAAACCGGTATTCACCTTGAGGTCCTTCTGATTGATAAAGCGATATCCCAAACCTAGCTTCTGTTCCAAGTTGAGATCAATCTCCTTAACCGCATCGGAACTGTAGAGCGTGTCCGTTTGATAGAAGACGCCTGGCGATATGTCCTTTCGCCAGCGAAAGCTCGAAAGAGCTCGGTCACTGGTAACGTCATCGTCGGTCTCTCCATAGAATTTCTGAGCAAGGAAGCGATAGTCGTTCTTCTCGACACGTCGTCGCATGCTGTAGCGCAACGAATAGTCCTCCTTGATCCTTCGACCGCGCTGATTGTTCATCCCGAACTCGAACTGCTTGGACCATTCCTCGAAGGTCATGGCGCTAACCAGAGGATTCGACCAAAACCCCGAAGCCGGTTCATTGGGCTCCGGCTCCGTGGTTTTCTTCTTGGATACACTCGATGAGCCTTTAGGGGCCTTGGCCACGGTCGCTTTCTTGGCCGGCTGCTTTTCCTGGGCTTTCGAATCCCCCGCTCGAGCCAATCGCTTCACATGCGCTTTCGGCACATCGATCTTTCCTAGCAAACTGTGCTTGATCGAAACGACCTGACCTTCGGACACCAGCTCTCCCTTGAGAACATCTCCATTGGTCAAGTGGACCGTCACTTCCTCCGCCGTAACGGAGATTCCACCCAACCCCCATGCCGTCGCGATCATCGTCGCGATTAAGAACCGTTTCCCCTGAGTCATCATGCTATTTGCCCATCCTCCTATTCGGAAAATCAACACTACGCGGATGCGTATTCTGGCAGAGAGGGCAATGCAATTTGGCTAAAATGCGTAAAAAGGCCCTTCCTCAACGGCATTTACAATTCGTTAACAGCAAATCCGAAGCCTCCCCTAAAGGGTTTCACCCTGTGTCCGTTCAAGGAGGAGTTCGCACCCGATTATTAATAGAAATAAACAATAGGAATAATATTATGCATAAGAACACATCTAAAAAGGGTTTCACCCTCGTCGAAATCATGATCGTTGTGGTCATCATCGGCCTCTTGGCTGCGATGGCTATTCCTGCATTCCAGCGCGTTCGTCAGAACTCTCGCATCTCTGCGATGGACAATGACGCTCGTCAGCTCGCAGCAGCCGCTCAGCAGTACATGCTCGAAAACAACGTAACTTCGGTTTCAGTTGCCTACACTGCTACAACTGGTGTTGTTGGCGCTCCTCTTAGCGACTACGTGAAGCAGCTCGGAACGGGCTACACCACGATGTCCGGCACCATCACGGTTGACGGCACTTTCGGTTTCGGCCACCCGCAATCTGGCTTGGGCGCCGTCCGCTCGTACAACGCGGAAGGTCAGAAGCAAAACTAAGCTTCTCTCGAGCTTAATCGATTTTCAAGAGCCTTGCCTTCGTCGGCGAGGCTCTTTTTTTTCTTCTCTGCCTTTCACGACTCTTCCCTCATACATGAACGCATTGAGATGGTCCGCATTCGCCTTAAGCGCGCTCGCTGCGGTAGCTCTGGGCTTCCTCGCGTTCGACTCCGCCCAGTCCGGGCAATTCTTCAGCCGTCTAGGCTACTGGAATATCCTTCTCTGCTTCGCTTGGTTCGCGGCGCTCGTCGCGAAGACCTATAGGAAGGAAATCACAGCTTGGATAAGCCGCAAAGAGAATTGGATCTTGGTGGGCGTTGCGTTGATCGCGACCGCTTTCCTTTACACGCGGGAGGGCGGCGGTTTTAAGATCACCTTCGACGAACACGCGATCTCCAATGTATCGAAAAGCTTGCATCTTGAACGCGTGGCGGAAATCAGGTCCTCTTCCATTCCGGGGATCAGGGAAACGGCAACCATAGACAAACGCCCGCTCCTGTTTCACTTTCTTCTCACAAGCATTCACGATCTTTCTGGATACAGGGTATCGAATGCTTTCGTCCTCAATGCGATCCTGACCTTTCTTTTCCTTCTGGCGCTTCATACGAGTGTATCCAAAATCTACAATCGCCGCTCTGGATGGTTCGCGCTGCTTCTCGCTTGTTGCAGCCCGCTAATCGCGCAAAACGCCAGCGGAGGAGGAATGGAAACCATAAACGTACTCGGTTTCATGAGTTGCTTCCTATTCGCTCTCAAATACGCCGAGAAACCGGATTCGATAGGCCGATTGTCCTGTTTCATCATCGCAGTATGCCTCTTCTCTCACGCCCGCTACGAATCCCCATTGCTCATTGCGCCCACTGTTGCGGTAATCGCGATCAACTGGTTTCGAATTAGGAACGTGCAGATGTCGTGGACCCTTGCCGCTGCTCCCCTATTCTTCATCCCCATCGCTTGGCAGCATCGGTACGCGGATTCCATTGAAGGGCTGAAGCAATACGCTTACGATTCGAGCGGTTTGTTTAGCCTAGACTACGTATCCAACAATCTAGGTCACGCCATCAACTTTCTATTTTCCACGAGCGAAACGATCGCAACATCCGTCCCCCTTTCCGTGTTCGGCGTTACGAGCATTATCGCGCTTGCAACCTTAAGCGTCGCTCGGTTTGGAGCGTGGAATCGAAAGTTCAAGCAGCTGTACGTCGCTCAAATCTTCGGCATTGCGATAGGACTGCAACTCTTTCTAATTCTAGGCTTTACCTTCGGGCAGCTGGACAATCCTTCCGTATCTCGACTGGGACTTCCCTTTACCACGCTCATGATTGTCTGCAGCGCGCTTTGCTTCAGTCTGCTCCAAGCGAAAGCGCCCAAGGCTAAGCTAGCAGGTCCGGCAGCTATCGCGCTCTGCTTTATTTACGCCCTTCCGATATACGCGAAACATAGCTACACGAGCGAAAATCCAATCCTGAAACGCATCGAGCGGATTGACGCCTTCCACAGCAGCCTGCCCAAGGGGAACTACCTTTATATTTCGCTCATGCCTCAGGACTTCGAAGTCAAAGGGATCGCCAATACCAATATCAAGTGGGCGATCTACCGCGTTCATTCATTCGCACAACACGCGCAGGCTGAAACTTACGATGGCATTTTCGCCATTCAAACCTACAAGGTCGCGATGACGAACGGTCGCATCGAAGAAACGCTGCTGCCTGGGAACGATCTAGGACCTTGGTTCGAACTGGAAACCGTTCTCGAGTTTTCCTCCACGCCTTTTAACCTGACTCGAATTAGCCGAGTGACGAACGTCTTCTCGGATAAGGACGATAGCGAAGAACGAAAAGCCCTGAGAAAAGAACTCCTATCGCAAAGTCCTCAACGTACCTATACTATCGATCCGAAAAGCCACGAAATTTGGAAAGGATCCTTGCCCTAGATGAACTCGCTCAAGTGGATTGCATTCGCGCTCTGCGCCATCGCTTCAATCGTCATCGGATTCGTCGCCTTCGACCCGCTGGAATCCGGACGCCTTTTCAGTCACATTGGATACTGGAATCTGCTTCTTTGCTTCGCTTGGTTCGTCGCCATCGTATTCAGGTCGAATCGTCAAAATCTGCAATCTTGGTTTTCCAATCGGAAAAACTGGATCGTGATCGCGATCGCAATTGTCGCTACCGTCTTTCTCTATACCCGTGAAGGCGGCGGATTCAAAATCACATTCGACGAACAATCGGTTTCCAACGTGGCCAAGAGCCTTCATGTCGATCGAATCGCCGAAATCAAGGCCGCGTCTTTGGCAGGTATCGAAGACTCCTCGATGGTCGACAAGCGACCGATCCTTTTCCACTTTCTCCTCGCGACTGTTCACGACCTGACAGGCTACCGCATTTCCAACGCCTTCTTTCTGAATGGCTTGCTGACAGTCGCGCTTCTCCTGCTTCTTTTCGCGGCCGCATCCAAGATCTACAACCAGCGGGCCGGCTGGATTGCGATGGGACTCGCCTGCTGCAGTCCTTTGATTTGCCAAAACGCAAGCGGAGGGGGGCTTGAAGTAATAAATCTGGTCGGATTTCTGAGCTGCTTTCTCTTGGCTCTTCGCTACGGCGAACGTCCTGAATCCCTGGACCGGTTTTCCAGTATGCTGATTGCCACCGCCTTGTTTTCCCATGCTCGCTACGAGTCTCCGATACTGGTTCTGCCCATTGTTTGCGTAGTCGCTATCGGTTGGATACAGAGCAAACGACTAAACATAAGCTGGACCGCCGTCGTCATTCCCTTGTTTTTCATTCCGATCGCCTGGCAACACAAGTACGCTGATTCCCACGATGGACTGAAGCAATACGTTTACGACTCCGACGGTCTCTTCAGCCTGGAGTACATGTTCAACAACCTGGGACATGCGACTAACTTTCTATTCACGCACAACAAGTTCGTGGCGAACTCGCCCTTGGTATCGACAATCGGTTTCGCGAGCCTTGTAACCCTGACCGCTCTCTGCGCCACTCGATACAAAGAATGGAAAAACGGATTCAAGGAACTCCCCATCGCCTTGATTTTCGGAGCGACCATTTGTATTCAACTATTGTTGATACTAGGGTTTACTTATGGCCAGCTAGACGATCCGATTGTCACGCGCCTGGGGATGCCTTTCCTTCTTTTAATGATCATTTGCGGCGGGCTTTGCCTGAGTATGCTGCAATCCAAATTGCCCAAATCGAAAACACCCATCCGAGTCCTGCTGGCAGCTTGCCTTCTCTACGCGATTCCCCTGTATTCGAATCATCTTTACACGAATAACAATATGATTCTCAAGAGAATCGATAGGGTTATGGATTTCCACAATCGCCTCCCCAAGGGAAATTACCTCTATATTTCCAACCTATCTCAAGAATTCGAACTCAGAGACATAGGCAATATGGACTACAAGCGAGCCATTCTAAAGCCCTCCTCCGTCGCCCTCCACAAGCGCTTGAGAACATTCGACGATATCTTCGTCATACAGTATTTCGCCGTAGATCTGAAAGACAATCGTATCGAGGAAACGCTGCTTCCAGGCAACGACATCGGACCTTGGTTCGAATTGGAGACGATCGAGGAATTTTCCTACCTTCCCTTCAACTTCACCCGATTGAGTCGCATAAAGGCCGTTACGGCCGATCGAAAGGATATCGAAGACCAAGAAGCGCTGCGAGAGAAGCTTTTCTCCGCGACCCACCAAGCGATCTACGAAGTCGACCAAGGAACCTTCGATGTCTGGAAGGAATCGCTTCCTTAAGCATGCAGGTCGACTCGCCTAGGGCCTGGCGACGAATATGATCGATTCGCTGTCTGATTCGGGCGGACGCATTTCAAAGTCCCCGTACATCTCTACCTCCGAATACCCGCAACCAGAGAGGAGTCTCTGCATATCATAGGGCATCTCCCATCGGAGCGTCATCGATCGAGATTCGTCTCCAAGGATTTTGCCGCCAGCATCGATTCTTTGATAGCGGTTCTCCAAGTAGAGCAGTTGACCCAAGCGATCGATCTTCCAGCGCTGCCAAGCAACCACGCGCTCGCCTTCTTCGCCCAGGGTTTCCTTTCTAATTTCCATAGGCGACTCGTCGCTATCGCTTTCCAGCATTTCCCACGGATAATAAATAGGCAATACCAACTGGTCGCCCGTTTCCAGATGGTGCCGACAGGACTCGAGGCACGCGATCTGATCTTCCGGCTTTTCCAGCATCTGAAACGAAAAGCCCGGCACTAGGATCGAAGCGAAACGCCGCCCAAGCTGAAAGCGACGCATATCGCCTTGAATCAATTCCGACTCCAAACTCAACCGCTCCAGTTTACCGCGACATATGTCCAGCATCGATCGCGAGCTGTCGAGACCCACTACGTCGATGCCATCTTCGACAAGCGGTACAAGCGTTCTGCCTGTTCCACAGCCCAAATCCAGCACCGATCCCGGATGCGAATCCACCAGCAAACGAAAGAATGGAACGTCATTAAAATCGGCCAGCTCGTCGACCCTGTCGTAGCTGCTCGCTTCAAGACCATCATACAAGTAAGGCGCATCCATCTTACGCAAACAGTGAGCGCCGCCAGACCATTTTCAATAAGGATAAGGCCGTAGCCTCTTTCTCCTACGGAGATGGGGCGCAATTACTCATCTAACTGGGTTCCGCCGATAGGCTCGAGCCCCTATTGGGAAGGGATTTCGCAAGACGGATCTCAAGGAGCGCCTAGGACCAACCGATTGCCATATCTAGGGGATAAAAACCTTATGAATAGTCCAACGCCACGTATCCTTGTAATCGACGACGAGATTTCCTGCCTGGATCTCCTCAAGAAATCACTAGCGCCCAAAGAAAACGCCTGGACAATCGAGCGTTCGAACAATCCCCAACAGGCTCTCGACGCCATTAAGAGCAATCCGCCAGCAGTCGTAATCTGCGACTATCGAATGCCTCAGATGAATGGAGCCGACCTGCTCGCGGAAGTCGAAAAAGCTCATCCTTCGGTTCATCGTCTCATCATGGCCGATCGAGACGAACGCGGGCTTCTCGAGGCCGGCATTGGCAGCGTCTTTCATTACCTGCCAAAGCCATGCCCCTCGGAGCGGCTCGTTTCGGAGATCCAGCGCTGTCTATCGATCGACAGCTGGCTCGGGGCCGATCGAATCAGAAGGATCGCCGAAAACGTAGGCGCGCTTCCTTGCCTCCCGCCTCTCTATTCGAAAGTCATCAATGCGCTTGAATCCGAGGACTGTACCCTGGATCAAGTCGCCAAGGAGATTTCAACTGATATCTCCATCAGCGCCAAGATACTGCAGATCGTCAATTCGTCCTACTTCGGGTTCGAACAAGAGATTTCCGACATATCCCAAGCAGTCGCCATGCTGGGAATAGAAATCGTCAAGAACCTGGTTCTCGCTCTGCAAGTATTCGAAGACGACGGCTCTCCCGCTGATAAGGCATTCGTAGACAAGCTTTGGCGGCACAGTCTGGAAGTCGCCAACGGATCGAAGGCGATCGCTCAATTCGAAACCGAAAACCGAAAACGAGCCGAGGAAGCCTACGCTTCAGGTCTCTTTCACGACTTGGGAAAACTCATAATACAGCGAGCGAAACCAGAAGAGTACCGCGATGCATGCACGCGTGCCGAACTAGAAAATCTGCACCCAGTGGAAGCGGAACTGCAAACGGTCGGCTGCAACCACGCGGAAGTGGGAGCCTATTTGCTGGCCCGTTGGGGACTGCCTGCTCACGTAGTCGAGTCGGCCGCATTGCACCATGAGCAAGACGGCAGAACGACTGGATCGTTCACTTCGCTCGTCGCAGTACAGGCTGCCAATGACATCGTCTCCAAGACCGCTCCCCTCGATGGACACGATAAAGACCGCCTAGACCAACTGGCTATATGGAGTGAGGTAATCGAGGGCAAAGAACCGTCCCCAAAGAAGCGACAACCCAAAGACGCTGATAATCCTCAAGGAAACGAATCGCAATCTACCCCGCAGAAAGCATCGACTATCGTCGATCAATCCAACGTCAACGACACATCCAACGCTGTGGCGATTCAAGGCAAGGCCCCATTCCTTCCGCCTCCCAGTCCCAAGCGAGACGCGAAAACCGCGACATACGCCATTTTCGGCGGTTTCTGCGCGACGGTGTGTCTCAGCTTTGCTCTCTTTTTGTTTACCAAGCGGGACCCCTATAAAACCGTCGATGTATCGGCTTATCAAACCGGGGAAACCAAGACTCAGGCGGTCAGCGGCGAGGGCGCCTACGACGCGAGCAAATCCTCGCCGGAATCCGATCTCGAACTTGGATTGACCGAACAAGGCCTAACCCCCAGCGAAGCGATCGCCGTGGCGTCCACAGAGAAACCAATCGACCGCTTCCCCAGGGCCACGCAATCTCAAGCCGGCAGCGAAGAAATCGCGATCGATCCCAACACGGACAATCCTCGCGATCTATTCCCGAAAATTCGCGTATCGGGAATTTTCTACAATCTTCCCAAACCAGCGGCTAGCGTTAACGGACAAATCCTGCGTGTAGGCGACTCAGTATCAGGAGCCCGCGTCATCGCGATCGAAAAGGGGAACATCGTTATTCAATATGCCGACGAGCGACGCGCCTTCAGCTTGAAAGAATAACGAGCAAACCTCGCTTCACCCACCGGGTCCGCCGGTCTCGCTTTATCCCAGGCGTCTACAGCCCACTGGAATCGACGCTTTCGATCCAGTCGACGTAACTCTGGGCATTTCCGTCGTCGATGTATTCGGTCGTCCCTTCAAGTCGTCCGTCTTCCGCGTAAAAAACGATAAAGGGAATGCCAGTAATGCCAAATCGCTCGCGAATGCCGTCGACGTCTTCCGTCTTCCGGGGGATGCCGATCTTGGCGCCCAAAATGCCTTCGGCTTCCAGGTATTCGTCCAAGGCGGGACTCTCCTTCAACAAGCCGTCCAGCTTGTTGCACCAAGGGCACCAATCCCCATTTCCTTTGAAAATCATGAGAAGGCGCTTGCCTTGTTCTTGGCGCGCCGAGAGCGCTTCTTCGATATCGCTAATCCAGTTCATGCGTAATCAATCGCGTTAGTATGATTCCAAGAAAAGCCGCCAACCTAGCCCGCCCCAATCGACTGGCAAGGACGATTATCGAGAGATTTCCTTCGCGTCTGCGAAGACGGGTTTGGCAGACGGAAAATACGCGTCAACCAGACCTCTAGATACAAGAAGAGCCGACGATCTGAGATCGCCGGCCCAGGAATCCAACTCTTGTATGTGAGCTAAGTCACCCAATGGAATATAGACTGCTGTTACCCTAGCCATCTCCGAAGAGATGTTTCCATCGAGTTCCTAAACCCACCACCAGAGTACACTATCTGAAAATTAAGTCTATCAGCGCGGATGTCAGAAGACTCTACGAATTAGTACGTAGATCGGAAGTCTCCAAAACCCTCGCTTCGAAGTTCCGCCCTCGCGCGATTCCGATCGAAAAGGACTTGACCCTCAGCCAAACCGTCCGATGTTAGTCCCCTCAATCCACTTGCGGGTATAGTTTAGTGGTAGAACCCCAGCCTTCCAAGCTGGTTGCGTCGGTTCGATTCCGTCTACCCGCACCATTTTTAAACGTTCCCATTGGGAGCGTTTTTTTATGTCCGTTTCCTTCGAAAGAGAGCGCCAGTTTAACTCTGAGGGAGACGTTTCGCCCTTATCGGCCATGAATCCCCCGAAGCGCGGCAATCCTTGCGCGAAATTTGTGGCGATTAACCATTGAGGTTCCCGAATAGGCCCTGCTATAACTGCCCTTCTGTGAGCAAGAAAGCGCTAATAACGGGAATCGGCGGCCAGGACGGCCACTTTCTAGCTAAGCTGCTTCAGGCTCAAGATCGCGACGTTCACGGCTTCCTTAGGCCGGAAAAAGCGCCTGGGAATGGCTCGTTGCAATTTCTCCCCGAAGCCGTTCGGGGCCAAATTGAAATCCACTACGGAAACGTTACCGACAAACCGACTATCGAAGCGCTCATAAAGGAGAACCAATTCGACGAAGTCTATCACCTCGCCGCTCAGAGCTCTGTCGCCAGAAGCATCAAGCATCCTCGAGAGACCATTGAAACTAACGTTAACGGTCTGACCAATGTCGCTACTGCCATTCGCGACCATTCTCCTCAAACGCGCCTTTTGTTTTCCGGCAGCTCTGAGATGTTCGGCGATCTGTTGGAGGGAAAGCAAAGCGAGACCACGCCGCCAAGCCCTCAAAGTCCATACGGACTTACCAAGGAACTGGGATATCAGCTCATAAGAACCTACCGCAAACACTACGGTCTTTGGGCGGCAACGGCGATTCTCTTCAATCATGAAAGCGAATTTCGCGGCGAGCAATTCGTCACCAAGAAGATCATACGCCATGTCGCTCTGATCGCCTCAGGCGAACTCGAACCGCTCGCGCTGGGAAACATACATGTACAGCGGGACTGGGGCTACGCGGAGGACTTCATGCAAGGCGTCATTGATATGATGAACCGCCCCCGCCCCGACGACTTCGTTTTCGCCACCGGAACGCTCCATTCCGTCAAGGACTTCGTCAATATCGCGTTCAAGCAAGTAGGCATCGAACTGAGCTGGTCGGGCTCCGGTCTGGAAGAATTCGCCCGAAACGCAGCGACCGGCGAAACGCTTGTGCGAATCGATGAAGCCTTCTATCGTCCAGGCGATATCCAAGGTACCTGCGGCGACGCCAGCAAAGCTAGAGAAACCCTCGGATGGCAACCCAAGGCTGCGCTTGAAGACATCATTTCGAAAATGATCCACCATGAACGAATCGCCTCGGGCGCATAACACATGAACGAACGCGTACTCGTTACCGGCGCAGCTGGATTCATTGGCTCGCACGTCGCTGAACACTGCCAGAAACTCGGAATGACCGTGATCGCAACCGACAACCTCAGCGGCGGGCGCGTAGACAACGTGCCCTCAGGATGCGATTTCAAGGAAGGAGACTTGCGAGACGAACAGTTCGTCGAGGCGTTGTGGTCAGATGGGAAGTTCGACTACGTGTATCATCTAGGCGCCTACGCAGCAGAAGGACTTTCGCATTTCATCCGAGCGTACAATTACAAGACGAATCTGCTGGGTTCCGTGAACCTACTGAACCAGGCGGTCAACAACGATACCAAATGCTTCGTCTTCGCCTCTTCGATCGCAGTCTATGGAGCCAACCAGCTGCCCATGACCGAGGACCTGACTCCGCAGCCCGAAGACCCGTACGGAATATCCAAATACGCCTTCGAGCTCGACCTGAAAGCCGCTCATGAAATGTTCGGGACGAACTATATCGTTTTTCGCCCGCACAACGTTTACGGCCCTCGCCAGAATATCGCCGACAAGTACCGCAACGTCATCGGCATCTTCATGAATCAATTGCTCAACGGCGGGCCCATGACGATCTTCGGAGACGGGAGGCAAACCCGCGCTTTCTCCTACATCGACGACGTCGCTCCTCTCATCGCTGCTTCGACGCGCAACGAGAAAGCCTATCAGGAGGCCTTCAACATCGGAGCAGACAAGCCGTATACCGTTTTGGAGCTCGCCAAGGAAGTCGCTGCCGCCATGGGCAAACCCGCTGAGATACGCCACTTAGACGCTCGGAATGAAGTCGTAGACGCCTACGCGAGTCACGAGAAGATTCGCCGGTTTTTCGACTGCGCAGAGCCCGTTTCTCTTTCCGATGGCATTCGAAAGATGGCGGAATGGGTTTCGCAAAGCCCCTCCGCCAAGCCGGAAGCATTCGAGGGAATCGAAATCGAGAAGAATATGCCCGATTCCTGGCGCAAGGCCCTGAGCTAGCGAATCCAACGAATCCAGGCCAGCTTCGCCGAGAGCCTGCGCTCGTCCTCGCTAAGCCCATGCTCCTTCGGCACGAAATGGCGGCTGCACTCTGCCCCAATCTTCACAATTTCAGGAACTTCTGAAGGAAGATCGGTCGAAACCAATAAGGAATCGTCGTTCTCGAAACTCCCCTCGAAGAAAAAACGGTCTCCAACCGAGACGCTGATCCTAGATCCTTGCCTAAATTGCCCAGGAGGCGCCTCGAAACGAATCTCCAATCCTTTCGCTCCGTCGGGCGCCATAACCCAGTCCTCGAAGCGAGGGCCAATCCAGCCATCTCCGTGGCGCTTGAATCGATTGAAATCAATTGGCTCGCTCCGTTTCCATTGGTTGCGAATTAGCCGAATCGCTCGATTCGGCGAATACCGGAACGTCCGCAGCCAAGCTCGAATCGTGGAAAGACGACTCCCTTTCTTCAAGAATTCCTCGAACAAACAGCCCCAATGCTGAGCCAACTCCCAACGAAGAGTGAGCTTTCGTCCGCTCATCTTGAATTCGACCGGCTCTAGACCGGCTGCTTCGCGATAAATCTCGCAGGTTCTCCGGGCAATCTTCTGAGGATCGAAAACGCTTCGTCGCTTCTCGCCTTTTTCGATCAGCTCATCGCGTAAGATTGGATCGTCGATAAGTCGCGACAGCGTTCCGGCGATGTCCTCCGTATTTTCCGGCTCGAAAGTTAAAACGGCATCTCCCCCAACCTCCCGCAAAGGCGGAAGGTTCGAACATGCGATTGGCGTTCCCGCCAGAATCGCTTCCGCCACCGGCAAGCCAAAGCCTTCGAACAGAGAGGGATATACCAAGGCTAAAGCGCCTCGATAAAGACAACGGATCTCCAAGGGCGTCCGGTAGCCTATGCGCAAGATTCTCGCTTCCAATCCCAAGTCGCGAATTCGCTTAGCCGCGGGATGGGCATCGTCGAACTTACCCCCGGATAGTATCAATTTGAGCTTCGGACGCTGCTCGCAAATCATTGCAAAGGCTTCCACCAAGGTCAGATGGTTCTTATGGGGCCAAGCATGCGAGGGGAAAAACAGATACTCGGACTCAATTCCCATCGCCCTTAGCGTCTTCCAAACCAGAGCCTCATCCAAGTTCTCGAGCGTAGCCCCGGCAGGGATATTCCAAACCGTTTCGACGTTTTCTTCCTCTATCTGAAATCTCGCCAACACATCTCCGCGAGCGTCCTCGGAAACGCATAGCGTTTTATTCACGGATTCAATCGATGCCTCGTAATTGGCATTGCGGGCGCCCAACTCGACCCGATCGAAATTCTCGGGGAAGTGGAGATGTTGCAGATCATGGATCGTTACAACGCCGCAGTACTGCCTCAATTCCTGGGCGACCCAGCCGCCAATCGAATGGACGCAATCGATTTCCATTACAGCCCTTGGACCTTCTCCGCTAAGTCCCAATCGCTTGGACCGTCCTGCTTCGCTTTGCCCTAATTCGTACAAGCAACGTTCTGGAATCAGAGAAATCCGATCGCTGTCGACGTGCCTAAGGCTGCTTCGCCATTCAAACGAATTCCATGCCGCCAGCGGGCAATAGACCCACGCCGTTCCAACTCCTTCAAGCCTCGCTATGCCCGCGATAAGCTCTCGAGCCATTTGCTCCATTCCACCCGCTTGGCCTGTCTCCATCCACCTTAGATCCAAGAGAATATTCATAGAAAAGACGCCTTTGCCGTAAAGGGATCCTATGCTCCTCACTAGGGATCTCTTGATGCAAGTGAAATCATTGATATCCATGGCGTAATTCGCCCGATTAGAATTGCGCTAGGATTGGTTCAGACCTTTGACTTGTTACGGCACTAGGCATTCTTTCCGCTAGAATCGAACTATGAAAAAAGCCCTCATTACAGGCATCACCGGGCAGGACGGCTCCTATCTCGCCGAGCTGCTTCTAGAAAAAGGCTACGAAGTACACGGCGTTATCCGTCGAGCATCTACATTCAATACGGCCAGGATCGATCATTTGTATCAAGATCCACACATCAACGGCGTCCGACTGTTTCTGCACTACGGCGACCTTGCGGATTCCGTTCAGATGGTAAAACTTCTCTACGATCTTCAACCCGATGAGATCTACAATCTCGGAGCGCAAAGCCATGTCCGCGTATCCTTCGATGTGCCCGAGTACACGGGCGATGTAGTCGGCACTGGCTCCGTGCGGATCCTAGAGGCGATAAGAGAGGCGAGGCTTGTTGATAAAGTGCGTTTCTACCAGGCCTCGTCTTCCGAAATGTTCGGAAAAGTTCAGGAGGTACCCCAAACCGAAACCACCCCCTTTTGGCCTCGCTCCCCATACGGGTGCGCCAAGATGTATGCCCACTGGTTGACCGTTAACTATCGCGAGTCCTACAATCTGTTCGCGTGCAGCGGCATTCTCTTCAATCACGAATCGCCACGTCGAGGCGAGACCTTCGTAACCCGTAAAATCACTCGAGCGGCAACCCGAATCAAAATGGGCTTGCAGGAAAAGCTCTACCTCGGAAACCTCGATGCCCAACGCGATTGGGGTTACGCCAAGGAATACGTAGAGATGATGTGGCTCATGCTTCAGCAAGACGAACCCGACGACTACGTTATCGCGACAAACGAAACGCATTCCGTTAAAGACTTCGTCATCGAATCATTCGAGCGGCTTGGGCTCGACTGGGAAAAATACGTGGAGTACGACGACCGATACGAGCGTCCAGCGGAAGTCGATCTGCTAATCGGGAATCCAGAGAAGGCCAAGCGCAAGCTCAATTGGGAGCCTAAAGTGAAGTTCAAGGACTTGGTTCGCATAATGATCGACGCGGATCTTCGCTTGGCCGAAGACGAAGCCAAAATCAAAGAAGCGTTGAAGTAAGCGTGTTCCGGCAGGAACAGCAGAAGACCACCTTCGCCTAGCGCTGTATTCAATTTTTTAATAGAAAACGCAATGCTGGATATCGAATCGAAAATATACGTTGCCGGGCACAACGGGATGGTGGGTTCTGCGATCGTAAGACATCTATCGCAATTAGGGTGCTCCAACCTTGTCACGCGCGACAGAGCTGAGCTCGATTTAACCAACCAACAGGCCGTTGAAAGCTTCTTTTTCGAGGAGACGCCCGACATTGTAATACTGGCGGCGGCCAAGGTCGGAGGTATCCATGCCAACAATACCTATCCTGCAGACTTTATTTTCGACAATCTTTCGATCGAGCTGAACACGATCAACAGCGCTTATCGAAACGGCGCAAAGCAACTGTTGTTTCTAGGCAGCTCCTGCATTTATCCTAAAATGGCCCCTCAGCCATTGAAGGAAGACTGTCTTCTCACCGGCAGCTTAGAACCGACCAATGAGGCATACGCTATAGCGAAAATAGCTGGCCTTAAGCTATGCGAGTACTACAGGAAGCAATTCGGCGTACGGTTTCACTCGATGATGCCCACCAACCTTTACGGCAGAGGAGATAACTACCACCCTGAGCATTCGCACCTTTTGCCTGCTCTTTTGCGGCGTTTTCACGAAGCGAAACTGGAGAATAAGAATACCGTGACCATCTGGGGAACGGGAACGCCGCGCAGAGAGTTGATGAACGTAGATGACTTAGCCTCTGCTGCCATCCACGTACTTCAACTCGATAATCCGCCAGATCTCGTAAACGCGGGTACGGGGATTGATCATTCCATCCTGGAGATAGCCGAAATTGTAAAAGAAGTCATCGGATTCAAAGGAGAGATCGACACCGATCCCAGCAAACCAGACGGAACGCCACGCAAGCTCATGGACATCAGCCTGCTCGAATCGCAAGGTTGGTCCCCCTCAGTTTCACTAGAAGAAGGCATCAAGGATACCTACCAGCTCTTTCTCGAGGAATCCGAACGCGGAAATTTAAGAGAGGCTTAGACGCTGTCGCCTTAGATAACGACAGGTTCGCCAAACTCTAGATGAGTCGGCAGACTTGTTTCTCGGCAAAGTAAACGTCACGGGCAAATACAGGAGTTACACTCTGTATTACCCTAGTCATTACATCCCTGAACGGTCCTGGCGAAGGTATCCACGACGAGAAGAAGAGGTTTTTCTCGTACTTCAAATATTCCAAGTACTGAGAAATCCAAGACGCATGAATATATCCTAGGCGCCTCAGCGATAACTGGAAGTTCTCGATGAACACCCTGCCCCTTAAACTTCTCGTTTTCGTCTGAGGATAATCTCTAGAACAGGCTAGGTATTCATCAAGGAATTCAACAACACCTCCAGATTGAACAATTCTTAGCCAATAGTCGTAATCCATACTGCACTGCAGGGTCTGGTCGAAGAACCCGACACGCTTCAATGCCCTCCTAGACCAAAATGCAGCAGGCTGGCAAATGAAACACTCTCCCCTAAAGGTATCACAAACCCAAGGTTGAGTTCTGCAATTCCCTTATTTCGTCCCGTCATCGCTACACCCACGTTCCTTGGTTACGAGTTATCGGCTGCATTCTGCCCCAATCATCACAATTCCAGGGGTTTCTCGAGGAAGGCCCGTCGAAACGAATAAGGGATCGTCGCTCTCCAAACTTCCCTCATAAAAACACTCTTCAACCGTAACACTGATTCTAGATGCTCACCAAGATTACCCAAAAGGCACCTCACAACGAAACTCCAATCATTTGGCTCGGTCAGGGCGCCATAACCCATTCCTTAGAAAGAGAGTGCATACCCTCGCCATACAGCGATCTTATGCAGCGCTAGGCTGCCGGAATCTCAATTTGCAAAAAACTTCACGAGAACAATTGACCCAAAATCGATCCTCGCCAGAAACGCGAAAAATGGTGTGGACCATTTCGCATGCCATCAATTCCATTCTCCTCCTTAGCCAGTATCTAACCAACTTACGCACTCACTTAGAAAGCCCCCCAAATCTCTCTCTACAGCGAATAAATTGCGTACATCCGCAACTTCTACTCAACTGAGGTTTACAGTTTCCTGACAGTCAATTAGCGCCTATCTAATGAATTTGAACGAGTCAATTCGCGAACGCCATTATGAGATCCTCATCAAGCTACAAGCGTAGCGCGCTATTCTTGCCCTTGCCTTCGGGGTCGTAATGCAACCATTGAAATGAGAATTGGTTTCGACGTCTCTCAAACCTGCGCCTCACGAGCTGGATGCGCATGGCATGCGGATGCTCTAGCCAAGTCTCTTCACAGTTTGGTCGGGTCCGAGAACCTCATCCTCTACCACCAATTCGGGAATTGGCTAAACGGTGACACTAAGGATGGAACTGTCATTGAAGGTTGCCTGAGTCCATTTCTAGAATGCGGGTACGAAGAGGCCAAACGGATATGGATGCGCATTGAATCTGGAGAGGAAGCCCTAGCTGGCATACCAGATGTCGTGCAATCTAATTCATTTATGGCGCCATCAACTGGCGCAACTCCCCTCGTTTACACGATCCACGACCTGTGCTTCCTAACCCACCCTAACTTCACGACGGAGGAAAATAGACGCTTTTGCATCCAAGAATTCGACAATGCGATCGAAAGAGCATCCGCATTTCACTTTATTTCGCAAGCTACCTTGGACGATTTCAACCATCTCTATCCAAACTACTTGGAAACCACTCGCAAACCGTATCGCGTCATACACTCAGCGCCTCGTCTTGGATCCTTCAGGAGAACAAATCCATTCTTTAACTTAGATGCTCCATGGCTATTCATAGGGACCATTGAACCCAGAAAGAACATCTCCGGATTGTTGGACGCCTTTGAAATCTACCTTCAGGAATCGAAACGCCCTAGATCGCTCCATATTGCGGGGGCAAAAGGCTGGCTATCGGACTCACTTCACCAACGCTTTGAAAAGATGACAAAAGGAGGTAGCTTCAAATATCTCGGCCGGGTTTCGGAAGACGAGCTAAATGCCCTTTACTGCAAATCCTTCGCGTTTCTGTTTCCTAGTTACTACGAGGGATTCGGACTTCCCGTCATAGAAGCGATGAATCATTCGCTCCCAGTCATCTCGAATGACATTAAATCAATCCGAGAGTTTGCGTCTAACGCTGCCACTTTCACCAAATTCGAGGAACCGGACAAGGTTGCAGCCCAGATGATGGCGCTAGAAAACGACGAAGCGCACTATCGGGATCAAGGCCTCAAATCCGAAGAGACGGCCAGAAAATTCAATTGGTCGAAAACCGCATCGAATCTGCTTGAGTTATACGAGTCCGCTATTGCCTACAGCAATAAAAAATGAGACGCGTAGTTTAAAATAGGATACGGTGCTTGAACTGATTCATAACCCTATTTCCAAATGAAATTTCTAACGCTGCCAATCATTTCCATTTTGGGAAATAGATTACTGCTATTGCAATTCGCTAAGCGCGACATCGCCACAGAGCACAAAGGTAGCTTGCTTGGCAGTATCTGGCTAGTCGCTCAACCATTGTTGCTGATGGGCGTATACACTTTCGTATTCAGTCAAGTGTACGATGGAAAATACGGGATCGTAGAAGACGAAACCAATCTTCAATACGCCTTAGGCATTTTCATCGGTATAACCGTATTGCACCTCTTCAATGACACGCTCGGTGGAACGATTCATTGCATTGCTGGTAATCCGAATTTCGTAAAAAAGGTCATCTTCCCACTCGAAATATTACCTATATCCATCGTATTCAGAGTAATCTACAAATTTGCTATTTCGATAGCCCTTATCCTAGTCGGCATCGTATTTTTGGTAAAACAGATTCCAGCAAGCGCGTATTGGTTCCCGACAATTGTATTATCATCGATACTGCTTTCATCAGGCGTTTCTTGGCTAGTGTCATCGATCGGCGTCTATTTTAGGGATATTTCGCCTATACTGCAGATTTTTAGCCTATGTATGCTTTGGCTTAGCGGCGTTTTCTACTCGGCTAGAGATCTGCCTCCAGCAGCTTGGGAGGTATTGAAATACAATCCTGTCTTGCTAAATATCGAAATGTCTCGAGACGTCCTGCTTTGGGGAATAGCCCCCAATCCAATTTGGCTCGCGTACTCGAACGCAGTTTCTCTGGTCGTGTTTTTCCTGGGCTTCTGGTTCTTCAACAAACTCAAGCCAACTTTCGCAGACGTTCTATGACTTCCGAAACCTCAACACCCGGGCTCGTGAGTATTCGAGTAGAGAACGTAAGCAAAACATACACAATATGGAGAGATCCTAAGTCTAGGCTCAAACATCCATTTCTTCGCTTCATTAGATCCTTCTTCAAGTACACGAAAGGAAGCATTCACGAAAAAGCAACGCGCTTCATCGATCGAAAAACAGGAGAATATTTGAAACGCCATCGCGCGCTGAGCAACCTCAATCTTGAAGTGCGCCAAGGTGAAACAGTGGGCATTCTCGGTCTCAACGGATCCGGTAAATCTACACTGCTTCAAATCATAGCAGGAGTGCTTCAGCCAACGAGCGGCAAAGTAGAAACACAAGGTCGAATCGCAGCTCTTCTCGAACTTGGAGCAGGATTCAATGATGAGTTTACAGGTAGAGAGAACGCTTATTTGAACGGAGCAATTCTAGGCGTAGAAAGATCAGAGATGGAAAAGCGATTCGACGAAATAGCAGACTTCGCTGAGATCGGCGATTTCATGGATCAACCTGTCAAAACGTACTCCAGCGGCATGAAACTGAGATTGGCATTCGCTGTGTTAACGCAGATCGATCCCGATATCATAATTATCGACGAAGCTCTTTCAGTTGGAGACGCTTACTTCCAACACAAATGCGCTCGCAAAATCCAAGACTTCATCGCTCAGAAAAAGACTTTGCTTTTCGTCTCTCACGATCCAGGTTCCGTAGCGAGACTTTGCGACAAGGCCATATTGCTCGAAAACGGGGTCTGTATTCGCGAAGGCAAGTCCGAGAATATCTCTGATTACTACAACGCCATCATCGCCAAGAAGGAAAAAGACAGCGAAATCAGACAAGTCGAGACCGAAGGAGGCAGGACCTACACACGATCAGGCAACAAACAAGCAGAGATCCAGGAAATCGAGCTGATGGACGCCAATGGCGAACCTTCCCGGGCATTCGTGACCGGTTCTCCAGCGAGGTTAGTGCAGAAAGTCGAATTTCGAAAAGCGATTCCCAATCCAACATTCGGTCTGTTGATACGCGACCGCCTAGGGATGGATGTATTCGGAACGAACTCCTATTACAATAGGGAATTCGCCATTAACGCCGAAGAAGGTAGTATCCACAATGTGGAGGTAGATTTCAATCTAACGCTTGGACCTGGTTCCTATTCGATTACTGTCGCAGTTCATTCCGGCGCAGTACACACGGAAGAGAGTTACGATTGGATCGACCACGCGGTCGTGTTCGACGTCCTCCCAAGCCCTGACGAGCATTTTATCGGAGCCGCCGCGATTCCCTGCAAGATAAAGTGGGCTTGATACTTCTACGAATATGGCTGAAACCTAGACATTCAACGAATCACAGAGAATGACAATCCAACACAAAACGCAATCTCCCACTGCCAAAGAATTGCTTGATAGCGTTGATCGTGAAATCGCGAAAGATGACGCTAGACGACTGGCTGAACTTGAGGAAATCTCAATCGGCTATCGCCTCGGCGATGTTGTCGAATTTGGAGGTGAATTACCGCTTTTCGTACGCAAGATGAACGGTTTCAGCCAACCTGAAGGAACTCATCAGTGGAGCCTTGGCGTTTCTTCGAGCATGGAATTGATATTAGACCAACCTTTCCAAGATCCCGTTCTCCTAGCCGCGAAATTCGCCCCATTCGTTTCGCCAGTTAAGAAGTGTCAATCAGTCAGCCTAGGAGTGAATGGCGCATTGGTTGCATCTTGGGATGCCAATCAGGAAGACGACTACTATGCGATTGTCCCAGCAACGCGAAATCCAATTGATAGGTCGCTGCACATTCACCTATACACTCCAGATGCAGCTAAGCCCAGCGATGTCTTTGACAGCCAGGATGGTAGATGTCTCGGGGTCGCTCTTTGTCAATTGAGCATCAGAAACCTTTCAGAAGCCGTATAGCCGAAAAAATGAACGACGACGGCAATTCACTCCACCCGATCGATCGCGCTCGGGAACTGACAACAGTTCGACAGCCGCTTCCAAACATTTTCAATCCCCTCTTTCGAAACCAAGGAGGAGTCAACCGAGCCCTCATTGATGCTCTCCAATCTCTATCGGATAAGCAATCGGCTCTAGAACTATATTCCGAGAGCATTGAAGCTCGGTTAAATGACCAAGTCCGGGACGGAGAGAAGGGGAAGGCGGAACTGAAAGAGCTCAGAGAGTTCTCGAAATCCTACATAGGGACCCTTAGAGGATCTATAGCAGAGTTATCGCAATCTCGAGACGCTATTCTCGCTAGCATTCAGTCAATCCAAGCAACACTCGAACTTGAGAAATCGAATACAGGCAAATCGCTGGATAATATCGAACAACGCTTGAACGCTGCGAGTAGCAAATTCGAACACGCGCTAGAAGCTCTGGAACAAACTATTTCGCCGCTTTCCGACGAAGTTGTCGAACTGAAGGAGTCTAAATTGCAATTGTCCGAAGCGTTAAGAGAGATAGAAAAATCTCAAGAAACAAGCGACGAACGGAGCATCGCAATCGAAGAATCGCTCAATTCCATAAAGAGACGGACAGAATCACTAGAGGAATCCTCGAGGATTTTGGATACAGAGATCCGCGAATGGCAATCGCGAACCGAAGCAAGATCAGCGGAGCAAGAAACCGCTATCAATGACGGTCTCGAGAAACTCGAACAAACCCTTCACGCTGATAAACTCAACTTGGAAAAATCGATTGGGCAACTGAAGGACTCGCAAAACGAAGAAACCGAAAATCTGAAACAATCGATTGCCAGAGCGCGGAGCACCAATGCATTCGCTCGACGTCCCGGCGATAATTCAAACCTCCCCACAACCGAAGCCACGATAAGCGAAGAAGAATTCGATGATTTTTATCGACGATTCGAAGATCAATTCAGAGGAAATCGAGAAAGCGTTTTCGAGAAGCAGAGCAGGCACCTCGACCTAGTGAAAGATGCAGTAAATGATCTCAAGCGACGACCTAAGCTCGACGTTTTGGATCTTGGGTGCGGTAGAGGCGAATGGCTCGAGCTAGTCGGGTGCGCTCACTTGAAAAATAGAGGGGTCGACCAGAACACGACTTTTGTCCAGCAATGCCTTGACCGAGATCTCGATGTAGTTGAAGCGGATGCGATTGAATATTTGAGCGAACTCCCGAAAAACTCGTGCGGAGCCGTAACAGCTTTCCATGTGATTGAGCATCTATCATTCGCCGAGCTTTGGGTTTTCTTCAAGCAGGTTATCCGAGTGCTCGCTCCCGGTGGAATTGGGATCTTCGAAACGCCAAATCCAAACAATTTGCGAGTGGCCTCCCACTTCTTTTTGACCGATATTACTCACGTAAGGCCAGTCCCCCCTTCCCTAGCCTCTTTTCTTGCGACCTATCACGGAGCAAAAACAGCGGAAATCCAACAGTACCATCCATTCCCCGAAGCGGAAAAGTATAACGAGCTGCCAATGGAAATCAGCGACGCAATATACGGCCCTCAAGACTACTCTGTTGTATTTTATAAGTGAATAACTCTATCAAGTCGATTCATCAATTCCATTCTGGATCCGCTACAGGAGATGCAGTTACGAATTCAATGTTCTTTACGCAAACCTTGCTTAGAGAATTCGGATTGAAATCGGAAATCTATGCTGAGCACATCGGGCCAGGACTCGAGGATAGAATTAAATCTTACAAAGACTACCGTTCAGCGCCCGACCAGACTCTTATGGTCCACCACTCGATGGGGCATAATCTAATGAGTTGGCTTTTGGACCTGCGGGATAGAAAAACGCTCGTATATCACAACATCACGCCCGCCAAACACTTTACGGACGAAACTACTCAACGTTACATTGGCTTAGGACGTCAACAGCTTGCGGAGCTTGAACGCCACGTTCATTCCATCATTTCCGTATCGCGCTTTAATATATCCGATCTCTCTCCTAATCTCGAGAAACGAACAGACGTCATACCGCTATTGTTCGACTCATCTCAAATCGAAAACGCCCCTTTCAACCCCGAAATCGTCCGTAAACGCGGCGATTGCTTTCGCGTTCTCTTTGTGGGCCGGATGCTGCCTCACAAGTGCCAAGACGAGCTCATCGAGGTATGCTACCACCTCAAGCGGGCAAGCGAGCTTCCTGTCGAACTCGTTCTTGTAGGCTACAATCTATTGCCAGACTACGCTCAGCGTCTAAACGAAACAATCGCCCGTTTCGATCTACAAGATTGTGTGCGAATATTGGGCGACGTTCCCGAAGAAGATCTGTGGGCCTGGTACAGGGCATCCGACGCTTTTCTTTGCCTGAGCGAACACGAAGGGTTTGGGGTCCCGCTAATCGAAGCGATGCTGTTGGATCTCCCAGTATTCGCCGCCGCCCGCTCTGCGATACCCGACACTTTAAACGGAGCTGGCATCTTATTTGACTCCAAAACCAATTTTGAGCGTATCGCCAAAACGTTGTTGCGAGTCCACAATGACCGTTCGCTTCGTAGATCGATACTCGAGAAACAACGAGAGAGCGTCAAACGCTTCAAGCGTTCGCAAATCGCTCGCCGACTTGCCGAGCATTTCGACCTTGAGAACGGACATCCCAATTCGAATCCCGGCAAGCTCGAACCCACCCAGGTCAGCATACAATTCGAAGGCCCCGCAGAGACCAGCTACAGCTTGGCAATCGTAAACCGGAATCTTTGCTACGCTCTCAATGATACCGACAGCGTCGATCTTTCGGTTTTCCTTACGGAAGGACCCGGCAATTACGAAATTGACGACAAAGCGCTAGCTCGACTTCCCAAGCTTCGCAAGCTCGCTGCCAAGGGCTCCGAATTTGCGAGGACGGATGTCATTCTGCGCAATCTTTTTCCTCCCCGCGTGGCAGACATGACTGGGAAGTTCAATGCCCTGTGCTTCGCCTGGGAAGAAACGATTGTCCCTTCGGAATGGGTCGATCGTTTCAACGAACGCCTGGACTGCATCTTCGCATCGAGCGAATTCACAAAGCGCGCGCTCGTCGATAGCGGGGTACGCGTTCCTGTCGTGGTCTATGGACATGGCGTCGATCACGTAGCGAAAAGCTCTGGGAAGTACTCCAACCTGCCTAAGCGCTCCTTCCGATTTCTCCACATTTCCTCATGCTTCCCGAGGAAAGCGCCCGACATCCTCATTCAATCGTTTGCCAATGCGTTCGAGCCCGAAGACAACATTGAATTGTTGATCAAGACATTCTCAAATCCGCACAATACGCTAGAAAAGGATGTGGAAACGCTGGTTACGCGCAGTGGCAAGAAACCCCTGATAACTATCATCCAAGACGATATTCCTCCTGAGGATATATCCTCTCTCTACGAATCGTGCGACTGCGTTGTCATGCCCTCTAGGGGCGAGGGCTTTGGATTGCCCCTCGCAGAGGCGTTGCTTCACAAGAAACCGATCATCACGACTCAATGGGGAGGGCAGCTCGACTTCTGCAACGAACAGAATGCATGGTTCATTCCCTTTAAGCTGCGCCCCGCAAAATCGCATCTTGCCGAGCCTAGTTCGCTTTGGGCCGAGCCTAACTCGGACGCTCTAACCAACATTTTTCAAGAAGTCGCGAATACCGATCGAAAGGCGCTCGATACCCGAGGAGAAAACGGCTACCGCTTCGTCAAGAAAGAGCTGAAATGGAAAAATTGCGCCAAGAGAATCGCTTCGGTTGTACTAAAGAATAGAAACGATACCGCAAGACTTACGGACAACCCGCGCGTCGCATGGGTCAGCACGTGGAATACCCATTGCGGTATCGCTACCTACTCGCGTTTTCTATTAAATCAACCCGCATTCGTCGATTGCGACGTAAAGATCTTTTCAGATAATAATTCGGGCCCGTTTCTATCGCAAAACGACGAGTCGCTACGCTGCTGGAATCAAGATTTTAACAATCCGAACCAGGAAACGCTCGCTAAACCAATAATCGACTACGGACCCAAGGCAGCAGTCATTCAATTCAATTTTGGATTCTTCAGTGTATCAGCCTTGGCTCGTATCATCGAGGAACTAACTGATAATGGGATCAAAGTTCTGATAGATTTTCACAGTACGTCTGACGTAAACAAACCTGATCTGCAAACGTCACTTTCCACAATAACTAGCTCTCTTTCGAAGTGTCACCGTTTGCTCGTACACAACATCGACGACCTAGATCGTCTACAAAACTTCGGACTTCTTCCTAATACGACCTTATTCCCTCACGGCGTATACAATCGTCCAATACGCAATCGTTCCGAACGAAAGGCAAACTTAGGTATCGGTCCGGAGGATCTTGTATTAGCAACTTTCGGATTTCTTCTACCGCACAAGGGTATCTCCGAATTGATACAATCTTTCAAACTAATAAAGGAAAAAGAACCAAACGCAAAACTACTTCTCATCAATGCGAGACATCCAGATCCGCTATCGAAAGAATACGAAAATGAGATCGATAGATTGATCGTCGGTTCATCCTTTGAATCATCCGTATATCGGTTCCATGAGTTCCTTGATGAAGACCAAGTCGACTCCTTGCTCGGAACAGCGGATTTCACTGTATTCCCTTATAAGCGAACGCAAGAGTCTGTCAGTGGAGCTGTCAGACACGCAATGGCTGCTAACTCGTTAGTTGTCGCAACAGATATACCGATTTTTAAAGATCTGAAAGGTTCAGTAGTCACGATTCCCGACACTAAAATCAATACTATCTCTAACACTATCTTGTCCCTGAGATATAGTGACAACACCTACTCTAGTCTTTTAGCCAAGCAACATAAATGGACTTTTTCCAATTCTTGGATAAAAAGCGCCAATCGTCTGCTTTCTATTATATTCCAATAATAATCTCAATATATCCGGTCGTATTGTTTGGGGTCGAAAAACTGACCTGGCCCCCATAAACAGTGCCATTTAGATTGAGCGTCTTCCGCTAGTAAACATGAAAGGAAGACGATATGAGCCGAGGCAAAGGCAAACGCTACAAGGAAGAGGAGATAATCCGCATACTGAGGGAGGCCGAGAGCGGCGTCCCGGTCGGGGAGCTACTTCGCAAGCACGGGATAGCCGCCGGGACTTACTACCGGTGGAAGAGCCAGTACTCCGGGATGGAGGTCTCGCAATTGAGGCAGCTCAAGGAGCTTCAGGCCGAGAACGCTCGCCTGAAGAGGCTTCTTGCGGAGAAGGAGCTGAGCATCGACGCGCTCAAGGAGATGAACTTAAAAAACTGGTCCAGTCCGTAGAGAAGCGTCGAGCGATCGACCATCTTCGCGAGAGCCGGGGCATGAGCCTTTGGCTTTCCTGCGGGCTATTGGGCATGTCCAGGAGCAGCTACGCCTACCGGTCCGTCCGCGACGACTCCGAGCTGCTGGAACTGATCAAGGAGAAGGCCCTCGAGCGCATGCGATGGGGATACAGGCGGCTGCATGTTCTCGTCAGACGGGAAGGCCGCGAGGTCAACCTCAAGCGTACGTATCGGATATTTCGCGACGCGGGGCTCCAGGTCCGGCGCCGGAAGCGGAAGCGCCATCGCCTGGCCCGCGTCCACGAGATCTTCGAGTCGTCCAGGCCCAACCAGAGATGGCGCATGGACTTCGTGCACGACGCCACGTAGAAGGGGCGTCGAATGAGGATGCTAGCCGTGGCGGACGATCACACCAAGCACTGCATTTGGATTGAGGTGGACACCTCGATATCCGGACGCCGCGTAACCCAGGATCCTCGACAACCTGGTCGAGCGTCACGGCAGGCCCGAGAGGATCCACTCGGACAACAGCCCCGAGTTCGCAGGCATGGCCCTGGACCAATGGAGCTATCGCAACGCAGTGAAGCACACGTTCATCCAGCCCGGCAAGCCGCAGCAGAACTGCTACGTGGAGAGCTTCAATGGCAAACTCCGCGACGAGTGCCTGAACGAACGCTGGTTCGATAGCGTCGGCCACGCCCGCGAGATAGTCGAAAAATGGAGGATCGACTACAACGAAGTCAGGCCGCACTACAGCCTCAACCAAAAGACTCCAGAGCAATACGCCGCCGAGCTGGCGGCGAGCCCCCTAGGGGGCTTAGTATAGAACCAAGGCATTGACCAATCAACCAACAAACAACACAACCTAAACCAAGGAAGCTCTCACTGACAGCGGTGCTGAAAAGGGGAGCAGGTCATTGCGAATACTTTCATCAAACCATATTACTCATCCAACACTTCAATATTATGAGTAAGTATATCTATTTTGTTCTCGATATCTCCCTTTACATAAAGTCTGTATTCCAAGCCCCTCATTTCCTTGGTTGGTTCTATTATTTCCAAGAATTCATGCGTATGTCCCTTTTCAATTCGAATTTCCTCTGATTTGTAAACAGGACCTTCTTCTCCAATTGCAACAACATCCACAAACGCAACGCAACTACTTTCCCGCGGTCTAACTTTCGTTTGAAACTTTATTCTCTCGCCCGATCTGTAGTTCCTCCAAGGCCCAAATATATAAAACCCTGGTTTACTATATTGTATAACGCAGGCATCTACCAGCCTTGTCTTAAACTTGTCTTCTAGACAATCGTCGTTTTCTTGCTTTGGGGATACATCTTGCTTAGATAATTTATAACTTGTACCATCTTCTACCGTTTCTTCTACAACCAAAAAGGCTCTATCGAAAACGATTTCTACATCATTTCCAATCCCCTTTTCCACTAAAAGTTCCACTGAAACTCTATCTACTTCCGTGGAATTGTAACTAGAATAGCTAAATTCGAACGGACCCCCTTTATTTAGCAAAGCTGTAGTTCTATATTCAAAACGATCTTCAAAACCAGGCACACTTAAGGCAAGTCGAATTGGATCTTTAGTAAAAACCACTTTTCCAGAAATATCGATTCCGATCTTCTTTTTTCCATCGATTCTAAAATATTGACCACCAAAAACATTTTCTTTTTCACCGTTTTCGAGACTACTCCATTGTTTCTTTGCCAATCTATACTTTATAGTATCGTCATTCTCATAGATGCCAACGCTCGCTTCAACGACACCCTTCAACCATTCCAAATTTACATCCCAAACACCACTTCTATTTTCGTATATTCTATCGTCAACCACGGGTACTTGTTTTTCTAAAACGTAATTATCATCAAATAGACTTATTCCATTATCTTCGTCTATCTCGATTATACTTCGACTATAAGTATTTGCTAAAACGATTTTTCTGTTGGTTTCGTAATTGCGAAACAGTGAACGCCCCATAAACCTATTACTCGCCTGTTCTCCTAAGAGATAATCAGTCAAGCTTATAGCAATATCGGATTGCGCAAACATCCTATGATCATACTTCCCTAACCTTTCGTTGTCATATACAATTAGCAATCCATGATTGTACGACATTTTACGATGAAAGTACCCTTCAAAGCTTGATACTCCATGCGATTCATCGCTAGTTATAATTACCATAGTTTTTTCAAGAACTCCCTCATCATTTAGTCTATTGAAAAAACTTTGTAGTGATTTATCCAAGAATAGAAGCGATCTGGCGAAATCATCATTCAAATCAGATCTAAAAGATTTAGGCAGATTATAGGGATGATGCGTGCCGACATTGAGAGCGGTAACAAACCAAGGGGATTGGTTCTTAGAGATATCTACTAAGTATTTTGCAAGATAGTTGAAAAAATTCGAATCATCCACACCCCAACCAACTTTTTCTGACATACTGCCTGAAGTCTCCGATCCGTAAACATAGTCGAAACCTATCTTTTCCATGAATCTCCCTTTATTCATAAAAGATAAATCTGAACCTTGAATGAATGTATTATTATAACCTGATTCGCTAAATATTTTCGTTAAGAACTCTTCACTTGTTTCATCCCTCAAAGCGATGCTAGTCATTTTCGGGGTACTCGATCTCAAAGCCGGCTTTCTTCCGCTTAATAATGCATACAACCCTCGATTAGTCTGCGCCTGTTCCGTAAAAAAATTCGTAAATGTTATACCTTTTTTTGCAAAACTCTCTAAGTAAGGCATTTCATAGGGAGTATTTACATTGTGATGTTTCGCAATACTCTTAAGATGTAGACCAGAAACTCCTTCTAAGGTGATCAATAAGACATTCTTTTTCTTTGTTTGGTAAATTTCATTATGGACTATATGCTTTGGTAGTTTTTCTCTATACTCAATCAAGCCATACTTAGTAGCCCCTCCTTCATTGTTATCGAATATGCTCGAAATGTTCTCGAAATAAAATGAACTATTCCAATTCTCTTTTCCTAAAAGATATCCGAACGAGAACAATCCAACAATAATTAAACCACGTTCTAGCTTCTTAAATACAACTGATCTATCATATTCTAGTATCCATCTTTTAAGCAAGTAACAAGAGAAACAAACAAGAAATATCATTAATATAAACTCGTAATTCTGTATACTGCTTTTTACGAAAACCCAATCGAAAGCATATCCAGCATATTGTAATTGTACATTTCTGCCATGGGCTACATGATTTATATAATCAGAATATCCCAAAGCAGCCAGAAGGATAACGATGGTCCAGGATGTATATAGTTTTAGTTTACTTTTAAAACAACACGTAAACAATGCCAATGCCAATGCCAGCATACCATCTACGGTAAATCTTCCACTAAACTCCGATATCGTCCAAGATGGATTACGAACCCAAATTAAAGAGGCCCAGAACAATGTGATTGCGTGGTATATGCAATGCAACACAACAAATCTATTTCTCATATTTTGCGAAATCTTTATTTTTCAATGAGAAAAATATTCTCGACTCTCAAACCAATTCGGGAACCTTGCATTATTTCAATTCTGAATTCATAATGCTGACCATCTACCGCGTCAAAATCTAGTTTAATAGTACCGTCTCGAGTGTTGAATAGATCACTAAAAGATACAGTTTCCTCTACCAACACCTTATTCGAATAGACATCAAACTTTAAACTTAGATCTGATTCCTTTAGCCATGTACTACACTCGAAAACAATCGAAAACTGGCCTTCCCATAGTTTCAAGTAGGGCCCAAAGTGCAAAACGCCTAGCTGCCCATTATCCTCAATTTGCATCAAGTTTCCATATCTAACAAGCCCATTTTCAATATTACTGTACTCGACTAAATTTCGGTTTCTCCAAACTATGCGGCTGCCTTCTAATTCGTGATAAATTTCCCCTTTAAAATCTTGTTTTTTCCCAATCGCTATTAACTCTAGGTTATCAATATTGAAGATTACCTCCCCTGACTTTCTAGCAATATCTGTCTTGATTCCAGAATATCCATATAGATTTGGCTCTACTACAATATATTGTCCATTCTCCAATAAAACATCTGATTGCGGCCACCTTGAATCTACACCTTGTTGATCCAAAAAATATCGTATGGCTGGATTAGAAACGTTAACAATGGCGGAGTCACCGAAAGCTTTTAGGTACCCTCCAGCTATTCTACTGAATCTTCTTTCGTTTGTTTCCTCTGGTGGGGCATTCGTACTATTGAATTCCCATCCACCACCATTCAACCGCAAGAACGTTATCCCCATCGAGAAAATAACCAAACTACAGGTGACTGCCTTCAACTTGGCTACAAATCTATCTCCTATGTTATTAATTGCTAAACACAAGAGAATCGAAGCGACTGGAATAATTGATGTGAAATAACGTGGCAGCCCTGCAGAGCCCATTCTATCATAGGCGTATAAATACACATGAAAACAAACGAATAACACAATGCTAGTGAGCATTAATAGCAATTGTCTTTCTTTCTTTCCCACAATTAGGCCAAGAAAAATTGAAACAATGACTACAGGACTAATTTTTACGAAAAGAGCTAGAAAATACATTAACCCTCCCACACCATAGGTACCACCTGTAATTTCAGGATAGTGAGAACGAAACGGGTACCAATAATCGCCTATAAAAATGTAGGAAATGGTAATCGCGACGAATGATGGTATTGAACATATTACAACATCTATTATTAATTTTCTATTTGGCCTCTCTAGGAAATAAGGAACCGTGAGAATGACTAGTTCTGGTCGTAATAGTGTAATCACTCCAAAGTATCGCCTACTATATACCACACCTATGAGGATCAACAAAGCTGCTGAAGCTTCTGTCAATGCCGCCACGGAGGCGCGAAAACCAATAAAATCGAAGATGCAGATCAATGCTCCTAGATAAGCAAGTAAACGACTACCAGTTTTTTTAACCAAAAAGCCATAAACTATTAGTATAATTGTTAACCATACTAATACATTGAAAATTTTAACTATTGCAATGTCATCATGTATTAGGATAAGCAAACTGCTAATAAACGTGAAGATAGCCTTATTCCATGTATTAAAGAGTGTTTCTAAATTCCAAGTTTCACTGAAGATTTTTGATTGGTAATAGTGTTCATACGAATCATGTTCCCATGACGCGTTACCAAAAATTATAAAAAACGCGCTTCTTGTAATTACATAAATAGCTATTAAAATAACATAGTCCCACCTCATGGATCGATTTACGTGATTGAGAGTAATCACTTGAATAAGTTATACTTCAGAATGCACACGATTGCGCTTATTCCGTCTTTCCAACCAATTTTTTTCCCCTCTTGGTAGGTTCTCCCATAATATGAAATGCCAATTTCATAAATAGGAATATTCATTTTAGCCAGTTTCGCTGTTATCTCTGGCTCAAACCCGAATCTATTTTCCTCGATACTTATTTTTTGGTAAACCTCTTTCGTAATTAGTTTGTAGCAAGTCTCCATATCAGTCAGGTTTAAGTTGGTGAACATATTAGAAAGCAACGTAAGGAAACGATTGCCAACCATGTGCCAAAAATATACAACACGGTGCGGTTGTCCTCCCATAAATCTCGAACCGTAAACCGCTTCAGCTTTACCATCCAGAATCGGTCCTAAGAGCTTTTCATATTCTAATGGATCATACTCTAGATCCGCGTCTTGTATAACAAGAACATCGCCCTCAGCACTCTCGAAACCGGTTCTTAATGCTGCGCCTTTTCCCATATTTTCATTATGAAAGATTACCTTATCGATAGTATCGAGAGTCTCAAGAATCGCTCGAGTCCTATCCGTCGAACAATCATCCACAACTATAATTTCAATACGTTGGATTAGACTAATTTCGATTGAACGCACTTTCGAGATTATCTCAACGATAGTTGATTCTTCATTGAAGCATGGGATTACGACTGAGAGTAACATTGTTTTTAGATTAAGGTTTCTTTTATTGTTTTCAAATCTTATCAACTATACGATGTCGCTCCCTGGAAAAATAGACACAGGATTCTCCGCTAGAGAAAATCATTCTATGTTTACCAAGTAGCGCCACAGCGCCGAGTTCAAGAAGAAAGCCGTTCGACATATACTGTTAGAGGGCCGTCCCACAAGGGAAATGACCGAGGAGTTGGACGTCGCTCGCAACCTACTCTACCACAGGAAGAGCGAACATGTGGATGAACTGGAGGCCGAGGCCAAGCCCGGCCTGAAGAGTCCTCACAAGATAATCTCGAAGATAGAGGATCATCGAAAGAGGCTGTGCAAGGCAGAGAAGATGAACGAAGTACTAGATAAAACGGTAGGCTACTTCGCGGAGGAGGAATAACCTACCGTTTCATCCACGACTACGCCGAGGAGTTCGGCGTGACCGCGCTTTGCGAGAGTCTGTGTGCCTCGTTGAACAGATACAATCGCTGATTCGGTCGCGACTGAGACCTGCAACATATGACTGAGATGTAGCTAAGGGAAAGCCATTGGTCGAGGTTACGAGAACTGAGCCGCTTGAATAGTTAGTCCGGGCCCTTAGAAAGGACCCATGCAATGAAAGGCAAAAGGTACAGCACCGAACAGAAGATCCGTATCCTCAGGGAGGCGGAGCGAACCGATAAGACGATCCTGTATGTTTGCCGGGAGCAGCAGATAAGCGAGCAGACCTTCCACCGGTGGAAGAAGGAATTCGGCATGATGGAAGTCGACCAGGCCAAGCAGCTCAAGGAGCTTCAGAAGGAGAACGCTCGGCTGAAGCGGATGCTCGCCGACGAGATGCTGGGCAAGGAGCTTTTGAAGGAGGCTCTGGAAAAAAAGCTGTGAGCCCCGGGCACAGGCGGCAGATCGCCGAAAAGCTTGTATCCGGGGGACGCTGCACCGCGAGGGCGGCCTGCCGCCACTTCGGGCTGCATCGAAGCACGTTCGCCTACAAGGCCAAGCAGCCGGACGCCTGGCTGTCGAAACTCAAGACGGCGGTTCGCCGAGTCTCCAACCGGTATCCGGAGATGGGCTACCCGAAGATCGCTCGTCTGCTTAAGGTGGAGGGCTGGCCTGTCGGGAATCGCATGGTTCAGCGGCTTCGCCGGGAGCTTGGTCTGGCCGTTCCCGCCAAGAAGCCCAAGAGAAGGCGTCGAGGCCCCTCTACGGGGCTTCCGACCGAGGCGAAGCATCGCAACCATGTCTGGACCTGGGATTTCGTTCACGACACGACCATGCGAGGCGGGAAGCTTCGGATGCTCAACGTGATCGACGAGTACACGCGCGAATGCCTA
>Ga0066825_10000009_pt1 | contig 91481 bp, 70 predicted proteins | sample ETNtaG_6_FD_65608 | JGI IMG/M metagenome (GOLD analysis project Ga0066825, IMG submission 65608) | Marine microbial and viral communities from oxygen minimum zone, Eastern Pacific Ocean - ETNP201306SV45 | ecosystem: Environmental > Aquatic > Marine > Oceanic | place: Pacific Ocean: Eastern...
GAGAACGATCATCGACCCGATATGGAGCCGGTTCATTTCACGGACAGCGTCGAGAACGGTGGCATTTGAAGCGATCGAAAAGACTTTGCCGGTCTTCTCGCCTAAGAGGGCTGATATAGGAACATTCATACGGGGTAAGGGGTTATCGATAAGCTACCGTCCCACCCGTAAAAAGCAACAGTCAAAACGGAGTTAGCTGCGGGCGTAGTTTTTAGCTTTGAGCGAGTAGCCCTTGGCGATTAGCTACACTAGATGCTAATCCAACCCCGCAGAAGCCGAACCCAATCGCTAGAAGCTAAGCGCCAACAGCTAACAATTAACCGCTAATTCCTAACAGGGGTCGAGCTGCGCTCGAGCAGAAACAATCACCCTAGCGAGTTCAATGATGTCCGCGTACGTTGCCTCACGCAGTTACCCCCTAAAAGCCAGTCGCTATTCACGGCCCGTATTTCCGATCCAGCTCGTCTCTCAACTGACGCATCTGTTGAAAGCGTTCCGGCTCTTCGTCTTTCAAATTCCGCCGCTCGTAGGGATCCTTTGCCAGGTTGAAGAGAAACTCCCCGTCGTAAGGCGTCTCCAAATACTTCCAATCCCCTTGCCGCGCAGCGCTCCAAGGCTTGCGCTCCAATTCCTCATGAGCGCCGAGTTCCCAAAAAAAGGATCGATCGTCCCTTAGCGTATCCGCTCCCTGCAAGCTCGCGTAAAGACTCTCTCCATCTATACGTTCATCGTCCACCGACACGCCTGCCATTTCGCAAAAAGTAGGGAAAAGATCCAAAGAAGTCGCTAGCGACTCGTTCCGACTGCCAGCCTTGATCGTTCCCTTCCAACGCATGATGCAGGGCACGCGAATACCGCCCTCGAAAAGGGTCGCTTTGTCGCCTCGGTAGGGCAAGTTGCTGCCGCCGTAGACCGGATCGCCGCCATGGTCGGTCAAGAAAATCACCAGCGTATTCTCAGCGAGTCCCTCCTCGTCCAAAGCCTCCATTACGCGCCCTACTCCATCATCGAGAGAAACGGTCATGGCCGCGAATTCGCGACGCACCTTATCGCCTATCGACGAAACGCGCTTCAAGTCTTCCGATTGCGGTTGCATCAGGTTCACCGGCAATTGCGTACTCGGACTCCATCCCTTTCCGAAGTGAGGGGCGTTGTAGGCTAGGTAGAGGAAAAATGGCTCTTCGTCTTTCGAACGGTCTTCGAGGTATTCGATCGCCTCGTCGGTGATCAATTCAGTAGCGTATCCGTTTTCCGAGACAAGGACCTCCTGGTTGTACCAATCGGGAATTGCTCCATAGGTCATGGTAAAGAAATCGATGCAGCCTCCGGTATGGCCAATGAAGGAATTGAATCCATGACGCGTAGGCAACAAGGACTTATTCCCGTGACCCAAATGCCACTTTCCGATCAAAGCCGTATCGTAGCCGGTCTGACGCAAATATTCGGCGATCGTCGTTTCCCCTTTTTGAATACCGGTTTCCTTATGCTCGTCTGCCATGAACATGAGGGCGCTAAGCAATTGATGCTGCGACCGACTCGGATTGCGACCTGTCAAGAGGCCATAGCGCGAAGGCGTGCAAATAGAAGACGCGGAATACCAGTTCTCGAAAAGAACGCCTTCCTTCGCCAAACGATCGATATTCGGGGTCGGTATTTCGCTGCCGTAGCACCCAATGTCGTTAACCCCCTGATCGTCGGTGAAGATGAGCAGGATATTCGGACGGTCGCCCGCGAAGACAACTGAGGAGAACGCGAAAACGATCGAAAGCAGAAGGAGGTTGGGACGAGGCATGTCTTCACTATGCGAAACTTAAGGTATCGGAATCAAGACGGGAGTGGATTGGTAGCGATTAGCGGTTGGCTTTTAGCGAGTAGTTATACTTAACAGTGTTTCCTCTCTGCGGAAACAGATCTCGCATGCTGCGAGACCCGTCTTCGCAGGAGCTACGCCGAGGCAGGCAAGGATCCCGCCGAGGGAGGACAAGAAATAGAAAATTTGCGGTGAGCGAAAGGTAGGGCAATCCCGCTGATTGCGGGATGCCGCAGAAGCCAAGTCTAAAAGCTAACTGCTAATCGCTAACAGTCATCTAACCAACGCGGCATCCCGCTAAGCGGGATTGCCCTACCTTTCTATATTTACCATTTACCATTCACCATTTTGCTCTAAAGGAGCAAGACCCGCCAACCGCTAGCTGCTAATCGCTAAAACCTAATTGCCCCTTAAGCCTTAGGCCTTCACCCTCTCTCCTTACCATTTATGAAACATCGTTACTTAGGAAACTCCGGACTCGCGGTATCGCGGGTTTGTCTTGGAACAATGACCTTCGGCAATCAAAGCTGGGGTTGCGACGAATCCGAATCGAAGCAGATCGTCGATGCCTATCTCGATGCGGGCGGTAACTTCATCGATACCGCCGATCTTTACGCGCAGACGGAATCCGAAGTCATTCTCGGCAAAGCGCTGGAAGGCAAGAATCGCGATGATCTGGTCATCGCCTCCAAGGGGTGGTTTCCCATGAACGAATCGCCCAATGCCCTCGGCCTTTCTCGCAAGCACATGATCGAGGCCTGCGAAGCATCCTTAAAGCGGATGAAGCTCGATTACTTGGACCTCTATCAGATCCACGGCCCCGATCCCTACACCCCCATCGAAGAGACCATGGGCGCCTTAAACGATCTCGTATCGTCCGGGAAAGTTAGATACACCGGTTGCTCGAATCTTTACGGTTGGCAAATCGTCAAGGCAAACGAAGCCGCTCGAAATCTAGGCATGGATCCCTTCATTTCCGGCCAATACCTTTACAATTTGATCCGTCGCGACATCGAAACGGAGATTTTGCCAGCCTGCGTCGACCAAGGTATGGGCGTGCTTTGCTGGAGTCCCCTGGCCAGTGGATTGCTAACCGGTAAATATCGCGGCGCGGAAATCCCCGACCCAGGGACGCGCTTTCAGGAAATGAGCGAGATTCTCAATGACCGCTTCATTTGGCAGGAAGCCCTGGAGCTTGTGGATCTAGTTTGCGAGATCGGCGAAGAGCTGGGTCAAAGTCCCGTAACGGTTGCCCTCTCTTGGTTGCTCAAGGATCACGCCGTCACTTCGGCCATCGCTGGAGCCCGTTCCGTCGAACAATTGGAGCCTTCCCTCGTTTCCGGCGAGTGGGACCTGCCCGACGAGCACTACCAACGACTGACCGATAAACTGCCTCAGAAGCATGGCTATCCCTGCGATTGGATGCGTATCGCCCTTGTGCCTAACTTCAGCAAGACCGAGTACGAACCCGGCCGCGCCCAGAGGTTTCCGCCGTTGGCGTAGCGTTTCGTTAGCGTTTGGCGATTGGCTTTTTGCCCGTAGCTTGAAGTAGCTGCGCAACTAAGTCGCGCAGCCATGAAGGATATTGGAAGCAGAGGGTGAAGCTGATTTAGAATCACACAGCTTCATCGAGCTACCCGCCAATCGCTAACAGCTAACTGCTATCTCAATCCCAATCGTCTTCGGATTCGATACGCTCGGCTTCCTCCTTGTCATCGCGCTTCTTCTTCAAGAAGACCGATGCTAAAATAGCTACTTCGTAGAGCAACCAAAGCGGTCCCGCGAGAGCGATCTGAGTAACCGGTTCCGGTGGCGTAAGTATTGCGGCTAGGACCACAATACCCAACACGATAAAGCGACGATATTCCCGGAGCTGTTCGGGAGTCACCACGCCAATGGTAACTAGTATGATGATCGCCAATGGCATCTGAAAGGCGATACCAAGCCCTAGAATAGTGAAGGTAAGAAAGCTGAAATAATTGCTCGTCGTCCAAAGCATCTGGAAACCTAACAGATTGTTGAACCAGATGACGGCTGTGATCGTGCGGGGCAGCAAAATGTAGTAGCCGAAAGAGCAGCCCAGCAGAAAAAGGAAGAGCACGGCGAAGGATCCGGGCACAAGAATCTTCTTTTCTCGGATAGTGAGCGCCGGAGCCAGGAACTTGCCCATGTAGTATATGAAAAATGGAGACGCCACGGTTAAGCCAATGATCACGCCGATCAACAGCATGGCCATGAAGACGCCGGTGATGTTATAAGTCACCAAGCCACTGAACGCCTGAGCCTGCTCCGCTTCGCTGAGGTGCGCATAATTCGCTTTCAGCGGGGCCAGGAGCAAATCCTTAACCTCCACGATGAAGATCATCGCGGCGAGGAAGGCGACGAGGAAAATGGTCAGCGGCTTGAGCAGCGACCAGCGCAGCTCTTCCAAATGATCCAGGAACCCCATGTGCTTGGGATCGCCCGCCCATTCCGGCTGATCGTCATCGTCGTTGTATAGATCTATCTCGTTCTCGTCGCTCATTCGCGTTTGAAGGAAGCTTAAATGAACAAGGTATTACCGTCCTTCAATATCAATTTTGACTTAGCGAATAGCAATTGGCGATTGGCGGATAGCTGATGCTAGGGCAATCCCGATGAGCGGGATGCCGCGGAAGCCAAATCCAATCGCTACAAGCTAAAAGCTAACAGCTTGAAAATAACAGGGATCGAGCTGCGCTCGAGCAGGATCCCGGCATCGCCGGGAACAGAATTGAATAAAGGCCCAAGGCAGAAGGCTAAAGGCTGAATCCCGTAGCTACGCGACGCCGTCGCGTGGGATAGCAATGGGACCGCGGGAGATCCCTCGCGCAGCTGCTTGTTTCAATGGAACTGCGTGACGGCATTTCACGGAAGACTTGTCCCTGAAATTTCACATTTCACATTCAACATTCCGCATTGCGCTGCGCAGTAGCGCCCCACTCAACCCCTCCGTCACATCATTCCCGTTGACAGACGCTTACGGGTCCTTATGAGTGCGCATTTTCCTAGAGGGAACGGATCCGATTTCCGGACACTCTACTACATCGCAAATCCAAATTAGCTAATTCAGGATGCCATCAAAAACAACTGCGAAGAAAGCAAAGAAGGTCGCTCGCAAGCGCGCTCCGAAAGCCACTAAGTACGTCTACTCGTTCGGCAAGAAGACCGACGGTAACGCCAAAATGAAGAACCTGCTCGGCGGCAAGGGAGCGAACCTCGCCGAAATGGCCAGCATCGGCCTTCCCGTTCCCGGCGGCTTCACCATCACCACCGACGTTTGCGTAGAGTACTACAAGAACAACCGCAAGTACCCTGCAGCCCTCAAGGGTCAGATCGAAAAAGCGATCAAGATTTGCGAACGCGAAAGCGGCAAGAAGTTCGGCGACAACAAGAACCCGCTTCTCTTCTCCGTTCGTTCCGGCGCTCGCGAATCGATGCCGGGCATGATGGACACCATTCTCAATCTCGGCCTCAACGACAAGACCGTTGAAGCGCTCAAGGCGAAGTCCGGCAACGGTCGTTTCGCTTACGACTGCTACCGCCGCTTCGTTCAAATGTACGGCGACGTCGTTATGGGCGTTCAAGCTCGCACTGAAAACGAGCCGGATCCATTCGAGCACGCATTGCACAAGCTCAAGGAAGAAGTGGGCGTCACCGTCGACTCCGACCTCACCGAAGAAAACAACAAGGAAGTCATCCGTCGCTTCCAGGCTCTCATCAAGGAGCGCACCGGCGGCGCCTTCCCTCAAGACGTTCACAAGCAGCTCGACGGCGCAGTTGGCGCGGTCTTCAACAGCTGGCAGAACGAGCGCGCCATCCTCTACCGTCAGAAGTACGGCATCCCTGCGGAATGGGGAACGGCTGTTAACGTTCAGTTAATGGTATTCGGCAACTTGGGCGACACGTCCGCTACGGGCGTTGCCTTCACTCGCGACCCTGCAAACGGCGAAAACGTATTCTACGGCGAGTACCTCATCAACGCCCAGGGCGAAGACGTGGTTGCCGGCGTTCGCACGCCTTTCCCGATCGCTCAGCTCGCTGACGACATGCCGAAGTCCCACAAGGAACTCGAAGTCGTCCGCAAGAAGCTCGAGCGTCACTTCGGCGACGTGCAAGACTTCGAATTCACTATCGAAGACGGCAAGCTCTACATGCTTCAGACGCGTAACGGCAAGCGCACCGGTTTGGCTGCGGTCCGTATCGCAGTCGAAATGACGAAGCAAAAGCTGATGACCCAAAAGACCGCGGTCACCAAGATCCCTGCGGATCAGATCTCCAGCTTGCTCGTTCCGATCTTCGACGCGAAGGCCATCAAGAAGGCCAAGCTCATGGCAGTCGGCCTACCCGCAGGACCTGGCGCCGCTTCCGGCAAGATCGTCTTCAACGCTTCCGACGCGGAAGCGGAAGTCGAAAAGGGCAACGCCGTTGTTCTCTGCCGCGAAGAGACCTCTCCTGAAGACTTGCGCGGCATGATCGCTTCCGACGGTATCCTCACCTCTCGTGGTGGCGTATCGTCTCACGCGGCGCTCGTTGCTCGCCAAATGGGCAAGGTTTGTATCTGTGGCGCATCCGACATCGATATCAACTACGCGTCCGGCACCATCACCGCTGGCAAGACCGTCCTCAAGGAAGGCGATCACATCTCCATCGACGGTACGACTGGCGAGATCTTCGCTGGCGCCGTTGCGACCGCCCCTTCGGAAGTTTCCCAAGTACTCGCGGGCAAGATGAAGGCCGAGAAGAGCTACACTTACCAGCTCTTCGCTCAGGTCATGAAGTGGGCCGACAAGCATCGCAAGCTGGGCGTTCGCACCAACGCGGACTCCCCAACCCAGTCCAAGGCCGCTGTCGCTTTGGGCGCGGAAGGTATCGGTCTCTGCCGTACGGAGCACATGTTCTTCGAAGGCGATCGCATCACCTACATGCGCGAGATGATTCTCGCTCCGGACGAAGCCGCCCGCAAGAAGGCTCTTAAGAAGCTTCTCCCGTTCCAGCGCAAAGACTTCAACGGCCTCTTCAAGGCTATGGAAGGCCGTCCTGTAACGGTTCGCTTGCTCGATCCACCATTGCACGAGTTCTTGCCGCACGACGATGAAGCGCGCCGCTCCTTGGCGACTCACCTCGGCGTGAAGCCAGAAGTCATCAGCGCTCGCGTTCACGCTCTGCACGAAGAAAACCCGATGCTCGGACACCGCGGTTGCCGCCTCGGCATTTCCTACCCGGAAATCACCGAAATGCAGGCTCGCGCAATCTTCGAAGCCGCCGCTCAAGTTCTGAAGCTCAAGAAGAAGATCAAGGTTAAGCCTGAGATCATGATTCCTCTGGTAGGCTTCCAAGACGAGCTCGAGAACCAAGTCGCCATCGTTCACCGCGTGGCGAAGGAAGTCCAGAAGGCCAAGGGCGTAAAGATCGACTACCTCGTCGGTACGATGATCGAAGTGCCTCGCGCCGCCGTTACCTCCGCGGAAATCGCGAAGTCGGCTCAGTTCTTCAGCTTCGGCACCAACGACTTGACCCAAACAACTTTGGGCATGAGCCGTGACGACGCCGGCAGCTTCCTCGGCAAGTACAAGGATCTCGACATCCTGCCGCAGAATCCGTTCGCGACCATCGACCAAAGCGGCGTTGGCGAATTGGTTAAGCTTGGCGTCAATGGCGGCAAGTCCACCAATCCGAACATCAAGCTCGGCATCTGTGGCGAGCACGGCGGCGACCCTGAGTCCGTCAAGTTCTGCCACAACGCTGGCCTGACCTACGTCAGCTGCTCGCCAAACCGCGTTCCTGTCGCTCGTCTCGCTGCTGCCCAAGCCGCGATCGAAGCCGGAGCGTAAAGCGAAACGCCAAGAACCTTTTCAAGCCCTGTTCTCTTCGGAGAGCAGGGCTTTTTCGTCGGGCAACCGGCCGGAATCGACGGGGTTTTTCGAGAAGCGAACCATTCGCTCTAATTCCAATGCAGGATTCGAAAGCGAAAAACTCGTTGCTATTCCGCCCAAACAGCATTCCGTAGGCTCCTTTTCTCAAATGTTCGATCTCGAAGAGAATAGAAAGAAAGTCCAACGGGCCTTGCTCGTCGGCATTCAGCAACCGCGCATGACGCGTCAAGAGTCCGAGTATTTGCTAGAGGAGCTGGAAGAGCTCACCATCAACTTGGACATTCCCATTGTGGATCGCATGATCGTCAAGCTTCGCCAGACGAGTCCTGCCTTCCTCGTAGGCAAAGGCAAGCTGGCGGAAATTCTCGAAATCGTCTCCGAACAGAACATCGACGTCATCATTTTCGACGAGGAACTTACGCCTGCCCAACAACGCAATTGGGAACGCGAATCCAAGATCTGCGTTATCGATCGCCAGGAGGTCATTATCGACATTTTCTCAGAACGGGCCCAAACCAAGGAAGCCGTACTTCAAGTAGCGCTAGCCCGCATGGAGTATTCGCTGCCCCGACTGACTCGAGCTTGGACCCACTTAAGCCGTCAGCGCGGCGGCGGAACAGGCGCCCGCGGCCAGGGAGAGACTCAGCTCGAAGCGGACCGTCGAATGGTCAACGACAGGATAGCTGCCGTTAAGAAAGAACTCAAAGAGGTTATCAAACATCGGCACGTGCAACGAGCGAAGCGTCTCCGAAAACCTGTTCCGACCGTATCGATCGTTGGATACACCAATGCCGGAAAATCTTCCCTGCTCAACGCGCTCACCGAGACCGACGTCCTCGCCGAGGATAAGCTTTTCGCTACCCTCGACCCAACCACCCGTCGACTCGATCTCGACAATAGCCAACACGTTTTGCTGACCGACACGGTAGGCTTCGTGCGTCGCCTGCCACACCGCCTTGTAGAGGCGTTTAAGGCGACCCTAGAAGAAGCCGTTGTAGCTGACTTGTTGATACACTTGGTCGACATCTCCAATCCCGAATTCGAAAGCCATCTGCGCACGACTGAAAAAGTGCTCGAAGAAATCGGGGCCAGCGAGAATCCTACCTTAATTGTATTCAACAAGATGGATCTAGTGGAGGACGATGAACTGCCCAATCGACTTCGACTCGCCTACGAGAACTCGCTATTCGTCAGCGCCCATAGCGGCGAAGGCCTTGAAGAGCTCAAGACTGCGATTTCGGAAAAGCTCAATGCCAAGCTCAAGTCGACGATGCTTCGAATTCCCCACTCGCGCTACGACGTCATCTCCAAATTGCACGCTTCCGGAGGAATCCGTCACCAGACGTCCGAAGACGATGGCGTCCTCATCGAAGGTCTCTTCCCGCAAAGCCTTCAAGGGCTGATCGAGCCGTTTAGGATTGTTAGCGATTAGCCCTTCGCGTTTAGCGGGTAGCTACGCGACACCTTAGGGGGGAATATTCAGCCTCCGCAACATTTCCGGGCGGAGGGCAAATAACGCTCGTCAAACAGAGAACTACTCCACAAATTTCGAATTATGCCTCAGAAGTCTCGACGCCAATTCGTCAAAAACTCCCTTTTCTCCGCAGGATTCCTCGGCTTGAGCGCCTGCTCAACCAACGCGACTCAAGGCGGCGCTTCGTCATCTGGCGCTTCCAAGACCGGCAATGCATCCGCAAAGGGTTACGGATCCTTGATCGACGATCCTAACGGCCTGCTCCGTCTTCCCAAAGGATTCAGCTACAAGGTGATATCAGTCGCCGGCGAACGAATGGACGACGGCAACATCGTGCCAGGAGCTCACGACGGCATGGCGGCCTTCTCCGGCCCCAATGGCCTGACGCTGCTCGTTCGCAATCACGAGATGAGCCCTAAAAGCCGAAAGGAAAGCCCTTTCGACGGCAATAAAGCCCAAGCCAGTCTTTCCGCCGATTCAGTCTACGATGCAGGAAAGGGCGACACGCATTGCTTAGGCGGCACAACTACGCTCGTTTACGATACTCGCTCCCAGACTCTCGAACGCCATTTTCTCTCTCTGTCCGGAACGATTCGAAATTGCTCCGGAGGCCTAACTCCATGGGGCTCTTGGATCACTTGCGAAGAAACCATGGCGAAAGCCGACGACAACCTGCGCAAGGATCATGGATACAATTTCGAAGTACCGGCAAACTACGAAATGGGATTAGCCGAGCCAACGCCACTCATTGAAATGGGTCGTTTCAATCACGAGGCGGTCGCGGTGGACCCTGCCAGTGGAATCGTCTACCAAACCGAGGACCGTCCCGACGGCTTGATCTATCGCTATATCCCTAAGGTCCGCGGGCAGTTGTCCAAGGGCGGCCGACTCCAAGTTCTGGCGATCAAAGGCGATCCTTCTCGCGATACGCGGAATTGGAAGGAGATCGAGGCGGAACCCTTTCCCGAAAACCGTCGCTTCGACGTCGAATGGATCGATGCAGGCGACCCCACTTCTCCCAACGATGATCTTCGCTACACGGGCTTTAAAGCAGGTGGAGCGCGATTCGCTCGAGGAGAAGGCATGCACTACGGCAATGGCGAAATATATTTCGCCTGCACCAATGGCGGGGCGAAAAAGCTAGGACAAATTTTCCGGTATCGACCGAGCGAGCAAGAGGGTTTGCCCGGCGAATCGACTCAGCCAGGACAGCTCGAGCTTTTCATTGAAAGTCGGGACCTTGCCCTAATGAAAGCCTGCGACAATCTGACCGTCTCTCCTTGGGGCGATATCATTATCTGCGAGGACGACAACGATAGCAGCGCGCTCGTCGGGATCACACCCCAAGGAGCTCTCTATCACATCGGACACGTCGACATGGAAAGCGAACTGGCAGGCGCTTGCTTCTCTCCAGACGGCACGACCCTATTCGTCAACATTCAGAAGAATCCGGGCCAAACGCTTGCGATAACAGGTCCCTGGCGAAACCGAATTGCCTGAGGTCGCTTGTAGCAATCATTCTAATACAGATCGTCCTGGATTCGCGTAATTCGAATCTCGTTTGAAGATCGCAGCTGTTCCCCTTCCAAAAGAGGGGCGCGGACGGCGGGCAGCTCCTAAATCCCGATTTCCAATCCCGCTTGACCCGGCCAAGGCCCTTCCTAAGGTCACCGCTTTCCTATGATCAATTTAGTCGATATCTCCCTCCGTTACGGCGAAAAGGTAATCTACAACAAGATTTCCACCACCATTGGCGTTCGCGATCGCATCGGATTGGTCGGCTCCAATGGTTCGGGCAAGTCGACCCTCATAAAGCTAATGCTCGACAAGGTCGAAATCGACTCCGGCACAGTCGAACGCCCTTCTTACGTCACCTTAGGCTATCTGCCCCAGGATGGGATCGAGGCTCAGGGCAAAACGCTCTACGACGAGGCGGCTACCGCCTTCGAGGACGCTTTGGAGCTACAGAAGAAAATCGATGAAGCGGATGAGCAAATGATGGAGATGGACACTTCATCGGAGGAGTACTACGACCTGCTCGATCAAATAGGAGCTTGGGAGCAAAAGCTCGAATCCCACGAACCGGAGAAGATGAAGCCGCGCATCGAAAAGACCCTCATGGGTTTAGGATTCAGCGTGAGCGACTTCGAACGAGACACGGGCGAATTCTCCGGAGGATGGCAAATGCGAATCGCCTTGGCCAAGCTTCTGCTCAAGGAACCCTCTCTTCTCTTGCTCGACGAGCCAACCAATCACCTGGACATCATTTCCCAACAGTGGCTCGAGGACTACCTTACGCGCTACGAGGGATCGCTCATGATCATCTCTCACGATCGGGCCTTCCTCGATTCGGTCACTAACCGCACCATCCATCTCTCTATGGGCGCCCTGAATTCCTACAGCGGCAACTATTCTTTCTACGTCAAGGAATCGGCCGCGAACCTGGAAACCCTGCGTCGCAAAGCCAAAAACCAGCAGGCGGAGATTCAGCGCCAAAAGGACTTCATCAATAAATTCCGGGGAAACGTGAAAAAAGCCTCCCTCGTCCAAAGCCGCATCAAGGATTTGGAAAAGATGGAGATCATAAAGCTACCGCCTCAGGAGAAGAAAATCTTCTTCCGCTTTCCCCCGCCTCCTCCCGCGAGCGCTAAGGTAATCGAACTGAAAGGCATGTCCAAGTACTATGGCGATTTGCAGGTCTTCAAGAATTTCGACTTTCACATAGAAAAAGGCGATCGTTTGGCCATAGTAGGCGTGAACGGGGCGGGCAAATCGACGCTCGCGCGGGTACTGGCCGGAATAGAGCCTTTTCAAGAGGGAGAACGAACCCTGGGCATCAATACGGTCCTTGCCTACTTCGCCCAGCAGCAAGCCGAAGAGCTCGACCCCAACAAGACCGTGCTCGAGGAAGTCGAACAAGCATCGGCAGACGCTGGACGCGAAGAATCGAATCCAAGAGCCGTTCTAGGCGCCTTGCTCTTCCGAAAGGACGATGTATTCAAAAAGACCAACGTGCTTTCAGGCGGCGAACGCAATCGGCTCGCTCTCGCGAAAATGCTGATGAAGGAAGCCAACACCATTATTCTCGACGAGCCGACCAATCACTTGGATATCAAGAGCAAGGAAATCCTCCAAGATGCTGTGCGCGAATTCGATGGTACCGTGATTCTCGTGAGCCACGACCGCGACTTCCTGGACCCCATTGTCAACAAAGTCCTAGAAGTCCGCCGAGACGGCACTCGCATGCTGACATGCAACGTCAGCGAATACATTGAGCGGCTACAGAAAGAAGAAGGAGTGTAGTTCCCGTCGGGAGCTAAATGTGGAATGGCGAATTGTGAAGAGCGAAATTGCTAACAGCTAACAGCCAATCGCTAGCCGCTCGCATAGAAACAATTCATCCGCTTTTCTTCGGCGACCGTAGTGAGCGGACCGTGGCCTGAAGCAATGACGGTTTCCCCTGGAAGCGAAAGAATACGGTTCAAGCCCCTGATGCCTTGTTCGTAGGAAATATTGGCGCCTCCCATAGACCCTGCAAAGATTGCGTCGCCAGCGATTGCGAAATCGCGACTCAAGCCTGACACCTTGAATGTCGCTCCTCCTTCGGTGTGACCTGGCGTATCGAACATCTCGACACGAAGACATCCAATCTCTTCGACAAACCCTTCGCCAATGGATTCCGTCGGAAAGTCGACGGAAGGCTCCTTGCCGCTTATCAGCGCCTTCGCTCCCGTTTCCTGCAAGATCTTACTCGCTCCCATAATGTGATCTCCATGGGAATGGGTGAGATATAGGCGCTCGAGTTTCAGTCCCAACAGCTCGATGCGTTGAAGCATAGGTCCTGCGTCCGTTCCCGTATCGAAAGCAATCGCTTCCCGCGTCGACTCATCCCACATGAGGTATGCGTTGACGTGCATATCGTAAAAAGGGGTTGGTATCAGCTCGAAGCCGATTACCCTCTCGGGCTGTTCGGGGTGCCATTCGTTTCGCCCGATCGATAGCAGAGCCGGAACGTTTAGTCCCAAGTCCTTGCCCAAAGCGGAAACCGTAGTTTCATCGAACTCCCCCTTTCGAGCCTTGCGAATCGATTCTTCGCTTACCCCCGTTCGCTCCGCGAGATCCTCAGTCGCAATACCCTGCCCCTTCTGGGCCTTCCCTAAGATGTCGTTGAAGTCGTCTTCTACCGGCAATTTCATCGAGGAAGACCAATTGGGGAATCGGACGGAGTTGGCGAATGTATTTTTGGGAACGGACAGCAATTGGCATGGTTGTTTAGATGGCGCAAAATGTGGACCGAGCGATTGCGGAGATGGCGCAGCAATTAAATCCAACCTTAACCTGCTATATGAGTAACAGGGATCGAGCTGAGCCCGAGCAGGATCCCGGCATTGCAGGGAACAGGATTGAATGAAGGCCAAGACAGAGGGCTCAAGGCGGAATTCTCATAGCGCCACATGCCCAATGGCATGGGGGAAAATTGTCTACGCGGAAGGCTCCGCGTAGCTACCTGCTAAATGCCAACCGCTAGTCGCTAAGCGCAAAACAGTAATAACTATCGGAGGAGCGGGTCTGCAATTTGCTGCCGCCACCCCCTGCAATCACGACATATTGTCTTCCATCGTCTTCAAAGGTTGCAGGAGTGGCATACCCCGCTCCTTCAAGCTGATACATCCAGAGCTCTTCGCCCGTTGCTTTGTCGAAGGCTCTGAAACGTTCGTCCTTAGTCGCCCCGATGAAAACCAGACCGCCAGCCGTTACTACTGGCCCACCGATGTTGAACGTGCCAGTCGGCGGATAGCCTTTAGCCTCCAGTGACGGATAGGTCCCTAGCGGGACCTGCCAGCGAATCCCGCCTTCCTTCAGATCGATGGCGTTCAGGGTTCCCCAAGGTCGTTTGTTGACGGGATAGCCTTCCAGATCGTGGAAGTCGTGATGCCCCGTACTGACCCATGGGATGTCACCCGCCCAGTTGAGATCGACTTCGCTGGGCTCGATGTAATAGTCGGCATCCCGATCGTATAGGAAGGCGATCAGAGCCCGTCGTTCGATGTCTGAGAACACCGCAAAGGACGGCATCTGTCCTTTGCCTTCCGTAAGGATCTTAACCACCTCCTCGGCCTTGAGACGTTGGGAGACAGACAGCAGATCCGGCAGATCTTGTCCCGATTCGGTTTTCATCTCCGTTGACCCTCCGTGACAGGTCGAGCAGATCGACTGGTACATGCGTTTGCCCAAGTCCGGCAAGGCCATCCGCTCCTCTAGCTTCGCCGGCTTCATCGACATCCACTCCGCCTCGTTACTGGCATTCAAATAGAGCAGGTTCGTCTCCGGATCGAATGCCGCGCCAGGCCACTCGGATCCGCCATTGAACTGGGGCATGATGATGGTCTTCTTTTCACTTGGCGGGACGAAGAGCGGCGATGGATGAATGTCCTCGAGCTGATCGAGAACGCTTTGACGCGATGCCTCGGAGAGATCGGTCACATCGTCCCAGGTGAAGCCCTGAACTGCGTAGGGAGGCGGCTTGAGGGGAAAGGGCTGGGTTGGCGAAGTCGCCTCGCCGGGAATCGTCGACTGGGGAACGGGTCGCTCTTCTACGTCGAAGACGGGTTCCCCCGTCTCTCGATCCAAAACGAAGAGATGTCCCATCTTGGTGGGTTGGGCTACCGCATCGATTGTCTCTCCATCCTTGACCAAGGTCACCAAGGTAGGCGGCGTCGGTATGTCATAGTCCCACAAGTCGTGATGCACGGTTTGAAAATGCCAGAGGCGCTCTCCCGTACGAGCGTCCAAGGCCAGAACGCAGTTCGCGAAGAGATTATCTCCGACTCGATTGCCACCCCAGTGATCGTAAGAAGCGGAACCCGTCCCCATAAATACGATACCGCGCTCGAGATCCATCGTAAGGCCGCCCCAGGCATTGGCTCCGCCCACAAACTGATAGGAATTAGGAGACCAGGTTTCGTAGCCGTAATCGCCCGGTCGGGGAATCGTATGAAAGATCCAGCGACGTTCTCCTGTATGCAGATCGAACGCTCTAATGTGCCCGGGCGCTCCTTGACTAGGTCCTTCTCCAACGCTTGTCCCAAGAATGATGAGGTCTTGGTAAATAACGCCTGGAGCTCGACTCGAGACCGTTCGCAATATTCCATCGGAGTCCAAATCCTTTCGCAGATCGATTCGTCCTCCGTCACCGAACGACGTAACCAGTTTGCCGGTCTTAGCATTGACGCAGTAGTAGTGATTGCCCGCTCCGTAGTAGATCCGTTTACGGTCGCCATCGCTCCAATACACGAATCCGCGCGTATTGCCCGCGCCTTCGCTCCCCTCATAAGGATCGAACATCCAAAGCTGCTCGCCTGTCGCGGCGTCCAATGCAATGGCCTTTTGTCCCGGCGTAGCCACGTACATGATACCGTCGGCGATCAATGGATTGAACTGTATGGTCGAGCGCCTGCCCGGCTTCATATCCGGAACCCGAAATCGCCAAACGAGTTCTAGGTCGGCGACGTTAGATCGATTGATCTGATCGAGGCTCGAGTATTTCGTGCCGCCGAGATCACCGCCGTAGACCTGCCACTCTACATCGCTCGTTCTCGGATCGGCCCCAAAAAATTGGGGTAACGAGATGAGAAAGGAAGCAACGAGGGGTAGACGAAAAAAAAACGCGCTAAGCATTAGGGTACAAGGAGGTCTTGAACCAGTAACCATATCATTGCGAATAAACGCAATTCGTTTCCTTTCGAACAGATAGATACGGTTCTTATTAAAAGAATATTTGGTCTCCAAAAAATGAGCCGCGCGAAAAGTCCGCGCGGCTCAAACTAAGGCCAAAATCTAGGGTTCCTATCTACTTCGATTCAGCGACGACGGTCTCGAAACGTTCGGGGTCGTCTCCCGTATCGTCGTGCCCATGATCCCGTTCGATTGGACGATCATATAGCTTGCAGAACGCAACGCGTATATCTTCGAAAATCAAAGTCAAAGTAGGTACCAACAGCAATGTGATGCCCGTCGCGAATACGATACCCCAACCGAGGGAAACCGCCATCGGAATCAAAAAGGCAGATTGCGTACTCGGATCGAACATGAGCGGCAGCAACCCAAAGAACGTCGTCAATGACGTGAGAAGAATCGGCCGGAAACGGCGCACGCCTGCCAGACGAACGGCTTCCAAGACGCTCAAGCCTCGCTTGATCTGTCGATTGATGAAGTCGACCATCACGAGACTGTCATTCACCACGACCCCGGAGAGAGCCATCATGCCGAGCATCGAGAGCATTGATATACTCGATGTGGGACTCGTACTTCGTCCCAATACATCGAGTAAGAGAAAGTTCATCACCAAGTGACCGCACAAAGCCCCGATTATCCCGAACGGGATAGCCGCCATAACGACAAAGGGCTGCGTATAGCTTTTGAATGGTATCGCCAGCAGAACATAGATCGCGGCTAGAACGAAATACACGCCTTTGATCATTTCCGCATTGTTGTTGGCGGTATCGCGAGCGCGACCTTCCAAACTGACGGACATGCCAGGGTACTTCGCGATCATTTCCGGCAGCACGATGTTCACTATTTCCGCCTCGATCGCATCGACGTCAACAGTTTCAGTATCCGCATCAGCGGATACGCGGATAATGCGATTGCGATTGACGCGCCGAATCGAAGGCAATGCCTTTCCGGGCACTACTTGGGCCACTTCCTCGAAGGGTACCTCAGTGCCATTTTGGGTACGAATCATCATCGTGCGCAAGGATGCCAATGATCGGCGTTCCTCTCTCGGATAGCGAACCATTACATTCACATCATCGCGACCGCGTTGAATCTTTTGCGCCTCCGATCCAAAGAAGGCTTGCCGCACCTGGGAAGCAAGTTGTTGAGCCGTCACGCCGAGGTTGGAGGCGGCCGGCTTGAGTTCCAGTTCCAATTCCTCAGTCGCTCGTTCAAATGAGTCAGCAATATCGTAAAGTCCCTCGTATCCCGCCATCACCTTTTGCAGATCCAGCGAAACCTCTTTCAGGTCATCAATGCTCGGACCTTGCAGTTGAACGGACATCGCTCCCCCGCCTCCACGGCTGAAGGAAAAGGAAAAGGTTTCCGCTTCGGGTATCGGCGGGACTCGGCTTCGCAAGGCCAGCGTGATTTCGCGACTGCCAAGAGCTACGCCCGTCTCTTCAGTCGGACGCATTTCCACAACCAGCTCGCCTACTTCGGAAACGCCTGCAGCCGGGCCTCGGCTACCTCTAGGACCGCCACCGCCGAATGGACTGCCACCTGCCGTCGCGAAAACGTCCGTGATGATCTCCGTTCCGTGTTCGTTCTTCAACTCGTCCTTATAGGCGAGCACTTCCTTTTCGACACGGTCGATATGGGCCTTCGTTACTTCGAAGGTCGTACCGGCCGGCATCTCCAAGGTGATGGATACGCGATCGCGGGGCAGACGTGGAAAAGAGCTGTAAGGCAAGCGATCGCCGAGGATGAATCCAAGAATCATCATCAGAATCATGATGAAGCACGCCGCGGTCGCGTAACGGAACTTCAAGCAGAAATGAAGGGCCGGCTTGTAGTACTTGAGAATCAAATTCTCCAGACCGTTAGCGAAGAAACGCTGGAAACGAGTCAGGAAATTCTTCTCGTTCTCCTTGGTTCCCAAGTGCGTGCAGTGTTTCAAGTGAGCCGGCAAGATCAGCTTGGACTCGACCAGCGAGAAAAAGAGTACGGGAATGACGACGATCGGGATCTGCTTGAAGATTGCCCCCCGAAATCCAGTCATCACTGAAATCGGATAAAAGGCCACCATCGTGGTCAGAACGCCGAAGATAACCGGGATCGCCACTTCTTGCGTTCCCTTGATCGACGCGTCCAAAGGACTCGCGCCGCGCTGCATGTGCTGATAAACATTTTCCCCCGTCACGATGGCATCGTCGACCACGATACCGAGCACGAGAATAAAGGCGAAGAGCGTGATCAGATTGAGCGAGATGCCCATGATCGGCAGCAGGAAGAAGGCGCCCGAGAACGCGATTGGAATTCCCAGCGACACCCAGAATGCCAGCGTGGGGCGTAAGAAAAGCGAAAGGATGACGATCACGAGGCAGAATCCCATCATCGCGCTGGTCCTCAAGGTATCCAGTCGACTCTTGATACGCGCCGAATCGTCCTGCCAGTACCCCAGGCTAATGCCGTCTGGAAGCGTTAGCTGCTTCTCAGCAATGTAATCCTTTACAGTAGCGCCAATATCGAGAGCGCTTTGATCGCCCGTGCGGAACACATCGACTGCAATTGCTCGATCTCCATTAAATCGAGCCTCGATCGGCATTTCGTCGAAGCCATCCTGCACGATCGCGAGGTCCGCTAATGTAATTCGGGTCCCGTCCGACGTCGTAACAACAGGAATCTCAGCAAACTCCGCTTGCGTGTAGGCTTGCTGGGACGTTCTCAGCAAGATGTTGCCGCCTTCGGTCTTGATGCTCCCTGCGGACAAATCGATAGAGTGATTTCGCACAGCGCGAACGACCTGATCGAAGGACAATCCGTACTCCTTCAAAGTCGCCTCCGAGACTTCAATCGCAATCTCGTATGGACGAACCGCCTTCAAGGCTGTCAGCGTAATGTTTTCCAAGCCGCCGATCTCGTCTCGAATGTTCTCGCCGAGACGCTTCATTTCGCCCTCGCTCAGGTCACCTGCGATGACAACCGTGATGACGCGTTCCTGAAGACCGAAAAGCGTGATCTGCGGGCGTTCCGCTTCGATCGGAAAGGTCCGAATCGTATCCACGCGATTCTTCACTTCGTCCAAAGCGCGATTGATGTCGTAGTTGTCGCTGATGGTCAGCGAGACCGAACCGCTATTGGAGCTGGCTCGCCCGTCCATTTCCTGGACGCCTTCCACGTCGAATAGATTTTCCTCGAGACGCAGGACGATCGCTTCCTCGATTTCGGTAGGCGTCGACCCTCGATACTGCACCTGAACTGAGATGGTGCGGGAGGGGTAGTCGGGATACTCCTGGAGAATGATCTTGTTAAGGCCGGAATAAATGCCAGCGCCGACGATGGCCACCATTAGGATATTGGCGGCGACGCTGTTGCGCGTGAACCATTCGATTAATTTATGCATGATGGTCGCTGGTTTGAGGGCTTAGGGTAATATAGACGGAATGGATTGCACAGAAGTTACGTCGATCATTCGATGACGGCTACCTCCGAGCGCTATCCTTCCTCGATTCGTTTAATGCTTGTTCTGTAAATTGATGCGGTTTGTCCGACAGATTAGAATCCACCTCGACCACCGCCTCCGCCGCCAGGACCTCCCCTAGCCGGCAGTTCGACGCCGTTTGCATCGGCCCATTCGCGCAACGCGCCCATAACGGGCCGCATTTGCGTGAAATCGCCTGATTGCTTCAGGCCATTGAGTTGCTGAGCTAGATCGTCAGGCATCGATTTGCCTGACTTTTGAACGGCAGTGAAAATGGCATCGATGCGCTCGCCAATGCCGCCTCCACCGCTTGGACGGGGAGGGCGCGTACGCGCCGGCGCGGATTCGTCTGCCACCGCTTCCACCTTGACGCCGGACTCGTCGGTCACGTTGACCGGCCAACCTTCCAAGGCGAAGGGAACTTCTGTCAGACAAAGCTTGTCGCCGTCTTCCAATCCATCGTTGACCACGATGACGTCATCCGTCTCCCAGACGATGCCGACTTGCTTGCGCTCCAGGTAGTTGTCGCTGGCGATCATGAGCAAGTACGCGTTCTCGCGCAAAAGCACGCGCGGCACGACGTAAACATCTTCCAAAGTCTTGCCAATGATATTGGCCTGAACGAAGGAGCCGACCTTCAGCGGCGGACGACCTTCGACCGTGCGGCCATAAGGATTGCGGATTTGAGCGACCACGAAAATTTGACGGCTGCGCGTATCCACCGATCCCTCCGCTCGAACGATGCGGCCTCGATATTCATGAATTTCTTCCCCAACCTTCGAAGAAAGCGTAACAAGAGGCCCCTCGCGCACGGATGCGTTTTCGCCCCGATAAACGGAAGGCATATCGAGAAAGGAGAATTGGGTAGCGGTAAGCGGCAGACGAACTTCCGCAAAGTCTACTGCGTAGATGCGAGCCAACTGATTGCCCGGGGAAATATACTGACCGACATCGACGTTCTTACTCAAGATGCGCCCTGCAAACGGAGCTTTGATCTTAGTCCGCTCCAAATTGCGCCTAGCATTGGCAACGCGAGCGCGAGCCGAGGCGGTCGAGGCTCGAGCTTGTTTGATTTGCGGTTCGCGAAGCGTTAGCGGATTCGCTTCCTGACCAGGATTCAATCGTTCCCAGTCGAGCTTGGCTTGCTCGTAGCGAGCCGATTCCTCGAATTCGCGAAGCTCGGCTTGAGCCAAGGCCGCTTCCGCAACGATGAGCTCGGTTTGGTAGTCGCTATCGTCGATTTCCAACAAGACATCGCCCTCCTCGAAGAATGCTCCCTCGCGGAAATTAGCGGCAACACTCGTGATACGACCCCGAACTTCTGGGATCAAGGTACTCGTCGTGCGGGCTTGGACCGTGCCTTGCGACTCCAGTGTGACATCGTAGTTTTGAGTCTTCAAACTCCGAGCGATGACATCAGGCGTTGTGCTAATCGTCGGACGCTGACGCGGCTCCGGCTTTGTAAGTATAAAATAGCGGAATAGTAAGGCGCCGATCACCAGGAAGGCGATGGGCAAGAGAATTTGAATGGCACGCTTCATGATCAGTAGGTCTTGAAAATTCTATTTGGAGGCTTCAATTGGGTCGACGCCGAAGCCGCCACCCAACGCTAGGTAAAGATCGATGCGCGATTGCACGCGCTGATTGGATACTTGAATAAAGGATCGCTGGGCCGTGATGTTCCGGCGAACCGCATCCAAGGCAGTGGTAATGGTCGAGAGCCCACGGCCATATTCCTCCCAGGCCAGTTTTTCGGCCGCTTCCGATTCTTCGGCTGCGATCTTCTGGGCTTCGTAATCACGCTCGAAAGAGCTCTGGTTGTTCAATGCGTTCTCCACTTCGCGGAAAGCCATCAACACGGTGTTGCTGTAACTGGCCACCTGAACCTCGTAATTGGCCTTGGCTCGCTTGTAGTTATTTCGCAAGCGCCCGCCCTGAAACAGAGTCTGCGCTATATTGAAAGACTGGGCCCAAACCCGGCGGTCGACGAAATTCGTTACTTGTTCGAGGTCGCGGGTAGAGGTGCCGCGAGAAAGCGTTAGATTGAAACTCGGAATGCGGGCTTTGCTCGTCTCGAACTTGCGCTGTTCCGCAGCCGCAAGACTGCGTTCTGCAGAAATAACATCCGGCCGACGCAGGAGCAGTTCGGATGGCAATCCTGCGGGCACAGGACCTGAGATCTCCGGCAATTGCGATGCGATGGCGAACCCGGGAACCGGTTTTTTCTGCTCTCGCTTGCTCTTGATCGCTTCGAGCGTGCGCGTCCTAAACGCCTTGAAAGCTGGGTCTGCATTCACGGCAGCCTGAATATCGAAGTTCAATGCATCGCCGAACTGGCTTACCAAATACTTCTGAACCTCGGTGCGTTCCGATTCCGCGGTCTCGACGGCAACTTCGGCATCTGACCGCAATTGCTCCGGAATCTTCTCGCGTTGCTCCTGCTCTAGTCGACGAGTAACGGCATCCTCTCGATCAGACAGTTCAGATTCAAGTTGGGCAATCTCCCTATCCAAACGCTGATTGCTCGCTTCAATGCTATCGCGAGAAACGCTCGCGCCCGCGACCTTCAGCTCGTTAGCAGGATAGCGTCCTAGCAAGGTTTCCAAAAGACGCAAACTCGAGTCCCGCTGCCGGAGACGTGTTTCCAAAGTGCTTTGGGTTGAAGCCACATTCGCCCGAACTAAGCGAACATCCAAGGCCCGAGCGATACCGCGCTTGAAGTTCTCCTCTACGATCACCGCGCTCGACTCCAAGGCATCCAAGGTCCGCTTGGCGAGTTCGTACTGCTGGTTCGCTTCGATAGCATTGTACCAGGACTGGGCCACTCGACCCGCCAAGGAGAGGCGAGCCGCTTGGTAGTCGGCCTGGGCGGACTGGATATCCGCCATATCGCCCTTATATCCATTGCGCACCTTGCCCCAAAGGTCGATTTCCCAGTTGAATCGAGCATTCAAGCCGAAGGTTTCGGAAGTCGGCGTCTGGGAGATACCGCTGGCGGAACTGCGTTTATTGCGGCTCTTATTTCCCGTACCGTTTATCGTAGGCCAAATCGAAGAGCCTGCGAAACGGGATCCCGCGATTTGAGAATCCATTCGGGAGGCAGCCGCTTGCAAGTTGTAGTTGTGGGCTAGGGCCTCTTCGATAATCTTCGCTAGAACGGGGTCATTGAAATCGCGAATCCAGTTTTGGGAATCAAAGGCGCCCGCGCCATCGCTAGAGCTCCAGCCATTCGGCATTTCAACCTCGAGTTTCGAGGACTTGTTTTTTGGAGGTGAAATGCAACCAGATAGGAGCAGCGTTCCCGTTAAGATCGAGACGATTCCCAGGCGCGAGGCGCCCTTCCGTATCGTTACTCGGCTTTTAGGAAACAATGCTTCATCTCGCATTCGTTTGTGGATCAGCCCAATTGCCATAATGGAGGGTTAATAATAAATCTGTAGGAGTAGTGGATTCAGCGTTTGATATTCAAGCAACGCATCCGAGAGAAGTCCGGTTACAGGAAGATTCTTGGACCAGGCGATTAATCGATTTTCAGAGGAGAAAAGCGACGCAAACGCCTGAAAGCCAATGACTCGACACCGAAACGATCGAGGCGGCCATACGAATGCGCCTGGAATCAATCTTTCGCGATTTCCGCGTAAGCGGATGCATCGAGTAGGCCATCCAGTTGCGAAGGATCGGTAGCTCTGACTTTGATAATCCAACCCTCGCTAAAAGGCGACTGATTCACTTGCTCGGGCGCATCTTCGAGCGCGGCATTGCTTTCCAATACCTCGGCATCGATTGGCATGTACAGATCCGAAGCCGCTTTGACCGACTCGACCACGCCGAAAGTGGCGCCTGCATCGAATTGATCGCCCGCCTCGGGAATTTCGACGAAGGTGATATCGCCAAGGCTTTGTTGCGCGAAATCGGTTATTCCGACGAGCGCTTCGCCATCGCCTAGCAATTTCAGCCACTCGTGATCTTTTGTGTATTTGAGGTCTGGGGGAATATTCATAAAGCGGAACCCACGGCTGGATGCCGAATCAAGTCTCAAGGATTCAGTTCAATAAAAGGAGGTTTCGTGGCAAACAATCGCACGCTCTTTCCACGCATGTCGACCGATAATTCCTCCAATTGCGCATCGCTATTCACCAAGGCCGACCCGATTGCCTCATTTAGCTGGGGAGAGAAGGTACCGGATACGACACGACCAACGGGACTGCCTTCGACCAAGACTTCCGTTCCAGACCGAGCGATCCGTCGGCTTCCCGTTTTGAAGAAGACGATTCGTTTCGCTGGTCCGTTCGCATTTTCCATCGTCAAAGCCTTCTTGCCGATGAAATCGGGTTCCTTGTTGAGTTTGACCGTCCACATCAAGTTGGCCTGAACAGGAGAAATATCCTGATCGATCTCGTGACCATATAACGAATACCCTGCCTCTAGCCGCAAACTGTCCCGAGCTCCCAGTCCCGCGAGAACCAGCCCGAGCGGCTCGCCTTCTTCTAGAACAGCCTCCGCTAACGCGGTCGCATTTTCTGGGGCAACGAAGAGTTCGACTCCCGATTCGCCTGTATAGCCCGTCCGGCTTATTAAGCAATCGATGCCTGCCACCTGCGTTTCCGCGAACCAATAGTACTTCAAGTCCGACAAATCCAAATCGGTCAGAGCTCCAAGGATCTTCAACGCAACGGGTCCCTGAAGAGCCAATAAGGCGTATCGATCGGAAACATCCGAAATATCGACGTCGAATCCCGCTCGATGCGCCTGAAGCCACTCCATATCTTTGCCTGTATTCGAGGCATTGAGACACAAAAGGAACTCCGATTCGCCCTTCCGATAGACCAACAGATCGTCGACAACACCACCGGAATCGTAGCACATAAGACTGTAGACAACCCGACCGGTTGTCATCTTGGAAATGTCGTTGGTCAGAACGGAGTCCAAGTAGGCGACTGCCTCCGGACCCGTCACCAAGGCTTCGCCCATGTGACTCACATCGAAAAGCCCCGCTGCCGATCGAGTCGCCTTGTGTTCATCAACAATACTAGCGAACTGGACAGGCATTTCCCATCCTGCGAAATCGACCATACGGCCGCCTCGACTCGCGTTGAATTCATAGAGAGGAGTGCGTCTCAATTCCGACATGGCGCCATGAAGGAAGGCGCGCCCGCCCATGGCAAGGAGAAGATGAATTAAGGCGGAAGGCTTAAGGTTGAAGGATGAAGAGGTTAGCTGGTAGCTATTCGAGAGGTAGGGCGATCCCGCCCAACGAGATGCCGCGTCGGTTGAGAATTTCTTTAGCCACCAAAAGGCGCAAGAAGTCACAAAGGGATTAGGTCGTGAACCCATTCCACGCGGAATGCTCCGCGTAGCTACATTCGATCCTGCGCCAAGTTGAGCATTCAGTCTCTCTTGTCCTTCGAAGCTTGAGGCGATGCATGGTTTAGAACCAAGCATGGATCGGCCTTACACCTTAATGAGTTTGCGCTTGGATACGGGGGCTCTATCAAACGGTTCGACTATGGACGAATCCCAGGCCTTGCATAAAAAACGGATCCTCTTGGCGGTCGCTACTATGATCGCCGCGGTCGCAATGGCGGGGATTCTCGTTTGGGTGTGGCTTCGACACGATCTAGACGGCGGGTCCGTTCTTCGCGCCTGGTTCATGTTCTTCGTGGGCGTCGGCGCGGCGACGATCGCCAACTCCACCGGCGTGGGTGGCGGAGTGGTCTTTCTGCCCGCCTTTGAGTTCCTTTCTCGCTCAGGCATCCACATCGCAGCGGCTCAGATAGTCGGAATGAGTTTTATCATACAATGCTTCGGCATGTCGACCGGTTCGCTCACTTGGTTGAACCGAATTTACCGTGAGCCCGATGCTAAAACCGGCACCCCACCGCGAACGGGCGTACCCGAAGACGCCTTTTGGCGAATCATACTCACCGTGCTAGCCGTCAATATTCCTGTGATGCTGCTGGTTCAGCGCCACTACGCAGCGGCCCCGGAAAATGTTCTTTTCTGGTTCAAGCTGTTCTCGATCGCTCTCGGACTGACATTGCTTTTGACGACCCTCTTCGCCGATATACGCGAGCATCGACGTATGACGAAATTCGACTACGCCGCCCTCGCCCTACTCTCCATTCCAGGCGGCATCGCGACGGCCTTTTTCTCGGTAGGGATCGGCGAACTGATAGCTCTGTATTTGTTTATCCGCAACTTCCCGTTGGTAACCTCCGCTGCGACCGCAGTGATCGTCTCGGCAGTTTCCGTTCTCGCGGGTGCGCCTTGGCACCTAGCAAATACCGATTTGCCCTGGGCAATACTCATCCTAGTAATTCCCGGCGCCATCCTCGGCGGTTGGCTAGCCCGGCGAGTCGCCTACGCCTTGGGAGCGAAGCGACTGAAGATCCTTGCCTCCATCTGGATCATTGGCTCCAGCCTCTGGTTGATCGCGAGGTGAGACTGACAAGACAGCTGCTCGACAGCGCCGCGCGGCTACGGGTCAACCGCTAACCGCTTCCTCAATCACCGGATTGGTCAATTCGCCGATTTTCTCGATCTCGATCGTCACCTCGTCGCCAGATTTCAACCACAAAGGCGGCGTTTTGGCCATGCCTACGCCGTGCGGTGTGCCCGTAATGATGACTGTACCAGGCAGCAAGGTGGTACTGCCGCTCAGAAATTCAATGATTTCGGCCACGCTGAAAATCATGTCGTCCGTGTTCCAGTCTTGAACGGTTTCGCCATTGAGAACCGTTTTGATCTTCAACCCATTAGGATTTCCCACCTCGTCCGAGGTCACCAATCGCGGTCCAAGCGGACAGAACGTGTCAAAGGTCTTTCCGCGCGACCACTGTCCCCCGCCCCACTCGATTTGCCAATCGCGGGCGCTCACGTCGTTGGCGCAGGTATAGCCGAGAACGTATTTGAGAGCATCCTCTTTGCTGACGTTTTTGCACGGCTTGCCTATTACAACAGCAAGCTCGCACTCGTAATCGACTTTGTAGCTCGCTAACTTGGTTGGCAGTTCAATGGGGTCGCCAGGATGCTGCAAGGAATTGCGACCTTTGACGAAGAGAACGGGACGCTCTGGCATAGGCATCCCGCTTTCCTCTGCGTGAAATTTGTAGTTGAGGCCAATGCAAAGAATGATTTCGGGTTCAACGGGAGCCAGTAGCTTGGCCACATCCGCAGCTTCGCTCGTTAGGGAATGGTCGCCGAAAATATCACCTTCTATACGAAAGACGCCACCGTCTTGTTCGGCGCCGTAGTGGATGTTTCCGGACGAATCTTGATATCTAATTATTTTCATGTTGGGGAGCAAACGATAGTCGAACAAAGCAACTCGACCGTTACGCTCAAGTCGAGATAGAAAGCGCAGATAGCGCTTGGCGTTTAGAGGTCAGCTAAAAGTCCGCGCAACGCTGTAGGGCCGCTATAAGCAAAATGCTACCCGCCAATTGCCAACGACTAGCCGCTAACCGCCATTACAAGTTTGATTCGTTCAAAGCTCTCCCTCTAACTATCGAGACTCTCTCATGCTCAGGCTCCTCCGCAGATTCAGACGACGCTTCATCGAAACCAGCAGCTTCAAGAAATACGCCCTATATGCCGTCGGCGAAGTCATATTGATCGTGATTGGCGTTCTCATCGCCGTCGAGCTGAACAACCTGAATAGTTTTCGGGTGAATCGGATTCACGCGAAAAAGATGCTCGAACGCATCGATGGCGAATTGACCTCTAGCATGCAACGCATCGCTTCCTTTGAGGGAATGATTCGACGCAAGGAACGGGCTCTCCTCTCGATCGTTGCCCCCTTGAATGGAAAGTCCATCGACGATCCCGAGGACTTCATCGACGATGTACTCGATTCGGCCCGCTTCGGCTGGGAGCAACCCACGCTTGAGCAAACCACTTTCGAGGAGGTGGTGAGCAGCGGTAGGCTAAGCTTGATTTTCGATACTGAGCTGAGGCTCTCCATCACCCGCTTCTTTCACACCGTCAAACAGCGCGAAGAGCGATCGATGTCGCGCATTTCGGAATTTCCGAAAATCGCCTACAAACTAATCCCTCGCGAACGTGAGCCCTCGCTGCAGGAAGGGCTCAGTTCCGAGGAAATCGATGCCATCGTCGAGAACATCCTCGCATCCGAGCTGCGCGATTACGTCATCCCCGAATTGAACCGGGCCCGTTTCATGATCTCCATCTGGGACGATATGCGCAGCGAAGCAATCGAGCTGCAGAATCGGATTCGCTCCGTAAGAGGAATGGCCGAACTGGACGAATCCACATCGATCCCCGCGATCCCATCTACGGGTCGTCAAGGTCCCGGCCGATTCGGCAGAGGTGGAGAAGGCGACAGCGAGTAGCTAGCTGTCGGCGGTTATTTTTGGGATTTAGCTGTGGGAGAGAAAAGATAGGGCAATCCCGCTTGGCTGGATGCCGCGTAGGTTTAATCTACGCGACGGTGTCGCGTAGCTACAATTTAAGGTAGAAGGCTTAAGGCTGAATTTGGCAGCTCACGAATCGCGGTTTCAGCCTTAAGCCTTCGGCCTTCAACTTTAAACTACTCCTCCACCAGCTCTGCGATGGCTGCTTTAATGAGGTCGGCTCGGCGCCAGGGAATGAAGTGATTCAAGCCTTCGATTCGTTGCACTGACAGCGAACGCGCTCCTGTCATCGTTTTTTCAACATAGTCGGCATTGGCAGGCGGAACCAGTTCATCGTCCATTCCTTGTATCACGATTGTGGGCGCTCCGATTCGCGGCAACAACGGAGCCAATTCAATGAGCTCTCGCTTGTGCGGGAAGATCTCGTCGTTGCTGTTGGCCCAAGCTTTGGAAATGGACCATTTCACAAGAGGAAACTTCGCCGCATAATTATACCATCTTCGATTTTCAAGATCGGGATCCATTGACGGGGCCACTAAGACCAGACCCCGGACGAATTCCGGATAGTCCGCTGCCATTCGAGCGATCACGGGTCCACCGAGAGAATGCCCAATCAAGACCGCGTTTCCACTAACGCCTTCACGAGCGAGCGCCTCGTATATCTGACGCGATTGCTCCCTTATGGAAGGTTCCGCTTTCAGAGGACGGCTTTCGCCGAAGCCGGGACGGTCCACGGAAATCAGCCGACCCATATCCTTGAGCTTTGGGTCCATCAAGTAGCGGCTGAATGCGCTCCAGCTACCTGGGGAGCCGTGAACGAAAACAATCGCAAGATCGCCCTCCCCGACCGAAACGAAGTGAAGAGCCTTCTCCGCAAGTTCAACCGTTACGAAGTCCGGCGGCGGCAGGTCGCGCGAACGAAAGCGTTCCGCCGCTTCCGTCCTATCGATACTGAAGGTGGCGCACCCCGAAAAGCCCGAGCCCATGATCGCAAAAACACCCACGACGAGGATGATCCCTGTCGCGCTCCAACCGAGCCAGCGTCGGCGTTTCCTCTTAGACTTCGTCATCTTCCGATTTCGTATTCAACGGCTTCTAGACTAATGAACGAGTTTAGTATGCCTACGAATTCGATTCATTCAAACAACGGGCATCAATAAAGGAGGTTTCCGTCTGGAGCGACAGTCGTCATGCGTGAGGCGGCTTCGGCGGAACGAAGCAACCCGCTATTTCTTGGATGGCGGCTTGCCTGTCGCGCTTTCGTTAGCCTGTACACGTCGTTCGTATCCCGGATTCGAAATCCTCAACGCCCTCATTTGCTCCCTCGCCTTTTCGACGTATACCGGATGGTATTTCCCACTGGTATTGAAACCTGGATACGCGCGCGTACTGCTGTATCGCGGGTAGCTATCGAAAATATCGCCATAGCCGACAATACGCGGATCCCCGCCTTTGCGCAGTTCGTCTTCCAGGGCCATATTCATCACATCCAATATAGGACGGTATTCGGGATTGTTCGCGAGGTTGTTCAAGCAATAGGGATCGCTTTCCTTATCGTAGAGCTCCTCCAGCGGTCGCGGTCCGTACGCGAGACGCGACAGCTCGGAATCCAAATCGCTCAGCATCAATGAATGCGAAGGACTCCCATCGACATCCTTGTATTCGATTCCCGTAGGCGAGCGTCCAGGATAGAGATTGCGGATGTAATTGAACTTCGCAGTGTGCAACGCGCGAATCGGATAGCCCAAGTTTTCGACGCGAGCGTGGGTATGTCTCTCCCGACCGCTCAGAATGAAATTGCGGCTCGGATCCACTTGGCCCGATTGGTCGGATTTCAGGATCGATATTAAGCTCTGGCCGCTCATTTCCCCTGGAGCATCAACGCCCGCAGCTTCCAAAAAAGTCGGCGCCAGATCGATCAAGCTAACGAAATCGTCCAGGCGACGTCCGGCGTGTTCTATGCCCGCGCCCCATGAAATGATGAGAGGCATATGCACGCCGAACTCATAGTTGTTAGCCTTCGCCCGCGGAAAGGCCATGCCATTGTCAGCGGTCACCACTACGATGGTATTCTCAAGCTCTCCGGATGCTTCCAGCATTTCGAGCATCTTGCCCAAGTGACTGTCGAACCACTCGATTTCCAGTCCATAGTCGGCTACATCCTCGCGTGTGAGCTCCGTATCGGGAAGGAATCCAGGCACGACTACTTTTTCCATCTCAATACCGTTTTTCTCGCCGGATCCTTTCTCGAAGACTCGATGAGCCTCGTGGGCTCCGAACCAGAACACGAACGGCTTGTCCTCTGGGCGCTCGGACAGAAATTCCCGGAAATTCTCAGCATAGTCTTTGTTCGAAATGCCATCGGAAGGAAGCTCCTTGAGCTTGAAATTATTGTATTCCACGCCCGCAGGATTGCGATCGCGTTCCGTCAGTCGACCCGGCCCCCATGGCTTCCCCGTATAGCCTGTCGTATAGCCAGCTGCTTCCAGAATCTCTGGATACACCTTCAGTTCGCGCGGGAAATCGCTCCCGTGCGTTCCAGCCTCCTGGATCTCCCAAATGTACTTGCCCGTAAGCAACGCGGCGCGCGAAGGACTGCATCCGGGAGCGCTCGCATAAGCATTGTGAAAAAGCACACCTTGCTCGGCCAGCCCATCGAAAGTCGGCGTATCCACATACTCCGCCCCATAACAGCCAATGCCCGCCCACGAAATGTCGTCGCCAATAGCGAGTAGAATATTAGGCCGATCGTCCGCGTAATTGAGAGACGCGAGGCAACAGGCAAACGAGAATGCGATCCAGATTCTAGACTTCATAGGATTTGGGGAAACTTGCTCCACCCATGACGACAGGCTCTCGCGCGGTAGGCAAACTCTATTCGCCCAATGGACTCTCGACCCGCCTTACACTCGAAATGCCCGCACGGCTACGGCGTTAATCGCCAAGCCAAACAATGCCAACACCCCGATATGAGACCAAATCGCTTCGATTCCATCCCCAAATGTGATCAGTCGATGCAGAGCATCCAATGCCCAACCCGTAGGAAAGTAGAAGGCCAGCTTCTGCATGCGCTCAGGCACCACCTCCAAGGGCCACCAGCAACCTCCCAATGCCGCCATGGGCAGTCCAAGCAAGAGGCTCAATCCTATGATCTTCTCCTCGGCTTTGATCAGGAAACCAACGAGCAATCCGGCCGAAGCGCCAACCCACGAAAACGCAATCAACGTAAGGACTATGCCAAAGAGATTTTCTCCGATATTCAAGCCGAAGGCGAATTGACCCAAAAAGAGGAATACCGTAATTTGCACGAGCCCTAGCAAAATCAAGCCAAAGAGCTTTCCTGCAAGCAACTGCGATCGGGAAATCGGATTTATGCTCAATCGTCGCAGAACTCCTGAACGACGTTCTGACGCAATGCCTGCTCCCCCGAAAATCATCAGGTTAATCAAGAGATACATGACCAGGTTTCCTGGAAGGGAAAGATTGTATCCAACCGGTATTGGATTGCGACCAGCGAACGACGCTTCGACTACAACAGGATCGGGTTTCTCCATAACCCTCCTTAAGCCTTCCTCCGTGATCGTCGCGTCGCTGCCGTTATCCATGGCGAATTCGACCAGGTATCCATTGAACGCTACAATGGCTCGAAAAAGAATAACCTGAGCCAAGATCGATTGCTCATCGTCCTTAACATCTATTTTGAAGAAGTCGAAAAGGGTTCTCTCTTTCGATAGCAATTGATCCGTAAAGTTTTCAGGCAAGGTCAGTCCGCGAGTAGCATCCTCCGCGTTCGCTTCGCTAACCGTATTCAAGCCTTGCTGATCGAGCGTCTCCAGGAAGAGCTTGCCCGCGAATCCGCTATCATGGTTGACGATGAGCATTCGCGGTCGCGCGTTTGCAGGATCGCCACCACTGTCGCGCATAGCGAAACCCATGAAGAACGCGAACGCCAATGGCATCCCGAGTAGCCAGATATAAGCGCTCTTGTCCCGCAGAAAGAGCCTCAGGTCGCTCAGACCGATATGAAAGACGCGACTCATCCTAGTCCCCCCTTCGACAGTCGTCGGTGAAAGAGAAAAGACGAGAACGCGACGAGAACCAAACCAGTGATCAGCAACTTTAAAGCAATCGATGCCCAAGCCGTACCGTCGTCGCCGAATTGCAAATCGCGGACGACGCTAATGAACCAATTAGTTGGCAGATAAGGCGTGATATAGTCACGAATCGCGGAAGGCAATTGCTTCGGCTCGAACATCGCTCCGCCCAATATAGCGAAGCCCATTATGATCACCGTATTCATGTTGTCGGCGCGCTTTTCCTTGCCTGCCGCAACCGCAATGAACGCGGTCAAGCCAGCCGCGCAAATCGAGTAGCAAATTACGATTAGAGCGACTGGCAAAGGCGTTGCCCAGGAAAAGCCGAAAACCAAAGCTGAACCGCAGAACATAATCGCAGCCGCGATGAGCGTCACAACCACCGTCAGGATCATCTTCTCGGCAACAAATACGAACATCCCTTCATGCAAGGTGTTGAAGCGTTGCAGCGACCTGAATCGGGCCTCTCGATACAAATCGCTATTCATCGCGTTCGACACCATCAACATGAACATGCCGGCCATCCCAATATAGATCCAGGCGAATACACTGAAACTCGAGTCTTCTTCATTCTCCTGGTCTTCGGTCCTGATTTCGCTCTGAAAGCCCACCAAGGGTGGATTCAAGTACTCTCGAGCCGCCTCGAAATGATCCACTGTATCCTGCAGCAATCCCGCCAGTATAAGTGTATCGGAAAACAGGGTTCGATCATCGTCTTCCAGAAAATCCAGCCACCCCTTCAGGTCGTTCTTAAACGTGCGGGCGAGCGTATTCAAACCAGTGACCAACGCTTCCAGTCCTTCTTCAATCATGGCCGGATACACGGATTGAGCGGGGTTCTTTATCAGCTCCAGAACCAGCGTTTCATCGGTCCCTTCCATATAGCTGTTTGCGAATCCTTCCGGCACGACAATCACGCCGCTCAAGTCATTGTCGTTGATAAGGGAAAGAGCTTCCTCCCGGTCTCGAAAGCTCAAGTCGAAGTACTCTTCAAACTCCGGACTGCTGGCAACTCGCTCGAGAAACTCGGCTACATCCCCGCCGTCCTCATCGACCAAAGCTACTTTAATGGGAGCCATTCCCGATCCGCCGTCGTCCGACTTACCGAAAACGAACCCCAATACGGCCACCAAGAATAGAGGCAGCGCTATTTGAATCAGAACCGGCCCCGGTTTCCTTCGAATACGAAGCAGGTCCTTCGCCAATAGGGCCCAGATAAGAGACGCCTTCATCACTCTCTCAAGTCGCGTCCCGTAAGCTGCAGGAACGCATCGTTCAAACTAGGACGTTTGAGCATCACATTGTCGATCTGGGCAGGCAGAGCCAATAGCTGCTTGAGGCAATCCGCGGGATCGCGTTCGCCACGCGTCGCGACAATCAATTGCGTGTCCAGTTTTTGGATAACGCGGAATGACGCATCGAAGCCATCCCAGGCAAGCGGATCCGCGTTCTCGAAGAATCCATCGAGGACAAAGATCTGGTCTTGCCCCAGACGTTCCTGCAATTCGGCTAAGGTTCCCTCTGCCAGGATCTTTCCGTGATCGATGATGCCGATTCGATCGCAAAGCGATTCCGCTTCTTCCAGATAGTGAGTCGTATAGAGAATTCCTACGCCATCGTCTACCAACGCCTTGATGAATGCCAAAATATTGGCCCGAGCTTGCGGGTCGATACCTACCGTCGGTTCATCGAGAAGAATCAGCTTAGGCCGATGCATCAAGGCGCAGCCCAAGTTGATACGTCGCTTCATGCCGCCTGAATATTTGGATACTGGATCCTTTGCCCGATCCGAAAGCGTGAGCGCTTCCAACAGATCCGTGGCCCGTTCTTTGGCCTCGTTTGACTTCAAACCCGCGACCTTGCCCCAAAACTCGAGATTCTCCCGTCCATTCAGGTCTTCGTACAACGCAAGCTCCTGAGGAACGACTCCCATTGCCTGGCGCGACTGTTGCGGATCGCTCCAGAAATCGCGCCCTTCGACTCTTACCGAGCCTCGATTAGGCTTCAGCAAACCGCAGGCCACAGAGATAGTCGTCGTCTTGCCCGCTCCATTCGGACCCAGAAGCCCATAAATCTCGCCCGGTTTTACTTCGAAGGAAACGTCATCCACAGCGATCAACTCGCCGAAACGTTTCGAAAGTCCGTCAATTTCCAGCAGGGACATAAGCGATCTAGTTGTCGTGGCGCCTCATTGAAGGCGATACAATTAGAACCGTTAGCAACGCTCTTTCATACGAGCCATTTAACGGAGCAATAAGGTGAGGGGGAGTCATTTCTCTCCTATTCACCAGGGCTAGCGATCTGGTTACAGATTAAATTCAGGGCTTTTCCTTTTTAGAACGCTCATCCTCAGGAACGCCAAGAAAGCAAAATTTAGTAAGATACGATTACAAATAGCATATAACGTGTTAATCCTCTGTACTATAAATACTTACGCGATTCTCGCGGAATATTTGTCGGAAAATCTTACAATCGAGAATCGATGTAAAACGAGGTAGAAAATTATCCATTAAGACTATAAGTCGTTAATGATAAGCTTTTTAATAAACATCCAACCTTACCGATCACCGCCTTCGGAATGAATTGTGCTGAAAGACAAGTATTCACCCTTAAAGCCAGATTCTCCTCTGCCCCCAATTACTTATGGAAACGATTATATCTATTCTCGCCTCAAACACTGATAGCACAGTTAACGCGCCCGACACGGGAGCCACTGGGCTCCTTCTCGGCTTGGCCGTCATTGCCTTGGGAGCTATAGCAAGATTCGCCAAAAACAAGAAAAACTAACACTCAATCTCAATCTTCAAGATGGATATCTTAATCTCGATACTCGCGACAGACCACCCTATCGAATGCCAAGTTCCCGGCAACGTTCCTGACACTGGCGCCACCGGGCTTCTCCTCGGCCTCGCTGTTATTGCGCTCGGAGCAATAGCGAAATTTGCGAAAAACAGAAAAAATTAAACCTTAACCCCTGATAATCTATGGAAACCTTAGTCACTATCCTCGCTACCCTTCCGCCTGAAAATGTCCCCGACAGCGGCGCCACCGGCTTACTCCTCGGTCTCGCCGTCATCGGACTTGGAGCAATTGCTCGTTACGCAAAAACGAGAAAGAAGTAGTCCCCAAGCCAACTTTGATCGAAAAGCCGCGCAGCTAGTCTGCGTGGCTTTTTTTGTTCGAAGGCTCACGGTCTCCTACGCGTACAAAGGGATGCAAAAGCCGCCCCACGAGACTTTTTGGAAAACGTTTCATTCCATAGAATCCGTACTGCTCTGGCTGCTTGCTTTTGTCCGGCCAATAAGCAGTCCGAAACAGCCAATCCCAGAGCGAAAGGCTGATTCCGAAATTCTGTCCGCCTTTCCCGTGCATTTTCAAGTCATGGTGCCAGGAATGGAACGTCGGAGTATTGAATATGTAACTTAAGGGTCCAAAATGCAGACGTATATTCGAATGCGTCAACTCGTGTAGAAGTAAACTCACTACAGCTCCAACAAAAATAGCGAAGGGATCCGTCCCTAACAAAACCAAGGGCAGAAAGCTGATCATTCGATGAATCACGATTTCTCCCCAGTGCCCTCGAAAAGCGGCCAGCCAATCGAGTTCCTCGATGCTATGATGCAGCTTGTGGAATTCCCACATCCAAGGAACTAAGTGGAGCATACGATGCACGTTCCATGAGATGAAATCCTTGATGACAAAAGCCACGATGATCTGCCATCCGATCGGCCAATCGGCGATTAGCTGCATATCGCTCGCTGTAGGCAAACCGACTCGAGCAAAAGCCCCATCGCATAGAGAAATGAGTTTGACCGTCACAATCGCCAGCATCCAGCCCACGTACTGCTGGTTGAATACAAGCCAAAACAAATCTTGAACGAAACCCTCGCGAAGAACTTCTTGCTTCTTCCGCCACGGTTTCAATCGCTCCCAGATGAAGCAAATGGCGGAAATTCCGACCAGCCAGAAATAGTATTCCAAGTAGAGGGGCATCTGCGGGAGAGTTTTTTAAGCGATGACAGCTACAAGGCAAATTCAAAGCTCATTCGAATGCTTCATCAGCCGAAGCTAATTCACCGACGGCTTATCCAATCTAGAACAGCGAGCGAAAACGAATATCCCCACCAGACCTAGGAGCGTAAGGACGAGGGTCCCGCCATTGTCGGGCACATTGGTATATACAAGCTGATCCTGATGCTGATCGACGCCTCCGTTGCGCGTTAGATTCATGACCTGCACCTTCGCTCCGGAATAATGTTCGGCATATAGTTTGGCAAGGCCTGAGCCAACTCCAAAAAGCCACCCCAACCCGCCTTGCGATAGCCTTGATTCAATCCGGTAATCTCTCCTTCGAGAAACCAGATAGTGTTCTGCAGTTGCTTTGCGCTTTTTCGGCTGTCGTATGCGAAGCCCGTCAAGGTTCCTAACACGAACTGCTCGTAGAGGTAAGCCGTTCCAACCGATATCGGATCCTTGCCATCAATAGCCCCGCTTCTCCCGCCATAAACGCTACCGTCATTCAAGGCAACATCGTAAATCTTGCCTGACCCGACTCGTTCGTTCTTCTCCAAGCAAAACGTACCGAACCAAGTACCGTCAGTCGATTTACCGAGAACGTAGCCATCCAGGACCCATTCCAATTCCGCATTTGGATCCGCTCGAAAGTTGCCTGAAGTCGAATTATGGAACCCTTTGATGCGAACCTGGGAGATTCCATGCAGAGAATGCCCCAGACCCAAGCACGATATTCCAACAATCGCCCACAGTCTCAATATTCTCCCTAGCCCGTTCATTCGTTTTCTAGCTCCTTTTCATGGCATTCGACAAATGCCTTCCTTAGGTATCGGCTGGCTCTCTCAATGCCCTAACCTTCTAATCGTAAAACGGGACCACAGCCTACTACTTCGATAGAGGAAGCAACCTATCAAAATAAGCGCTATCCCCAGGGAAATCTTATCTTGATATCAATCAAGCAACCTCCCTTTGAGGATTGCCCCAATCGCCATACAGTGATCGCTTAACTTTCGGTGCGAATAGTCCGCTACAGTTTTCTAACGATCGCGATTTCGGTTTCCGCGATCCGCTGCTTTGCATCGGATTCCAAAGAAGACCTGGGATTCGTGGTTTTTCGCGACAATTGCATGGCCTGCCACTTGCAGAGCGGCATGGGCATTAAGGAAATGAACGCTCCCTCCATTGCTGGACTGCCTCGCTGGTACGTGACCGATCAACTGCGTAAATTCAGAAGGGATCAACGCGGCTACCATAGCGACGACGCAGCTGGAAATCTCATGCAGGCCAACGCCCTCGCTCTCGACGAAAGATCCATCGCCTTTGTAGGCCGCCACATCGAGTCCTTGGCCCCCAATGAGAATCGAGCAACCTTGGCTCTGGAAGCCCGAGCCAGCGCTCGCAGCGAATACGAGCGTCATTGCGCCGCTTGTCACGGCGAAAAGGCTCAAGGCGATCGCGCCCAAAGAGTCCCTCCGCTTACGAGCCAGCAAGACTGGTACTTGCTCGGCCAAGTCGAAAAATTCGCAGAAGGCAAGCGCCCTCATACCAACGATGATCCTTTAGAGAACCTCGATTCGAAAACAATCGAATCGATCGCAGCTTGGATAAGCTCTCTACCGGCCATTCAACCCAAGTGAAGCCCGGTTAAAACGCGCCAGCTCTCTCGAATCCGCAACCTCGCGCGCGATGAGCGATTCCCTTCCGTTATAGGAAAGCGCCACCAGCGACTTCCCGGTAATAACCGAAAGCCCTCGCCCGGGAGCGCCAAGCGCATCCTGACCTAGTATAAAGGCGTCCTTACTTGAGAGGGAAAAATCATCGATCTCAACGCTGCCACCGCTGACTGAGAATACGATGGGCTTTATCCTAACGCGCTTGATTTGCGAACGAGGTCATGCGTTCTATCTCGGTAGATGGATTTTATAAGTCCAATTGTCAGACTAATTGCCGCTTCCTGCCTGCTATCGAGCGTTGGCTTTCCGAAAACGCCTGAGCTCGAACGCGAGTTCAGAGCTATCTGGGTCGCAACGGTCTACAATATCGATTGGCCATCCAAGGCAGGCTTAAAAGTCCGCGAACAGAAGGACGAACTGATATCGCTCTTCGATACCGCCCAGAAAACGGGAATCAATGCAGTTATCCTTCAAGTCCGACCGGAAGCCGATGCCCTCTACGAATCTCGATACGAACCCTGGTCGGCCCATTTGACCGGCGAAATGGGTTTGCACCCAGGCTACGACCCACTCGCCTTCGCTATCGAAGAAGCTCACCGTCGAGGCATGGAACTACACGCTTGGTTCAATCCATTCCGAGCTCAGGCCAATCGAACCAAGCCACGCTCCCCCGGTCACATAGTCAATACGCGTCCTGACTGGGTAAAGCGGTACGCGAATTACCTGTGGCTCGATCCGGGCAATCCGGAAGTTCGGGCCTATTCGATTCAGGTTATGCTCGACGTCGTGAGGAACTACGACATCGACGGCGTTCATATCGACGACTACTTCTACCCCTATCCGTATCCAAGCAATGACGACGCGGAACCCTTTCCAGACAACGATACCTTCGAGCGATTCGGTCGCGGAAAGATAGACGACTGGCGTCGAGCGAACGTCGATCGTTTTATCGAATCGCTTCACAAGGGCATCAAAAAAGAAAAGCCTTGGGTAAAGTTCGGAATCAGCCCCTTCGGCATTTGGCGACCTGGCTATCCCAAAGGAACGGAAGCAGGCTTGGACGCTTACGGCCTGCTCTACGCGGATTCCCGAAAATGGCTTCGTAAGGGATGGATGGACTACATGATGCCGCAGCTCTACTGGACCATCGATTCCAAAGGCCAAAGTTTTCCCAAACTGCTCGATTGGTGGATCGGCGAAAACCGGAAGAAGCGCCACTTGTGGCCAGGCATCGCTACGGATCGCGTGGGCGACCAACGCCCCGCATCCGAGATGGCCAAGCAAATCGAATTGATACGCGAATCGAGCAAAGGCTACCCAGGCCATTCCCATTGGAGCGCCGATAGCCTGATAAACGATCAGCGGGGAGTCCGATCGCTTCTCGTTCGCAAAACCTACGCCGAACCTGCCTTGACGCCTCCCAGTCCTTGGCTGAAAGGAAAAACGCCCAATCGACCCGCAGCCTTACTCACTCCCAAGGGAGATGGCTATCGCCTACGTTTGGCGCTCCAAGAGAACGTTCGGTTTTGGCTTATTCAATCGCTCAGCGACGGGAAATGGACTTCGCGTGTGGTCGATGGACAAACCGACAGCTACGAACTTGGAGCCATCGATAGCATATCGGTATCCGCAATTGGATACAACGGAGCCTTGAGCAAGCCAACGGAATACGCATTCGACTCGAACTAATCGAGCGATCGCTTAGCTATTCCCCTGCAGCGCGAATCTCCATCTAAGTCGAATTTACTCCATTCTTGCGTGATTGACCCCGTTCGGCGATGAGCGATACAACTAATAAGACCGTGGAATCGAATACGCCCAGCCCTTCAATCGCCCAAAGCGCCGTCGCTCGGCTCCACGCCGATGGCACAGCCAACGCCATCACTGACGACGTCGTTGTCGAGGAACCCCTGGAAATTCGGTTGGGCAACTCACCGTTTGTGGTCACCATGCGCACGCCGGGCCATGACCGCGAATTGGCCGCCGGATTCCTCGTCTCCGAAGGAATCGTCAAATCGAAAGCGGATTTCAAGGAGATCGATCGCTGCAAACTCTCTCCTACGCCCGAAAATACAATCCGCGTTCGCTTCAACGAATCCGTCGATTCCCGGAATATCGACTCGAATCGCTTCGGAGCAGTATCCGCCAGCTGCGGGGTCTGCGGGAAGACTTCCATTGAATCGATCCAAAAGGCGCTTCCTGAAATCCAAAGCCAATGCCAGGTAGACCGACAGATCATGCTGTCTTTGCCCGAGAGACTCCGCGAGCATCAAGCCGTATTCGACCGTACAGGTGGACTGCACTCCTCAGGTCTCTTCGACTGCAATGGAGACCTCATCTGCCTTCGCGAAGACGTCGGACGCCACAACGCCCTCGATAAGGTCATCGGCTACGCAACCCTTAACGACCGTCTGCCACTCGACAATTGCATTCTCATGGTAAGCGGACGCGTATCCTTCGAAATCATTCAAAAGGCGCTAGCAGCCCGCATCCCCATTGTAGCGGCCGTTTCAGCGCCTTCATCGCTCGCCATATCCCTGGCCCGCGATAGCGGCCAGACCTTGATCGGTTTCCTGCGGAACCCTAGAATGAATGTCTACGCACACCCTCAACGCATCGCAGAATAAGCGACTCCTCATTCGAACCGCTCGAGTAACTGGCAGCTATCCCTCCGACCCGTAATTTTGACCATCCTTACCTCATGAACCGATCCTATCGTCTAGCCTTCGCCCTATCGCTATCCGCTTTCGCCGCCTGTTCCGTTGCCGCCAAACAGCCCAACATACTCTTTATAATGTCGGACGATCACACATGGCAGGCCATCGGCAGCTACGGGAGTCATTTGAAAGAAGTCGCTCCTACCCAAAACATCGACCGGTTGGCGAGCGAAGGGATGCTGTTTAAGAATGTATACTGCACCAATTCTATCTGCACCCCTAGCCGAGCGTCGATTCTCTCCGGACAGTACAGCCACAAGAACGGCCTGATGACGCTCGTCGATACCTGGGATCGCGACCACCAGCCGAACATGGCAGTCGAACTTCAAAAAGCAGGTTACGAAACCGCGATCATAGGCAAGTGGCACCTCCACTCGGAGCCCATCGGATTCGATTACTACAAAGTGCTGCCAGGACAAGGGCTTTACTTCAATCCGCTGCTCAAGGAAAAGGGCAAACCTTGGCAGGACCATAACGACGGGGGCGAGCCCTACCAAGGGCACTCCAGCGACGTTATCGCCAACGAAACGCTCAAGTGGCTCGACCAGCAACGCGACACCGATAAGCCCTTCTTCCTCATGTGCCATTTCAAGGCTCCTCATGGGATCTGGGAAAATGCTCCTCGCTTCAACCAACTCTACGCCGACGTCGAGATTCCCGAGCCCCACAGCCTTTTCGAAGATAAGAGCGACCGCTCGGATGGTTCGCGCGACTACGGCAGCACGCTTGGACCGACCAATCGGATTCGTAATCGCGTAGCCCGAATGCAAAACGATTTCTGGCCCGGCGGACCGCTCGACATCACAGGCATGGATAAAAAGCAGCAAACCCGAGCGGCCTATCAGCGTTACTTGAAGGACTACTTGCGCTGCGTTGCCGGGGTCGATGAAAACGTGGGACGCGTCCTCGAATACCTGCGCGAACGCGACCTAGAAGACGAAACCCTCATCATCTACACCGGAGACCAAGGCATGATGCTGGGCGAACACGATCATGTAGACAAACGATGGGCCTTCGAGGAATCCATGCGCATGCCCTTCATCGCTCGCTTTCCTAAGGAAATCGAAGCCAACAGCATAAACAAAGACATTATCAACAATGTCGATTTCGCCCCAACCCTGCTTGATTTCGCCGGCGTCAAAGCCCCCAAAGCCATGCAGGGCCGCTCCTTTCGCAAGATCCTGCAAGGCAATACGCCCCGCTCCTGGCGACAGTCCACGTACTACCGCTATTGGATGCATCGGGCCCACCATGATATTCCCGCCCACTACGCAATCCGCACCGAACGCTACAAGCTCATCTTCTACTACGGCCTCGCCCTCCATCCGAATATGGACGAGATCTGGGCCTACGGTCCCGGCGAAGAAATCAATGAAGAAAACCTGCACCAGGTCTCTTCCTGGGGAGCGACCAAGCCGGAATCCACCCCTGCCCGACTTGAGCTCTTCGACATGGAAAAGGATCCCTACGAGCAACAGAACGTGTATGACGATCCGGCTTACGCAGAGGTTCGAGAAGAACTCAAAGACGAGCTATTGAAGCTGAAGCGGGAGGTTGGCGATTTCGACGCCCCCTACCCGGAACTCATTCGACGACGCGAACAAGCTTGGAAAAACTGAGTCGACTCAAAGAGCGTCGATCGTTTTTCTAGAGGCATGTCTCGATCGAAACTTTGGATATGGGCGCTGGCGTCTTTGCTGCAAACCGCAATTGCCCTCGACGCAGACGACGATTCCGGTCCCGATTTCATCCACCCCGAATCGAATATCCTTTTCCTCGGCGACAGTATCACTCAAGGCGGAACCTACATTGCCTACATTCAAGCCTACCTTTGGGGTCGCTATCCAGAACGTCACTACAATCTAATCAATCTGGGTCTAGGCAGCGAAACGGTCAGTGGACTATCCGAGACCGATCACCCGTTCCCTCGACCTGACATTCACAATCGAATCGATCGCGCCTTGGCCGCTGCCCAACCCGACTTGACCTTTATTTGCTATGGCATGAACGACGGGATCTACCACCCGCCGTCTCGGGAGCGCTTCGACGCCCATATCGATGGCATGAAGCGCCTGATTGCAAAAGTTCGCGCGACAGGTTCAGACATTATTCTACTGACCCCTCCTCCGTTCGACGCCGAAACGAAACGCATCAAAAAACGCCCCCTAGTTGGAGTCGATCATCCCGATTTCGGATACAAGACCCCTTACGCTCACTACGATCGCGTTCTCGCCCAGTTCGGCGAATGGGCGCGGCAGCAATCAGGCGAGGGCATCATACAGACCATCGACATCCACACCCCCCTTAAAAACGACATAGCGGCGCAGCGTTCAAAGGACCCAAGCTACCTTTATGGCGACGGCATACACCCGAACAATCGAGGCCATTGGATCATCGCCCTTACGATACTCCAGTCTCTCCATGCGCCCGGCATCGAAAGCGCTTCGGACTTTAGCGCCCTATCGACTACGAACGCATTGGGGCAAGCAATGCCAGCGATCCTGGAACGGCACCGCCTCGTCAGCGCTGCTTGGCGCGAACACGTAGGCCACAGCAAGCCACGCAAGGAGGAAACTCCTCCACTGGAAGAAGCCTTGCGGATTGCGTCATCGCAGGAAAAGCGCATTCGCGAAGCATTGAGCGCTCCTTAAGGAATCCGAAAAGGACCTTTTTGCGTAAACGACTGTCAGCGAACGAACCCATGAAACGCTCTCCCCTCCTCACAGTCCTTCTCGCAATCGCTTTGTTCGTGTCCGGCTTCATCGTTCGAGGTCTCTTCTTCGACGACCCTGTTGCCAGCGATCAACGCGTTGCCGAATCAATCGACAATAATAAGCGCCTCGACGAAGAGATCGCTCGCCTGCAGACGGAAAAAGCGCAGCTGGAGAATCAGCTCGCCCGTTTAGAGGAAGCTCAAACGGAACCGTCAGCGGCCACTCAGGCCGCCCCCAAGAGCTTTCGTATACAGAGCGGCGGAGCCGGGACCGCAGCCATTTCGCTTAGCAGCGCCGAGAGCCCGTTCTCCGACGATCGGTTTCAGAAAATGATGCAAGCCCAGGTCGATCGACAGCTCGACATCTATTCGGCCCGATTGAACTTGAGCGATCAGCAACGGAGCAAACTCCAGGAGATGATGCTCTTGCGCTTCATGCAAATGGGCCGACGATTGGGCGGTGATGACGCTCAGGACGACACCCCGCGCATTACCCAAAACGATATCGACGATTTAGCTGCTGAGATTCTGAACGAGCCTCAACTCGACGAGTACAATGAGATGCGAAACCAAGAAATCGCCTCGCGTAGCGAGATGATGGCTACCGCTCAACTCAGTCAGATCGCTCCTCAGCTCGGTCTGTCCGAAGACCAGAAAAACCAAGCCTACGGAATCTACTACGAGCAATCGCTCGATCTAGGCTCCGGTATATCCGATCCTGTTGCCTACCAAGAATCGCGAGAGCAAGCCAATGAACGCATCATGGAGATCCTCGATGACAAGCAAAAGGCGATCTTCGAAACGATCAATCAGCAACAAGGTCCCGGTGGAATGGCGAACTTCACCGTCATCGCCGAGTAAACCCGAGCGGCGGAAGCCCGCTTTCACTTAAAGCGATTACTTATTTCCGAGAGCTCGACTGCCAATTCGTCGAGGCCTCATCGAATGGCTCAGCCTGCTTCGATTTCGCGTTTGATGGATTTATCGAATACCATCGTGCCGAAGGGCAACAAAGATGCGATGAAAGCGATGGATACGCGCGATAGCTTCCAATCTCGATCATGCCATACCAAATAAAGGAAAAGCAAATAGAGCAAAAAGAGAATCCCATGAGCCATGCCTACCACGGAAACCGCCTTCGGCATTCCCGCATAATATTTAAGCGGCATAGCGACGCCGAGCAGTAGCAAGTAGGATATGCCTTCCCAGAAAGCGATTTTGCGAAAGATCTTTAGCTGTTTCATCGATTCGAATCAGGCCACTGTCTGGACGAGCTTGCCCACTCCATCAATCGAAATCTCAATGCGATCGCCCGATTGCAGGGTAAAGTCCGTTCCCGGCACGATTCCTGTACCCGTCATCAAGTAGCAGCCTTGCGGGAACGAGAGTTCGCGAAACAAGTATCCTGCTAATTCCTCAGGCTTTCGCTTCATTGTAGCCAAGTCTGTATCCCCTTCGAATGCGAGCGCATCGCTTCGATAGATCTCCAATCGGATCGCCGACGCGTCGCTAAGCGTCGTATCCGCTACACGAAGACCAGGTCCGATGCCTGCGGCTCCTTCGTAGGTTTTCGCCTGCGGCAAGTACAGTGGATTCTCACCCTCGATGCTACGCGAGCTCATATCGTTCCCTACCGTATAGCCAATGATGCGTCCTTCATCGGACAAAGCCAGGGTCAGTTCCGGTTCCGGCACATCCCAAGTCGAATCGTCTCGGATGCGGACCGTTTGGCCATGACCTCGGGCCCGATGAGCGGTGGACTTGAAAAAGAGCTCTGGCCGGTCCGCCTTGTAAACCGCTGCATAGAAATCGCTGCCGCCCGCGCTCTTCGATTCCTCCATACGAGCGAGTCGACTCGAATAGTAAGTCACGCCCGAAGCCCATATCTCTTGCGAGCCAATCGGTGGCAAGAGCGCGTTTTCGACGGCCGCTCGAGCCGAATCGTCATGCGTCGATTCATACGTATCCAAGGAGCGTTGCAAACTGTCGCCAATAAAGAGCGCGTCCCAGTCAGCGCTGAGTAAGCCGAAAGCGCCATCACGCTCGACGACAATGCCCTGCTTCGTTCGGTAAAGGGTAGTAGCCATAATCGCAGTTCTCGAAAGGAAGAGGGCTGACACAAACGATTCGATCGCTTGCAAGCAAGCTCATCTGGTTAGCGTCTAGCCATTGGCGCTTAATCCGCGCGAATCCAACGCTCAGCTAACAGCTAAAGGCCAACCGCTAACAGCTACGAGCTAATCGGCTCGCCTACGCTGCGTCCTTCTTCTCGGACTTGGGCGCCTTGCGCTTCTTGAGAGTCGCTTTCTTGCGACCTTCGACTACGCCTCGATCGATAACGACTTCCCGAACATCTTCTCGAGCGGGAACATCGTACATCACTTCCAAGGTGATGCCCTCCATGATGGAGCGCAGAGCGCGAGCCCCTGTCTTGAGTTCGATCGCCTTCTCCGCGATCGCTCGGATGCCATCCTTGGTGATCTTCAACTTGACCCCGTCCATGGCGAAGAGCTTCGAGTATTGTTTTACCAAGGAATTCTTGGTGCTCAGCAATATCTTCTCGAGATCGTCTACGCTCAGTTGATCGAGAACGGAGACGACTGGCAGACGGCCAATGAATTCCGGAATCATGCCGAACTTCACCAAATCCTCCGGCTCCACGGATTTCATCACTTCCTCGCCCTTCATGTCGGTTTCGACAGCTGCGCCGAACCCGAGCGTCGTATCGTCCGAGCGATTCTTGATCAATTGGTCCAGACCGACGAAGGCCCCGCCGCAGATGAAAAGTATTTTCGAAGTATCGATCTGCACGTACTCTTGATTCGGATGCTTGCGTCCCCCTTGCGGCGGCACATTGCAAACGGTCCCCTCGAGAATTTTCAGCAGAGCTTGCTGAACGCCCTCGCCCGATACGTCGCGGGTAATGGATACATTGTCCGTCTTGCGGCCGATCTTGTCGATTTCGTCAACGTAGATGATGCCGCACTCGGCCTTGGCCACGTCGTAATTGGCCGCTTGCAACAAACGCAAAACGATATTCTCGACGTCATCGCCGACATAGCCCGCTTCGGTAAGCGTCGTCGCATCAGCGATGGCAAAGGGTACATCCAGAATGCGAGCCAACGAGCGGGCTAAGAAAGTCTTGCCCGATCCCGTAGGACCAACGAGCAGAATGTTGCTCTTTTCGACTTCGACATCCTCGTATTCGGATCCCGGATTCAACAAGCTCGCTTCCGTCACGTGATCCACGTCGAAACTCAAGCGCTTGTAGTGATTGTAAACGGCAACGGACAGGACCTTCTTCGCGTGCTCCTGACCGATGACGTAATCGTCCAGCACCGACTTGATTTCCGTTGGCCGGACGAGATTGAAAGCCGGAGCATTCTCGATCGAATCCTCGCCGCCATCGGCGTCGCCGAGCTCGCGATCGATGATCGTCTTGCAGACCGAAACGCAACCATCGCAAATATACACGCCCGGTCCCGCAATCATTTTACGGACCTCCGACTGCGACTTGCCGCAGAAGGAACAAAGGGTCATGCGCGAAGATTTTGCCATATTTCGATCTTCCTAAACGCTCTATTTCTTGTCCTTCGGAGTCGGCTCCATGACTTCGTCGACGAGACCGTATTCCTTGGCCTCCTCGGCGCTCATGTAGAAGTCGCGATCCGAGTCCTTCTTGATTTCGTCCGTAGTCTTCCCGGTACTATCGGCCAAGACTTCGTTGAGCTTTTCGCGCCAGCGAATGATTTCCTTCGCCGCGATCGAAATATCCGAGGCCTGCCCCGTTGCCCCACCGGAGGGCTGATGAATCATAATCCGGCTGTTCGGCAAAGCGTATCGCTTTCCCTTGGCTCCTGCAGCGAGAAGCACCGTTCCCATGCTGGCAGCCATACCGATGCAGTAGGTCGCTACATCGCAGCTCAAGTAATTCATCGTATCGTAAATAGCCATACCGCCTGTAACCACGCCACCAGGCGAGTTGATGTACATATGGATGTCCTTCTTCGGATCGTCCATCTGCAAAAAGAGCAGTTGCGCGACGATGGCGCTGGCGATTTCGTCATTGATCGGCGTGCCGATGAAGATGATTCGGTCCTTCAGGAGCCGAGTATAGATATCCATGGACTGCTCGCCGCGTCCAGTGTTCTCGATAATGTGCGGTAGGTAATATGCCACGGTGTCGTTCAAAGTATAATGTCTTTCCAATTAGCCCTTCGCGAACCTCAGTCTTCCTTGGTCCCAGCTTCGGAAACCGTAGCCTCGTTGCAAAGGAACTCAAGCGTCTTGTCGAAAAGAACCGACTGCTGCGCCGATCGAAGGCGATTTTGATCTTTCTTTAGCTCTTTAACGAACTGATCGGGCTTTTGACCGCTTTGATATGCCTGACTGAGCACAAATTGCGACATATCCTGATCCGTTACTTCGATTTCCTCCTTTTCCGCGATCTGAGTGAGGATCAGCTGGAGCTTGACCCGACCTTCGGCCGTAGTCCGAGATTGAGCGTGAATATCGTCCTTGTTCTCTTCCAAGGTATCCTGCCCCACGCCGCGCTGCATGTTCTCCATAACCACTTGGCGCATAGCATTTTCAGTCTCTGCATCGACCAAACTTTGAGGCAAAGCGAATTCGACGGACTCGGTAAGCTTCTCGGAAACCTGGCGACGCAGATCCGCCAAGCGCTGTTGCTGCTTTTGCCCTTTGAGCCAGCCTTGAGCGCGTTCCTTCAGCTCATCCAGGTCCTTGACCTGTTGCGATTCGAAGAACGCATCGTCCATTTCCGGCAGCTTTCGTTCGCGCACCTCTAGGACTTCGACCGAATAAACCGCCTTCTTGCCCTGCAAGGCTTCAACGTTGAAGTTGTCGGGGAATTCCACCTCCAGGTCGCTCTTGTCGCCCGTCTTCAAGCCTTGGAGCTGGTCGCCAAGTCCTGGAATCAACCCTTGGTCCGATCCGATTTCCTCCCAAGTCTGAGGCATCTTCGCGTAAACGGGCTTATCCTCGACGATCTCGCTGATCGGCTGGCCATCGATCGTTCCCTCATGGGAAAACTTCACGTAGTCGCCCTCAGCGGCCTCGCGTTCAACCGGAGCGAATTCGGCCCGTTCGCGACGAATATTATCGATCGCTTCGTCCACTTCCTTGTCCTCGACCTCCTCGGAAAGCCCCTCCAGCTCGAGACCTTTGTAATCTTCGATCGCGAATTCAGGACGGACGTCGATGGTGAAGGTCACGTTCGCATCCTGCCCGGCAGCAATTTCGCCTTCCTCAACGTCGATGACGTTGATCAGGTCTACCTTCGCTTCCTTGGAACCGTCTTGGTAGGCCTTGCTCATCACACGCTGCTTCAATTCGCCAGCAATTTCCTTCGCAAACTTCTTGCGCACGACGTTCTTAGGCGCCTTTCCGGGACGGAAGCCCGGGATCTTGGCGATCTTCGAAAATTGGTCGAGAAGGCCTTTTTCTTCAGCCTCCACTTCGTTGGCCTCAAGCGTTACGGCGAGAGTCTTGCGGGTGTCTGTGACGTCTAATAGTTCGGTTTTCACGGATCGCGATCGTTCGAGTTTCTGAAAAAACCGCGGACAGTAGATGACAAAAATCCCATCGGTCAATGCCTTAGAGAGACGATTTCCATCTTTCGAAGCCTATTGGCCTGTCAAGCGGGCTAAAGGCCGATTGAATAGGCTCGCGCAAAATTAATAATTGAATCGGGAGAATTTTCCACCCGGAAGCTCTGATTTCCGCTTGAGACGCGCAACAGAAACGATCTTTTGTGAGGTGTGAGCGACTCGCCCATACAATATCCAATGCTCGTCATTGACACAGCCTCTCGGCGTGTCTGCATCGCCGTAATGGCTCAAGGCAGCTGCATGGCGGTCCGTTCGTCCGACGAAGAAGCGACCCTGTCTTTGTTCCCTTTGGTCAAAGACTGTCTGCGACAAGCTGAATTGAAGCTCGAAGATCTTGCTACCATCGCGTTCTGCGAAGGGCCCGGATCCATGCTCGGGATTCGTTCAGCCACCATGGGAATTCGGACCTGGAAAAGCGCAGGATTCCTAAGGAATTGCCGCATCCTCTCATTCAGCAGCTTGGAAATCGGCCGCTTGATCATCCGTCAATCGACCCAGGAGCCCTTTTGCGTGGTTTCCGATGCCCGTCGTTCGAGTTGGAATCTTTTGGATTCGCAGTCCCCTCTCGGATCGCCTTCTCGCTTGATCGAAAACGATGCCCTCGAAGGCCACTCGACGCCCATCTTCTCCTTCCAAGAATTTCCTTCATGGACGAAATGCAGCGCGCCCATCGAACGAATCGGATACCGTCCAGAATCCGTGTTGGAAAATGACGCCTTCGTCGAGATCATCAGACCGAATCCGAATGCTGACATCGCGGTGGCCCGTCCTCAGGAGTTCGCGAAATGGGTGCCTCAAGCCCGCACCGGAGATCGAATCGCTCCATGAACACGCCTACCCACATTCCTCTGCGCTGTTGGGCGGAGATCGACCTCGCCGCCCTCGAGCGAAATTTGAAATCGATTCAAGCGAAGTTGCCGGATCGCATCAAATACATCGCCGTAGTGAAAGCCGATGCCTACGGACATGGCATGCAGCAAGTCGTAGCTCGACTCATGCAGGCGGGCGTCGACATGTTCGCCGTAGCCAACATCACCGAAGCCGCTAATATTCGAGAAATTGGAACGGGCTGGCCTATCTTGGTTCTAGGAGCCACTTTGGAGGACGAAGAGTCTTTCCTTTTCGAATACGACTTGATTCCAACGATTTCCACTATCGAAGAAGCTAAACGGCTAAACAAGAAGGCGGAAGCGCGCGGCAAGCCACTGAAGGCCCATTTGAAAGTCGACACCGGAATGGGACGATTGGGCATATGGCATGAATACGCCAGCGAACTATTCGAAGCCTTCCGTCAATCGCCCTTCCTGGAACTCGACGGCATTTTCACGCACTTCGCGGCGGCCGACCAGGACATCGAGTTCACTCGCAGCCAGAGGCGGATTTTCTTGGATACAATCGATCGGATTGAGTGGCTGAAAAAGGACGACCTGCTCATTCACGCGGATAACAGCGCCGGCATCAATACGTTCGCCCCAGATAGCGTTTTCAACGCCGTCCGAATAGGTCTGCTCCAATTCGGTATTCGCCCATATCCTACATCAATATTCGCAGACGTCGAAACGACCCCGATTTTCCATTTCAAATCTCGGGTAGGCGTCGTAAAGAAACTGCCCGCGGGCGCCTCGATAAGCTATGGACGCAGTCGCATACTAGAACGGGATAGCGAAGTAGCAATCGTTTGCGCCGGATACGGTGACGGTGTCCCGCTGCCCCTCAGCAACCGAGGATTCGTTCTCATTCGAGGTCAGAGGTGCCCCATCCTCGGTCGCGTCACCATGGATCAAACGATTGTCGATGTCACTGATCTGGAAAGCTCCCCGCAGAGTGGAGACCCCGTTACTCTAATCGGAGAACAGGAGTCAGATGCCATTTCGCTCGAGGAGTTCGCGGAATGGGCCCAGACGATTTCATGGGAAGCGCTTTGCTCCGTCACCAAACGGGTCCCCCGGATCTACCGTACTGCGATAAAGACTGGCTAACGAAGCTCCTACGCGATCGGGTAGCCGACTTTGGCGCATTTTTTATTGCATCGTGGCGTGGAGGCAAATTACGTCCCGATGTTATAACCAGGTTTCATCCAACCAAGTAAATCCAAACTCTAGAATATGAATACAACAGCGGTTGCATGCGCGGCGCTCGTTGTCGTCGCAAGCTTGTTGAGCGGTTGCGGGACAACAACATCTTTAAAACAGGAGACAGTTGCTCGGACCAAGCTCACACTCTCTCCAGCGGAAGTCGCAGACGCAATGCGGTCAGCTCCGAAATTCGAGCCATTCGGTTTTTCGGCCCACAATCTGAGCACTCTGGAGGAAGAGTACGCGGATTGGGCTCGCATGGAAATGGAGATTGGCGAACGCCTTATGGTCATTTCCGTGGAGCAGGACTCGCCGGCCAGCAAGGCGGGCTTAAAGCGAGGAGACGTCATTGTCGAAATTAACGAATCTCACGTTCGCCGCGGCCATAAAGCCCTCGAAACGCTCAATGAGATAATTGCGCCGGAAATCGATTGGACCCAACCTGTGCAAGTCCTGATCATCAGGGACGGTGGCGCGATGGAGCTGGAGTTTCCCGCTCTCGGCTAAACCCTCCCATACGGCTCGGCCGGAGCTTCCGCCAATCCGATTCATTCCGTTATTTACACGTGACGGCTTTCACGCAAGTGTTCGGCCCGATCTATGGCAAATCCGCGCAATGAGATTGTATTCGTGTGCACTGGCAATACTTGTCGCAGCCCCATGGCGGAAGGCCTTTTTCGCCATGCCCTCGCCGCTCAAGACGAGCCTCTGAAGTCATTGATCGTCTCATCGGCCGGGGTATCGACTTTCGAAAGTCAGCCTGCAGCCAACAATGCAGTGACCGCTCTTTCCAAAGTCGGTATCGACATTTCGAATCACCGCAGCCAGCCGCTTAGTCGAGAGATCTTGGATCGCGCTTTGGTTTTCTTCGCGATGACCTATACGCATCTTGCTATGCTCTCCTTTCAAAGCGATTCCCCGAGTATCCCCGCTTATTTGATGCGACAATTCATTGACGACGGGACGACTGATCAGATACCCGATCCTTTCGGGATGAGCCTCCCCCACTACGAAGCTTGTCGCGACAGCATGGTCGAAGCCATTCCCTCCCTTCTCCAGGTCGTGAAACAGCTTTACAGCAACCAAGCAGAAGGTCCAGACAGCGAAAGCTAGAACGTATTCAACAGGATGGACCGCTCGCTTTCCGAAAATCTAAGGCGATCGCTCGGGGATCACAAAAGCGACGATGTATCCTTAGAGACGATACTGGACAATGTCGAAGAACAAGGATTCGGCCTTTTGCTGATGACCCTATCCTTGCCTAGCGCTTTGCCCATCCCTGCCGCAGGCTATTCCACTCCCTTCGGACTCCTCTTCATGCTGCTTGGTTTGCAATTGCTTCTCGGACGCCACGAACCTTGGTTGCCGAAATGGGCGTTGAAACGTTCGATGAGTCGCTCCTTCGCTGAAAAAGCCATCGGTAAAGCGGCAAATTGGTTTTCGAAAATCGAGCGCCTCGTGCATCCTCGATTGGAATGGATCAGCAGTCCTTTCGGTTCTCGATTTATGAGCGTAGTGATCGTGGTAATGGCTTGCCTGATGATTCTGCCCATTCCGCTCACCAATACCTTGCCTGCCGGCGTGATCTTCCTCATCGGAGTCGGGCTTTCGGAAAAGGACGGCCTTTTCTGCCTAGGGGCCTGCGTTCTTGGCGTGGTCGCCATCGCATTCTACGCCTTCCTGATCTACCTCCTGGCCACGCAGGGCATGGAGGGGGTCGAGCTTCTCAAGGAATGGGTCAAGGAGCAGTTGGGATTGCAAGCAAGCGACTGAAACGATCCCCTGAACTCGCCCCAACTCAAAACCAGGAACCCATGAACACTCTCGTCAAAGTATTCGCTATCGTTATAGCCGCGTGCGCTCTCGTAGCGGGCGGTCTCTATTACTACGTTTTCCAAGCCGGCGACAAGACGCCGCTGGAAAGTCTCGTTCCCAAAGACGCTCTGTTCTACGCCGACGTCAAGGAAACCCGCAAACTCGCCTTGGAACTGACCACGAGCTCCTACGGAAAGACCTTCGCCGAAATGGGCAAGCTCGCGGCCGGCTTCCTGGCGATGGCGAAAGAAACGGCAGCGGCTGAACTCGAGAAGGGAGAAGAACCATTCGAATTCCCCGCCATCGATTGGGAGCCATTGATTCAAGCAGGACTGCGCTTCAATCGCCAAATCGCCTTCTTCACCTTGCAATCCGAGGTTGAAGAACTGCCGTTCCACGCTTACGCGATCGCTCACTATCAAGGAGATGCCGACAGTTTCACCGATTCGATTCAGGAATTTCTGGACAACGCCAGCCAAGCCCTGGAACTGGATCGAAACGCGGCTCCTCCGATCGTTATTCGAACCGAAACGATTGACGGCCTTCCCATTCGCTATTTGCCCGCGCCTCAGGCCGGCGAAGGATTCGCGGTCGCATGGGATATTAGGCCCTGCTGGACGACCATCGACAATCGATGGTACGCAGGTCTCAATCCTCAAAGCCTCGCTCAGTATATTCGATCGCTCGAGAAACTTGAACCCTCGAACGCGCTGCAAGCCGACGAGGCTTTCGCCCAAGCGAGCCAGTTCCAAGCGGAATACGACAGTCAGGCTTTCCTCAACCTCGAACGCCTTGTAGACGCCGGACTCTATCTCGCCAATCAGTCATTCGGAGCGCAGGTTTCTCAAGCTGGAATCTCTATCGACCTCATTGTCGAGGCATTGGGCTTGCAGGAATTGAAAACGACCTTTTATGCCGTGGATTTCAGATCCGACGAGATCCTGATGACCAATGGCTTGGAATATCGCAAACCCGAGGGCCTGCTCTCGCTCTATACGAACCAATCGCCCCTCAAAACGCCTTCATTCATTCCCAGCGACGCCTACACTGCCAACAGCGTCAATCTGGATTTGGGCGAGACTATCCTCTTGCTAAAGGACATCGCGCTGAAAGCGGCTCCCATGGTGGGACTCATGTACCCGAACTACAAGCAGATGGTCGATCAGCAGCTGGGCCAAGATGCCGAGGCGTTTCTAGCTAACGCCTTCGAATCGGAATTCCACACCTTCTCGACAATGAGTATCGGCAAAGGCGACGAAACGATGCCAATCGCATTCAGCCAATCTCAAGTCTACGCAGCGAAACTGACCGACTCGGCCGCCTTCCAAGCGCTTCTCGACCTGCAACTCGGACCTCTCAAAGCAGCCGGCATACTTCCTCTCGTAGAACGCAAGGTCGGCGGCTTTTCTATGAATTCCATCGGCGATCCGAATAATCCGCTCGCCCCAATGTTCGGATACGCCATCGCCGACGATCTGCTATTCTTGGCCTACGGAGCGGGACCGAGCGCCCTCGATTCTCTAGTGGATGCCCTAGGCAATCTTGGCTCTGACGAAGGCGGCGCCTATCAAGCTCCCGAAGTTTCGCGAATCATCGCGCAAAATCAAGACTCCGCCACAGCCATCGCATTGGTCGACCTGGGCATCTTCGCCCGCGAGGCGAGCGGATTGGCGAACGAGTTTAGAGCTCTCGCCGAGGAGTCCGGCGAAGTAGCGATGATCAATGGACTGAGCCTCATCGATTGGAGCGCCCTAGAAGACGCGCGCTTCAAAATGGTGAGCGTCGCTCAAAGCCAGGACGGCCTGCTCCTTACCACTTCAAAGCTGTTCGAAGAGTAAGGACTGAATCTCCGTTCGAACTACAAGCCTTTCAGCGCTTCGAGGAATTCGTCGACCGACCATGCCTTCGTCTCCGAACGAAGGACAATGGATCCATCGGCAGCGACCAAGGTCGTGGCCATACTGTGCATAATCGTATCCACATTTTCGATCGCCGTCACGCCATAGCTGCGGATTAGATCTCTCACGGCGCTTTTCGGTCCCGTCGCAAAGTGAAAATTGTCGCCTTCGATCCCATAAGCTTCGGCGTACTGCCTCAAAACGCCCGGCGTATCGAACTCTGGGTCCAAAGTGATCGACACGAACGAAGCTTCGATTCCGGCCTCCCCAGCTCGTTTTTGCAGCTGCCCCATTTTCATCGTGGACATGGAACACATCTCGGGATCCGGGCAGCGCGTGAAAATGAAGTTGATGAAGAAGGGTCTGCCTTTCAATCGGTCGCTGGTGATCGCCGCTCCCCGCTGATCGAGCAGCCCGAAGTCCGGCGCCTCGTCGCCCATTCCGTAGTAGCGTCCCGAAGGCAAGGCCTTGGTCTGTTTCTGCAACTTGCGATTCGCTTCCTCCAAGTCATCCGATAGCGATTCATCGAGCGGCCATATGCGAATCAGCTTGAACCCGCCTTCTTCCGTTCGAATCAGGCGGGCCCGAATTTTCTGACCGACCGACGCGTTCCGAGCATCGCCGGGATCGACCTCGAAGCGCATGGTCATCGCTGGCATGAAACCCGGAATATCCTCATGAGCGACCTCCAGGGAACCCGCTTCGATATCAACGGACAGGATTTGCCCAACGAGAGGATGCCCGGGAGCATTTTCATCTTCTTGACTTTCATCTCTCTGGCCGCAACCAAGTACCGCTGTCGCCAAAAGGGCTAGGAACGCCGTCTTCAGGCGACCATTCGCTAGGCTAATAATTGCCGATTCTGTTCTCATTTTCTGGAAAGCCTATAAAGAAACGCTAGACCTCCATTGCAATAACCTTTCCGATGTCATCCGATTTACAAGCTTCGCCGCGACCCGGCTACCAGCCGATTCTCTTCTGGCTCGGGCTAGCAGCATTGATTTGGATCACCTTCCTTCTCTACGCGGGAGGTTTCACAACCAGCATCCGAGCAGGTATGGCCTTTCTTGACTGGCCGCTCTCCAACGGATCCATCAACCCCGAGGGTTGGCTTGAGAACAAGGACATGATGGCAGAGCATAGCCACCGTCTTTTTGGCGCTGCGATGGGGCTTATATCGATCGCTCTCTGCGTAGCTACCTTACTTGCCAAAGCGCGTCCTCAAGCGCGCAAATTAAGCGTCGCCATCGTCATTCTCGTCATCGTTCAAGGCTTGCTTGGAGGTCTGCGCGTCAAGCTCGACGCTCTCAACCTTGAAATCGATCACAATCTCTACGCTCAAACCTTCGCAGTGATGCATGCGACGCTGGCCCAGATTTTTCTCTGCTCCCTCGTTTCCTTCGCAGTTCTCACCAGTCGATCGTGGATCGAGCGAAATGCCCATTTCCAGCAGGCTCCCCCGCGGGCAATCATCATTGCCGGAATCGTAACCTGCGCCACGATCGTTCTACAACTCGTTATCGGCGCCGTGGTAAGGCACAGTTACGCAGGGCTCGCCATACCCACCTTTCCCTTAACCCCCCACGGAACGATCATCCCTCCGGCATTCAATTTTCAAGTCGCCATTCACTTCGCCCACAGAGTCGGCGGCGTCGTGGTAACCATCGCCGCGCTAATCTATGCCATCTCGATTTGGAGAAACGCCATCGCCCGCGCTGCCATGGGACGTTCTGCCGCCATTCTTTTGCTTCTCCTGTGCGCTCAAATTTACTTGGGAGCCTTGATTATCTGGACGTTTCGCAATCCCCATGTCGCCACTATTCACATGCTCAATGGCGCCATTCTGCTCTCGGTTTGCTGGATGATGACGTTCCGCAGTATGAAGTTTCGTCTCGACGCTCCCCCGCAAACGCGCGAAACCGCGACTGCAAACGACGAGCCAAACGCAATCTCCGCGTAAGCGCTCCGCTCGACACGTTCACATCCTCCTTCCTCGAATTGACCGAAAATACGCGCAGCAAACCAATAGCCTGGGCCGGCTTCTACGAGCTCACGAAGCCGAGATTAAGCTTTCTCTCCGTCGTGACCGCTCTGATCGGATACTTGGCCGCCTTGCCGGGACATAATTCGCTGTTGGTGTTTCACTTTCTATCCGGGACCGCGTTGTGCGCGGCTGGAGCCGCTGTCTTGAATCAGTGGTTGGAGCGAGGGCCTGATGCTTTGATGGAACGCACTCAGGACCGTCCTTTGCCTGCCGGACTCATTTCCCCAATACTTGCCCTTCTTTTCGGACTCGCTTTGTCCTTCGCTGGCGCATTTCAACTTTTTTGGGGCGTCAACGATTTGGCCGCTGTCCTGGGAGCCGGCACGATACTCACCTACATCTTGATCTATACTCCCATGAAGCGCGTATCCCGTTGGGCGACGGAAGTGGGAGCCATTCCAGGCGCTATTCCTCCGCTTATCGGATGGGCAGCCGCCGAAGGAACCATCTCGACCTTGGGCTGGATACTTTTCGCCATTCTCCTGCTTTGGCAAATCCCTCACTTCATGGCGATCGCCTGGCTCTACCGGAACGACTATCAACGCGGTGGGTTTCCGATGCTATCCGTCGTCGACGAAAGCGGCGACAAAGTCGCTCGATGGGCATTGCTCAACATGTACGCCCTATTGATCGCAAGCGCTCTTCCCGCGCTTCTCGGCTACTGCCAATGGATCTACGGAAGCGCAGCCCTTTTCTTCGGAATATGGTTCTTCAGGAAATGCCTCGCTTTCAACAAGTCGGAACAGAGAGACGCAGCGGCTAGGGCCCTTTTCCTTAACTCGATCCTATACTTGCCCGCCGTGCTTTTCAGCTTGGTAATCGATCGCTGGATACTAGGATAACAAACATTCGCTCCTTCTGAAAAATGGATATACATGACATTCCAGCGCTCAACGCCAGCCTCAACAGCATAGCGACTCTTTTGATCGTTACCGGGCTGATTTTCATCAAACGCGGAAACGAGAAGGCCCATCGGGCCTTCATGAGCGCCGCTCTAGGGGTCTCCATACTTTTTCTCGCCGGTTACGTTTATCACAAGTACTCGGTCAATTGGGCCAATCGGCCAATCGGCGCCGAGGGTACTCTCAAGACGGTCTACCTTATCATGCTGGCCACGCATATCCTCTTGGCCATGGTCATCGTGCCGCTCGTGCTGCGCGTTTTCTATCTGGCGATCAAAGGACGATTCGAAAGCCACAAACGTTGGGCCAAGTGGACCTATCCGATCTGGCTTTACGTTTCGGTCACGGGAGTATTGGTTTACTTCTCAATCTACGTTTGGTTTCCCCCGGCGGCGTATTGATCGAGCCAACTGGGGAGCCCATTGACCATGACCTGGGAAATCCTCTTCGTTTTCGCGCTGCTCGCCCTCGCTCTCGCCAGTTTCGTTTGGGAAAAGCTGTCTCCCGACGTTACCGCTTTATCCCTTTTCGCAATCTTGCTCGTTTCAGGCATTCTGCCATCGGATAAAGCGTTCTCCGTCTTCTCCAATCCCGCTCCACTAACCGTTGGAGCGATGTTCATTATCAGCGCTGCCTTAGACAAGTGCGGGGTCATCGATCAATTGGCCCTGAGCCTCAAAGGTCTGGCTCGATTCAGCTACCGGCCCTTCCTCCTTTTTATTCTACTGATCGCGGGTTTCGTGTCCGCGTTCATCAACAACACCCCAGTAGTCGTGGTCATGCTGCCAATCGTCCTGATGCTTTCCAAGCAGATTGGGGTAGCCGGATCCAAAGTTTTGATTCCTCTGTCTTACGCATCCATTCTGGGGGGCACCTGCACATTGCTCGGTACGAGCACCAATATTATCGTTAGCGGGGTGGCCGAAGCGAACGGCGAGGATCCCATGAGCATGTTCGAGTTCGCCTTCGTCGGCTTTCCGCTTTTCGTCGGGGGCCTCGTCTATTTGGTCATCTTCGGCAACAAGATGTTGCCGACGAGGGAAACCCTGACCTCGATTCTAAGCGACGAAGAACGGCGCGAGTACTTGACCGAAGTCTTCGTAGACAAGAACTCTCCCATAATCGGGAAGAACCTCATGGAATCGGGTATCCAGAAAATGCGGGGCATTCGGGTCGTCGACATCGTTCGTTCCGGCCTGACCCTGCAAACGCGCTTGGATGAAGTGGAACTCGAAGCCGGGGATCGCTTGGTCCTGTCCTGTCGCGCTTCTGGAATCGCAGAAGCCCACAGCTTCGAGGGCATCGACTTCGTCTCGGATTCCGGTCTAGGGCTCGAGCAAATCGCCGCTCACGAAGGCATGATGGTCGAAGGCATCCTCGGTCCCAATTCGGACATACTCGGCAAAACCATCGCCGAAGTGAATTTCCGCCAGCGCTTTCGCATGGTCGTCTTGGCCATACATCGAAAGGGAAAGAACCTCCGAGAGAAAATAGGATCCGTCCGCCTTGAATTCGGCGATACGCTCTTACTCTTAGGCACGGACGGAGCCATCGAGAATCTGCGCTCGAGCGAGGATATCATCCTCATGACGCAGAGTCCGATCCACGCCAAGACTTCGAAAGCCAAATCCGCTACCGTACTGGCCGCTATCGCCGGCATCGTTCTCTGCGCCGCAACCGGCATCGCCCCCATCGCCGTCAGCGCGATAGTCGCCTGCGTCGTTCTGTTTCTCACCAACTGCATACGCCCCAAAGAAGGCTATGACGCGATTCAATGGAACTTGCTCTTTATTATCTACGGAATGCTAGGCATGGGCATGGCCATGGAAGTAACGGGCGCTTCGCTGTGGCTGGCGAACAGCCTTACCGGCGCCGTAACCTCCTTAGCTCCTCAGACCTGGCAGCCCTACATCATGCTGGCCTGCGTTTACCTGCTAACGAATATCCTGACGGAGTCCCTTTCCAATAATGCGGCCGCCGTACTGATGGCTACTTTGGCGATCGGCATTGCGGAATCAATGGGACTAAGCGTTCGCCCATTCCTGTTCGCCGTCGCAGTAGCGGCATCGGCAAGCTTCGCCACTCCAATCGGGTATCAAACGAATACTTACGTTTACGGCGCGGGCGGCTATCGCTTTTCCGACTTCGTCAAAGCTGGCCTGCCGCTCAACATCATCTGCTTCATTGCCTCCGTCATTATCATTCCGCTGGTTTGGGACTTTTAAAAGGACCAAACGCAGCGACGCCTTATCCGCCTTTCGTTCGACGAGTTCCAAATGAAGCTCTACCTCTTCTTTCCCTTGTTGAGCAGTCTGCTCTTCGTAGCCGCCATGCTAACCATCAAGCGGGCCACGGCTTTCCGCATTGGCGTGTGGCGCACGACCTTCATCGCCAACGTAGCGACAGCGGTTCTCTTTCTCGCGCTGCTGCCGTTTGGCGGCGACCCCATCGATTTCGCGAAATGCTGGCAGCCTTTCGTTATAGCTGCGTTTTTCATCGGAGGGCAGAGCTGTACATTCTGGGCATTGGAAAAAGGCGACGTTTCAGTTGCTACGCCCACCATGGGAATCAAGACGCTCATAGTAGGCTGGCTGAGCGTCCTCTTTCTTTCCGTTAACGTGTCCTGGCAACTCTGGACCTCGGCTGGCGTTTCCTTTGCCGCAGTCGGCTTGCTCAGCGCAAGGCCTACTGCCGCCTCCGATTCGAATGCAGCTGTTTCCTACTCGGCATGGAAGACTGTGACTATCGCTTTGCTCGCCGCTCTAAGCTTTTCCGCATTCGATATCACGGTTCAAAGATGGTCTCCGGAATGGGGCGTCGGCAGGCTTCTCCCGATCGTCTTCGTTCTATCGGCGCTACTATCTCTCTGCTTCTTTCCCTTTTTCTCGGCGCCTTTGACCGACATTCCTCGAAAGGCATGGCCTTGGCTTACCTGCGGCGCCCTTCTTATGGCCCTGCAAGCGCTATCGCTAGTGACCGCTATAGGCGTGTGGGGCGACGCTACCTCCATGAACGTCGTCTACAGTTCGCGCGGGCTTTGGAGCGTCGCCGCAGTCTGGCTAATCGGTCACTGGTTCGACAACCAGGAACGGACCATGGGCAAGCGAACCCTCAGATTTCGACTGGCCGGCGCCCTTGCCATGACCGTAGCCATAGCGATCGCCTTCATCGGCGACTGAAAAGGCGAGAAAGCCTACTCCGGCAGCGCGAACGCAATGATGGCATCGCCCGAAGGCGTTCCTACTTTCCGGCCTCCTGCAGCGCAAATGACGACATACTGCTTGCCCTCGATTTCATAAATAGAAGGCGTCGCATAACCGCCGTAAGGCAACTGATACTCCCAAAGAGTCTCGCCCGTTTCCGTATCGAAGGCCCTGAACTTTTCGTCAGCGGTAGCGCCCACGAAGATAACGCCCCCAGCCGCAGCAGCTGCTCCGCCGAAGTTGCGCGTACCCGTATCGCGTATGCCCTGGGCGGCCAGTTCGGGATACTCGCCGAGAGGAACTTTCCATTTCACGCTGCCCTCGTTCAAATCCACAGCAGCGAGACTACCCCAAGGCGGGCTGAACAAGGGAACTCCGTTTTCGTCTATGAACCGAATATATCCATTGAGCAGATACACGGCGAACAGTTGAGCCGATAGAGCAGCTTTCCTTTTTCGAATTGAGTCAATCCGGTCGTATCCTCCACCGTCGTCACCGCCTCGAGACGGACGAGATTCGTGCTCTCGTTAACGTTCACGTAAAACATGCCTGTAGTCGCGTCGAACGAGCCGCCGTGATACTCCATACCGCCCGACATGCCGGGCAGCAAAACGTGCCCTTTCGTACTGAAGGGCTGGAACATCGGCGCGGGGCCGAATTCCTCGAACACGGCTTTCGCCTTTGCATGGTATTCCGGCGTCAGATCGTTGAGATCGGCTTCCGTAAAGCCCTGTCTCACGAGCGGCGGCGGCTTCACGGGCATAGGCTGAGTCGGCCAAGCCTCTTCCCCCGGAATATCGGAGGCCGGCACGGGCACTTCCTCCACTTCGAAGACCGGTTCGCCCGTCTCGCGGTCGAGCACGAACATATAGCCCATTTTCGTGAGCTGAACGACCGCGTCGCGCGGTTTCCCATCGACCGTCAAATCGACCAGAATCGGAGCCGCCGCATTGTCCATATCCCAGATATCGTGATGCAATGTCTGGAAGTGCCACTGGCGCTCGCCGGTCCGAGCATCCAAGGCCAACACGCAATTGCCGAACAAATTCATTCCCTTGCGGTTCGCTCCGTAGAAATCGTAGGTCGGCGAGCCCGTTGCGGCGAAAACCCAACCCCGCTCTTCGTCAATGGTCAGCCCCGTCCATGGATTCGCGCCGCCATAGCTCTCCCCTTCGACCCACTCCCAAGTATCGTAGCCGAACTCCCCTTCCCGTGGAATCGTATGAAAGATCCAACGAAACTCGCCGGTCACCGTATCGTAGGCCCGAATAGGCCCTGGAGACGAACCAAAGCCCTCGCCTACCCGTACCCCGAGGATGAGGAAGTTCTCGAATACCGCAGGAGGACTCGTCATATTGGTATCCACTTTTTCGGGATCCACTCCAATATCGTTTCGGAAATCGATTCGTCCGGAGTCTCCGAAGGACTCGACGAGCTGACCCGTTTCGAAATCGACCGCATAGATATAGGATTCGACCGAATAGAAAACGCGCCGCTCGGATCCATCCGACCAGTAGGTCGCGCCCCGACTGATGATGGCGTAGTTGCCTTCCTTTTGAGCGGCGGTCCTCGGATCGTAATTCCAGATTTCCTTTCCCGTCGCTCCGTCCAGGCAAAGCAACCTCCCTGCCGGCGACACAAGCAAGAGTCGCCCGTCGATCATTATGGGATTGCTTTGCATCGCCGAGCCCGGAGACGCATCGCCGGTATTAACGGTCCAAACCGGCTCTAGCTGGCTGACGTTATCGCTGTTGATCTGATCGAGCGACGAGAATTGATTCGCCTTTTGGTCGCCTCGATAGACCCCCCAGTCATGGGCGTTATCCAAGTCTCGCGGACGAGCGACTTCAGGTTGCGAGGAGCAAGCGGAGAAAAGCAATAGCAGCGCGATCAGCGCTGAAGAAAAGAAGATTCGAATACGCGACATAGGGGGATCGAGAAACGCAGCGATTGAAGCGCGAGTCGCTCTCACCGCCAAGCGCTTTCTATCCCACCGGAACAATCCTGCCGTGGTCGAGACGCGTCGCGACTAACGGGGGGAACGGTAAGATCGCCGCCCTGCGACAAGCCCGCTCAGCCCTTCGCCAGAGACGGAAAGTATTCGTCCAGATCGAGCGGGTCGTTCATTTCCGCCTGCAGCTCCTTCAATTCTCCGTAGAGTTCGCGAATGCGCTGCCACTGTTCCGGATTACCTGACAAGTCGTTCAACTCGTTGGGATCTTCGCCAACGTTGTAGAGTCGCAGTCGGGACGCCTGAGGATAGACGAGAAGCTTGTAGTCGCCCACCCTGACCATACGCTGCTTATCCGCCAAGTAGCAGCCGTACACGGAATCGTAGGGACTCTTCCGTCCTGCATTTTCAATGAGCGGCATCAAGCTATTGAACTCCACGTAGTCCGGCTTTTCCACGTCCGCCAAATCCAGAGTCGTGGCCATGATGTCCTGCAAATAGACGAAGGCATCGCGTCGCTCGCCGGCCGGCACATTCGGGCCTACCACGAAGAGCGGTGGCTTCATGCTGTGCTCGTACATATTCTGTTTCCCGATCAAGCCATGGTTTCCGCAGGCCAGCCCATGGTCTGCCGTGAAGAAGATGTAGGTATTATCCATCTTGCCGCTTTTTTCCAGCGCATCGAGAATGCGACCGATCTGCTCGTCCATGTGAGTTATGATGGCGAAGTACTCCTGCCGATTGACGCGTACTGCGTATTCGGTTCTTGGAAACGGAGCTAAACGCGCGTCGCGCAGATTAGGACCGCAGCCGATTTCATTGTCGTACGGATACTCGGGCAGATAGCTGCTCGGAACCTTAACATCCTCCTGCGGATACATGTCCACAAAGCGTTTGGGAGCCTGGCGGGGATCGTGAGGAGCGTTAAACGCCAAGTACATGAAGAAGGGATTATCTTCCTTCGCGGCGTTAGCGAAGAAAGCGTCCGCGTCATCTGCAAGCACTTCGCTCCAGTGTTTTCCACCCTTCCAAAATCCGTCGAAACTCTGATCGTACGGCGACCATGGGTCGATCTCGCCTTTGTGAGGCCGATCGTAGCCTTCCTTGACTTGATTGGGCATTCCGGGTCGAGGATTGATAACATGATTGAAAATCGCAGCCGGGTCGATCTTCACATGCCACTTGCCCGACATGTACGTCGTGTAGCCGCTACCCTCCAGCAGCTGCGGCCAAAAGCCCTTCTTTTTCGCAAGTTCCGGCATCGCTTTTTCGCCTTCATGGGCCCGCCACACGAAACGGCCAGTATTCAGCATATTGCGGGAAGCGACGCATACCGCTCCATTCCATGCCCCCATATTGTAAGCATTCGTAAAGGCGGTACCCGAATTGGCCAGCCGATCCAAGTGAGGCGTGTGGATCTCCTCGTTGCCCATTGCCGCCACGGTCTCGTAGCTCTGGTCATCGGCGAATATGAAGAGGAAATTGGGCTTCTCGCTAGCGAAGCTCGAGCAGAGAGCAAGAACGGCGACAATGCTCGCCGGAGCGAGATTCAGACGGATGAGCTTAAAATTCATGTATTTGCAATTGAGGATTTGTAGCAGAGGTTTTCCAAGCAGCAGCGCAATTGGACACTATCAAGACCGATTCTCGCGCTAGAACAATTCAGCGACTACTCGCTTCGAGCGCAAATCGTTTTGGAGATACGCCAAAGAACTGCTTGAAGCTGCGCGAGAAATAGTAGGGATCGTCATAGCCCACGAGGGTCGCTACCTCCTTCACCATGCGATTTTCGTTGAGAAGCAATTCCGCCGCGTGATTCATCTTGCAGCGCGCCAGCAATTGGGAAGGGGTCGAATTCGCGTAGCGTTTAAAGAGACGCGACAAATAGGCTGCGCTCACATTGCACTTCGCCGCCAAATCTCCAATTCCTCTCAAAGTCTTGAAATGGGTGTTCAAACAGGCGCGGCATCGCTCGTAAGTTAGCTCGGCGAGGCAACGAGTATCCTGATCGCCCTCGTCGAGCTGGGCGATTCGCTCGATCAAAGCTAGGAAAAGCAGGTTTGCGATTCCGTTGACCCGCGGTCCTCCTTTTTCGCTCGTATCTTGTATTTGCCGAAGCAAATCGTGAATCCATCGATACTGGGCAATGCGTCTTGGACTAAGAGAGTCGCCAAAAGTCGATATCAATATCTCCGCTGCTTGAGGGCCTTGAACGCTCAAACGGAATCGGTCCAGCTCGGTATCGCCTGTCGCTTCGATTCGATACTCGCTTCCCGGCATGATACAGAAGACTGAACCCGCCGGCAGTTCGATTCGCTCTCCATCGCGGCTTAAAACGCAATTCCCAGCCGATACGAACTCCAGTCGAAACGCATCGTCCGCCTCATAAGCCATCGTTGCGCTTCTGTCTATCCGGTCGAACGCGACGTCAATGACGTTTGGCTCCCGCTCTCTGTATTGTTCTGCCTCGTTCGGCCAAAGATTTTTCCGATCCAACAGCGCAGACCGAGTTTTCGGTGTCGAAGGGACGTTAGGGTGACGCATTTCCTCAACGGTATCCATGGCGATTCGCGGGGTTTCAGTGGGATTACGCGATTCGAAATCACGATTCTTCATTTGAAGATCGCCATATTACGCCTTTCAGGGACGGTTTACTTGTACGAAGAAACGCAATCCTTTGTACATACGCGTCACCGAGAACGCCGATATCGAGGCCTTCTCCCTTAACGCGGGTTTTCGAACCAAACCACGTTAGCGGTCCAATGGCCTGCGATGAGCAAGTCCAGATCGCCATCGCCGTCCATGTCATCCGCGCGAAGATCGTACGATCCCTGATTAACGCCTATCGTCCGTTTTTGGAATCTTCCCTGCCCATCGTTTTCGTACCAGGCAACCACACCCGTTTCGAACCGGCCGCATGTCGCGGCATCCAGATCGCCATCGCCGTCCAAGTCCTCAAGGACCAGACTGTGCGGGCCAACGATAAACGGATCGATTTCAATGGGTTCGAAGTCGGGGCCCTTAAACCAAAGCAAGCCCACTCCATGCCCGCGCGAGGCCAGAAAGTCGGCCTGGCCATCGCCGTTCAAATCTCCTGGCAGAATGTTCGAAGCTCCCGGCTGCTTGTTCGACAGCATCCGCTTTTCCCAGCGAGCTCGCGGTTCCTTCGGCTGAATCCAATACGCGAACCATTCTCCTCCATCGAAGCCAATGCCTCCCTTCGCTCCCGCGGCTATGTCCGGACGTCCATCTCCTGTGACATCGCCAATCCCCATGTAGTGGGATCCTCCGGGAGCATCGCCGTCGGCAAATACGTTTCGTCGAAACGACCCTTCCTTTCCCTCAGGCGATTCGAACCATGCTATCGATTCCGGTACGATCGTCCTCGGCGCTTTTTGAAACGAATTGCCAATCAAGTTCGGCCGCCCATCGCCATCGACATCGCCTGTAATGAGGCAATGGGTACCGAGTATTTCATCGTCGACCGTTCGATAGGTCCATGGCTTTCCGGAAAAGGGATCATCAGGACATTCCAACCAGAAAACCGTATTATTCGATCCCACGAAGTCTTGATCTCCATCTCCGTCAACATCGAGCAAGCAAGAGTGGATGCAAGAGGTTCGCGGCGGGTTACGGGCAAGGCCACGGCGGAATTCGTGTATCGGATACGATTTCCAGTCGGGTCCCTTCAAAAGGACCACATTGCCCTCATATGAGGCGATGGCATCGCGAAAGCCGTCGCCGTCGAAGTCCTCGCTGACGACTGAGTTGATCATTCCGCTAACTGGATTGACGATGGTATGCCTCTTCCAGTCACTTCCGTTCGCCAACTCGAGCGGCAAAGCTTCCCAAATACGAACATTGTCGTAACTGATCGATCCCTTCTTTCCCCTCGCCTTCAGATTCGCCGAAGTCTTGATCACGTCCAGACGGGCATTCTTCATAATCAAGGTCGGCCCGCCTTTAACTTGAGCCAACACTTCGTCGCCCTGAGTTTCCAGCATCACTGTTATCCAGTAGTCTCGCTGCGGCTTCCAATCGGACCGAGCCAGAATTTGATCCTTGTCTCCCTTTTTCTGCGAATTGCGATCTCGCTGCAGAGATACGCCCGAGTTTGTATCCAGTATCAGGCGAAAGATGTGCCCCGTCGTCGTAGCAGTCGGACCTTCATTGAAACCGACATGGGCGGAACGCAAGCCCCCAGAAATCTTCACGGACATTTCCAGGATAACTTCGCGAGCGCCCACCTCGAGCTTCATGCTTGGCGTCGCCCCGGTATGATTATCTCGACTGTCTTGAAACTCCTTGGTCGATGGAATACCCACATAGGCGCCTCCTTGGGTCGACCAACGGGTTCCGTGCAGCGCATTCCATTCCGGTCTCGCCGCTCCCGATTCGAACCGATCTTCGAAAAGCAAATCTCCTTTTCTCGAAATTAATGGTTCAAGCGCCGACGCAGAAGAAACCTGCAAAAGAACAGTCGTTAAATATAATGCACGTTTAAATGATTTCATGAACACAATCCTCGGACTTCGGCCTGTTATCATCCTCATTTCTACAAACCAACCGTGAATTTTGCGGACAAATGCCCTCCTAGATTTCTCGAAACGCCTCGCTTGTCGCGACAAGCTCAACCAAATCTGCAAGGCCATAATTTCGACGAGCCAATTCTTCGGTCATTTCATTTATCGTTGCCCGGTCGCTAAATCCCAATTCGCGACCCAGCGCATAAGTCAGCATCTTCTCCACCAGACAACGAGCGAAGAGATCCTTGCGTTCCATGAGCAATTCTTTCAGTTCGCCTATATCTTGGAATTTCTCTCCAGTCACAAGTTGGCCAGAGGTATCCACCTTGCTGATAATCTTACCCGCATCGTTTTGATAGATCGTTCGGGAACGGCCAATAGGATCGAAGCTCTCTAAAGCAAAGCCTATGGGATCGATCTTGCGATGACACTCAGCGCAGGTTTCAACCTTTCGATGGTTGAAAAGCTGGTCGCGAATCGTGGTCGCTCCTCGAATATCCGGTTCGAGAGGATCGACATCTGGAGGCGGCGGCGAAGGCGGCGTACCTAGTATGTTCTCCAACACCCAAATGCCTCGCACCACTGGCGACGTTTCCACTCCATTCGATGTCATCGTCAATACGCTCGCCTGTCCCAGCAAACCGCCCCGGCTACTGCCGTTCGGCAACGACACGCGTTCGAATGCATCCGACTTGACTCCATCAACTTGATACAAATCCGCCATATAACGATTCAAATAGGTGAAGTCCGAATCGATAAAGGCTTCGATATCGCGGTTGTTCTCCAATATGTCCTGAAAGAAGAGTCGCGTCTCCTCTTTCATCAATGGCTTCAATTGACGATCGTGGTACTCCTTGAACTTCTTGGAATCCGGCGGCATGGCCCCCAGATCGTTCAAATGAAGCCAGCTGTCCGTGAACCCGTCTACGAACGCCCTCGCCTTGGGATCCCTCAGCATGCGCAGCGTTTGGTATCGTAGCTCATGCGGCTCGCTCAGCTTGCCCTGCTCTGCAGCCGCAAACAACGCTTCGTCCGGCATAGAACTCCAAATAAAGTAGCTCAACCTCGACGCCAACGCGTATTGCTTCCATTGAGACGAATACCCTTCGTCTTCCGCCAAGGCATCATCCAAGGGCGCTTCGACATAAAGAAAATTCGGAGACGCCAAAATAGCCGTAAGCGTACTCTTCAAGGCCAGTTCCGCGTCTTCGCCTCGCGCTCGACGGTTTTTGTGAAAGTCTAGGTAGCGACCGATTTCCGCATCAAGAACGGGACGCCTAAACGCTTTGGTGGCGAATTTTTCGATAACGCGCTCCACATCCACTTGATCCGCCCGGGCCACTCCAGGGCCGACAATGCTAACGTGGCTCTTGCTAGGCCAGGAATCGATTTCGGGACCTTCGATAGAGAAATCGTACAGCCTTACGCGAGGACCCTCGTAGACATCCGACAGATAGACTTCTTGATTTTCAGCAGGTTGAGCCGCTACGCCGTCGCGCCAATTCGATGGCAGAACCTCTGCATGGTACTTGGGAGCGATCCGAGTCAGCACCCCCTTGATCGGCTGCGGTCCGTTCGCATAACGCAAAATGGGCACAAACCCTTTATCCATCCAAGTTCTCACTTCGTAAACTGCAACCTCGTCGTCCTTTAGCGGAAATGTCGCAACGATCCGATCCGAAGCATTGTAGCGACGGCCCGGATACCCGACGCTCGGATCGGTAACCAAAACTTCCGCCTTTATGGGCTCGTCCAAGTCAATCCCCAACAGTTTAGGATCGTATCGATTTATCCGCCCGACCCCTTCAGCCCGAACGCGTATCGTATAATAACCGTCGGCAGGCACGCCCTTTTCGAATCGGCGAGCGTATACTCTATAGGATTTCGTATCGCCATGACCGACATCCAAGTACTTCCCGTCGACGTTTACTTCGAACCAGACTTGAGGACGAAAGTGGAAAGTCCGATCGGTAAAATCGTCGGGCCGAAACGTTTCATGGATCGGTCGTACGCGCGGACTGAAGTCGATTGCCTTCTGAATTGTCGCTGATGCGGCCTCCAAATAGCGTTCCATCAAATAGTCCGAAAGAACCAATTCGCTGCCCACATTCTCAAACCCTTCGAACCGCTCGTCCGGCGGAAAGCTTTGAGTCGGATCGAAGGAATCCATATTGAGCTCGCACAAATCGCGTATTGTATTCAGGTATTCGCGACGATTCAATCGCCTCAAACGCGGTTGAGCTTCCGCTGATTTATGAATTTCGTACGCATGTTCCAATTCTCCCGTTATCCATGAAACAAGCTCGCGAACATCGTCCGCAGCCGGTTGAGGCTCATCCTCCGGCGGCATTTCGCCTAGATTGAGCAGGTCGAGAATTTCCTGCCAGTCGTAAGCAGTATCTTCATCGGCAAAATCTATTCCCAAGCCATCGAATCGACGATCGCCTTTCTGCTTCTCTTTGCCGTGGCACTTGATGCAATGCTCTTGCACGAATGCCTGCGGGTCGATAGCGCTCGCGACGTTAACGAGCGCAATGGATGAAAGCGAAAGAAACCATTTTCCAACTACGGAGAACACGGAGGAACGGAGTATCAATGCGCTCTTCATCTCAGTCCCTCCGCGTACTCCATAGTTCAAACCCATTCTAAAAGGTCCCATTATCAGCTCAGTCCTTCCAGACTTCCCGAACTCGTACCGAATTGATCGATTTCCATTCCGAATTTCTGTAGCATCGAAACATAGAGATTGCAGGCAGGCGTCTGCCGATTGCCCTGCTTGGGATAGTCCTTGTGCTCTCCATGCTGGAAGCCACCGCCCGCTAGAACCAGCGGAAGGTCCCGATTCGAGTGAGAACTGGCATTGCCCATACCGCTGCCCAGCAAAACCATGGTCTTATCGAGGAGAGAGCTGTCGCCGGATGCTTGCGAGCGCTTTAGCGACTCCACGAAGCGGGCGAATTGCGTCGTGTGGAAATTCTCGATGATCGAGAGTTCCTTGAGACGATTGGCATCTTGACCGTGGTGGGTAAGGAAATGGTAGCCCTGCGTCACCCCAGGCAGTCCGGAGTCGCCGCTCCATCCATCGATTCCGCAGGAAATCACTCGGGTCGAGTCCGTCTCCAAGGCTAGACGCATCAAGTCGTAGAATACGGGCACTTCCGAGTAGAAATCCTCAGGCGTCGGTTGCGGTATTCGGTAGTCGACCTTTGGCTTTGGCGTATCGAGCCAAGACTGCGATTGAGCGAGGCGCTTTTCGACCTCGCGAACCGAAGTGAAGTACTCGTCCAGCTTCTCGACATCGCTTCTGCTGATTCGCTTTCGAAGAGCCGCCGCGTCGTCTTTCACTACGTCGAGTATGCTGCCATTGAGTTCGTACGATTCCGAAAGACGACGTCGCTTGGACTGAGTGGTTTCGAGAAAGAGCGCGTCGAATAGCGTCTGCAGCTTCGTTATAGGCGGTATTGCAACGCCATTGCGCGTCCAGGAAAGGCCCCCGCCCCCAATCCCCACTTGGAGGGAAGCGAAACGCGTCTCGGCTCCGATGTATTCGGCAGCCTTTTGATCCATGGTGATGTTCCGTTCGGGCATTCCCTTGGACTCGTCGGACATGATTCCCGACAAGAAAGTATGCGCTGCTTCGTGACCGCCCTTCACCCCTGGATGGTCCAAATGCGAAAACACGGTCATGTCCTCTTTGACCCGCGACAACGGGTGAAGCAGCTTGCTCAACTTGTAGTCCCTACCCGTCTCCTGCGGAAAAAAGTCGCCTGGATAGAGTCCGTAGTTCAAGCCGACGCACACCATACGCATGGGTTCAGTCGAAGCGGAACCCGCTGCCAACAGACGCGAGGGCTTGAATGTCGACTCGAGGAAAGGCAAAGCGATCGCCGCTCCACACCCTTTCAGGAAATGCCTGCGATCAATGTATCCATTGGTTTGCTGTGGTATCGTTCTCATTTCCATTGCCTCCGTTTATTTCGCGTTTCCGTTCCCTCGCCTCGATTAGCGCTATGCCACTTCGTTAATTTCGTTCCTTCGGCAATCGTTGAGCCTTCCGCTTCCAAGGAATTGTCCGGTCGTAATAATCGCCATAGCTATCGTAGCGATTATAGGACACCGCCTCCGTCTTCCAGGACATTACCGCTCGATCATAACGCTTGCGCATATCTTGCAGCACTTCCGGGCTACGGTTCGTCTGGACGCGATTAATCATCTCCAGTCGGTCCTTGCTTACCTGATACAGTTCTTCCGTCGCTTTGAATTCCTCGCCTGCATAAGGCCAATAGATGTACTTCCAATCCTTAGTCAGAACGCCCAAGCATTGAGTTTCGATGGGGCCCCAAGCATTGATCAACTGAAGCTCTTCCCTAATTTCCGCATCCGGATCGTCATAGAGCGGCAACAGACTACGGCCATCCATTGAATCAGGAACGGGAACGCCCGCCAATTCCAGCATCGTCGGAGCGAAATCGATATTGCCCGTCAACGCGGCCGTTCGGTATCCACGTCCGCTATTCTCGTGGCGCGGATCGTACATAATAAGCGGTACGCGAGCGCTCTCCTCGTAAGGAAGGACCTTGGAGCCGTATCCATGCGAACCGCAAAAGAAGCCATTATCCGAGGTGAAAATCACCACCGTATTGTCGGCCACGCCATTTTCTTCCAGCGCCTTGCGTATCATTCCTACGGCCACATCGACTCCATAGATCTGCTGGTGGTAGATCGCCATCACCTCGTCGTATTTGTCGCTGTAGTTCCATTCGTGAAAACGGACCCATTGACGTCCTTGCTTGCTTTGCTCGGCGAAGTGCCCGCTGTATTCGCGTCCGTAATTCTCCGGTTTGGTAAAGGTCTTTCCCGCATAGACATCATCGAATCGCGGATCCGGCGTGGTGGGTCGGTGAGCCGCTTTGAAACTGATCGACAGGCAAAACGGCTTGTCCCCCTTGGATGCTTGCTCAATGAAATCGCGACTGAAGGCTCCATAGGACAAGGTCGAATGCGGATACTCCTTGGCATATTTCGCCATCGATTTGTTTCTCGCCGTCTCGTAGTGAGTCTGACCCGGTCCACCACCCCACAAGTCGAAGTCCTCCTCGGGCAGTCGACCTTTCTTGCCCGGCGCTTCGGACACCTCGAATCCGAATTTTCCAGCAAAGGCCGTGGTATAGCCAGCTTCGCGCAATAGCACGGGATAGGTCTGCTCCCAAGTCGACTGCATCATATTGCCGTGCTCGAAATTCGTCCCATTCTTGTGCTCGTAAAGTCCGGTCATCACATTCGCCCGGCTCGCCATGCAAATCGCGGTCGTATCGTAGTGATGATCGAAGACCAGGCCATCGCTGGCTAATTTGTCGAGCTGAGGCGTCTGCACGTCTGGAGTGCCATAACACCCCAAGGAGTAAAAGCTCTGATCGTCCGTCAGGAGAAAAACGATATTCGGGCGATCGTCCGCAGCGTGGGGAATCGCGCATGCTGCGAGCGCCAGAAGCGACGCTAGGGCGGTATTCAGTAAGGGCTTCATAAAGGGATGTTCAGTAGACCGGGATTGATTGAAACATCGCTAGCTGCACCCGATTTACCCGATTCGATACTTCAAGTGGACTCGAAATCTTCGGATTGTCGAATTTGTACCACAATCTAGCCTAATCCAACAAAAACCGGGACGCGATTGCCCTACCTATTCGGCGTCCACTGCGGCAGCGCCGGCGTGTCCTGGGCCCCTATCCGAAATCGAATGATCTGATCGTCGCGCCGCAATTCCAGAAACGACTCCAATTCCTTTTTCAGCTTGTCGAATGACTCGGGATTGCGAGCGCTCACTTCCAGCTTTTCGTTAGGATCGTTCCAGATCTCGAAGAGCTCCCACTTGGCCTCGCCTCCCTCCGAATCCGGAGCGGGTACATGACCGACCAGTTTGAATTTGCCGCGATTCACCGCCAGTCGCTGAACGCGGTTGTCATTCTGATCATGATAGGTGAACCAAGACCGCGTAGGCAGCGAAGCCTGACCCTTCATCGCATCCAACACGTCGATCCCATCCAATGGTTTTTTGGGCGCATCCTCCGCGCCGATGATCCTCCGCATCGTCGGCAACACATCGATGTAGCCCATATGCTCGGCGATCCGCTTGCCACCGACGATCCCGCCATTCTTCCAATAGGCCGCCGCAGCCACCCGAATCCCTCCTTGATAAGGAGTCAGCTTGCTGCCCCGCAGTTCGCCGTTGTCGCCCACATTGTTGACCCCTCCATTGTCGCTGAAGAAGAGGATGAAGGTGTTGTCCCAATCGCTTCTCGATTCCGCAGCGTCGAAGACGCGGCCGATTGCCTGGTCCATGGAGTCGACCATCGCAGCCAAAGTCCGCTTTCTGCCCTCTCGATGCGGGTATTTGGCCAAGTCTTCCTCTTTCGCCTGAAACGGTGAATGAGGAGCATTAAAGGGCAAATACAGCAAGTAGGGTTCGTCGTCGGGTACCGACTCGATGAACTCCACAGCCGCATCTCCGATCAGATCGGTCGCATATCCTTCTTGCGGATACGGATCTTCGTTTCTGTGCCAATCCAACTCGCCATCGCGCTCGAGGGTGAAGTAATCGATCGCTCCGTTTAGACAGCCTACGAAAAACGTGAATCCGCGTCGCGTCGGAAACCATTCGAGGCGGCGATGCCCCAAATGCCACTTGCCTACGATTCCGCGGTGTTCGTAGCCCGCCTTAGCGAATACGTCCGCAAGCGTCTCTTCCTCGACATCCAATCCATAGTCGCGCTGAGGCGGGACCACTGCCCGCATCAGGCCATAGCGAATCGGATAGCGACCCGTCATCAGCCCAGCTCGGGTGGGCGAACACATGGGACAGGAATAAAAGGCCTCCAACCGAGCCCCCTCGTTAGCCAGGCGATCCAGATTAGGCGTCTCGATGTCGCTGCCGTGAAAACCGACATCCCCATAACCGAGGTCATCGGCTACGATTATGATGACGCTCGGTTTTTCGGAAGCGAACAGAGGAATCGACAAGTGGGCTAGCGCTAGAAGGAGAAAGATGAAAATACGTTTCATTTGGGGTCGCAGTAATTGAGTCCCCTACTCAACAAGCCCAGCTTCGAGGGGTCAAGCAACTCGCAAGGCCAGAGCCGAGGCCCCTCCTGAAAAGCCTTCCACTCGTTGAATCAAATTGCGCGCCGCGCGATTCTCCATTCAATCGAAGCGATCGTCTATTCTCTTGAATCGAATAGAACAGTAGTCTGACAGGTAAATGCCCACGCCCCCTACCATTGCGACAATCGCCGAAAAAGCGGGCGTCGCCAAATCCACCGTTTCGCTCGCCTTACGCAACAGTCCTAAGGTCATCGCTGAAACGCGCGACCGCATCCAGCGAGTTGCCCGTGAAATGGGTTACCGCCCTAATCCACTCGTTACGGCTCAAATGGCTCACATTCGGCAAAACAGACGCCGTCGCGCCGTCGTCTCCGTCGGATTCCTAAGCACGTGGATAGACGAGATCAACCGCAAGCGCCTTCGTTGGTCCATCATGGGTCGATTCTACGAAGGAGCCATGAATAGAGCAGAGGAACTCGGATTCAACTTCGAACTCTTCGAATTCGACCGCGCCAAGTTTTCGGATGAACGCATACAGCAAATTCTGGAGAGCCGAAACATCGATGGACTGGTTCTCCTGCCTCTGCAATTTTCCGATACGAGACTCGACCTGGACTGGTCTCAATTCGCTCTGTCGGCGATCGGCTATTACAGCGCTTTCGGCAACATCCATCGCGTCTTCTACGACAACTTCAATTGCATGCAGCGCGTCATGACACTACTCGAGAATCGAGGCTACAAGCGCATTGGCTTCATTACAAACCAGGAAACCGAATCGAAAGCCGGGCACTTTTGGAGCGGCGCCTTTCTCGAATACCAAAGTCGCCTCATCCCCGAGAGCAACCACATCCCCCTATTGAGGCAGGACTCCCAAGAATCTCGTTTCAGCGACGAAGACTACCAGCGAATTCGCGATTGGTACGAAACGCATCGTCCCGACGTCATCATCAGTTTTCTAGACAATTCGTTGAAGTACCTTGAATCGATAGGATACGCATCGCCCCAAAACTTTGGATACGTCGCGCTCAGTTGGACCAAAGAAATGGGCGATACCTCGGGATACTATCAGAGCTTGGAAAACGTAGGCGCCGCAGCCGTGGATCTCGTAGCCGAACGCCTCTACCGCAACGAACGCGGCCAGCCCAGCCACCCGTCGACAACGCTACTGACGGGCGAATTCGTAGAAGGGCGCACCCTGAGGGGCGCCAGCGACTAGCTCTCTTTAACCGCAGCATCACGGACGCCGCCCATGCACATCGAATCTGCTCTCGAGCGGCCTCGTCCTAGACATTGCTGCCTCGGGCCGACGCTACTCCCCCTTCGGGTTAGCTATCAGATAATTGACGCCGTCAATCATGAGCGTCTGGAACTCAGGCAGCTTCCATTCGTTCGGGCCATCGCCCACCGCGCCGTGTCCAAGCGAAAAGCCCATCACCTGCGATTTACCCTGCTTGCAGGTCCACATAACGATCGCGTCCTCCTCGCCTTCCTGTTCGCCCATTAGCAGCGGCTTTACACGACGCAATACGTAGGCGTTGTCATAGAGCTCGGTGTTCGGCGTTACCCAACCATCCTTTAAGTTTTTGGTTGCCGGGTGGTCGCCCACTTTGCGCACAGTAATAGGCAACTTTTTGCCGTGGCGCACACTGGCTACACCGGTAAAGTCGCCATAAGCTGGGAAGCGCTTGCCTTCGTTAGAGGCATTCCATTTCGCGACGAGCTCGGGCGTCGCCTTGGCCTTGCCCTTGTATTCGCCGCCGATCGCTCCTTCTTCGCCTGTCTTGTAAGTTCCCCACCAGCTATGCATCGAACAGTGCACGAGCATGGCCGGCACGCCTCCATTGCGCGTCTGACGCATAATATTGGCGCAGGCCTCCAAATCCTCGCTAAGGGCAAAGCAGTAGTTGTACACTATCGCGTCATAACCTTTGGCGAAATTGCGCTTCTTAAGCTTATCGAGCACCTCATCGTAGCTGCCTGTAATCACTGAAACGTCCCAGCCTGCTTTCTTGGCAATCTCTTCTTGGAAAATTTCCAGCTGCGGCGTGTAGCGGTGCCATTTGCCAGGCTCGAGAGTCACATAAAGCACCTTGCCAGCGGCCATGGCGGAGATGGAAGCAACCGATACTGCTAAGGCCAGAAGAGCGGATTTGATCATACGATTCAGAATAGTCATAAGGAAATCTTTCGATGGGAACGTTGGCCTCGGCAGAATTCGAGGCTCTAAAAACGAAATCGCGATTCCAATCGGCCACGATCCGCCTGTCAACCTAGAGTCATTTCAATCCACGAGAGACGCCTACCCATATTCGACAAGCATCAAAGCGTTACCCAAGCATTTCCGTTCGCGCTCTCGAAAATCGCATCGATAACCCTCATGTTGTCTATAGCATCGCTCAACGGAGTCGGCACCGTTTCATTTTCGAGAACGGCCTTCGCGAAGGCCTCGCCTTGGCGGGTGTATTGGTCGCAAACAGGAATTATCTTCTCTTCCGTGCCCTCGTCTCTGTGCAGCCAGATACGCGTCTCCTGATCGAGCGGAGCATTGAACGGGATCTCTATCTCGATGCGCCCTCCCGTGCCGACGATTTGGACGCGCTGATAGTACATCAGCTGTGTCGAGCAAGTGAAACTGCTCGTTCCACACCCGAAGTCCATCATGCCCGAGGCCATGCGATCGATCTTCATCTCCGGGTCGCGTTCGACAATGCCGACAACTCGCTGAGGTCTCGCGTCGAAAAGAAAACGCGACAGCGAAATACAGTAGCAACCGATGTCCAGCAATCCGCCACCGCCAATATCCGCATTGTTGCGAATATCCTCCGAATTGACATTGTAGTAAGAAAAGAATGACTGAATCGTTCGCAGGTTCCCGATTTCCCCTTCCTTTACCCATGCCTTGGCCTGTATCCACTGATCGTGAAAGCGGTACATGAAGGCTTCCATCACTTTCAATTCCGGGTAGCCCGCAGCTGCATCGACCAATCGCTGAGCATCCTTGGCATCCATACCCAAAGGCTTTTCGCACAAAACATGCTTGCCCGACTCCAAGGCTTTGATCGACCAATCGACATGCAGATGATTCGGCAAGGGATTGTAGATGGCATCGATTTCCGGATCGTTCAGCAACTCGTCATAGCTCCCGTAGGCTTTGCTAATACCTAAGGTCTGGGCCGCCTCTCTCGCCTTATCCCGATTTCGCGAGGCTATCGCGACAACCTCGCAGTTCGAAGCCTTGTTCAATCCTGGAATGACTTTCACCAAACCAATCTTCGCAGTGCTCAAAACGCCCCATCTTACTTTATTCATCCCCCCATTCCATTGGCCACGAGCGAAAGCGACAACGAAAAACGCCTTCACTGCATCATTCGTTTATTGGCTGGCATCCAAAGCAGAACTACTTGACAATCCTTGCCTCATTTCTTCCCGCCGCATGACCTCGAATCCCCTAGCCATTCGCAGCTTAGATCGTCGCGTAGAAGTTGCCTGGTTCTCAGCTCTGTGCAGCGATGACTACGAATTCTTAGGCGTACCCGACGGAAAACTACGCAGTTCTTTCGAGCATTGCAGCGAGATCGTCGAAACGGCAGAACGTTTAGGCTACCAAAACATCTTGCTTCCCTCGTCTTTTCAAGTGGGTCAAGAGCCCCTTCCCTTCGCTGCGGCGATGGCCAGCTCAACGACTCAGATCAACCAGCTTGTCGCCGTTCGCATGGGAGAAATTCATCCGCCCATGTTGGCTCGTCACTTGAGTACGATCGATCATATCGCTCACGGGAGACTTTGCGTGAATATTATCTCATCGGATCTGCCTGGCGAACGAATGGACAGCGAACGTCGCTATGCCCGCTCCCGAGAAGCCATCCAGATCTTGAAGCAATGCTGGACTCAAGAACGCATCCAATTCCAAGGCGACTTCTACCAGCTCGACATTGGCACGACTGACCCCGTCAAGCCCTATCAACAGAACGGAGGGCCCCTCCTTTATTTCGGTGGAATCTCGCCTGCCGCTCGCGATCTCTGCGCCGAATTTTGCGATGTTTTTCTCATGTGGCCAGAGACGGAAGATCGACTTTTGGAAACGATGCGCGATCTGAGCCAAAGGGCCGCCGACTACGATCGGGTCATCGATTTCGGCTTGCGTATCCATGTTATCGTGCGCGAAACCGAAACGGAAGCGAGAGATGCCGCTAAGTCCCTCGTTTCGAAACTCGACCCTGATACCGGTCAAGCGATCAAGGAACGGGCTCAAGACAACGAGTCTGCTGGGGTGAAGCGCCAAGATGCGCTCCGAGACCAATCCGAAAACGACTACATCGAAGACAACGTCTGGTCGGGCATCGGGAGAGCGCGCTCCGGCTGCGGCAGCGCCATCGTAGGCGATCCCGACCAAGTATACGCTAAGCTGCAGCGCTACATCGACATGGGCATCCGAGCCTTCATCTTGTCCGGCTATCCCCATATCGAAGAATGCCAACGCTTCGCCCGCTACGTTCTGCCCCGATTGGATACCGTCAAATTCAATTTGGCCAACGGCCGCCTTCCCACTCAAAGGCCTTCTACACCGTTGACCTTCGGAGAACGAAAATAGACCCTACATCGAGACTCGCGAATAATCGCGGTATTCCGGTTCCCAAAAGCTCTTGGCGATCGCCTGATCCAAGGCCAACTCAGTCATTTCGCGGGCCACGCCATCCTTCATAGCCTGACGTCCCACCCGACGGGCAATAACCTTGCTGAGACTGCGGATCTCGTCGATCGGCGGCAAAAGCGTTTCATTGGAGTCATCCGTTCCAGGGGAGCTATCCGCCAAGGCTTCGCTCGCTGCGATCAACATGGTTTCCGTGACCCGTTTTGCTCGGCTGGCGATAACGCCCAAGCCCACTCCAGGGAAAATGTAGCTGTTGTTGCATTGGGCGATCTTGTGGACCTTGCCCTTATGCTCCACCGGGGCGAAAGGACTGCCCGTGGCAACAATCGCCCGTCCATCCGTCCAAGCGATCACATCTTCCGGCGCGGCCTCCGCCAAGGCCGTGGGATTGGAAAGCGGGAAGATGATCGGACTATCCACATGGGCCGCCATCTCGCGGACGATATCCTCCGTGAACAGTCCAAACTGACCGGATACGCCGACGAGAACCGTCGGATTGATCTGCTTCATTACCCCCAGCAAGGAAACCAGTCCCTCATCAACGCGCCAGGCATCGGCCTCGTCGCTATCTCGAGCCAGTTCATACTGGAAGTCGCGCAAGCCGTCCATGTCGCTCGTCAGCAAACCGAAGCGGTCGACCATATAGATACGCTTCTTGGCCTCCGCTTGGCTCAATCCCCCTGCGGTCATATGAGCGACCAAATGCGAAGCGATACCGCATCCCGCCGAGCCCGCCCCGACGAAGCAAATCTTCTGATCCTCCAGTTTCTGGCCCTTCCTCTGGCAGGCCGCGATGAGCGTTCCCGCGGTCACCGCCGCGGTTCCTTGAATATCGTCGTTGAAGCAACACAGACGATCCCGATATCGTCTGAGCAAGGGCATGGCCGTCGGTTGAGCGAAATCCTCGAACTGCAGCAACGCATTGGGCCATATGGCCAGTACCTCATCGATGAACTTGTCTACGAACTCGAAATAAGCTTCGCCGGAAATGCGCGACGTCCGCTTTCCCATGTACATGGGATCGTTCACGAGCTCGTCATTATTGCAGCCTACATCCAATGTAATCGGCAACGTATGGGCCGGACTAATACCTCCACAGGCTGAGTAAAGAGCCAGCTTTCCGATGGGGATGCCCATGCCGCCTACCCCTTGATCTCCTAGACCCAGCACCCGCTCTCCATCCGTCACCACAATCACCTTGATATTCTGCTTAGTCGCGTTGCGTAGGATACGCTCGATCTTGTCGCGGTCGTCGTAGGATATGAAAAGTCCCCGCTTGCGTCGATAGATCTGCGAAAACTTCTGACACGCCTCGCCTACAGTCGGGGTGTAAATGATCGGCATCAACTCCTCGAGATTGTGGACGAGCAAGCTATAGTAGAGCGTTTCATTCGTATCTTGGATCGAACGCAGATAGATATGCTTATCCATGCGGCTCGTGAATGCGCACAACTGCTCGTAGGCCCGGTCACGCTGCTCGTCGATCGTCTCTATGCTGTGCGGCAGCAACCCCTCCAGATTGAACTCGCGACGCTCCTTTTCGGTGAAGGCGCTTCCCTTATTAAGCAACGGTGTCTCCAGAAGTACTGGTCCCGCGTACGGAATGTACAATGGACGCTTGGACGCTTGCTTTTTCATCTGCCTCCAAAATCGCCGTTTCCCATAGGAAAGCAATCTTCAACGCGTCTTCTTTTCATTTTCGATTTCGTTTTCCATTTCGCGCCTCATTCAAATCCGAGAAGAGATTGAGAAAACGAAGTGAAAAGAGACATCAGGTTTCGATGGGACGGGCAGGGATCTCAACATCGCTGCGCTGAACCCGCCCTGCAAGGACCCTGCCCGAGCTTCGCTTGGGTCCTGCGTAGCGATGTTGAATAACGTATAGCATTTCGCGAATCCAACTGATCGATTTCAGCGTATCCATAATACGAATCGATTTTCAGAGAACGCGCGCTCTCTTCTCCCATTTCGTTAGGTCCGACGAAACGATTTTCGCTCGGACGGCAAGAAGGCGCTCGATCATCGGAGCGCCCCAACTCCAACCTAAACTCCCAAAAATCGATGTACCTCAAAAAACTGTTCTCATTATTGCTCTCCTTGCTCATGTTGAGCCCGAGCCTGCCCGCCCAGGACTCCGACGAAGAAGACGTATTCGAGCTAAGCCCCTTTTCCGTCGACGCCAGTCGCGGCGGTGGATATCTCGCGAGCTCTATGCTATCGGGTTCGCGAATCAACTCGGGATCCAGTTCCAAGCCACAGCCTTCGGTTCTAATCCTGGACAATGGCGCCACTATCAATGGCGTTACTGGCCCCTTCGACCCGCAGTTGAATAGCGCCATCGGCGTATCCATCGAATTCGCTGTCGGCTTCTACAATGACTACGAAAAAACGCGGCGCGACACCCTCAACCGATACCTGGATGAAGTTGAAGCCAACATCGGAGCGGACCCAGCATTGCACTTTGAGCCGGGAGCCATGCTCATCCCTCAAGGCGATCGAAAGAAGAATAAGGATAAGCGGCGTTCTTCCTACACCTCGCACGCTTACTTTACCGTGTCCTTCGATTTCAGTGACGACGGGTCCCCCTTCAAACGCGTTAAGTCCATTCGTCGAATGATCGGGGAGATGGAGCTCGGTGGAGATGACGAATACACTAAGATGTTCTTTGGCAGCGCCACTCTAATCCAAGAAACGCCCGAATTCGGGTCAGTGAGCGCCAATCCCGCTCGCAGCTTAGGCCTTCGGTATTCGCGAACCGCCAACCTAGGCGTAGGAAGGTCCCAGGTCGTCAATGCTCTCGGCAGACCGATGCCCAACAACCTCCCGAACGTACCTGTCACCCTTGTAAAGCGAATCGATCGAGTAAGCGTCCCTTTCGGCCTAGACTGTTTCAGCGAAAAAGAGAGTGAGCGCAAAGCGATCCTGGAAGAACGCATTGAACGAATCAAAGAAGCTGTATCCAAGAATCCTAGCCTAACCTTCCAAATGGGATCGTTTACGTTCAACCGAGGCAATCAAACAGAGACGGATGCCAAGATCCGTTCGGCCTACCGGGGAAGCGCCCAGTTTCGCATCGCGTATCAGCCCGAGGAATTCGAAACGACCCTGGATCGAGTAAGCGAGATTCGCAGCATGATCGACGAACTCACTATCGAATCGGACTCGGTCGCGCTTGGCTTCTATCAAGCTGCATTGGTCGTAGACAATCCCGAAACGTATCGCGCCGAAATCATCCAGGCTATTTTCAATGACCTGAGAGCGCTTGACGAGAGCATGGGCGAGTCATTCATCGTCGAACCCACGATCGCCCCCTCTCGGGTTCAGGTTGCGCAATATTCGCCCACCGAAGTCGAAGTTTGGATACCCTACACCTACCAAGTCGCCTCGGTTCGAGAACGCGCGCTCGAGCTGAAGAAACTCGAGATGAAACACGAAGAAGCGATGGTCCTGGAATGTTCGGGCAAGGGCTGCTGCAACAGCATCGTGTTGAAGGCGACGAACGAATAGGCAAATGCTAGGCTCGTTAGAGGATTAACGGCCCTAGTTTCAGAAAACGCCCCTATTTCGACCGTTACATTTCCAGAAACATCGGCATTACTTGGGTAGTCATATCCACATGAAAAACCTCCCCAAGTCTTTATCGAAACTCCTCTTTACCCCGATAGCTCTTTTGTCGATCGAGCTGGCCGCTTCTCCCCAGCCGAGCTACCACTCGGACAATCCAACCTTCATCGACGATACTAATTGGATGCAGTCTCGCGTAGAAGGGTTGATGGAGAGCAATCGCGGCACCCTTCCCAACGGAAAAACCGCTTTCTACGCGGATGCGCTGCGGCACTACAATCTCATCTTCACACGGGGATTCAGCTACATTTACGAATTCGCAGATGACCTGATCGCTCACGATGATGCCAAAGGTTCCCTGGAGTATCTGCTCGCGGGACAGAGGGCCGACGGCTGCATGCCCGATCGCGTCAACTCAAAGGGCCGAGCCATCTACAGTCCTGGTGGCGAAAACCGTCCCTTGGCCGACCATGCCTTGGACAATGGTCCCTTTCTCGCCAGCGCGGTTTGCCGCTACGTTGCCAACTCAGGAGATCATGCCTTCTTTCGCCAATACGAACCCGCCCTGCGACGCGGCATGGACTTCGTCAATCGGGCCGAGAATGGCTTGGTCTACAATGATCCCGAAAACCCGCAATGCGTCTACGGTTTCACTGACATCATCAAAAAAACGGGTCACTTGCTCTTCACTTCAGTTCTCTACTACAAAGCCTGCAGGGAACTGGAAGCCGCGTGTCGGACGGTTGGAGTTGGCGATGCCGACGAGTACGCTCGCCGAGCCCAGCTGATCAAAGACAACATCGGTGTTCTATGGGACCATCGCTCCGGGGCCTTCTGGGCTGCCAACGGCCTCTGCAAGCAATGGGATATCTGGGGCACGGCATTCGTCATCCACAATGGCCTCGCCACTCCTGATCAGGAAAAGGCCGCCCTCGACTTTCTCGTCAACACCTACGATCGCTATGCGGAGAAAGGTCAAATTCGCCACATCCTGTATCCAGAAACTTGGCAAGCCATGTTCGCCTACCGCCCCGAGGGTTACTACCAAAACGGAGCCTACTGGGCCACGCCCCTTGCTTGGTTCATTCCCGTCCTCGCCCGCCGCGATCCCGAACTCGCCCAGCGAACGCTCGCGAATTGTCTGTCCGATTTCCGCGAACGAGGCATCAATGAATGGGTCAACGGTGGGGTCACGATTCTGCCCAATTACTTCGTCAGCGCCGCCAGCGTGTACTCCCTAATTCGCGAAAAGTAGATTGCTTCATCGAAACAATGTTTGACTTCGGCGGGAGCGGATAGCCCAATCGCCTTTCCGAACAGCGAAACCGTAACCGCTATAGACAGACGATTCAGAATGGCATCTACACCCAGCAAGGACTACAAGCGCCTCGAGCGCGAACAGAGAAAACGCGACAAAAAACGCGCCCGCGAAGAAGCGAAGGCCGAAAAGCTAAGGCTAGCCGAGGAAGAAAAGCGCAAGGCTGCCGAAGAAGCGGAACAGTCCGAGGCTGAGGAGGAGTAGATAGCTCCAAGGTAGGGATGACTGGCTCAGTCATCCGATTTCAATTGCGTTCCGGACGACCCAACTGGTCCTACCTGTAAACGACCAGGTTCTCGCTTAATTAGATTGAGCAGTTTTCTTCCACCCGAAACGTTTTCGCTTTATTCTCAAAATCGAATCAACGAGCTCGCTCGTCCAAAGTAGAATGTATCTGGTCGCCCGTGTACGCTACGGGCGCCGGCGAGTAGCCCAGGCGCTCTCGGGCCCGGCTTGTATCGATATGCTCCAAGTCGTCGACAATGCTGAACGGCTCATACCAAAACTCCTCTGTCGAACGGAGAGCGCAATCGATCGCATGAACCGCATTGTCGAGCGAGACGCTCGTACCCAAAAACTGCTTATCGATCGGACCAAATCGCAGAGCGACCGTCTGCATCTTGCGATTCAATCCAAACCAGGCTACGAGTTGCTCGGCCATCACCTTGGACGAATGATACGATAAGGCTTCCTCGCGGCAGCTGAGTCGATCTGCAGTCAAATACTGCGACACGAATGGCTGATATTCCTCAATGGGCATCGAAAACGGAATCCCCTTCTCAATGCCGTAGATCGTCGTAGAGCTCGCGTAGACGAATCGTCGCGCGCCCGCTCGTTCCGCAGTCCTGAGAACATTCAACGTAGCCGCTACATTCTCTTGAAAGAAACGCTCCAACGGCTCTCCTTCCACGGGGCGCGGTATGGCGGCGAGGTGCACGACCTGATCGCAGCCTTCCATGCGTTCCGCGAGCCGGTCTGAATCGTGAAGGTCATCGCCGTCCTGCAAGTCGTAGCCAACGAAGTTATAAGACGTCGCGAAACGCTCGCAAAATGCGGAGCCCAGAAAACCCCGGTGACCTGTAATGAATATCTTCACGATTCAGAACTCGATTTGTCGCTATTCTTCCAAACTCGCTTCGACCTCCTCGAGCGAAGCGCCTTTCTTCTCTGGGACGCACAGCTTCACCCAAACCAGCTGCAATACCATCATGAAGGCGAAGAACCCGAACACGACGCTCGGAGCGAAGGCTTCAACCATTTTAGGGAAGAACAGGGTAAGCAATGCGGCGAATACCCAGTGCGTTCCGCTTCCTAGCGACTGACCCTGGGCTCTGTGGAGATTGGGGAAAATCTCGGATATGAATACCCAGATAACCGCTCCTTGTCCCACGGCGTGAGCAGCAATAAAGGCGAAGATACAAGTGGGAACAATCGCGAAATTTTCCGAAGCGAAGGCCCAGGAACAAAGCCCCAGCGAAGCAATGTATCCAAACGACCCGATGTACAGCAAGGTACGCCTACCCAGTCTATCGATTAGCCAAAGGCCTACAAAGGTGAAGATGAGATTGGTCACGCCAATGCCAACCGACTGAAGCAAGGCCGCCTTCTCTTCCAAACCGGTCAACTCGAAGATGCGCGGCGCGAAGTAGAGAATCGCATTGATACCGGAGAGCTGATTGAAAAAGGCGATCAGGAAAGCTAAGAGAATCGGCGTCTTGAGTTGCTTGGTCCAGAAGCCGCCCGTACTGGTAGGCTTGCGCGATGCATTCGCGATTTCCTCCGCTTTCGCTGCAATTTCCTCGTCGCTGCTTTCCGGATGTATCAAGCGCAATACCGCGGAACCGCCCTCGCGGTCGTTCTTGCGACCAATTAGCCAGCGCGGACTTTCCGGCAATCCGAAACACATCACACTGTAGATAACCGCCGGAATCGCCTCCACGCCCAACATCCAGCGCCAGGCATTGTCGCCAATACCGCCTAGCAACGCGTTGGAAACGAAGGCGATGAGAATTCCGAATACGATATTGAACTGGAACATACCCGCCAGGCGCCCGCGGTATTGGGCGGGCGCGATTTCGGAGATGAAAAGCGGCGCTGCGACCGTTGAAATTCCCACGCCTAGGCCACCAATGAAGCGAGCGATAATGAACGAATAAACATCCGTCGCCGCTGCGGACCACAAGGCCGATACCAAATAGAGGATACCGATCGACACCAGCGTCCGCTTGCGACCGAACTGATCCGTTGGCCATGAGCCGATAAGCGAGCCAACCACGGTCCCCCATAGCGCGGCGCTCATCGCCCAACCGTGGAGCCCGGCGGTCAGGCCCCAAAGTTCTTGAATCGTTTGTTCGGCTCCGGAAATGACGACGGTATCGAAACCGAATAGGAAGCCAGCCAGCGCTGCTGTTATGGACCAGAAAAAGAGTTTGCTACTGCTCATGTAGTTGTTGAGGGGTTCAGAAGGGAATTAGGATTAACTAGAAGCGCGGTCAGTAGATCACCAGAAATCCGTTACGTCCACTTTCCATTTTCACAAGTTTTCCTCTTTCGACTCCCAGTGCCAAACCGCCCGGTAAGCCACGAGCAAGTTAGGGCAATCGCGTCCCCGCGATGCCTCAGAAGCAGAGACTCAACCGATGCGGCGCGGTGGGGACACCGCTGCCCTACCTACTCCAACCCATCATGTCAGTCCTGCGCGGCGGACGCATCATGTAGGTTTGCAGTCGCAGACCGTATCTTGTTAAAATAAAGCCATTGACACGGCATCCCGCTCAGTGGGATTGCCCTACCTTCGAAAACTGCTTGAACTCCAAATTTCCGAGAGCCTCGAACGTCTCTTAGCTATTGCGCAAAAGCGACAATTTCCTACAACGTCCGAGTGCTTGTTTCCCTACCCCGAACACTGCTGCTGTTTCCCGTCTTCGTCGGGTTGATTCCTTCACTGATCGCTCAACCGAAAGGTCCGAGTCTCATGAACGCCATGGATCACGGCACCTTCGTCTCGGCTACAATTTCTCGCGATCCTATGGCGACGCGTGAGATCGTCGCTTACAAGGGAATCGTAGTACGTGTGGGCGAAGATCGCGACGCGGTCATGGTATTCGATACGGACCTACTGCGTGTTGCCACGGCTTGGACGGGCGGCTTTCTCAAATGGTACCCGGCTCGCGATGGACTGCAGGAATTCCCGAGTCCCGATGGCTACACGCATTTCGAAACGGGCCAACGTCCTGGTTGGTCGCGCGACGGCAGGTTCTCCGATTCGCGCGGATGGAAATACGGTCCCATTCCCAAGCAACAGGGAGCCTACAAGGGCCTCTACCTAAACGACAATCGCGTCGTATTCGCCTATTCGATCGGCTCGAGCCAAATCCTGGAAATGCCTGGATTCGAACAGTTCGGCGAGGCATCCGTTTTTACGCGGTCTCTCCAGATCGAAAACAACTACTCCCCCTTGCACTTGCGCGTTCTCCAGTCACCCGATGGGTCGGCGACGAAACTCGAGGTAACGAAAGCATCCCAAGGGAACGGCTACGTCTCCATTCAAACAGGCGGACAAACGCGCCTGGTCGGCTTTCAAGGACTGCCTTCCGGGACCCAATGGAGGTTGCAAAATCGCCATCTCATACTGCAGCTGCCCGAATTGAAGTCAGCCGCGCGGTTCGATCTTTCAATCGGACCGGTTCTGCCTAACAGCCAGGCCGCCAAGCTCGCGAAGGCGATTCTCCAAAACCGTGAGCTCGCGGCGCTCGACACTTACACGAAACCCGGAGGAGCTCAGTGGGCTCCTCTCAAGACAACGATCAAGACAAGCGACAATGGAGGACCTTTCGCCGTCGACGAATTGACCGCTCCTTCAGAGAATCCCTGGAATTCCTACCTCAGATTCTCGGGCGTCGATTTCCTTTCCGACGGTCGCGCGGTCGTTACTTCGTTAAGCGGCGAAGTATGGATCGTCGATGGACTTGGTAGTGGATCGAACAGGCTCACTTGGAAACGCTACGCGACGGGCCTCAATCAACCGCATGGGGTCAAGGTCGTCGATGATCGGATTTACGTGACCGCCCGCGATCAGGTTTCGATTCTTCACGATCGCAATGGCGACGGCGAAGCGGACTTCTACGAGAATTTCAATAACGAGGTGATGGCGGCCACGAACTTCCACGCCTTCACCATGAATCTGGATACGGATTCAAAAGGAAACTTTTACTTCGCCAAAGCCACCCCTTGGCCGCCCGTTTCCAAACAAGGGGTCGCCGCGGAGGTCACCCCGCATCACGGCGTTCTATTTCGGATGCCGCCGGATGGCAGCCGACTGGATGTCATTGCGACCGGACTACGCAACCCGAATGGACTTTCGGTTGGCCCCAACGACGAAATCGTCTACAGCGACAATGAAGGCAATTGGGCGCCCACCAGTAAAGTGCATCTCATCCGCCAAGGCGGATTCCACGGATTCATGCCGTCGGCCCAAAGCGATTCCCGGCCAAGCGATTTCGTCAAGCCCATCGTTTGGGTGCCTCACTTCGTCGACAACTCGCCGTCGACTCCCACCTTCATCCAAAGCGATTCCTGGCCGGAAGCACTACAAAACCAGCTGCTGGTCACTTCATACGGACGCGGATCGCTCGCCCTAGTTCTCAAGGAAGAAGTGGACGGCGAATGGCAAGGCGCTCGCCTCACGCTGCCACTCAAATTCCAATCCGGTCTCATCCACAGTCGCTTCGCCAAGGACGGTCACCTTTACCTAGCTGGACTCACCAGCTGGCAGTCCGTTGGGCACGGCGGCGACTGGGGTTCCTTCCATCGCGTTCGATACACCGGAAAGCCGCTTCGCTTGCCTGTTGCCACACATGCGAAAAAGCAAGCTCTCGAAATACACTTCTCCGATGCGCTCGACCCTTCATCAGCAACCGATCCAAGCAACTACTCGATCGCCCAATGGACCTACCCTTGGACCAGTCAATACGGCACGAGCGGCAAGGTTTTCTCCGCCCGCAATCCGGGAGCAGAGGGAGCGGATAGCGTAACCATCGAATCCATACAGCTTTCCGAAGACGGGAAAACGGTCACCTTGGAAATTCCCGAACTACGCCAATCGCTCGCCGATCGTTCCTTGGGCCGAGCGCTCGATCTCCCAGAGATCGTCGACACGCCCCTCGGCCTCGTCATGGCCATCGACTACAATTTGAAAACCGCGTCAGGCAGCGAAATGAAGCACACGCTCCACCAAACGATTCACCGCGTCGCCGGCGACGAATCGAGAACCCAAACTGGCCACAACCACCACACTCCCCTCTCATCTCCCTATCCTTCTTCCGCTTCTCCCTCTACTCCCATCTCCCCCAAACCGAAGGCGCCCCCACCCCCCATTGACGCCGACACGCGCGTCATCGACATTCAATCCACCGGCATCGCTTTGACCTACAACGTGACCGAAATTCGGATGAAAGCCGGCGAGCGCATCGTCATGCGCTACGACAATGCCAGCGACATGGCTCACAACATCGTCGTCGTGAAATCCGAAGCCGACATCAATCCCGTCGGCCTCGCCGGAATCATGGCCCAATCGACCGAGTTCATCCCCAAGTCTGAGAGCAGCCGTATCCTTGCCTATTCCTCGCTCGCCAATCCAGGCGACACCGTCTACGTCGACTTCACCGCCCCGAGCCCCGGTGTCTATCCCTACATCTGCACTTTTTCGGGCCACTTCACCATGATGCAGGGCCGGATTATCGTGGAGTAGAAATTCTTCTCACCCGTAGGAGCTTGCTCGCAAGCGATTGAACATTTGATCGCTTGCCAGCAAGCTCCTACAGAACGCTCTCCACTATCGCGGTTCTCCCACCGATTGTTTCATCCGTCTCAATTTAAGCGGATCTCGTCCAAAAGCCTTGAAGAAGCTGGAAACGCTCCTACACTGCATGTCGATCCCACGCGCATACCCGTACCTCCCGAAACTGCAATGGCTGGCTAAGCCCATAGCATGCGCGGCCCTATTATCAGGCGCTTTCACGCCTTTCGTTAACGCAGAACCCATTTCCAACGCCTCAAACTCCCAAGAACTGACGCTTGAGGAAGCCAAGCGGATCGGGGCCAAGCAATCGAGCTACAAGAAGAACAAGAGTCGCCCCATCGGAAACACGACGCCCGAGCCGCGGCTCGAAGAGTTCCAGTCCGAGATTAACCCCATCCTAGAGCAGCATTGCTTCACCTGCCACGGCGAGGACAAGCAAAAGGCGGACTTTCGCGTAGACACCCTTGACCCGAATCTCATTCGTGGCGGCGACGTCGATTGGTGGCTCGAAGTGGCGGATGTGCTCGGCAATGGCGAGATGCCTCCTGAAGACGAAGAGGAGATGCCCGGAGCCGATCGGGGCAAGGTCATCGATTGGCTATCCACCGAAATCCAGGTGGCTTCCCAAGCGCGCCGCAGCGAGGGTGGACACTCCTCTTTTCGACGCCTGACCCGCTACGAATTCAACCACGCGCTCCAAGACTTGCTCGGCCTGCCGCTCGAATTCGCGGAAGACCTGCCTCCGGAAACCTATTCCGAAGATGGCTTTCAAAACAGCTCCGAAATACTGCAGATGACCGTCATGCAGTTCGAGACCTACCGGGACTTGAGCCGCAAGGCCCTCGAGAAAGCGACCGTTCGCGGCGACCGTCCCGAGACGCGCTACTACAGCATTCCGATGACCGCTGGGGTCGCGAAGATGAAAGCCCTGTACGAAGCGGATGTCGATGCGGCTAAGAAGAAAGAGACGGATCCCAAGAAACTGGAAGCGGCTCTCAAGCGCGTCGAGCAAAGGCATCGTTTCAATTCCAATCGTATCCATTTCGTCAATTTGGAGACCGGCAAGGGCATTAAGTCCTCCTTCAACTACCGAGGCGGGCGCATGTCCCACCTGCCCCGCTCGGAATACGCGCCGCCTCCGCCCCTCTCGCCGGAAGTCCTCGTCATCCCGCTCAACGAAGCGAAGAAAATGGACCTCGGCGACAAGCTCCCTGACACCGGCACCATCCGCATCCGCGTCAGAGCCTCTCATCGCTCCACCCAAGAAGGACGTTATCCCAATCTCCGCTTGGAATTCGGCAGCCAACCGAGTAACAACTCACGCACCTCGATTCGGGTCGATCATCCCGACATCGCGATCGACGCTCCCCTAGACCAGCCTCGTTTCTACGAATGGACGCTCCACCTCAGCGAGTTGCACCGCAACCAGTATCGCGGGGTTACGGAAATGGGCGACCTGCCCAACCCCACGGAGTACATCACGTTCCAAAACTCGACCCAGTCGCTGCCCAAAGGCGAACGGGCTGACATCCTCATCGACTACTTGGAGGTCATTTCGCCCTACTACACGCAGTGGCCGCCCGAGTCGCATCGCAATCTCTTCATCGAGAGCGACAAAAGCGACGACGAGACCGTGTACGCTCGCGAAGTCCTGGCTAACTTCATGCCCAAGGCTTGGCGACGTCCGGTGACCGATTCGGAAATCGAACGAAAGCTCGCTCTTTTTTCCAAGCTCCGCCCGACAAGCAAAGACTTCCAAGAAGCGATGATCGAAGTCCTGGCAACCGTTCTCTCGTCGCCAAGATTCCTATACATCGTCAACAAGGCCTCCGCGCCGAGCGAGAAAAAGACGCTCTCCGACTACGAGCTCGCAACTCGATTGTCGCTATTCCTCTGGTCGAGCGTACCCGACCAGGAATTGCTCGATCTCGCCCAAAAGGGGAAGCTGTCGAAGCCAAAGACGCTAGCCCGTCAAACGAAGCGCATGCTGAAAGATCCACGCAGTCAGCGCTTCGCTCATCGCTTCACCCGCCAATGGCTTGGCATG
>Ga0066825_10000010_pt1 | contig 88747 bp, 70 predicted proteins | sample ETNtaG_6_FD_65608 | JGI IMG/M metagenome (GOLD analysis project Ga0066825, IMG submission 65608) | Marine microbial and viral communities from oxygen minimum zone, Eastern Pacific Ocean - ETNP201306SV45 | ecosystem: Environmental > Aquatic > Marine > Oceanic | place: Pacific Ocean: Eastern...
GTACGCCTTCGCATCCGAAAGGCCGTAAGCTCGATAGGCCTCGCCAATCGAGCGATGGAAACCGCGACGCATATCCGGGATGATTAACGCTTTGCCGTCGCTTTCCAAGCGGGCCAGCCTCTCGACCGGACTATCGTCGCCAGCGCCTACATGAATTTCCAGCAAAGCGTATTTCAAGAAGGCGAGCTCGCCAAAGAAACGACGCGGAAATCTATCGAATAAGCTTCTATAAGCTGCACGAGCGGCTTCCACGTCAGGTCGATCCAAATAGCGGTGATCGATCTGGGCCAAGTAGTACGCCGAGGCTAGACCGACGTCATCATCGGGTTTGACCTCCACCAAGGTCGCAAACTGCTTCTGGGCAATGCGAGCGCTCTCTTCTCTCATCGGCTCTCGAAACAGGGTCTCCAAGGCCTTGGCATAGGTTCGCAGGCGATTGTTGCCCGTACTTCGAGCCCTCAAGTCGTTTATCTCCGGCGAACCCGAATTGTAGAGCAGAAGAGCCTCTTCCTCCCAATCCTGCGACATCAGAGGAGCGCAAACGCAATAAGCGGCCGCTAACGACGCCAAACATCGAACGAACTGGAAAAGGACGAATACGGTTCTCATGGGGCTTTGATAAGTGAAGGCGCTCCGTAGACTTGTTCGGAGCCAATTCAAGCATTGGATTCCATTTTGTCGAGTGACGAGTTCCTCAGGAGATCCTTGATCTTCAAACGCCCTCCATTAAAAATTTTGAACAATCCGTTCTGATACGCATCATGAACAATCGGAAAGCCTTAAGCTCTTTATGCGAAACGGAATTGCCCCCAAACGACTTGTCGCATTCGCCTTGATCGCAACCTTTGCATTCGCTCTATCCGGCTGCGTCTACCTCAGACTGCTCAACTTCAAGAATCAGCTGAAAGCGTTCGACCGGAACGTTAAAGTCGAGAATGCTTCGGGTCTGTCTCTCGCCTTCCCCCATCCCATCGTTCGAGATAGCGACTTCACCTTCATCACGCGATCGCCGCCCACTCGATCGCGAACGCTATCCCAGCGAACAGAGGCAGAGCGATGGACGTGGACCTTCCGGAAACGAAAGGCCAAGCCAGAGCACAAAGCCTATTCGATCGACTTCGAAACCGATTTCGAATCCGGTCTCCTCACTCGAATGAAGATCGACGACGACTTCGTTGACCTCATTGGGCGCGACTTCATCCTGGCGATGTTCGGTAGCATCGGAGAGGCGAAGATCAATACCCTGAAGCGATCAGCGAGCGCATCGGTCGACGCGCGCGAATTGGATAACGTGACCTTCCCCGCCCTGGCTCGCATTATCGATGAAATGGGACCTCCCAGCCGAAAAATCCCAGTCGATGATTTCCTTCAGTACGAATACGAATTCAATTTTCACAATCCCACCAGCGATCGTCGATCGGGACAATTCAAGCTGACATTCATCGCCAACCCCCATGCGCCTGCGGCTCCGATCGCCGGAGTCCGAATCACTGGCAGAGGACGCTAGCGCCTCCGCCCTTTTTCAGATGCCTGTATTACGTCTCCAATCCAACGCCAATCCAACTGCGGACGCCCGCAACGCGCTGCGAAAAGACCTTTCTTCCTCGATTGCCGCGTGGCTGGGGAAGTCGGAAGCCTACGTCATGATTCAAATGGCATTCGATTTAGATATGAGCTTCGGAGGCGCCAACGACGGTTGCGCATACTGCGAGCTCATCAGCCTCGGAATGGACAAAGACAGCCACGCTTCGCTCGCCGAATCGATCGCTTCATTCCTTTCAGAACGCCTCTCTATTCCCCTTGATAGGATTTACATCCGATTCGAGTCGCCGCCCAGAAGCGACTTCGCTTGGAACGGCAAGCCATTCGGCTAGGGCCTCAGCTCTTTCCATTAAGCTAGCTAATAACCGCGATGGTCCGGTTGCGCTAAATCCGGCTAAGAAGCGTTAGAGCCTTGACAATCGAATGACGAATCGAGCGGATGGATACCGTGATTCGTCGCAAGTTCCAGTCAGCGCTATGCGTTGTCGTCGCTTTGAGCCTTTCCAATGGATTTCTTCTAGCGATGCAATTCTACGCGTGGGCCTCAATGGCCCATGAACGGGCAGCAGATCTAGGATATCCACAGGCTATCATCGCTTCGATCGAAACCCAAGAGCTTTGCGGCGTGTGCGTCATTGTCGTCGATGAAACCGCAAGAAAGAACGTAGACAGTCTTTTGCGTCTCATCGATCCCATGGTCAAAATGCTAGCAAGCGGCGATACCTTTGCGAATGGTGGCCGCTTGAAGACGCCTAGCCCAAAGATCATGGTGAGACTCTCAGATAGCCCGATGCATCTGGACGGGTTTATCGAGGATGCCGTTCCACCGCCGCCCCGAACGGAGCTTAGTTAGAAACCAATCGGCGGGCGCTTCGATGCCCCTGCTTTGAATCTCGATAATCTGGCGATTGAAAGTGGCTCCCAGAACGGAGCGCCGTCGCCAGTACACCTCTCTAACTAAATATTGCAATGAACACTTTACGAAACAATGCGTCGCGCAGTATCGCGACACTCGCGCTGGCCTTCGCGCCCGCAACTCTTTCCTTCTCCGACCAGGGAGACTATCAAACAGGTCCAAATCCGAGCGACCACGCAGCGATCGGAGTCATGGGCGAGCATCTTCACAATCAGGGCGAATACATGCTGTCCTATCGGCGAATGAGCATGTCCATGGACGGTCACCGCGTCGGCGAGGAGCGAATCGCTCCCCATCAGGTCTTTCAACGCGGTTTCTCCGTTGCAGCCACTTCCATGGATATGAACATGGACATGTTCGGGTTCATGTACGCGCCAACCAATGATATAACGCTTATGCTGATGGCCAATCATCTCGACATGGAGATGGACATGATGGCGAATCCGCACGCTCATATGATGGGCGGTCATGGGGGACACGGGCACGGCCAAGGCATGATGAGTCACTCGACAAGCGGATGGGGCGACACAAGCTTGACCGCTCTCATACGCGCTTTCGAAAGCGAGTCGATCGCCAGTCATTGGAACATTGGACTGAGCGCCCCAACAGGATCGGTTACCGAACGGATGCACGGGAGCTTTCAACCCTATGGCATGCAGCTTGGCTCAGGCACGTGGGACGCGCGAATCGGAGGAACCATAACGACTAAGGGCGAGCGACTACGGTTCGGAGGGCAGGCCCTGGGAACCTTTCGTCTCGAAGACACAGGCGAGTCTGGATTCGGGCGTTCAGACGTCTTCGAAGGCTCAGTATGGGCATTGTGGAGACAGTCGGGCCCACTGAGTATCAGCTCTCGTCTGAAGTACACAGCTGAAGGTCCGCTCAAGGGCCATTATAACGGGCCCCACAGTCACGCCGCGCCACCGCATTTTCAAGCGAACTACGGAGGCGATATTCTGGAAGCTCTGATAGGACTCAACTTCGTATTCAGGGATGGGCCTTTGACCGGTAACCGTCTCGCCCTAGAATACGGAAAGCCACTCTATCAGCAACTCAACGGGGTGGGCATGAATCGCGACGATTCGATTACCTTGGGGTGGCAGCTGGCATTCTGATTCAACGGAAACCATCTTCGTGGCGTCGGACCCGCTACCGGGCGATGCGATTGCGCGCATCTTTTGAACTGGCAGCTCCGGCGCCACGTCCTTCCATCGCAACCCGCTACTCTTCAGGCGAAATGGAATGATAGCGATTTACGGCTGGATTAGCGATTCGGCTTTTCTCCCCGTCGGGCCAGGCGATCTCGATCGCTTCAATTGACTTGGCATCGCCCAAGCCGAATCGGAGCAAGGAAGACGATTGAGCATAGTAGCGATCGCCGCTCACATGGGCTTTAGTCGAACGGAATCCCTCCCCAATGACCGTCACTTGAGCCCCGGCAATCGATCGCTTCTTCGCTGGCTTCAGTTGCACGCCAACCCAATTGCCAACCCTCGTGAGCTTATTTTCCAGAAACTTCACATAGACCTTCTCATCCGGTCCATTCATTTCGATCGCGATTAGATCGGGCTTTCCGTCGAGATTCAAATCCTCGGAAAGCGTCGCCCTACCGTCGATTTCCAGAGACGCCCCCATGAGATACGCTATGTCGACGAAACCTTCGTCTCCGAAATTCGCCCATAGTTTGTTCTTCTGCAGCGGCGCCCAACTACGAAGATCGTCTTTAAGATAACTGCCCGGCCCCTCGGCGAGGAAGAAACGAGCGAGCTCAAGCCCTAGATCCGACTCGCGATCGTAGAGATCGTGGCGCCAGAAAATATCGCTGTAGTCCTTAACCGTTCCCTTCGTTATGTACCCATTTGACAAGTACACGTCCTCAAACCCGTCGTTATTGAAATCGATATCCGTCGCCCCATGAGCCCATCCTCCTGAAAGGAATGCGCCTGAGTCTTCGTATCGATCGAAGCCATCACTCGATCCCAGCCATAGACGATTGCCTTGGACCATGCTTGCTCGAGCTTGCTCGCTAAGTTCGAAACCTTCCCGACTGATCCCTGAGGCGTCTAGCAAACGACCATGCTCGGATGTGCGGCCGAATGCGAAGAAGTCCAAGATGCCATCGCGATTGAAATCGTTTATCAGATGTCCCGATCCCAACATTGCCCGTTCTTCGAACCAATCCTCGCTGCGATCCGCGAGCAGATTCGAATCGTCGCTTGAAAACACATCGACGCCCGCGAAATTATTGGTTAGAAGGAGATCAAAACGGCCATCTCGATCGATATCGACAATCGAACTTGCGCTCACTCGCCGTTTCGCCTTGCCAGCCAAACCGGTTCTGGCAATCGACTCCTTGAATTTCAAGTTGCCTTGATTAAGAAGCAAGAACGAAGGGAGGCCATCATTCGCATCGTAATACGGATCAGGCAATATTCCCCCCACATAAGGCTCCATGTGTTGCCCGACGAATAGATCCGGTCTACCATCGCCGTCGACATCGCCCGCGGAGATCGACTGAGCGGCGATTAAGGCCTTAGGTTTCCACACGAGTTTCGGCTTTTGATCGAACAGGCCGCTTTTTCGGCTTCGTTCGAAAACCTGTACCCCTACTCCACGCGTTGCCGTTACGTATTCGCGCTCCCCATCCAAGTCGATGTCGACAAAAAGAGCCGAGTCGATCGGCTCTGGGTCGAAGTGCTTTACCATGGGCCTGGGATCGAATTTGAAATCTCCAACATTTCGATACAATCGATTCTCTCTAGGGAAGAGAATATCCGGACGTCCATCGTCATTGAAATCTTCGACTAGGATAACCAAATAAGGCGACCGACTGTTCGAACCGCTTAGCCAGTCGCGCGTCTCGAAGGCGGGCTTGCCCGTTCTACGATACTGGCGAAGGGATTCAAAGGAAAGGGATTCCGGCAATGGAATGCCATCGTCATCCATTTCGCCGCTCCACTCGACTCTAGCGACGCCTCTGAACGCGCGACGATAAAGCGTATGAATCGGCCCGCTCACATTCAATTCGAATTCGATTTTGGAGACCGCTTTGCCTTTCTCGACATCGAAATCGATCTGTCTCAGATCGATTTGATCCAGCTGATAGCCTTCCTGGACGAAACCATTGATCATGGTCTGCAACTGGTAGCTTTTCAGATAGCTGATGCCTCCATCGTTAGGAGTATGGACGAATTCGAATATCTTCTCTGGCAGACGCCGACTGAGTTTCCACTGAGGCGCTTCCACCGATCCCAGGGGATAGGTCTGAAGCGTTTCAAGGGGATTTTCAGCTTCTCTGAGCTTATCCCACAGGTCGACGATACGGTCGCCATGAAACACTGCCTCGGCGATCGGAGCCCAAACAGTCTCGTCCAAGGCTTTCCGGGCTAGGGCGATTTCCGATTTCTCCTTGTCGGAATTTTCTTCTGCATTCGCAATCAATCCGCTCGACAGGAGCAGGCCAACGAATAGCCGAACCAGCCACTTGGATAATATTACCTGGGGGTTTCTGAAGGTTTTCATTGCAAGCGATTGTGACGAAAGCTTTCCATTCGAACCGCGCTGCGAGCGCCTAGCAAGACTGAAGTCCACGCCCACTCGCCCCCTTCTGGGGAACTGTTTCCGAGAAGGTCTAATCGAGCCTATCGACCGTAACCTCGATCATCATGGCGCTCTTCCCAGACCCGAAGAACGAACCCACTACAGGAGCGACATCTCGGTAGTCGCGTCCTCTCGCCAATATGATATAAGTCTCATCGACCACTTTGTTGTTTGTAGGATCCAGCCCAATCCAGCCAAAAGGATCCAAATAGACTTCCACCCAGGCATGGGACGCTTCGGAGCCCCGCAGATGCCGTTCCCGCGTCGCATCGAAGAAGTAGCCGCTAACGTATCTGGCCGGAATTCCAATAGAGCGACATAGAGCAGTCATCGCATGCGCGAAGTCCTGACAAACGCCAGCTCTTCCCTCAATCACTTCATTCGCATGCGTAGAGACATTTGTAGCTCCAGAGCGGTATTCGTAATTTTCGAATATGTGCTGCATGATCGAATAGCTGGTCTGGAAGACGTCTGTCGAACTATCCTGAATGTCCAGCGCCTGTCTCCATGCTGCAGGCGTCAAATCCACATAATGACTGCTTTGCAGGAACGGGTGGCAGTCCTCCAAAGCGCGGCATCGATACAATTCTCCGTGCGAGAAACCGTATGGCAACCGATCGAAATCGACCTTTCGTCGGGTGCTAACGACTGCGCGGCTTTCGACGACAAGCCGCTGATGCGACTCGTTAATCTCGAAATGGTGAACCCTGTTTACGTTGAGATCCTCGTAATGCGACAGGCGAGTCCCGGGCAATACGCTGATGAAACTCGATTCGCAAACCTGATGCCGCGTCGTCGGCGGCGTTAGCCGAAGTTCATTCGAATTGCTGGTAACCGGTTCCGAGTACCGATACTCGGTTCTGTGGTGGAGGCGAAGTCGCATCGAAACCTACTGTTGTTGCTGCTGTTGCCATTGCAACTGCCAAGCGTCTTGCCTCGCAACGCTGCGTATCTCGAGAGGCAACAACACGTAAGTTTCGAAAATCCGCTGCCCGATGTCGTTGAATTGCTGTTGCAGCTCATCGATGTACTCGTGCAATCCCACTGCCCAAACGCTGTCTACGCTCGAAAAGTTCATCCGGGCGAGAACGCTGCCAGTCAGCCGTTCCGCTTCGTTCGAAAACGCATCTTCCGGCGTGCCTGAAATCGCATGCAACTGACGATCGAGCTGCCGCAGGCAAAAACGAGCCGAGCGCGGGAAGGACTGAGAGAACAACAAAAACGACATGACATTCGAAAGGGTGAAGTCGCTCCGATACTCATAGCGAAACGCGGAAAAGCCGGAGCAGGAACGCAGAGCCGACGCTAATCGACCTCGATCCGAGTCCCCAAAGAACGCGAGCATGTCGAGAACTCGAGTCGTCTTGTCAGCCCGTTCGAGAAACTTTCCAGCCTGAATGAAATGCCACCCTTGGTCCTGTAAAATCGTGGCGCCGATCAATCCTTCAAACAGTAAGCAAAAGTTAATTACATCCTTGTAGAATTCGTCCGCCTGCCTCTCCCAAAGGATCTCCGCATCCTTCGACTGCATAAAGAGGTGCAGCCGGTTGAGCTCCAGCCACATTTCCTCGGATATCTGATCGCGAACCATGCGGGCGTTTTCCCTCGCTTGAGCGATACATTGGCGAATCGAGTCCGGGTTGTCTTTCGAGAACGCGATGAACCAGCCAACATCAGGAACTTCGCTGGCATTGGCCTTGGCCAATTCGTAAACCTCTGTAGAGCAAGTCGCGTAAAGCAAAGGGCGCCATAACGTTTCCGAACCATCCTTCGATTCGCCGACGGCATCCAAGGCGTCGTAGCTGTTTACATCAGCCAGTCGGGCCAAGTTCTCGGCTCGTTCCAAATAACGGCTCAACCAGTATAGACTATTCGCAACTCGTGAAAGCATAATAAAGATCCATATTTTCAATACAACACCCAGGTATCTTTACTTCCCCCGCCTTGAGACGAATTCACCACCAAAGAGCCCTTCTCAAGGGCAACGCGGGTCAGTCCCCCAGGGATGATTTCGATATTCTTGCCATAGAGAATGAAAGGTCTCAGGTCCACGTGCCTTCCTTCGATGCTATGACCATCGCATATCGTCGGATGCCGTGAGAGCGAGATGACTGGCTGGCCAATATAGTTCCTCGGCTGACTCTCGATCTTAGCAGCAAATGCCTCCCGTTCTCGTTTGGTGGACGTTGGCCCCATCAACATGCCATAGCCTCCCGATTCATTCGCCGCTTTGACGACGAGCGACTCCAGGTTATCCAGCATGAATTTTCTGTCCTGTTCTTTCCAAGCCAGATAGGTAGGGACGTTTTCCAAGATAGGATCCTGGTCCAGGTAATACTTTATCATGTCCGGAACATAGGCGTACGTTACTTTGTCGTCAGCGACCCCCGTGCCCACTGCATTCGCCAAAGCCACATTCCCACGCAAGTAAGCATCCATCAATCCAGGTACTCCCAGCATCGAGTCCTCTCGAAAGACAAGAGAATCGAGAAAGTCGTCATCCAATCTCCTATAAATGACGTCCACCTGTACCAAGCCCTTGGTCGTTCGCATGTATACGTATCCGTCTATCGCGATAAGGTCCCTGCCCTCCACAATCTCGATACCCATTTTTCGGGCGAGGAAGGTGTGTTCGAAATAGGCGCTGTTGTATACCCCCGGCGTCAATAGGACGCAGACCGGGGTCTGACCCGGACGCGGGCTCAAGTATTGCATCGTCTTGAGCAATAGCTCCGGATAATTATCAACCGGCCTCGCGCCGCATCTTCGGTACACCGATGGAAACGCTCGCTTCATCGCTTCACGATTTTCGAGCAAATACGAAACGCCCGAAGGACATCGCCCGTTGTCCTCAAGCACCAAATAGCGACCTTGGTCGTCTCGTATCAGATCCGAGCCGCAAACGTGTATATAGATATCTTGGGGCACATCGACCGAAACCATTTCCGGCCGGTAGTGCGCCGCCTGCGTCACTACATCTTCGGGAACGATCCCATCCTTGATGATCCGTCGGTCGTGGTAGATGTCGTGAAGAAAGAGATTTAGAGCGATTATCCGCTGCGTCAGCCCTTTCTCCACTTGTTCCCATTCTTGGCGCGGAATAATCCGAGGAATCAGGTCGAATGGGAAGATTCGTTCCGTCCCCCGTTCATCATCGTAAACAGTGAAGGTGATTCCTTGTTCAAGAAAACCGTTATCGATTAATCGGCGTTTCTCCTCCAGTTCCGAAGGCTGCAATCCTTCGAAGCGCTCTAGCAAAGGGCGATAATGGTCAAAACAATCGCCTTCGCTGTCGATGAACATCTCATCGAAAAACGCCTCTTTCCGATAGCCTTCGAACATGAGGACCCGAATTAGCAGATACCGCACCAAAACCCATACAACAACTCGCGACGCTCAAAACCGGCCTCTATAGTCAACCGGACATCCCGATTAAGCTAATTCCGCGCTTCAAAAAAAGCGCTCATTAAGAACCTCGATCTCAGAGGGAACGCGAATCGAAATCGTGATCAATCGATCCGTATGGGCAACTGATAGCAGGCGGCTTCTAGATGGTTGCGCAGAATGAGATAGGGGCCCACCAAAGCCGGTGGATTCCAGCTTTTCCCTTTCAAGGCTTGGAACTTGCCGAGAATTCGCGGCTCCTCGGGATTGGGCTCGAATAGCATCGCTTCGCCCCCTTCCGACATCAATAGCAGCCAATCTTCGCCATGCAGCAACTGTCCGTGCCCATAGCGGCCTTTCTTCCAGGTACGTCTGCCCGTTTCGGCGTCGATGCACGTCATCATACCATCGTCTAGTCCATATAGATAGCCATCGCGATAGACGAAATTGTTGAACTTCGACTTCAAGTGAAGGCTTTGCCATAGCTCCTCGATCTGATAGCCATCGTCTGATTTCGAAATACGGATTGCGGCAGCGCCCGCCCCATAGCCGCTGGATATGACAATGCGGTCGTTCGGCAGCAAAACGGGAATCGCCACCCGCGGCGTACCTGTGGATTTAGTCCAAGGATATTGCCAAAGAACTTCCCCCGTGTCGATGTCGTGGCTGCTAAGACCGCTTTTATTGAAAATGAGACACTGCGCTTGGTCCGCGATACGGTAGACTACGGGAGAGCTCCAGTGCGCTTTATCGCTTCCCCCGCTCCAGACAAATTCTCCGCTCCGCTTGTCGTAAGCGACTAGCATTCGGCTCTCCGTTCCACCCACATTCACAATCACCCTGTCCCCATGCGCTAAGGGCGATCCTGCCATACCCCAGTCGGGCAAAGAAGCATTGTGTTCCTCAAGCAAATCGATTTCCCAAATCTCCTTACCTGTCTCGAAATCCAAGCATGCGAGATTGCCTAACCCGCCCAATGCATACACCCGTCCCTCGCTGATAGCGGGCGTCGCTCGCGGTCCAACGCCACCAAGGGGGTTGTCGTAACGCGCCTCGATCCGACGTTCCCACAAGACATCTCCCGTCAAGATATCGTACTGAACCACCCGTTCGTACAGGCCCTCTTGTTCTTGCGTTACGCCCCTCCGCCCTTGAATCGCGAATCCCGACCAGGCTTCCCCTATCGGTCGTTTCCAAAGGAGCTTCGGGGGGCGCTCCGCCCAAGCGGGATCCAAGGCGCTCCCAGTGATTCGGGCGTTGCGCTCGGGACCCAGGAACTGGGGAAATGCGCCATTAATCATTTTCCCTTCGTCAAACAACCCCGCCTGAATGGCATCCCCGGAGTCCGTCCATCGCCATCGGAAGATCGGCTCGAAATCGCCCGACACTCCTTCGTACCGGAATAGATTCCCCAACACGAACGCCAGTACCAATCCCACGGCCAGCGTGGCAAAGCGGAGCTTCCAACGCAGCTTCGAAAAAAACAGCAACCAAAGAACGGATAGGAATACGCCTAACCCCACGATGCCCAACGCGGTCATTACTCCCGATTGACGATTCGCATCATTCAACGCCATCGCGGCGATAATTCCCGCCACGCTCATAATCCATATTGCGACCAATGGCCACCAACGCGGCTTCGTCCTCACATCGCTACTCATTCCAATTCCATACCCACCTAATCTTCTAATCGTGGCAACCGAAATTCAAAGCCGCGTTACCGCATCGCTTCTCTAACATGACAAGAGGGTCATGGGGGACAACGGCAGCTTCCAACCGTCATCAAGTTCGTTCTGAAACCAGCGTAAGCGAGGCGAACCTCACAAGCAAACGAGCGAATCCGAGATCCGATCCGGTCGAAAGATATAGCTCGGGCTCGCATTCGCCAGAGAACCATCGTTTCGCGAGACCGTAGTTGTATTTCGCAGACAAAGCCACTCCACTTTCTCGAGCAATTGCCAGTATAAGATCGATTTTCCGAAAGGACGTGAACCGACGCAAATAAGCGACGAACTCGTCCACGAATTCCTGGACGCCATGCCCACGTTCTCGGCGGTATCGAGGGTACTTGCCTATACCCAATCGGGAAAAGAACTCGAGCGCCGCGGCTCGGCCTTCGTCTCCCGCAGCCCAATGCGCGAAAGGAACGCCGCTATGCGGATCGACGATAGCCTCTCCCGTGGGGAAGTGGTGAATCGCAACTCCATCGGGCTTGAGAGCCCGTCGCTGCTGACGGAAAAAGAAATCCAAATCCGCGACATGTTCGATTACTTGATTGCTAACGACGAAGTCGAAAGATCCTTCGTCGTAGGGCCAGTCTTCGCTCGACGAAACGACGCGTATCCGATTTTCCCAATCGATTCCAGCATGGCGCTGGCTTAACGCTTGAAGCGTTTCTTCGATATAGCGCTCCCTACCCGCTCCATGCTCCTGCACCTCGAAACCGAAAATCTCAAAGTCGATCCCTCTTTCGGAAAAAACGTCTACCGCATCGGCCATCAACCCCCCATATCCGCACCCTACGTCTAGAATTCTCGCCGAGTCCTTCACTGCCCGAGCAAAGCGACCGCGCTCGAATTCGGCTAGCAAGCAAGAAAGAACATGGGCGTGGGATTGTTTCATCGATTCGAAGCTCGGATCAATGAGGCGCCAAGGAGACGGCAATGCAACGCCAGACAGGCGCGAGCCGTAGATTGGATAGCTCCTCCGGCTCAGTCTATTCCTGCTCGGTCTTTACCACTTCCTTCAACGAGTTGGTCGTCAGAAGGAAGTAAACCTCTTCGGCGATATTCTTGGCGTGATCCGCTATACGCTCGAGGGACTTCGAGATGAAAACCATTTCCGTACACGCGTTCACATTGTCGGGATTGAGCTTCATCAACTCGACGAAAGCCTTGAAGTTCTCTCGATTCAGCGAGTCCACTTCCTTGTCACGCTGGACGATCGTGTATGCGAGAGTTTCGTCTTCCTGAATAAAGCTGCTCAAGGCGTCTCCCAACATGTGAACCGCTAGCTCGCACATGCGAGGCACTCGACCGAATTCTTCTATTGGCGAACCGTGCGCGAGGATCTTGCGCATGCGGCTGGCAATACTGGTCGCTTCGTCTCCCACCCGTTCCAAGTCATGGCTCGCTTTCACCGCAACGAACAACAATCGAAGATCGCGTGCTACGGGAGCTCTCAAGCTTACATAGCGAGCAACTTCATCGTCGATTTGAGTTTCAATCGCATCGATAGCGTCATCGCCTTCGATTACTCGAGAGGCGATTTCCAAATCGCTTTCCAGCAGGGCTTGCATTGCCAAGTTCACGCTCTCGACTGCTTTCTCGCCCATGAGCATAAGATGGGACCGAACGGCTTCGAGCTCTTCGTGGAAATATCGTTTCATAACGCAGCGTCAGTTGGATTCCTTAGCCGAAGCGTCCTGAGATATAGGCTTCTGTCTGTTCCTTTTCCGGACTCATGAAAATCTGATCGGTCGCATTCATCTCGATCAGCTTGCCGAGATAGAAGAAAGCGGTTTTGTCTGAAACGCGGGCAGCTTGCTGCATATTGTGAGTCACTATAACAATCGTATAGCGTTCTTTCAAACTGTGAATCAATTCTTCCACTTTCGCAGTCGCTACCGGATCGAGAGCAGAGCACGGCTCATCCATCAAAAGAATGTCCGGTTCGACCGCTAAGGCGCGGGCGATGCACAAGCGCTGCTGCTGACCGCCCGATAGGCTGAGCCCGCTGGTATCGAGTCGATCCTTCACCTCTTCCCAAAGCGCCGCGCCCTTCAAGCAGCGCTCGACCGTTTCATCTAAAACAGACTTCCGATTGATGCCCTGGATACGCAGGCCGTAAACGACATTCTCGTAAATCGATTTCGGGAAGGGGTTCGACTTCTGGAACACCATTCCGACGCGTTTGCGAAGCTCAATGGTGTCAACGCGCTCATCGTAGATATCCACGCCATTAACCGAAATTTCGCCACCTCCGATTCGAGCGATGTCGATGAGATCGTTCATGCGATTGATGCAGCGCAGCAAAGTGCTCTTTCCGCAACCCGACGGACCAATGAAAGCGGTTACCTCCTTCTCGACGATATCCATGTTGATATCGAACAATGCCTGTTTATCTCCGTAAAAGAAATCGAAGTTCGATATCTGAATGAGAGAACGGCTCTTGTCGGTTGCTTCGGGCGCTTCCACAGGTTTTTCCAGTTTGGGACTCGGGACAAGCTTGTCGGTTACTAGGGACATTACCAGCGATATTTTTTCCGCATGCGGATTCGCAGCAGGATCGAAGCAAGAGCGATCGCCGCCACTATGAAAAGGAATACGAACGCCGTGCCATACTGCATTCGAGAGGTGTATTCGTTTTGAGGAATCTTAGCGCTCACCACGTAGATGTGGTAAGGCAATGCCATCACTCCCTGAAAGAAGATATCGTACCAGCGTTCCAAGCCTTCCCAAGGCAGCTGGTCGCGCAGCGCATAGGCTGCGGTAAACATGATCGGCGCCGTTTCGCCTGCCACACGCGCCACGCCAATAATCGACGAAGTGAGAATACCCGGCATCGCGTACGGCAGCACGTTCGTGCGAATCGCCGTCCATTTGCTTGCGCCCAAGGCGAGCGACGCGTCCCTCAAACCTTGGGGGATCGCTCGCATCGATTCCTCGCTCGCTGAGATGACAATCGGCAGCACCATAAAAGCCAGAGTGAACCACCCCGCTATCAGCGATACGTTCCACCCGAACGCCAGGACGAACATTCCCAGTCCAAAGATTCCGAATACAATCGAAGGAACGCCTGCGAGATTGAGGATGGATAGACGAACAGCATTCAAGACCTTTCCAGGCCTCGAATACTCGCTGAGGAAAATCGCGCTCAATACCCCAAGCGTGAGAGCGATGGCCATCGCTCCAACCACAAGGAGCACTGTGCCCACGATGCACGGCCAGATACCGCCTCCCGAGTAAGCGTAAGTGTCGGATGAAATCGTCGCTCCGGTCTCTTCCTTGAATGTCCGAAAGCGCGAGTCGCTCATTTCGTAGCTCTGCCCTTCATACTCGAAGACGTGCAAGGTTTGCGGCGATTCTGAAAGGAACTCGACGTTCACGAAGGGGAACTGCGATTGGAAAACCGTCTGCCCCCCTTTGTAGAAGATATTCAGGAAAATGGCCGCAGCGCAGGCCAGAATGAAATAGGTCCCCAAACGAAAAGCCCAGAAGGCATAGCGTTCGATTTGCTTGGCTTTGGTAGGTTTCCCAAACAGGGGGTTCGCCTCGGGAGAGAGTGGCTCTGCTACTATATTCGACATTCCGGCTAACCTCTCGAGATCTGAAATTTGATGACGATCTTCTGAGCCAGGTAGTTGATCAGAAGCGAAATGATGAAAAGCGTGAGTCCCACTACGAACAGCGCTCTGTAATGAATGCTGCCATGAACGACTTCGCCCAATTCCTGGGCGATGATGCCGGTCATGGTATGGACGGGTTCGAAAACGACTCCCAAACCTTCAGTAAATTGAGGGATTTCGATGCGATTGCCCGCGCACAGCAAAACGACCATGGTCTCCCCAATCACGCGCCCGAAACCGAGAAGAATCGCTGAAATAATGCCCGACAACGCGGTAGGTACGATAATTCGGGCGATCGTCTGAAGTCTCGTTGAGCCCATCGCCATCGACGCTTCCTTGTACGACATCGGCACATTGTTGAGGGCGTCTTCCGCCAAAGTGAAAATGGTAGGAATCGCCATCAGAGCCAGCAGACCGCCCGCGGTGAATCCCGTCAGTCGTTCACTCAATGGGAAAAAATCGATCCATGCCAAGGCTTCCCAACCCGATAGTTCGCGAATAAGCGTTCCGAATACGGCAATACCGAAAAAACCAATCACTACAGAGGGAATCGCCGAGATGAATTCGATGAACGGCTTGATCAGGTTCTGCTCGACCGGATTGGCCACCTGATTGACGTAAATCGCCGCTCCAACTCCCAGCGGGACCGCAAACGTCATCGCAATCAAAGCGACCAACAGCGAACCGGTGAAAAGCGGAACAATACCATACCAGTCCTGTATCGAGCTATTGGTTACCCATTTCTTCCCGAACACGAACGATGTGAACGCTTCTCCGATTCCGATCGGCTCGTTCCTATCCCACTCCTGCAATTCTGCCTCAAAGCCAGGAACTTCCTCTATAAACATCGCCGCCAACTCGTGGAATCGTTCGATCTTCTCGTCGAGCGATGCCACTCCGAACGAGGGCGCATCTTCCAATACCTCTGGAATCCTTTCGATAAGGTCGCGATTGATATCGAAAAAACGACCTTCTTCCGCCTTCACCAATCCGAAGAGAAGGCTCAGGTCCACGTCGCGAATTGTCAGTTCTTCAGCTTCCGCGACCTTTCCAGCATCGATCAAATTCTCCTTATGCTCTTTCAGATCGAGCATTTCCTCGTAGCTGTCGCGAGCCATGATCGCCATCTCGTTGGACTCCAGCACGAAGTCCCGAAGCGGAAGACCGAGGTCCTCGAAATCGTAGAAGAAGTCCTCGTCCTCCCGCAAGGCCGCCTTAATCGCGGTAAACTCAAGTCCTTGATCCGCTAACCGCTCGCTTTGCTCCCCGCGAATAGCGTTCAAGTACTTTTCCAATGCCGAGAAGGCGTCCAGCTCCGCTTGCATCAGCTCCACATACTCCAGGCCCGATTGCCGGTGCAGCTGCAGGCTCTGTCGATATTGGCCGAAAAAGCCGACTCCTTCCTTGAATAGAAAGAGCGTAATTAGGCCCAGCACGATGATGGACACAAGGGCGTTGCCGCCAAACAAGCCCTTGAGAGCATCATCCCAGGTCAGGCCTAGAAAGCTCTTTCGGCGGGAACGCAGATCGTAACGGTTTTCAGACTCGCTTTCGCTCATTATTGCAACGAATTCCTGACAACTCCGCGCTGATTGGCGCTGTCACGCAACGCCAAAAGAGAAGCGTGTGTTACAGAATCGAAATAAAGTGCACGGCCTCGACGATTTCCTGTCCCTTGGCGCTTAAGCAGAAATCGACGAACTCCTTCACGATGGGTCGCATATCTTTGTTCGCGTCGTGAAAATAGTAAAGAGGACGGGCGAAGGGATAGTCCGCGCTGTCGGGCTGAGCGCCTTCGACTGGCAAGACCTTAACGCCCGGCGTTCCGATGTAAGCGAGACCTACGTAGCCGATTCCATTTGGATTCTTGGCGACTTCGGATGCGATTTGCTCGTTGCCCGCCATCTTCTGCGAAGACGACGCATAGTCACGCTTGCGCAGGGCCATCTCTTGGAAAACCGCGTATGTTCCCGACGAGGTATTGCGCGTATAGATCGAAATCCCGCCGGACTTGCCGTTAATAGAAGTCCAGCTGTCGACATCGCCCGTGAAAATCTTTTCCACCTCACGACGGGAGATGTCGTCTAGTGGATTGCTCTGGTGACCGATCAACGCGATTCCATCCTTGGCCACTACGATCGGCTCCATCTTCACGCCCTCCAAAAGAGCTTTGGAAATTTCCGTGCGCTTGGCATCGCGACTGGACATGCCCAAGTCTGCCGTACCGTCGATTACCGCCGCCACTCCGGTGGAAGAACCTTCGGCGGCGATTTCGAAAATTACGCTCACGCCTTGCTTGGCCTTCATCGCCTTGAACTCTTCGGCCATCTGAGGGACCATCTTCGCGCCCAAAGTATCGGAACCCTTGATGACGATTTTCTCTGCCGCATTCGCCAGGGAGAAGGTTCCCCAGGCTGCCGCGAGCAAAGCGATACGGCTGATTTTAGTACGTAGTGTCGTTTTCATAATCATATACTCAATCTATAGTTTGCGCTGGTTTGCGCTGGTTCATCGTTCAGAATAATTATGGTTACCAGCTGATGCGGAATGCAGAGGTTATTCCGTAGCCCCTGTAGTCGTCGCCGGAGCCGCTTTGGTTGTCTCCGTAGTTGTACTCGACGGCATTGTGCCATTTCAGCTTGTGGCCGTAGAGATACCAGTTGAAGCCGAGCAGCAAGTTCTGGGCGGTCTCAACCTTGCCCGCGTCGTTTTTGGCGGCATAGCGGGCAAGTTTTACATCCTGCTCGTCATCCAGGCTGGTGACGGCAGCGTACTCGAGCACGAGCTGCAGCTTGTCGCTGATATTGTAGAACGGTTTGATGCTGAAACCGAGCAGGTCGCTCTGGTCAACGCCGTATGCGGAGTCTTCAACGCCTTTGGAGGTTGCGATATCGGCCAAGATGCCGAAATTTTCGTCGATCATCCGCTCGTAGACAAGCGCGAGTACATGCTCATGGTCAGCGGTGCCTACATCAAAACTGCCTTTGAAGGTTGTGTAATCCGTGGAGTAGTCTGGATCGTTGTATACATAGTCCAGGCGCCAAGAGGCGTTTTCATCGATATCGCGACCGATGGAGAACAGACCAAAATAGCCTGCATCGAAGTGACCATATTCAGGTTCGCCACTAGAGGAGAGAACGCCCACTTTGTACCTCCATCCGTCAACATCGCCACCGACGCTGGCGCCAGTGAAGTACTCGGTACCGAACCAGAGATTCCCAGCAACGATATTGCGTTCCGGAGTGATCAGCGATTTGGAGGATGTCGAGCCATCAAGCGTAAATCCTGCCGACTGTTTACCGAATTTGAATTTCGCCTTGTCGGAGGGGTTCCATCCCACGTAGGAATCGGTCAGGCGCAGATAGAAGTTGTCCCAGTCGCCTATGTTCGCTTCGTTCATGTCCATATCCAGCTCGGTGTGCAGCACCAAGTCATTCTGGACGCTTTTCTTGAAACCGAAGCGGAAACGACGCCAGACAACGTCGTCGTTGGAACTGTCCTCATTGAAGGCGTGAGCGTCTCCCTGCAGACGACCTGTGAATCCCGTCTTTTTTACTATCGGGGCATTCCAGATCTTATCGTAGTCCACCGACTCTGCCGACTCCCCGACTACCGTCGCTCCGCTCGCGAGCATCGTGATCGTGGCAAGTCTTAGCATGATGCTGTTCTTCACCAATTTCATTGGTCGAGTTGCCAAGACTGAGCCAGAGCTTTCGATAGAATGGGCGTATTGATGATCTTGTACAGATCGAGTTTTTATAGTCATTTCGCTTAACATTGTAATTACGGGTTACAAAAGAGTGAGGCAGATGCTCACGATAAGCTACTCCCTTGAGATTCATCCTTCTCGCAAGCTCAATTTCCCCTGCGAACCGCGAAATCACCCTGCTGTAACATTCCCGTAACCTTTTCGTAACATTAGGACTGTTTTCCGCTCTCTTTTTTGAGACTCTCGACAGCAGCCCGATCAGGTAAATACCAGCTCTATCCTGGGTCAAACGAGCAAGCATGCGGGGGGTCGCAGGGGACAAGCTCCAATCCCCCTCAGATCGCAATAGCTGCGCCCCAAATCCTCTCGCGCTCAAGAAATCCGCAAGCAGCAAACAAGCCTCAACGTCATCAATCTCAGACTCAAAATAACGAGCTAGGAGCTCTTTATCCTTAATGACCCGGCTCCACCTTCAGACAATCCAACCGGATCATCGAGAGGGAAATCACCCCTCGCCACAATTAATGCTGGCGTAACGCTTCTGTAACAGAATCGCCACATTGGTTCCTCTTATACCCCTAAAGCCATCCGAGCTTCAACGAGAACTCAATCGATCTCGCAGCGAGTAAACGGCTTCTCGCGCGAGTTCGCTTTCCGAGTCGATTTGCAACGCCCGTTCCAAGAGCGCCAATGCCAGCTCGAGATTGCCCTCCAGCTCCTGGCCTCGAGCCAATTGGACCAACCGAAATGGATCGTAGCAAAGCGCGCCAAGGCTCTGGACCCGCGGATCGAAGGGCAAGCGATCATAACCTAAAGCCCTGTAAGCGCGCAAAGCGATCGCAGCCCGCTCAGGCTCTCCAAGCAGTCGAGCCAACTCTGCGGCCAAAGCATGAAAATCGCGAACGTCGGGCTCTTTGGCGACCGCCTGCTCGATTTCATTTAGAGCGCCACGGTAGCGCTCCTCGTACATCAAGCCCTTCGCCAATCCAAAACGGGCCCAGCCCTCCCACTCGGGATCTTCCAAAAGCGACTCGAACACCATCGCCGACTCCTGCAAGCGACCTCCTTCCAAATAAGCCTCGCCCAAGAAAAAACGCCCATTCGCATAGTCCGCATCGAGAGCCAAACTCGCTAAAAACGCTTCGATCGCTGTCGACTTGTCCTGAAAGTCCCGAGACGCCAAGCCCAACAAATACGGCCACCTCGTTTCCTCTGGCTCTAACCGCCTCAGTACTTCGAAACTCTGGCGAGCCTGCCCCATGAAACCATTGATGAAATAGAACTCTCCCAATCGGCCTAGAGCCTGAATCTGATTTTCCCGAGACTCCAAGTCGTCATGCAGTCGCTTAAGCTCCTGAATCATCTCCGACGGCCAACCCGATAGATTCGGAATCGACGGGATTCCCATAATCAGCTCCGCCTCCAACAAGCTCTGCTCGACAGGAGCAGTTTGACGATTCACTTGGCGAAGCAGAAACCCGAGGATCAACGCTGCCGCAATAAGTACGTAGATTTGCTTGGGCAGCCCTTTCCTTGCCTTTCCCATGGTTCTCGCCTCCCCTAAGCCAGCTCCATGGCAACCGCGCAATCGAAGTCCTAAAGAGCTTCCTCGGCTTCGACGCCCAAGGCCTCGCGCACTTCCGAAGTATCTATATTCGCCCGAGTCACCAAGGTGACGCCTGTATCCACAATCGCAGGAATGTTGCCACCTTGAATATTGTCCACGAGAGTCGTCACTCCTAAATAGCCCATTCGATAGGGATTGGATACGACCAAACCTTGTATCTCACCCGTTTCGATCGCTTGCAACGAATCTGCAGACGCTTCGTACCCCACAAGAAACACTTGCTCCGCTAGCTCGAAACTTCTCAAGGCGGAAAGCATCGCGTCCGTTCCGATTGAGCTCGAAGCGAACACCGCATTAACCCGACGGCCATAGCGATTGAGTAGATACTCCGAAGCCCGGTACGCAGCCTCAGGATCGCCATTCGCGTACTGGTCGATAGAAATAAGCCTCATCGATGGATAGCGGGTCCTCACCCGTTCGATAAAACCAGCTTCTCTCGCTTCCGTATTCGAATCTCCCTGACGATTGCGAAGCACTATCACATTGCCAACGCCTTCGAGCAATTGACCAACGCGATCCGCTGCGAGCGAACCTCCTTGAAAATTATCCGTGGCAACGTAGCTGATCGGTCGATCCGCATCTAAGGTCGAGTCGATCTGGATCATGGGAAGATTCGAGCTCGAATCCACAGTCATATTCCCCCTAAAGAGCCCTTCGTCGAGCGATGCCACCAAAATGCCATTGAGGCGCTGCCCCGTAAACGTATCCACCACTTGGATCTGTTCACTCCGACCTAGGTCTGACTCGCCCTTCCAGAGAATGTTGACGACCACTCCTTCTTGGGCCAGCTCTTTGCTGGCTTTCATCGCTCCCGCGTGGATCGCTTCCCAGCGCTCTCGATCCGTGCCCTTAGGCACGACCGCGATCCTGATTTCCTTCGCGCCTCCATCCTGGGCCCAAGCCCAATGCAGGCCTCCAAGGACCAATGCGGATATAAGAGCATTTCGGAGCGAAATCATACTAGTTTAGATCGACCAATTTGTAAAAAAGTGAACGGATATGCCAATAGGTCAAGGGCAAAGCCCGTTTATCGCTAGGCGACATGATCTCAGTAAATAGCGTCAAACCAAGCGCATAGGAAGAACGAGCGTTTTCCTGATTCCGTCCACTAGAACAGCTGTCGGCGATCCCCATTATGCGAGTAGCCAACATTGGCCGGGCGGATTTCGAGATCCAATCGCGAAATCAGTCCTTCTTCCAAGGCGGATTTTCCGGCAAACAGGCCTCGAATTCGTCTTCTAGACGTTTTTCGTAGTCGCCTGCGTAAGCGCCAGCAAAGAAGCGATCCAAGGCCTCGTCATGCAAACGCTGCCAACTCGCTTCCTCAGCTCCTGGGTTAATAGGATAGAATAGCGCTCCGTTAGCCTTGGCTGCCTTGCGGTCTCCAGGGGCATCGCCAATCATTAGGATCTTGTCCTCAGAGTATTTGCCCTTAGCCGCCAAATCCAAGTGCTCGACCTTCGTACCCCGCTCCTGTCCCGCGATAACGGATACAAATTCCCGAATACCATGCTCTTCCCATTCCCGCTCAAGGGCGTCAACCGGAGTCTGCGAAATGCACATGGCGTCAGCTCGCTCGTTGATTTTCTTCAACGTCTCCCTAACGAGAGGAAACGGCGGTACTCCACTCACGATATCCTTAACGGACGCATTCACGCCATTCGACCAAGCCTTGACCGAGCGGAGGGCGTCATTGCCGCCATCCACCTCAGCGTTCAAAGTCGCATTGCCCAGTTTCGATTCGCGACCCATCCAATCTTCAAGAGCCGATAGATCCGGCATCTTGGCGCCGCGAGCAGTCACCTCCGGTCGCTCTGCGAGAAGAGCGATAGCCGAAGTCAACGCAGGGAAGCGATTACAGCCTCGGCTTTTCGAGTACAAATTCACGAATTCCCAGACTTCGCGAGCATACTTGCTCACTGACTGGAGATTCCAGTATTTGATGAACATGGGAGCAAAGCACTCTTTGTGCTTTATCTCCATGCTGTCGAAAATGCAGCCATCGGAGTCGAGCCCAACGAAGAATTCCTTCGAGGGCTGATGGTCGCGCAGTACTTGGGCAGGGTCGCTCATATTGTTTCGTAAGCTTTAGTTTTGCAGCGAGGTCCAATCGGCAGAGCCGACCGGATTCGAAAAGGCGCCTAGACTTGGGAAATACGCCTTCGCGTCAATCCTCGGAATAGACGCTTTCGCAAAGCTCATTCCCAAGCGACTCCCGATGACTCTAGCGCTCCAGGCATCAATCGATATCCATTGACTCCTCCCAGCATCGAGAACCTGATACCAATGCCTCTCGGCGATCGAACCGGTCCCATTCAATACGAATCGAAATGCGAAAGACCAAAGCGGAAAACGAGCTCAAGAAACTTACGGACGCGCTTATCCATCGCATCCGCGACTCGCTGCAGTCAGACGTATCCCCAACGCCAATCGGGGCCGGCATCACGCGATTAGGCAAGATCGAGTTTCTTTACCCCACTCCCTCCATGGATGAATTCGAGGAAACCGACAGCAATCGGCTCGAAGAAAGCCTGCTAATCCGGATTCGGCAGCATCGCTACTCCTCTGCTGCCCGGCTGGAACGATCTTTGGCAAAAATTGGAAGCGAAATTCGGATACACGCAGAACATCGCTCCCGAATCGCCCGCGCCTTTCGAATCGCATTTCGCCGCAAACGGCCAAGGCGATTGACGCTCGCAGGTTCTCAGGAAAGCGTCAGCTCAGCTCGCTGGTATCGGACCGACTGAATCGATCCAGCCGAAGTGTCAGGAAGGAGGAGTCGCCTTCTCCTGCTTCGAGGACTCGTCTGAACTAGTGGACGAAGAGACGTCTAGGAATTCGAGTTTCTCTTGATTCTCGATAAAGAACTGAGGATCCAATTCCACATTGGGCACCGAGTACTCATTCTTGCTGGGGCGGTGCACATAGAGCGTGAACGCCGAATCGCGCTCTTTGACTCTGAGCAATCGACGTCGCTCGAGCATCAAACCGAGCAAGTGCTTCAGCTTCGCATTCTCTTGCGTAGGTCCCTCTTCCCCTTCGAACAAGCTGATGAAGAGATTGTCCGCGGTCAGCTTCAATGCTTCCTGAGCTTCCTTATCATCTTTGGACTTCGGCTTGAAAAGCAGGGTCCAGCGGCAGATGAGATCGCCTTCGAATTCAAAGGAATCCTCCTCGCTTTCCAAAATATCGAAACGAATCGCCTCCTCTTCCGAGCGGACCAACAAACTGACCACGCGATCGTCTTTCTCGAAGGCGTTTTCGCTGGCAACGGATTTTTTGGAAACCGGAGGGATATGAAGTTCCATGAGAGCCACTATCCGAGCCAATTCGCGCCTGGCTAGAAAATTCTGGCTCTTCTTGTTGATTAACGAGCCAAGCCCATCTATCCACACCCCCAATGCCGACGGATCCTCAGGAACGCAACGAACTCATCAACTCGGTCGCTTTACTGGTGCTCGACGCTCAAGACTGTTTCATCGAAACGCTGAGCGACAAGCAGCGCTTCTTGAGCCGATGCGCTTTCGCAATCGACGCAGCGAGGGTCCTCGGGATACGCACGCTGTTCACCGAGCAAGTTCCCAATAAGTTGGGCCATACCAATGCTCGCCTTCTTCGACGCGCCCAATCGCCACGCGTGTTTCACAAGCAAAGCTTTTCAGCTCTCAGCGCTCCGGGGATCGAGCGCTATCTGCGAGACAATGAAGTCTATCATCTCATCGTCTGCGGTTTGGAAACTCCGATTTGCGTCTATCAAACAGGGCTGCAAGCCGCCGATGAAGATATCGACATCACATTCCTCGTAGACGCCCTGGGATGCCGACGAAGCGAAGACGCTCCCTACGCTCTCGAGAGCTTAAGAGCGATGGGCTGCCAAGTCCTTCCTTCCGAAAGTCTTTTCTACAGTCTGCTTGCTGACGTTACGCACCCTTGCTTCAAGGCCTTTAACGAACTGGTCAAAGCATTCTCCGATTCGAACTTCGACCTAGAAGCCTATCTCGAAAGCGAACCCGTATCCGCTCCGGCAATCCCGTCCAAGGATTCGCAATCGACCAACGACACCGAAGAGAAGAGAGGCAAACGCCGACGTTCGCGTGGTTCGAGGCGAGGTCGAAAGCCCTCCGATACTCCAAGCGGCGACGAACGACCAATCGATGCGCCCGCTAAAGAGTCCAAGGAATCGCCCAAGGAAGCTAAGCAGGAGAAAGAGCCCGCCAAGAAATCGCCCAAGCGACCCGCTAAGAAGGCAGTCGCTCGCAAGCGAGCCAAAGCCGAGGACAGCGACAAAGGCGCAGTGAAAGCAGCGACTGAGGATTCATCGGAATCCGTCGGAAAAACGGCCAAGAAAAAGCCTGCTAAGAAGGCTGCTCGGAAAGCGGCTAAAAAGGCAGCCAAGAAAGCTGCCAAGAAAAAGCCCTCGTCTAAGGCGAAATCGCCCGACGCGCCCGCGCAATCGGAAGATTAAAAACGACTAGCTAAGCGGTTGGTCGATTGTCGCGCTGGGAGCGATGTCGATACGCGTCGATGCTGCAGTCGATCGCTCGAATACATGGCTAAAGGCGATCATGCCCGCATTGTCTCCCGTGTGCTTTCGCTCCGCCAATAAGGCCGGCAAGCGATGGCTTTTCGCCAAACCGACAAATCGATCTCTAAGAGAAGCATTATTGGATACGCCGCCCGACAGGCCGACGCTGCGAAATTCTCCGGACTTCAACGCTCGTTTCGCTTTACGCGCCAATACATCGACAACAGCTTCCTGATACGATGCGCAAACGTCTGCGAAAGCCGCATCCAACTGACTGCTTGAGAGCTTTTCGAGCAAATAGCGCAAACTGGTTTTCAACCCCGAAAAACTGAAATCCAGGTTTGGTTTGCCCACCAAGGCTCGAGGGAACTCATAAGCGTCGACTCGCCCCCCGGCCGCTGCCTTCTCCAACTTGGGCCCGCCTGGATATCCCAGTCCGAGCAATTTCGCTCCCTTGTCCAGGGCTTCGCCCGCCGCATCGTCAATCGTCTGCCCTATGATGCTGAGCCGTCGATCCTTATCGATTCTAGCCAATAGGGTATTGCCGCCCGACACGACGAGCGTCAAATGAGGCAATAGCGATTGAAGCTTCTCATCGAATCCGTCTGGGGTTTCCTCATACACGGAAATGAAGGTCGAGTGAGCGTGGGCCCTCAGGTGATTCGCCGCGAAAACGGGTACATCGAGCGCCGTCGACAGGGCATTCGCAACTGACAATCCCATAGCCAAGCAACCCGCCAACCCCGGTCCCGCAGTCACGACAATCTCGTCGATAGAAGACATGTCGAAGGCGCTTTTCGCCTCCTCCAAAAGCGGCCCGAAATTATTCAAATGTTCACGGCTCGCCAAATCCGGAACGACGCCTCCGTATTCAGTGTGCAAGGACACTTGGCTGCTAATCCATTCCCCGACCATTCCGCGGTTGCGATCGAACAAAGCCAAGGCCGACTCGTCGCACGAGCTCTCGATGCCTAGAATCATCCCTCGGCGGTTCCCAACGCTTCTCGCAGCAGTTCTTTGGCAGCTTCGAGTTGCAGATCCTCAATCGGTTCGAATTCGTATCGTTCGACGAACTCCTCCAAAGGCATGGTATCCAAACGATTTCTTTGAATGGCCAAACGGCCTTCATCTTCCGGGGTAATCTCGATAACGACATCCGGCTCAATCCCGTTCTCGTGAATAACATACCCTCCCGGCGTGTAGTACTTCGCGGTTGTAAGCTTGATCCCCGCGCTCTCGCTCAAAGGCAATATGCTTTGAACAGAGCCCTTGCCGAAGGTTTTCTCGCCTACAAGCTTTGCTCTGCCCGAATCCTTCAAAGCGCCCGCCACGATCTCCGACGCGCTCGCTGCGCCTGGATTCACTAGGATGACGAGCGGGAAAGAATAAGGAGCCACATTCGACTCCGCGTACCACCTTTCGTTCATCGCATCGTGACGCCCTTTCGTGTACACGATCAACTCTCCCTTAGGGACGAATTTATCGGCTACCTCTACCGCCACGTCGAGCAGCCCGCCCGGATTGTTCCTTAGATCGATTGCCAGGGCTTTCATTCCCTGCTCCAGCAAACCGTCGATTGCCGCCTCGACCTCCTCGCCCGTTCGCTTGCCGAACTGGGAGATGCGAAGGTATCCAAGTCCTTCCTCGAGAATCTTAGCATCATGAACGTTATCCACTTCGATAAGTTCGCGAATGACTTCCACTTCGAAACGCTCGCCATTTCCACGTCGCTCGATCGAAATCGCAACTTTTGTTCCCGGCTTGCCCTTCAATTCCGCCACCGACTCTGCCAGACCCAAGCCTTCGATGCTGTCGCCATCGACGCCCACAATCCGGTCGCCTCGCAAAAGACCCGCTCGCTCGCCGGGCGAACCTTCTAGAGGGGCCACCACTGTAAGGAACTCGTCTCGCATTTCAACTTGCACCCCAATTCCGCCGAACTCCTGACTCGTCTCCTCGTCCAGCTGTTTCAGTCTGTCGAAATCCAAATACTCCGAATAAGGGTCGAGCGTCTCCATCATTCCCACGATCGCCGACTCCGTCAAAGCGTCCAGCTCCGCGGATTCACCCTCGACGTAGTATGCGCCGATGAGAGAGAGCGCCGACTCGAGCTCGGCAGCCTTTCGCCGCGATTCGAAGTACGCGCCTAGTCCCCCTTGCTGGACAACATCGCCGGTAAATCGGAATGCTAGGGCGAAGACGACCGCTCCGAGACTAACAATAGCTATTCGCTGGACTATTTTCATAGATTTGAGACATGCGCCGAGAACCTATCTCTTGAGGAACTTGGTAGTTGATCCCCAAACGATACGCTCAAGAGTCAGCGCATTCCTATGGGATTGACAGAAATAGCATCGCCGCGCGTTCGGCAAGCTCTAGAAGACGCCGCCGATCCGAATGGGTTCCTGCCAATGGACCAATTCGTAGAAATCGCTCTCTACGATCCAGATTTCGGCTACTATCGATCGGCTCGAGAGCGAGTGGGCAAACGTCGAAGCAGCGACTTCTACACCGCGTCGAATCTGAAAGAGGCGTTTGTCCCGATATTAATCGAAGCGACCGAAGCCATGCTGAGTCTCGCCGGATTCAAGCCGAGCGAGGTCGCTTTCGTCGAGATCGGCTCCGAACCGGGGGCTGCCTTGCTCGAAGAATCCCCTCACCCATTCGCTGACGCCCGATCGATCCGCGTCGGACAGGAGATCGAGCTGGAAGGACCCTGCGTCGCCTTCTCGAACGAACTTTTCGATGCGCAACCATTCCATAGCGTTCGGTTCGAAGACGGAAGCTGGCGCGAATTAGGGGTCGATGTCGCCAGTAAGGGCATCACGCTGGGAACGCGCGAAGCGATCGCCCCGGAACTCGCCTCGATCGTCCCCCAATTACCCGCCATCGCTCCTGAAGGCTACACAGTCGACCTCGCCTTGAGAGCGACCGCCTTGCTCGAGAAAATTTGCGAACAGCCATGGACGGGCGCTTTTATCGCCTTCGACTATGGAAAGACCTGGCAGGCGCTTTCATACGATACTCCTCAAGGAACGGCCCGGGCCTATCGAAATCACACGCAAGCGGTTAACCTGCTCGACGCTGTAGGCGAACAGGACCTCACCTGCCATATCTGCTGGGATTGGCTCGAAGGCGTTCTTCAACAGAGAGGCTTCGAGAGCATCGTTCTAGAAAGCCAAGAAGCCTTCGCCCTCAAACGAGCTCCGAATTTCGTCGAGAAAGCGATTTCCTCCGAATCAGGGTTCGCCAGCCTTGCCAAGGGCCAGTTGCGGCAATTGATACACCCCAGTCTCATGGGACAGAAATTCCAGGCGCTCAGTGGAATTCGATGCTAGAAATCGCCAAGCGATCCGACTCAGGCAGCCTGCGCCGGGTTTGACGGAGACCGCCTAGCCCGATACAGCGCAATTCCTTGAAAAAACTGCTTGCCAAGCGATCGGCCCTAGCCTTTTTTCCTCCGTTCTTAATCAATTTCCGACATGGCAAGAATTTGCGCAATCACAGGCAAGCGTCCTACCACCGGCAGCATCATCCACCGCAAGGGTCAGAGCAAGAAGAGCGGCGGTATCGGCACGCACATAACCAAAGCGACGAAACGCAAGTTCCGTCCCAATCTGCAGCGAGTGAAGGTTCGCCTCCCCTCAGGACAAGTGAAGCGCATGTGGGTCAGCGTTAAGGCCATCAAGGCCGGCCTAGTCGAAAAGGCCTAACACGCTCGCCATAAACGATTTCTCAAAGCCGCCTCCTCCAAGGAGAGCGGCTTTTTCATGTCCACGCCCAAACTCGATTCAACTGTTTGACCTACAAGACTGTATTTCAAACGGTCTCCAATACAGGCAGGGAACGAGATCGACGCCCCCTATTCGAGCGCAGCGAGCAGAACCGGTCTGCGACATTCAACGGTTCTCCTCAATCGCCCGTTTTCGCAAGCAGCGCAGTGCCCCCGAAGTCATTGTAGGAGCGGCTTTAGGCCGCGATAGGTCACATTGCCAAGATTCGCGGGATAAACCCCCGATTACGGAGCCTAAATCTGGAAATCCACGTTGCCTGAGGCTTCGTGCAAACCACATTCGCGCTTCAGTCCGCCAAAACGCGTATCTGCTTCGGACATGCCCGCTTCCAGTTTGGAAGTGCTGTGCCAATCGCCCAGCGAAACATAACCCATATCCCACAAGGGGTGATAGCTGAGGTCGTTCTCGGTCATATACTGGTGCATCGTCCGATTGTCCCAGTCCAGAATCGGATAAACCTTAGTCATCTTATTCTGATTTTCGACAACTGGACGGCTGGCCCGGGATTCCCCCTGGCTGCGACGCAAACCGGCCAACCAAGCCTTAGCTCCGAGTTCCTTCGTCGCTCGAGCCATCGGCTCCACCTTGTTCATCAAATTGTACTGTTTCAGACCATCAACGCCCTCTTCCCACAAGCGACCGTGAATCGCCTCCTGCTCGGCAGCCGAGGACAAAGCCCGATACTTTTTCAGGTTCAAATTCAGCTTTTCAGTCAGTTCCGCCGCAAATCGATAGGTCTCTGGGAACAGGTAGCCCGTATCGATAAATACGACCGGAATATCCGGAACGACTGAAGTGACCAGGTGCAGCATTACCGCCGAATGCGTGCCGAAACTCGTCGTCATGATCAGATCGTCACCGAACATCTCTGCCGCCCATTTCACGCGTTCCTGCGGAGTCGCCGACTCCAAATCCACCCTTAAGGCTGATCTCTCTTCTACCTTCGCTGTCATTTCATTTAATATCCAGTAAATCTATCAAGTTACCGATATTAAACTCTAATTCTATTAACGACCCTGTCAAGCGACTGATTGAGGAAGAATTCGCGCGCAACCGACAATACACGCGTCTAACGCGTCGGAAGCCTCGTACGAGCATTCAAGGACATGAACTTCCGAGTCCTTGCCCTACGATAATATAGCGGGAAACGCTATGTCGCCACTCAAATGGCCTTCGCTTACAAGCTCTCCAGCAGTCGCGCGATCTCGTCTCGCTTGGCCTGAGTTTCAGCGAGTTGCTTGCGGGCCCCTTCCACAACGGCAGGGGGAGCCTTGTCGACGAACTTGGGATTGTTGAGCTTGCCCTCGCCGGCTTGGATAGCCTTGGCGAGCTTCTCGAGTTCTTTGCTCAAGCGCGCTTTTTCGGCTTCGACGTCTACGGCGCTGGATAGATCCAGGTAAACCGTTCCGAGAGCGGAAACCGAACCGGGTAGATTTTCGACCTTCTCTCGAATTTCGATTGTGGCTGCGCCAGCCAGTTTCTTGATCGTATCGACGTTGCTCTCAACGACAGCCGTTGCCGAAGGATCAGTGGGAGTCACGAAGAGAGTAACATCGCGTTTGGAAGCGACGTTGTATTCCGCCTTGGTTGCTCGAGCTTGCGTAATCAGCTCCTTGACTTGCTCGATCCGAGACGCGGCTTCCGGATCGATGGATACCCCTTTCGATTTCAGGAGCTGGCGCAATTCCGCCGCTTTCATCAAGCCGCTGTCTTGAAGGAATCCACCCTCTTCCGAGTAGCCCATCGACTGCCAAAGCTCTTCGGTAATGTGCGGCATAATCGGATGCAGCAATAGCAGCGACTGGCGTATTGCCAGATCCGATACCGCGAGAGCCGCATCGTGGCGCGGATCGTCCTTGGACTGAAGCAAGGACTTGGCGGCTTCGACATACCAATCGCAAAAATCGCCCCAGAAGAAATTGTGGAGGGAGTGCGTCAGCTGGTGCATCTCGAAGCGTTCGAACTGGGCCTCGATGTCTTCCATCGTCTCCAACAGGCGATGCAGGATCCAGTTGCCGTAGCCTTCGAGCTGCGAACCGGCCAGCCGATCGACGATTTGTTCCAGGCTTTGGCTTTCGGTAGCCTCGCCCGACATCTGACGGAAACGGCAAGCATTCCACAGCTTGGTACAAAAGTTGCGTCCGATTTCGATTCGCTCTTCGGAGAAAAGAATATCCGACCCGCTCGGAGCGATGTTGATAATACCGAAACGCAGTCCGTCCGCTCCAAACTTATCGATCAAATCCAAGGGATCCGGCGAGTTTCCGAGCGACTTCGACATTTTGCGCCCTTTCGAATCGCGAATGAGTCCATGAATGAAGACGTCCTTGAACGGCACCCGCTGGCCGATCTCTTCATCGCTGAGCGAATCCTTCGCCTCGCCCATCAATTCGAGACCCGACATAATCATGCGGGCCACCCAGAAAAAGATGATGTCGAACCCGGTGACCAGCATGCTAGTCGGGTAGAAATAGTTCAGTTCCTTCTGCACCTTGGGATCCTGACTGGGCCAACCGAAGGTCGCGAAAGGCCAAAGATTCGAGGATGCCCATGTATCCAGTACGTCCTCATCCTGTTCCCAATTCTCCGGATCCTCGGGTCCGTCGACCGAAACGTGCCAGTTCTTAGGGTCGCTCCGATCCTCCCCTTTCTTGTACCAAACCGGAATACGCTGCCCCCACCAGAGCTGACGGCTAATGCACCAGTCCTGAATATTATTGAGCCAATGCAGGTACACTTTCTCCCAGCGTTTCGGGTGAAACTTAATGATGCCTTTCTCAACAGCGCGTTTCGCTTCCTCAACCTTCGGGTACTTCAAGTACCACTGTTCCGACAATCGAGGTTCGATCGGCACATCCGCCCGCTCGGAAAATCCAACGTTATTATCGTAGTCTTCGATTTCGACGAGCAACCCGAGTTCTTCGAGCTTCTTCGCCGCTACTTTGCGGGCCTTGAACCGCTCCATCCCAGCGAACTCCTCGCCGGCCAATTCGTTAAGCGTGCCATCGGGATTCATGACATCGATCAGCGGCAAGTCATGACGCTTACCGATGTCGAAATCGACCTGGTCGTGAGCAGGCGTTACCTTGAGCACGCCCGTTCCGAAATCCTTTTCGACCGCCCGATCCGCAACGATCTTAATCTCCGCTCGCGGGAAGGGTCGCCAGCAATGCTTGCCAATCAGATCGGCATAACGCTCGTCCTCCGGATGAACCGCTACCCCTGTATCGCCCATGATGGTCTCTGGGCGGGTCGTAGAAATCTCGACGAAGCGTCCGGGCTCTTCGACGATCTCGTAGCGCATCTTGTAGAGCTTGCCCTTCTGGGGCTTCATGATGACTTCCTCATTAGAGAGAGCCGTCTGCGAAACCGGGCACCAATTGACCAAACGCTTTCCTCGGTAAATGTAGCCTCGTTCGTAGAGCTCGACGAAGGAAGCCAGCACCGAACGCTGGTATTCCGGGTCCATCGTAAAGCGCGATCGACGCCAATCGCAGGAAGCCCCGAGGTTGCGCAGCTGCTTGAAGATAATGCCGCCGTGCTCGTCGGACCACTCCCAAGCCTTTTCCAGGAATTTCTCGCGGCCCAGTTCGCGACGCGACGTTCCCTCCGCCTTGAGCGCTTTCTCTACCTTGACTTGAGTAGCGATGGATGCGTGATCGGTACCCGGAAACCAAAGCGACGACTTGCCTTCGACGCGGGCCCGACGAATGAAAATATCCTGCAAGGTATTGTCTAGAACGTGACCCATGTGCAGCATACCGGTTACGTTCGGCGGCGGTATCATTATGGTGAACGATTCGCGATCGTCCTTCACGTCGCCCTCGAAGCAGCCGCTTTCTTCCCAAGCTTTATACCACTTGGACTCTACTTTCTTTGGATCGTAGCTCTGGTCTAATTCCGTCGACATGGGTCTCTCTTCGTTGAAAAGGGGCTAGCGATAAGCGCCCCTAAATTCGAAGACAAGCGCATTCGCCAAGCAAGCCCCTACCGAGACGCCTCGCTAGGAAATCGCTGCTTAAGCGGCAAAATCGAAGGGCCTGCCCAGGCTTACTTGGCCGCTTCTTGCAATACCTCGGCGGTTCGAACGGAGGATCGTTTCACATTTTGGAACAGATCCTCCAAGGCATCGGCGTTTTTCAGCCGACACGCCCGCTCTAACTCGGTCGCTGCCTGATTCAAAGCAGAGGCTCCGCAACTTGCCGAACTCCCCTTCAGAGAATGGGAGAGCAAACGCATTTCATCCCAATCATTGCTTTCCGAGATTTCTTTTTCCAATTGGCTGACGATCTTGTTCATCGCTTCCACGAACGAAGCGACCATAGAAGCGAAGCTTTCGTCGTCCTCGCCAAACATAGCTCTAAAGGCGCTCAGATCCATCATTTCCATCTCATCCCCCGTATCCGCCTCGGCGGATTCGCGATCAGAGCTGTCCAGCCAGCGCTTGAAAACTTCATCGAGATGCTTCGGCCTGAGAGGCTTCGTTATGTAATCGTCCATACCCGATTCGAGGCACTTTTCACGGTCGCCTTTCATCGCGTTCGCAGTGAGCGCCACAATCGGCGTTTTCGCGTTCAAACCGTCGCTATCCTCTCGAATCGCTTCGGTCGCGCGATACCCGTCGAGAACGGGCATCATGCAGTCCATGAAAATCAAATCGAAACGCTGTTGGGAACACATCTCCAAAGCCTCTTCGCCTCCCGACGCAGTCAGTGGATCGACTCCCTTGCGACGCAAGAGCTCCTTAGCAACCATCAGATTGATCTCGTTGTCATCCACCAAAAGTATCGAGAGTTCCGAGTCTGGCGATTCAGGAATCGGCTTCTTCTTTTTAATTGGCTTCTTCGCTATCGAATCCGACGAAGCCAACAATTCGAGCAATGAGTTCGGATCGTAGGGAATCGTAAAACAACCCGCTAGATCGATCGCCGCGCTCTCCGCGTTTTCGGCTGCGTTCTTACCCACGACGTAGACTCTAGTTTCCGGCCTGTCCGCCAGCGCTTTCGCGAGACGTTTCTCATGCGATTCCAGGATCTCCGAATCGATGAATATATTTCGGTATGCGCCGATATCCGTCTCGCTGTCGAAGCGAACGATCCAATCGCATTGCCCTTCCAAAGATTCGAACAAATGGCGCAGATGATTTCCCACGACGCCGTTTTCAATGATCGCCAATGAAGCCGCTTCTGGAAAGCCTGACAATTTGCGCGGCTTCTCAAGCGGCGCGCCTCGCTTAAGCGAAAGCTCGAACTTGAATTCGGAACCGACTCCTTCATCGCTCTCGACGATCAGCTTTCCGCCCATCAGCTCCACAAGGCGGCTGGATATTGCCAAACCGAGGCCCGTCCCACCGAATTTGAGCGACGTAGACTCTTCCGCTTGGGAAAACGATGCGAACAAGTTCTCCTGTCCTTTTCGAGAGATGCCGATTCCCGTATCGCGAACCGAAAAGCGAGCCACCGCTTCACCGTCGGATCGAAGGTCGAGATCCAAACGCAATTGAACGCAACCGGAATTCGTGAACTTGATCGCGTTATTGATCAGATTCGAAAGCACTTGGCGAAGGCGATACGGGTCGCAACGGAGCATGCGGTCGAACAGCGCCGGATAGGAACAGAGGAATTCCAATCCTTTTTCCCGGGCGTTGGGAGCGAACAGGTTGGCGATTTCCGAGGTCAACTCGACGATATCGCAATCGACGCTTTCGATATTCATCTTACCCGCCTCGATTTTCGACAAATCAAGGACGTCGTTAATGAGAACAAGCAACGTCTCCGTACAATGGGACAAGGTTTCGACATGCTTTTCCTGCGTCGAATCGAGATTCGAGTCTCTCAGCAAATGAGTCATGCCGATGACGCCATTGAGGGGCGTTCGAATTTCGTGACTCATATTCGCGAGGAAATGCGACTTCTCCTGCTTTTCGGAGATGGCCTGCTCCGCCATTTCATTGGCTCGGCATGTCTGAGCCTCCAAGTCGCGATTTAGGGCGATCGCTTTCTCACGCTCTCGATCCGCATCCTGGGCCGCATTCTCCGCCTGCGCTTTGGCCGATTCCAAGTCTTCAACGCGTTTTCGAATCGTCGACTCGAGAAAGGAGTTCTGGTCTCGAAGGCTCTGGTTAGCGAGAGACATATTCTTAACGATATAATATCCAAGCAATACCGCCAGGCCACCCAATGCGCCCACTAAGGACATCGTCAGATTCCGACTTACAAGCAAAGCGCTCCGAGACTTGAGTAGTTGCTCTTCCAGGACGCCCTCCAATTGCTCGCTCGCTTTCAGCATATCCACGGACAACGCCTTTCCGGTATTCCACAGCGCTTGCGTCTCGCGTTCGCTTACCCCGCCTTCAGGATCGCGCAAATGAGGCTCGGTCCCAGCATAGCTCAGCTTTTTCTCAACCAAGCTGTAAACCTGTTCTACGTAGCGATCGTACCGTTTGACAAACGCCACTCTGGCCTCATCGAGTTCGCTGTCGCCCGACCAAATCAACAGCCGTTTGACAATGCCGTCAAGGTCCGCTCCTTGAGTTGTTAGCAACGATAGCTCTCGGTATCGACGTTGGGCCTTTTCCGGAGTCAAGCTCTCATCCGAATCCTCTAAGTTGCCCGTGAGCCGATGGTTGAATACGTACATCTCGCTGCTGAAACGAGGCACTTTGGTCAGAAGCAAATCGGCTACATCCGTACGCTTCAAGGCCGCGACGAGCGAATAGCCCAACTCGTCGTGTATGAGCGAAGCCCCTCGATCGATTGACGCCAGCGCTTGAATTCGCCATGACAGCCCACCCAACTCTTCGCTTGTATTCCATTCTCGAAGCGATCTTCCAAAGACCGCATGGTCGGCTTCACTGAGGTATCCAGCGCTACGCAAATCATCGGCCAACTCGAATATCGAGTTCGCTACCGATTGATGCTCGACGACTAGCTCCGAGTTTTTCTCTACGATCGGAACGCGCAGAGAATTCAAACGCCCCATCCATTGAAGCCCCAAAATCGCTTCCTCCGACTTATCGACTTCATCGTTTATGCGATTCACGTAGAGGATCACAAGCGCCATAAGCGGCAGCAAGAAGAGTCCAGACGTCACCGCCAGCCGCTTGCCAATCGTCTGTCCGCTGGCCAAGGAAGCCTGGGAGAGCATGGGCAATTTGTCCTGCTTCTTCACGCGAAAGACTGCCTTTCCTCCTTCGTCGGAAGCTTCCCATTTTGCAAGGCGATAGGCGCAACTGGACAGGGTCCCTTAGGGACCGCGATTATTCGCTTTGGAATGAAATAAATATCTCGAGCGCGGGCAGGCGATATCATGAGGGAGGTTCTTATCTTGACTGGTTGTTCTAAGAATCGAATGCCCAAAACGATAGGATCGATTCGAACACTGTTGTCTGATTCGACCTACTTAGCAGAAACTCCACCAACGGCTTGGTAAAATATGGTAAATGAGCGCGATTCCCAGTCGCGCCGACCTGTCATAGGAGCGAATATCGATTTGGAAAGGCAACTATAAGCTAATTTTCCAATTCGATCGACCGAGCCCGAAAGAAGCGGCAATATTTGCAGGAACTATTTGCCTATCCAGCTCGCCAAAGAAAAGAGCGGCCTCCTTGAAAGCCGCTCTCTCCTCAAAATTCCTTTTCTCAGCTCAACGACCGCCTAGTCGCTTGAGAAGGGCGTGAGTCTTTTTGATCCCCTCGACTTCCCCAAGCGTCCTGCCTTCGTACTCGATGCCAATATGGCCTCGGTATCCCGCATTCTTCACGATGTTGAGCATGCGCTTGTAGTCCGTATGGATCTCATTGCCCTTGGCATCGAAGTCGTGCGACTTGGCGCTAACGCCTTTCGCGTAGGGCATAAGCTCCTTAGTGCCCTTGTAGCGATCATAGCTCTCGCCAGTCTTGCGATCGATGATGAAATTACCGAAGTCAGGCAACGTTCCCACGCGATGGTGATCCGCTTTCTTCATCACGCCCGCCAACCAAGCTCCATTGCTCGAAAGACCGCCGTGATTCTCCACGATGACGTTGATTCCGATGCTATCGCCATACTCGCCGAGCATTCGCAATCCCTCTGCTGCCAACTTCATTTGCTCGTCGTAAGTACCCACCGATTTCGCATTGACGCGAATCGAGTGACAACCGAGCTCCTTGGCCGCTTCCGCCCAAACCTTGTGATTGTCCACCGTTTGGCGGCGCCCCGACTTACTGGGGTCGCCCAAATTGCCGAGACCATCGCACATGATCAGGATATTCTGAACGCCCTCTCCACTCGAACGCTTCTTCAGCTCCTTCACAACTGAATCGCTGAAATTCTCCCGGTAGAACTGGTTTACGTACTCGATGGCTTTAATTCCAAATTTCGCCTTCGTGATCTTAGCGAAATCCATCGCATCCATCTGTCCGCCACGGAAGGCTCGGTGCAGTGACCATTGAGCCAGTGAAATATCGAACCACTTTTCGCCTTTCTTGTGATGATCGGCCAATAGCAGCGGACGGGCAGCCAAGGAGGCCGCGCCAATACTGAGAGCGGATTTAACGAATTCGCGACGCGTGTTCATAATAATCGAATTGGGTGAATAGTTGTGACTGGAGATTAGCAAGCTCCTCTGCCCAAAGCGAAGGAACCGGTTTTCATCATCTAAACTTAGCCTCCGACCTTCGCTAGCCAAGCGCCAATTGAAGAAAGACTAGCGTTGAGGGAAAACGGCGTCGTTCCGATTAATCCCGAGCAAGATTAACCCAAGTTCTTCTTTCGGATCATCTGGAAGAAGTCGTTGCCCTTGTCGTCGACCAATATGAAAGCCGGGAAATCAACGACATCGATTTTCCAAATCGCCTCCATACCAAGCTCCTCGTATTCAACCAATTCTACCTTTTTTATATTCTCCTTCGCTAGAATCGCCGCGGGACCACCAATGGATCCGAGATAAAAGCCGCCATGCTTTTGACAGGCATCGATCACCTGTTGGCTTCGATTGCCTTTCGCGAGCATCACCTTTGAACCGCCGTTCGCCTGAAACAGATCGACATAGGCATCCATTCGACCAGCGGTCGTGGGACCGAACGAACCCGATGGCAATCCTTTGGGCGTTTTCGCCGGACCCGCATAGTAAATGGGATGATCCTTCACGTACTGGGGCAATTCTTCGCCCGCATCCAACAGCTCCTTCAATTTCGCGTGAGCGATGTCGCGAGCCACGATAATCGTGCCGCTGAGAGACAAGCGCGTCTGGACCGGATATTGAGTCAGTTCGGCAAGGATGTCCTCCATGGGACGATTCAAATCGAGCTGAACGACATCCGCTTCTTTCTGACCGCCCGCCGACGCTGGAATCAATCGCCCCGGGTCGCCCTCAAGCTTCTCCACCCACAAGCCGTCCTTGTTGATCTTCGCTTTAATATTCCGATCGGCCGAACAGGAGACTCCGATTCCCACAGGGCAGCTGGCCCCATGACGCGGCAAACGAATGATCCGTACGTCCAACGCGAAATAGCGTCCCCCAAACTGAGCCCCAATGCCGCATTCCCGAGCCCGAGCCAACATGCGTTCTTCCAATTCAATATCGCGAAATGCCCGCCCATGCTCGTTGCCCGAAGTCGGGAGCTCGTCTAGATCCTTTGTCGAAGCGACTTTGACCGTCTTCAGGCAAGCCTCGGCCGAGGTACCGCCGATGACGAAAACCAAGTGATAAGGCGGACAGGCAGAGGTCCCAAGCGATAGCATTTTTTCCAAAAGAAAGCTCTCCAGAGTTTCCGGGTTCAGCAGAGCCTTGGTCTCCTGATACAGAAAAGTCTTATTCGCGGATCCGCCTCCCTTAGCCAAACAGAGGAATTTGTATTCGACGCCTTCCGTAGCGTAAATGTCGATCTGGGCCGGCAAATTCGTACGCGTGTTCTTCTCCTCGTACATGCTTATGGGAGCCGTTTGCGAGTAACGGAGATTGTCGCTCGTGTAAGTATCGTACACTCCCTTGGAAATCGCTTCCTCGTCGTTGGCGCCCGTCCACACCTGCTGCCCTTTTTTCGCCATCACAATCGCCGTCCCCGTGTCCTGACAAAATGGCAAAACACCTTGAGCCGCCACCTCCGCGTTGCGCAGAAGAGTCATGGCCACGTGACGGTCGTTTTCCGATGCCTCTGGATCGTCTAGAATGGAAGCGACCTGCTCTAGGTGCTTTGGTCTCAGCATGAAGGAAAGATCGTGCATAGCCGTCTTCACCAAGTAGCTGAGTCCCTCCGCCTCGACCTTCAGGATCTCCTTCCCATCGAAGGTATCGGTCGACACGAATTCATCGGTCAACAGACGATACTCGGTATCGTCTTCGCCCAGTTCGAAAAGCGTTTGGAAGTGAAACGGAGGTGTCGCCATAGGGAGCTAAGCCAAATGCTAATCGCGGCGAAGGCAAGCCTCGCCAACTCGCTCCCGGATCTAGAAGGAAACCTACTCCACAGCAGCGCTATTCCTCAACGAACCGTTCGATAATTCCGCCAAAAGAGCCGTTAGTAAGAAAGGCCACCACATGGCGCTCATTGCGGTCCCCGCAATACGCTCGCACGGCACCCAAAGCCAATACGTTCGTGTCACAGGCCGTTGCATCAACGCCAAGGGAACGAAGCCCAATCGCTAAGGTCTCCGTATCCATAAGATCAACACTCTCTCCACTTCTCCGCTTGACTGGACCAATCGCCACTCGATCTGCGACCGAAAGCGCCTCAAGCATCGCTTCACGCATAATATCTAACCGCGAGGTGTTGCTGCGAGGCTCGAACGCGGCCACCAATCGCCATCCTTCGTAACGCTCCCTAAGCGTCTTCAAAATCTCCCGAATCGCGGTCGGGTGATGAGCGAAATCTTCGATCACAATCCGCCGATCGGATTCCAACCGAATCTGCTGACGACGTTTCACGCCTCTGAAAGATTCGATGCCTTTCGCATCGAAACTCAATGGGCTCGCATTCGGGGACAGCGACAATGCGGCGGACAGGCAAGCCATCGCCGCATTGCGAGCATTGAAGATGCCCGACATTCCCCATTCGATCTGCAACCAGAGCTTACCCTGCCAAACGAGATCGAATTTCGAACCCTTTCGCATTGTCCTATAGTTTTCGATACGGAGATCGCAATCGTGAGCCAAGCCCACTTGATACACGTTGGTCCATGAAATCGGCAATAGCGACAAGACGTTTTCGTCATCGCCGTTGACCAGCAGAAAGCCGCCTCGAGGCACAAGGCGAGTCAAATGCTCGAAACTGCGACGCGCATCCTGCAAATCGCGAAAAATGTCCGCGTGATCGAATTCCAAATTGTTGATTATGGCAATGCGCGGAGCGTAGTGTATGAATTTGCTCCTCTTATCGAAGAATGCGCTATCGTATTCATCGCCTTCGATTACGAATGGAGCATTGGAATCTCCATTGGACCAACCACGTTCGGGATCCAATGGTGCGCCGCCTATGAGAAAACCTGGATCTACGCCCGCTTGGAGCAACAAATAAGCCGTTAGAGCAGTCGTAGTGGTTTTTCCATGCGTTCCAGCAACTACAATGTTGCGACGCGACTTCAATGCGAATCGATACAGCGCTTCCGGCAGGGAAATAAACTCGATCTCTCTCGAATCAAGCAAGTACTCCACTTCCTCGTTGCCCCGGGAATACGCATTCCCCACCACAACCAAGTCGGGCTTCAGTCTGCTCAGTCGCTCCGCGCTATAGCCTTCCAGAATCTCGACCCCCGCTTCCCTAAGCATGTCGCTCATCGGTGGATACACGGCTTGATCGGACCCAATGGTTTCGTGCCCCAAGTCGCGCGCCAGCAACGCCGCATTCCCCATTGCCGTTCCCGCGACGCCTAGAAAGTAAATCCGCATTGGAGACGCATTTGAGCGAAGCGATTGAGAGAGAGCAATCCCTTTGGAAGGATAATTCTAAAAACGACTGATAATGAAAACCAAAGGGACCGAAGCATTCGCTTCGGCCCCATATTAGAGAGTGTCGTTGATTTGGTTACCCGTTGCCGTTTCGAAGGAGCATTCCTGGCATTGGCATTCGGGTTCGCTGCCCGAAGGTCAAGGTAAGGCTGCCAGAGAATGTCCGAGGAATCGGATCGAGAATTGCAGAAAACGCAGTATAGCGTCTTCTGCCTATGCCTATCGGCGCCAGCGCCTATTGGCTTTAAGTGAAATTTCGGATATTTCGGTCCTCGCGCTCGGATCGCCACCCGCCAGCCCTGAAATCGAATGGCCAATCGCCGATATCGGATGTTCCCTCCATTGCCGTAGTTCCGTTCTCATTGACTAAGAAGAACCTGGAAACGAATCCCAAGATTAACTTGACCCTTTTTCGCATCGCCTACTCAAAGGCCGAGTCTCGTATAACGACCGAAGATATTATTTTCAGCCCCACTTTCATCTTCGTTTTCCTACCAGTCGTCTGGGGGATTCAAGCTAATCGCAAACAAGTCCCCAGTTGGCCTTCGATTGTCTGGCTCTTTCTTTTTTATCCACTTCCTACGCCTGGGCCCCATCCCATCCATCTTCTTTGGCTCTTGGCCTCCAGATCGGCTAACTTCCTACGCTCGCTAGCAATCAGGAAAGCGAACGGCGAAATGGGTCCCAGGCTTTAAAAGAGCCCTCGAGCTAGAACCAAAACGGAATTAGCTAAGAGACATAGGGTCGGCATCCAAGACTTGGATAACATCTGCAGGCCATTTAACACCGTCCGCAATCGCGGTCAGGTCTTTCATAACTCCGCTGACGTTCGCGACGAAATACCAAATCTGGAATCGGTAGTGATCCTTCATCTTCTCGATCGAACACGGAGCCGGGCCGCGCATTTCGATTCGATCGCCCAACCGCTCGCCCGCCCGACGAGCGAATTGCTCTGCAAAGAAGGAGACTTTGTCAGGGTTCGGACCTCGAAACACCTGCCTTATCAAATGCCTGAATGGAGGGTATCGAAAGCGTTCCCTCGATTCCGATTCTACCTCGAGAAATGCGTCCACCTCTCCCCGGCGGGCGAACTGAATAGGATCCGCGTGGGGCGTGAATGTCTGCACAACCACCTCTCCTGCCAAATCGCCTCGCCCTGCGCGCCCAGAAACTTGCACCAACAATTGAAACGTGCGTTCGTTTGCTCGAAAATCCGGAATGTGCAGCGATAAATCGGCGTCAACCATGCCTACGAGCGTTACATTGGGAAAGTCGAGTCCCTTGGCTATCATTTGCGTTCCCACCAACACGTCGATCTTGCCTGACCTAAAGTCGCCCAATATTTCGCGAAACAGGTGCTTGCGACTCATCGTGTCGGCATCGATTCTCACCACTTTCGCCTTCGGTAGCGCTCGAGTTACCGCATCCTCTATCCGTTGAGTACCCATTCCTTTCCACCGGATCTTTGGGCTTCGGCAGCTCGGACAGCGCATCGGAGCGTCCGACTCGTTGCCGCATAGATGGCATTTCAAGGTTTCGTCGCTCCGATGGTAAGTCATCGGAACGCTGCAATGATCGCATACTTCGACGTGCCCACAATCCTGACACATCATACTGGATGAAAAGCCCCGCCTGTTAATAAACAGAATACTCTGCTCCTTTTGCTCGAAACGTTCCCTCAACTTCTCGACCAGAAGAGTCGAAAGTTGCGTCGCTTTGCGCGTACGAGCGATTTCCTGTCGCATATCGACCACATGCATCATCGGCAATGCTCGATCATCCACGCGTTGCGTCAATCGATCGACCGCGTACTTTCCTCTGCTAGCATTTCGGTAGCTTTCCAACGAGGGCGTCGCCGAACCCAAGACGCACAAAGCGTTTTCGAGGTAAGCGCGATATACCGCCACATCCCGACCGTGATACCTAGGCGTTTCGTCTTGCTTGTAGGCTGGCTCGTGTTCCTCGTCCACAACCACCAATCCAAGCTTCGGTATGGGAGCGAAAACCGCGGATCGCGCTCCTACAACCACTCGAGCTTTTCCCGACGCCAAAGCCATCCACGCATCTAGTCGCTCGCCATCCGACAAATGGCTGTGCCAAACGACCGTGTTCGCTCCCGAACTCTGAGAGAGTCTCGATCGAATACGTCCAACCGTTTGCGGCGTGAGAGCCACTTCCGGAACTAAAAACAAAACCCCCAAGCCTTTCTCTAGCGCCGCTTCCATCGCGCTCAAATACACCTCTGTCTTGCCTGAGCCCGTCACGCCATGCAAAAGTCGCGTCTCGAATCCACCTTCCTCGAGGCTTTTTCTCAAATTCGAAGCGACAATCGCTTGCTCCTCATTCAATTCGATCGCCGCTTCCTCAACGAACTCCGAACGAGACAGCTCGTCCTCGTAGGCAACTCGCTCTGTCAAACGCTGCTCTTCCTTAAACACCCCTTTCTTCACAAGCGCGTCGCAGGTAGCCGCCGAAAGGCCCAATCGCTTCAATAGAAGCCCCTTTTTCTGGGCCTTGAACTGCTGGCTTACGAATTCATACAATGCCGCCTGTTTGGGAGCCCTTTTTTTCAGAGTCGCGAATTCTTCGTCGCTCAACTTCGTCTCCATAGAAATATGCTTCTCCCTTTTGGGAGCCATTCCTTGTCGCGCAGGAGCAGGTATCATTGTTTCCAATACGCTTTCTCTCTTGCAACCGTAATAGGATCGCATCCACTCCGCCAGCCGAAGAAGCGTTTCATTCATGATCGGCCGCTCGTACAAGACTTGGGATACGAGCTTAAGCTTAGTGTAGTCTACATCCGCTCGAGCGCCGGTTTCCACGACAACTCCTAAAACGAAGCGGCGACCAATAGGAGCTCGAATCAAGGAGCCCACGGAAACGCTGCCTGCCATACTCGCAGCCACCCGATAATGCAGCGTCTTGTCGAAGCCCGCCATGGGCCATACAGCCACTATTTCATCATTCAAATCCACGCCGCCTCGACAGCCTCCTTTCTTTCGCAGATAGGAGATTGACAGTTATTGAGAACGTTTTGAGACTCGCTTTCGTGACGATTAACGAATGCAGAGACCGTTTCCGCTCCTTCCTCGTGAAGCATAATCTGAGAATGACTGGCCAACGTATGGCTATCTTCGAAGCCGTATTCAAGGAGTCGAGTCATTTCACTGCGGAAGAGCTTCTGGACAAGGCCCGAGCGATCGATCGCACTGTCTCGCGGGCTACGGTTTACAGGACTTTGCCCATTTTGGTCGAGAGCAACCTAGTCCGAGAAGTCGACATCGGCACGAATTTGAAGTACTACATGCCGAATAAGGAGCAAGACGCTCCACAAGCTCAAGTCATCTGCAACGACTGTCAGAAGATCTTCGAAATACCTGCACCCTTCATGGAATGGTACGGCAACACTGTATCCTCGAAGCTGGGACTAACTCCGATCAGCCAACGGCTTCAGGTAACGGCGTCCTGCGAGGAACTGCAAGCGACGGGAGTTTGCAGCAAGAGCAAAAGCGAATCCATCGCTTAGCGCGGTCGGAGTCGAGCATGCGGCTTCCGTAAAGGACGATAGGCCGGTTCCGAAGAACCGGCCTATGCTAACCTCATACAAACAACAGGCTGCGGTTTAGGCAGCCCACACCTACCATTTACAAAATTCGAGCGCTACCAATCGACCTGGAGCTTAAGCAGACGCTTTTGAGACGAGTTGTGCCCTTGGCGAGCGGCATCCTGGTACCATGCGATGGCCGCGTCCTTGTCGCGTTCGACGCCTTGTCCCTTTTCCAGCATCGCCGCTAGATTGAATTGGGAAGAAGCGTCGCCCCTGTCTGCTGCCTTGCGGTAGAAAGCAGCTGCTAAATCGTAGTCCTTCTTCACGAGTTCGCCTCGCATGTAGATCGTCGCCAAGCGACGCATCGCATCGGCGCTGCCCTTGTCGGAAGCATCGTTGAACAGTTCCATAGCGAGCTCGGTATCTTGACCGATACCACGCCCTTCGAGATAGCACGCGGCTACAGAAACGATCGCCTCGAGATGACCGCGCTCAGCAGCTTTTCCGTACCAGTCGAACGCAGTGTTCTCGTTGGCCGTAACGCCAATTCCGTCTTCGAATATGCGTCCTAGATTCCACATTGCAGGAGCATGATCCAATTCGGCCGAACTGCGATACCAGAGCAAAGCCTTGCTAATGTCCTGATCGATTCCCCATGCGTTTTCGTAGCATTGAGCGAGCGCGTTTTGCGAGTAAGGATTGCCCTTTCCTGCTGCGATCTGAAACCAATGCACTGCCGCTTCGTAGTCGCGGGAGCCTCCCGACGCATCGCGACTCATCGAACCAATTACGGGCATCGAGGCATCGAACTCCAATTCCGCAGCCCTTCGGAAGAGATCGCGAGCCGCCTCAAAGTCTCGAAGCTCCTCTGGCCCGAAGAAGCGAAGAGAAGCGAGTTTATGCAATGCGACAGGATACTCAGGCTCGAACTCCAACGCCGCTTCATAACTCAGAATAGCGCTAGCGGGCTTTTCCAAGACCTCTAGCAAACGACCCAATTGGGCATGAAAGCGAGGTTCCTCGGGAAATTCCTTGATAGCTGCGCGAACCGCTTCGAGAGCGGCGCGACGATCCAGCTTGTCGTTATCGACCCCATCCGCTTGGGCGAACTTGTCGTCGGGAATAGAAGCCAGCACGTCCGCTTCGATCATTGGAGCGGTCGGGATGATACGAACGCTCTCGCCTACTTCGAGACGCGAGGCATCGATGCGAATTAAGGCATCCGTTTCGAGAACTTCTACAACTTCGCCTCGAATCGTTTCGACGCGATCCTCATCTGCGATTTTATCGACGCGAGCCCGGTCTCCTTTCTTAACTTGTCCAAGCGCTTCCAAGGAAACGGTAGCCTTGTCCTGTTCCAGAGACAGAACGATGCCTCTGATGTCATTCTCATTCTCGCCCCGAGCAATTGCAGCGAGCAATCCTAGGGAAGCCAAGAGCAGTACTGATTTTAGAGCCTTTATCATAATAGTAATCATTCCGGTTATACGAACTCGAAACATCCCACACGAATCTCCCGAGCAATGGACGCGCATACGCGCCCTAGGTCTTCCAACGGCTCGGTCGGCAGAGGGATCAAGGAGTAATTCGAATAAAATCAAGGCGCATGCGGGCACCTCATAAGGGGCCCTAGCGACAAGCGTTTATCGTCTAAACTCCATTGCTTTGTCTCTAGTATCGAAGCCGCAAAACGTCCCTCCGCGCTAAACCCTAGAGCCCCTAGAGGACTCTCGAAATTCCCTCGTCGAAGAATTAGTCCTCGTCCCATCCCCTATCCTCGAAAATCAAGGCCTAAGCGAATCCTTGCAGCTCCGTTTATCATTCGCCAGCTTATGCCCTAAACATGGATATCGACGCTCAAGATGCCTTCGACATCAACTTCTTCGAGAACACTCTGAAGCGGGATCCATCGAATCTTCAGATCCTGGAACTGCTCGGCAGCCTCTATTCCAAGTACGACATGGCCAAGCAAGCTCTCCGGATCGATCGACGTCTCGTTCGACTGCTCCCCTCCGATCCTCGCATTCGCTACAATCTTGCTTGCAGCCTCTGTCTGCTCGACCGGAAGAGCGATTCGATCGAGGCGCTGAAAGCAGCATTCGAGCTTGGCTACGACGACTTGGAATGGCTCAGGCAAGACCCCGACCTCGATGGGATACGGGACCATCCCCAATATAAGGAGCTCCTTGAGCAGGGAACGAAATAGCGGGACCCTCTCGGGCGATCGCCTACATCTCTCCCGATCATTGTCTTGATTCGCCATACCGAACGCGCAACGTGTCGTCCGTATGAGTAACGTTCGCGTCAGATTCGAGCCCAGCCCAACTGGCTCCGTTCACATTGGAACCGCTAGAACCGCATTGTTCAATTGGCTCTACGCCCGCAAAACGGGCGGGAAATTCGTGCTTCGCATCGCGGACACAGATAAGGAACGCAATACTCAAGCAGCCTTAGACGAGCTTTTGCGCGTGCTTCGATGGCTCGGTCTGGATTGGGACGAGGGTCCCGAAACAGGCGGCGACTGCGGTCCTTATTTCCAAAGCCAACGGGGAGAAATCTACCAGGAATATCTAAAGAAGCTGGAAGATGCAGGACGGATTTACGAGAAAGATGGCGCCATATTCTTCAGGCTCGAAGGCGAGCGCTATACGGCGTATGACGAGTACCATAAAGCGGAAATCGAGAAAGTTCGGACTGAACCGGTTGTGATCGACGATTTGATTCGAGGAAAAGTGACGCGACGGGAAGAACGCGATTTCGTACTCGTGCGTTCCAACGGGGATCCCGGTTTCCACTTCGTCAATGTGGTAGACGACATCTCGATGGGCATCACCCACGTGCTGCGCGGCGAAGATCATCTCTCCAACACCTCCAAGCATCTCGAACTCTACAAAGCCTTTGGAGCGACTCCTCCGGTTTTCGCCCACATGCCCATGATTCTCAAGGATCCAAGCGTCGGCAAAGGTAAGATGTCCAAACGCGACAAAGGAGCTCTCATTGAAGAATACGAACAACGGCACTTCCTTCCCCAGGTTGTCGTCAACTTCATCGCTTTGCTCGGCTGGTCGCCCAAAGACGGAAAGGAGGTCTTGAGCCTGGAGGAATTACTCGAACGCTTCGAACTGAAGGATCTGCAGAAAGCCGGCGCTCGATTCGACGAAAAGAAGATGGCGCATTTGAATTTCGAATACATGAAGGCAATGCCGATAGGCGAATACACCGTCTACGCCAGAGCCGCTCTCGAGAAAGCAGGCCTCATCGGAGACGATGTCGATTCGGACTATCTGTCTGCCTGCTTGAAGATCTGCCGAGAGAAAATCGACAGCTTCGAGAACTTGCCTGGCTTTGCCGCCTATTTCTTTACCGACGATTTCGCGATCAACGAAAAAGCTAAGAAGAAAGCGCTAAAGAACGGCGATGCCGTTTCCCGAATTGAGGAAATAGCGCCCGCTCTGGAATCGCTCGAAAATTGGTCTCAAGACGAAATCGAGAACGCCTTCAACGAACTCGCCGCTTCAAAAGATCTGAAGCCATTCGCTTGGTTTCCGATCGTTCGATTTGCAGTAAGCGGCACAAACTCTGGCCCCGACTTCCTACCCATGCTAGAAGTCCTTGGGAAAGAAAGAGTTCTCAGCCGACTCAACAAGACCGCAACGCAATACGCATAACTCAGAAGCAGTCCTTTCCGCATCCCTATTCACCATGACCGACGAAGCTCCTTCGAATTTCATTCGCGACATAATCGACGAGGAACTGGAAAATGGCGTTCGTTCGAATGTCGTCACCCGATTCCCGCCTGAGCCAAATGGGTATTTGCACATTGGGCACGCCTTCGCGATCCAAGTCTCCTTCGGCATCGCTCAAGATTACAATGGCAGCTTCAATTTGCGCTTTGACGACACCAATCCGGAAAAGGAAGAAGATGAGTACGTTCAAGCGATTAAGAAAGACGTCTCCTGGCTGGGAGCGGACTGGGAAAACAATCTCTTTTTCGCATCAGACTACTTCGACCAACTGTACGATTGGGCCCTCCATCTAATCCGCGAAGGTCTTGCCTACGTCGACAGCCTAACCCCAGACGAAATGCGCGAGTACCGGGGATCGCTGACCGAACCCGGCAAAGACTCTCCCTATCGAAACCGATCCGTTCAGGAGAACTTGGAGCTTTTCGAGCGTATGCGAGCGGGCGAATTCGCCGAAGGAGAGTGCGTATTGAGGGCTAAAATCGATATGGCCAGTCCCAATCTCAACATGCGCGATCCGGTACTCTACCGTATTCTGCACGCCCATCACCATCGCACGGGAGACAAATGGAAAATCTATCCTTCCTACGATTTCACGCACGGACAGAGCGACGCCATCGAAGGAATCACCCACAGTCTTTGCTCCCTTGAATTCGAATTCCATCGTCCGCTCTATAATTGGTTCCTGGAAAACCTGCCCGTTCCGAGCAAGCCTCGCCAAATCGAATTCGCCCGACTCAATGTCGAATATATCATCACCAGCAAGCGCAAGCTGCTTCAGCTCGTCACCGAAGGTCACGTTAGAGGTTGGGATGATCCTCGCATGCCAACTGTATCCGGATTTCGTCGACTCGGCTACACCGCTGACTCGCTCAACGAATTTTGTCGCCGGGCTGGCGTTGCCAAGCGCGAACGAGTCAACGAGTATTCGCTGCTAGAATACTGCCTGCGACAGGACCTCGAGGAGAAAGCCCCAAGACGCATGGCGGTCTTGGACCCCGTCAAAGTCGTTATCGAGAATTTCCCTGAAGGCGAAATCGAGCTATTCGAAGGACCCAATCATCCCGCTAAACCTGAGAGAGGAACTCGCAAAGTCGCCCTCACCAAGGAAATCTATATCGAGCGCGACGACTTCATGGAAGATCCGCCCAGGAAGTTCTTTCGCCTCGGCCCGGGAAGGGAAGTACGCCTACGCTATGCTTGCTACATCACTTGCCTCGACTTCAAGAAGGACGACAGCGGGAAGATAGTGGAAATCCGGGCTGAGTTCGATCCTGAATCCAGAGGAGGATCGACGCCCGACGGTCGCAAAGTCAAAGGCACTATCCATTGGGTCAGCGCTACCGAAAACGTTCCGATAGAGGCTCGACTGTACGAGCGTTTATTTACCAAAGCGAATCCCGACGAAGTGGAAGAAGGGCAGACTTTTATAGATAACTTGAATCCCGAATCTGAAACCCTCGTCGAAGCATTTGGCGAACCGGAACTTAAGAATGCGAAAGAGGGCGACCGCTTTCAGTTCGAACGCAAGGGCTATTTCGCAGTCGACCCCGATTCATCCGATTCGAAGTTAGTTTTCAATCGGTCCGTAGGCTTGAGAGACAGCTGGGGAAAGAAGAGCAAGCGCTAGGATTCGCATTCGGCAGCTTCTAACGCCGCAAATGAAAAGCCCGAACGACTTTAAGTCGATCGGGCCAAAATCAATATCGAACGCTCTATGGCGTCGAAGTCTTCCTAGAAAGATCCTTTCGCAGCGTCGATCGAATCGCAGAAACTCCAGTCCTTGGACTCTTCGAATTTCTTGCTTTCCGAGACGACCTTCTCATTGCCAGCGAGGGCGTAGTTCAAGCTCAGATCGCGGCACAACTGCATCGATTGGAGGAGCAGCTTCACCACTTCGGTATTGAGACTGTCAACCTTCTGGGTGTCGAAGATAACATTGGCAACGCCAGCATCTACGGCTTCGCTCGTCTTAGTCTTCAAATAGTTGCTCACTTCATTGACTTCGGTCGCAGTGCAGGTTTTGGGGAGCTTTACCGTCATAAACCGATCGTCCATCGAGAAGTACTTGCCGGAAACATCCAAGTTGACTGCCTTGCCAATCTTGTTCTCAAGCTCGGAAAAATCGATAGGCTTGGTAATGATCGTAGAGAATCCCGCTTGTTGAGCGCGCTGCTGCTCTTCGGTTTCCGTTTTCACGGACAGGCCGAATAGAGGCACGTATTTGGTCTTCGCATTCGATCGGATGATACGGAACAAGCTGATCGCGGCATCGTCGGGCACAGAAAGGCTGATGATAATGCAATCCGGCACTTTGCGCTGACAGAAGTCGATCGCTTCTCCGGTAGATGCTACGCCATGAACGTTCCAAGGCGTGTGCTCGAAGCCTCTCTTGATTTGCTCGATAATGGCAGGCTTGTCTTCCAAAACGAGGATGTCGATTGGGTCGTCTATCTTCTTTTGCTCTGGCTCCGCTTCGCCTGCCGGTCGCAAATCGATGACGCGGCTCACCTTATCGACAAGGACTTCCTCCTTGAATGGTTTAACGATGTAGTCGCGAACCCCGATCTTGGCGATTTTCATCACGTTCTCGCGTCCCGCCTCTGCCGTTAGCATGATGACAGGTATCGCCTTCAAGGCCGGATCCGACTTGAGCTTGGTGATCATTTCCACGCCGTCCATGACGGGCATCGTGATATCCAAGAGAATAATGTCGGGACTTTCCTTCGCCGCCATGGCAAGCCCTTCCACTCCATTTTGAGCTTCGATCACATCGCAATCGAAGGACTTAAAGGACTTTTTGACGATGATCCGAACCGTCTTTGAGTCGTCAACTGTGAGAATTTTAACTCGCATGGCTTTGTTGGTGCTAAATCGTGTGTTCTTCTTTAATTAGGATATCGATAACGAAAGAACTGCCTTCGCAATCGAATTTGAAAATGCGCCTGAGAGCGTCTTCCGTCGGTTCGATCGTATAGTTTGATCCGCGCAAAATCGAAGGAATGGTCATGCGACACTCGTATCCCTTGTTGCTTAAATCGTTCTTGAACGCCCCGACGATCATGTTCGTCAGTTCGCCGATCGCATCGTTAACGGTCTCATGGCCTTCCGCTTCGATCTCTTCGCAAGTCAAATCGAGAAGACGACCTGTGAACTTCAACGCCATGGGCAAATCCATGAAAATGTAGATCACGCCCGTCAAACCGCCGATGAAACCGACCGTGCCGGCTATCAGAGTCTGATCGCTATCGATAGGCAGCCTGAAACCTTCGCCATAATCTTCGCTTTTGACCTCCATAGTGGACACGAGCGCCGCGTTCGTATCCAGCATTGTAGAAAACACGCTGCCAACTGCTTCAGTAGCAAGGCTTTCGAGTTCCAAATCTGTGATGGGGAAGGCGTGTTCCATTGTGGGAAGTCTTTAAGTGGCTGGCTTCCCCATCTATATCGTTCCTTAACCCCAAAGGTTTAGGAGGAAATAGCCCTCAACTGCGTCAAAAACCTACGAAATGACACCAAGTCCGCTAGCTACTATCCTCTAAAGCGAGAAACCGAGGCAAGACCTCTGCATAAGCCTGGTTTTCGACCATTGTAAACCACGGTCAAAGCTTGAGAATTCACGCCTCTCCAACGATGAATTCGCCATCCTTGCGATACAAAGCGAGCTTGTTGCGCAGCGTTCGTATGCTGATGCAAAGAAGCTTCGCCGCCTGAGTACGATTGCCAGACGTCGATTCCAAAGTGGAAAGAATGTGTTGCTTCTCGATTTCCTCGAGCGGCAACGGCGTCGACGCATCGCCTTCGATCGACTCGGAAGAAGAAGAAGCGGAGGCTGCTGTCGGCGACGGAGCGAGAGCGGAAGCCGTCGCTATACTCGGATCGTTGGGCCCTGCCCCTACAAAAACGGGTTCCGGAGCAGGAGCTGGCTGGTCTAGAGCTGGCGCCGCAACATTTGCCATCATTGGCATCAAACCAAGAGAAACACTGCTAATCTTCGAATCCGACTCGGATAGAATCACCGATCGTTCGATTGTATTCTGCAATTCGCGAACGTTGCCCGGCCACTGATGGGCATTCAGCGCAGCCAAGGCTTCGTCTTCGAATCCGGCCAACTTAATTCCATGTTTGCGAGCGAATTTCTGGGCGAACGTCTTGGCGAGCAAGGCAACGTCCCCTTCCCTGCTCCGCAAAGGCGGTACCTGGATCGGAAAGACGTTGAGTCGGTAGTAAAGATCCTGACGGAAATCGCCGTTTTGCACTGATCGAAGCAAGTCGCGATTCGTCGTCGCGATAACGCGCACATCGACTTTTATAGTCTTATTGCCTCCTACGCGTTCGAATTCGCGCTCTTGGAGGACGCGCAATAGCTTAGCCTGAACTTTGGGCGAAATTTCGCTGATCTCGTCCAGAAGTATCGTTCCGCCATCGGCAAGTTCGAATCGCCCTTCGCGACGCTGCATTGCTCCGGTAAAGGCTCCTTTTTCATGGCCGAAGAACTCGCTTTCGATAAGCGTTTCCGAGATCGCAGCGCAATTCACTTTGATGAAAGGAGCGTTCTTGCGAGCGCTGCTTCGGTAGAGTTCATTAGCGACGAGCTCCTTGCCCGTGCCGTTTTCTCCGTTAATCAACACCGTCGCCTCCGTCGGAGCCACCTTGCCTACCATATTGCGCAGCTGCTGAATGGAAGGGCTTTTGCCTACCAACTCAGTTCCCTCGACGCTTTCCTGGGTGAAGAACTGATTGACCTTCACCAACTGGCGATAGTCCTTCGCCTTCTTCATCAAGACGTCGATTTGGGACGAGGAAAACGGTTTAATGATGTAATCGAAAGCGCCTGCTTTCATGCACTCGACCGCCGATTCCACTGTCCCATTGCCTGTGATAATCACGACAAGAGGCGCATCCTGCATAGTAGCGATACGGTCGAGAAGCTCCGTTCCATTGCCATCGGGAAGATGAACGTCGACGAATAGCAAATCGAATTCGTCTTTCAACAAATGCTCTTCCGCATCCTTTAGAGTCGATACGCTGCAGACAGATAAGCGCTTGCGTCTCAACTGCTCTTCTAGCGCTTTTCTGATTACCAGCTCATCGTCGAGGATGAGTATTCTTTCCACATTCATAAAGGCGGGATGAGATTTGTCTTTTTTCGCATGGCCCGCGTATCGAAAAGCGCCTGGGAAGTCGCGATCCGAGAGGGGACATCAATTGAACGCCTTCCATTTAGATGAAGATTGAAACAAATTCGAATTCCTAAATTGTAAAAATCGGTTCAAACGTATCCGCTCTCTCCATCTCTCCTCCATTGCAGGCTGGCCCAAGCTCATTTGATCGACCAGATTTACGCCTCTAGTCCATGTTCGAAGGCAAAACCATATTGATTACAGGCGGAACTGGCTCTTTCGGGAAACGCTGCTGTCGCGAAATCCTCGAACGATACGCCCCTGAAAAGGTCATCATATTCTCGCGAGACGAATTGAAGCAGTCCGAGATGGCTTCGAACCCTGTTTTCGCCAACCCGAGAACGCGTTTTTTTCTAGGTGACGTGAGAGACAAGGAGCGACTCCAACGAGCGATGTCCGACGTCGACTTCATCATCCATGCTGCCGCGCTGAAGCAAGTCCCCGCCGCAGAGTACAATCCCCACGAGTTCATCAAGACCAATATTAATGGCGCCATGAATGTCGTCGATGCCGCGATTGCTTCAGGAGTCAAACGAGTCATCGCCCTAAGCACCGACAAGGCAGTCAACCCTATCAATCTCTATGGCGCGACGAAGCTGTGTTCCGACAAGATATTCATCGCCGGCAACAGCTATAGCGGAAAGACCGGAACGCGATTCTCCGTGGTGCGTTATGGGAATGTAATCGGCAGTCGCGGTTCCGTCATCCCACTGTTCTTAAAACAGCGGGAGAGCGGCAAGCTGACAATAACCAAGAAAGAGATGACGCGCTTCATCATTTCGATCGACCAAGGAGTATCCTTCGCGCTCCGATCGCTCGCCGACATGCAAGGAGGCGAGATTTTCATACCCAAGCTCCCCAGCTGTTCAATCGGAGATCTGGCTGAAGCGATTGCGCCTGGATGCCCCACCGAGATCATCGGTCTTCGGCCGGGCGAAAAACTGCATGAAGCATTGGTGCCTTCAGACGAGGCGCATCATACGACCGAGCAATCCGATCGCTATATCATCCATCCTTCGAGCACCTATTGGAAATACGATCCCAACGCCTATTCCGGGAAGCGATGCCCCGAGGGATTTAGCTACGACAGTTTCAACAATCCTAATTCCCTGGACATACCTTCCATAAAGGAATTGGTGGCGACGTTCGAAAACGGACGGAGCGACTGAGCCTTTCGATGAGCTTGATCGAACGAATAAAGGACCCTAGCCTGGCTCCCGTAATCGTAGCCGAACTCTCAGGCAATCATCACCAGGATTTCGATACGGCTAAACGAATGATCGAATTGGCGGCCTCCAGCGGAGCCGACGCAGTCAAACTTCAAACCTATAGCGCAGACACCCTAACACTGCCTTCCGATAATCCCGACTTCAAAGTAACCGATGGACTCTGGAAGGGAAAAACGCTCCACGAGCTCTACAGTGAAGCATCCACTCCATACGAATGGCATGCCCCTCTTGCCGCCACCGCCAAAAGCTGTGGCATCCCGCTCTTCAGCACTCCTTTCGACGAAGCTGCCGTCGACTTTCTGGAAGCCGAAATAGATCCGGCTTTGTACAAGGTATCGTCCTTCGAATTGACTCACTTGCCGCTGCTCGAACGTATCGCCAAGACGAAAAAACCGGTAGCAATGAGTATCGGCATGTCGTCCGAGGATGAAGTCGCCGAAGCAATCGACACGCTCAGGCAAAACGGCGCCGGCGAGGTTATTCTCTTAAAATGCGTCAATGAGTATCCAAGCAGTCCTGACGGATTCAATCTCAACGCTCTTCCTGAAATAAGGCTACGCTTCGACTGCTTAGTCGGTCTATCCGATCACAGCCTAGGGAATGAAGTAGCAATTGCAGCTACCGCGCTTGGGGCTCGCCTCATAGAAAAGCACTTCACGGACGATCGAAACGCGGGCGGTATCGACGCTGCGTTCTCCATGGAGCCCCAAGACCTCAGGTCCCTGGTAACTCAAACGAAAGTCGCCCATAGCAGCCTCGGATGCTCCAATCCTTTCTCGGAACCAGCCGACCTTGAACAGCGTCGGTTTCGCCGCTCGATCTACGTTTCTCAAGACATAGAAAAAGGCGAAGAACTAACCGAACGAAATCTCAAAATCGTTCGCCCCAGTTTCGGTCTCGCTCCGAAAAATTGGAAGACGACACTAGGCAAGCGGGCCAATCGAGCGCTGAGAGCGAATACTCCCCTTCGCGAAAACGATTTCGAATAAATGTCGCGGCAACTAGGAGAATAGCGAATCGATTCGGCGCATCACGCGTTCCACGCCGAAGGCATCCACTTCGCCGAAATCGAATCGCTCCTTTCTCTCCAGTTGGCAAAGCAACGTCTCGATAGATTCGGCAATCGCGTCCAAGGGCAACTTGCCGTCCTCGAATCGCGCAATAGGCAAGCCCCAGCGATTGGAAATGGCTCGGGCCGATCGCTCTTGGTTTTCCGCAGCTACCAATCCAACGAACGGCGTTTCCAGAGCGCCGAATTCATACATGGAAGAACCGCAAGCGATAATGCCGAATCGCGCCGTTTCGATCCAATCCGCCAGGGTCCGATCGTCGACTCCGACTTCCAAACGATATTCCGGGAAGCCATCGAGAAGATCTACCAATTCCTTACGATTCTTTCCGCTCCCGCTGATGAAAATGGGGGCAAACAAATGGGATGACGATAGTTTTTCGAGAGCCTCTAGAGCAGAGATTCCCAGCGAACCGGGATCCGTACCGCCTATCATCATCAAAACGGGCACTGCATCCGTATTCAAAGGCCAACTTCGTTTCTCGGCATTTCGAAATCCTGACCTCAGCAAGCAATACTTCTCTCCCAAAGCCGTTTCAGTCGATCGATAGTCCGAATTGCTCAACCCCAATTCCGTATTCACAGTCAAGTCGACAGCTTTCATCGACCGGATTCCCAAATCGTCCATAGCCACTAGTTTCGCTCCAACTCCATCCACATAGAATCGAGCGTCATCGAAAAACGAGTCGGACGAATCCATGTCATCGACAAACACCACATCAGTCGCAAACGAACGCTCTTTCATTTCGTCGAAGCCGTATCGGTTCAACCTTCGAATGTCATCGAACGGTTGGCGCTGGCTCTTCGTCAATCCATCGCAATCGCTCGGCGTCCACAGACTAGTCTTCCAGCCTTGCTTTCTCGCTTCGCTCATGAGGGCCGAGCTTCGAGTCAGGTGCCCCCATCCATGCGATCCCCCAAACTGGCAGATCGTCGCTATCGTCCTGCGCTTCTTCATGGAGCATTCGAAGCGGAAAATCGAGCCAATAGCTCGACGACTCTCATTTGCTCATCGTCTTCGAGCCCTGGATACATGGGTAAACTGAGACAACCCTCGTAAAACCGTTCCGTTCCAGGCAACTTAGTTTCGGAGGCGCTTCGGTAGTAAGGGTGACGATAGACCGGCATGTAGTGAACTTGAACGCCGACCCCATTCTCCTGCAGGAATTCGTATGCCTGTCGCCTCAATCGAGGCGATTGAAAACGGATGACGTACAAATGCCAAGACGAGCCATCGTCCCAATCGGGAACTTCGAATAAACGACTCATTTCAGGAGTCGCAAGCGACTCCGAGTAACGTAGAGCGATTGCTCGGCGACGCTCGATAAATTTGTCCAATCGCTTCAATTGGCTAGCCCCTAAACTCGCCTGGATATCCGTCATTCGATAATTGCAGCCCAATTCGGTTTGAGCGTAAGCCCACGCTCCTTCCGAAGCCCTCAATTCATCGGGGCGCTCGATTCCGTGCGATCTCAGGGAACGCGCTCGACGCGCCAATACCGGATCATTTGTAAGCATCGCCCCTCCCTCTCCCGAGCAGATGTGTTTGACAGGGTGGAAGCTCAACGTCGCCGCTTCGGTGTACCTACAAGAACCGCTTCTGGCCTCTCCGTTAGTCGCTCCTAGGCTGTGGGCAGCGTCTTCGATGACGCTCGCGCCTAAGCTCTGCGCGTATTCGGAAATCGAATCCAGATCGGGCATCCGGCCGGAATAGGATACAGGGATAAACGCTTTCGCATGAGCGGAGCGATTCCCGAGAGCCTCCACGGCATTCGCGAAATCTTCAGCTCGCGAAAGCCCGCAATTCGGGTCGACATCGGCAAACGATACGTCAGCTCCGCAATAAGCGATCGCGTTGGCCGTCGCTACGAATGTAATGGCAGGAGAGATACCGATATCTCCTCGACCCAAATCAAGGCCTCTACAAGCCAAATGCAATGCCGCTGTCCCGCTTGATACCGCAATCGCATATTGCGCTCCCGTAAGATCCTTCAACCCATCTTCGAAATAAGCGATCCTAGGACCTTGCGTAACGAAGTCCGAACGCAAAGTCTCGACTACCGCTTCAATATCCGATTCGTCGATACTCTGACGGGCATAAGGGATGCGAGAAAAGCCATCGCTAGAATTCGCGTCTCCCATTCCGATACAAGCTTAAGCCCTGTCCTTCAAAGCGCGCGCCCGATCCCCCTTGTCCGATCCGTAGGCTTTGCGAACATTAGAGGCCGCATTCGCTTGAGCGGAAAGCGATTTCAAATCAGCTCTATTCTCCGATTGCATTCGACTCAATTCGCGAGCGTTTCGATCTTCTTGCTCCCTCAAGGACTCCAATCGGCAGTTGAACTCTTCTTTCTGTTCCAGCGTCAGTTCCTTGCCGTCTTCCAACGATTCCATCGCTTTCAGTAGTTTGGCCTTCTTTTCTTGGACAGCGCCAAGGGCGTCGAAGTTTGCTTCCCTCAGACAGACGCCTTCCTTTTCGGTCAAGGCTTCGTATCCCTCGAGAAGGGCGAATCGTCTATTTGAAGAAGTAGTCATGAGCGAACGCTAGATGTCTCGTATGCCAATAAGCTACAGACAAAGGCGGGCTCAATCAAGCCGAGACGCGCGGATCCGGCAGACATTCGCGAATTAGCGCCTGCGATTCTTCGCCTTCTAGGCTCGTAGGGAGATGCCGCCCCCGACTCCCGCGCCGCTTGCCTGACTAACGACTTCCGCTTTTACTTTTTGCTGCGAAAGCATCTCGCTCCAAGCATCGCGAATATCGCTGAACAATTCGATAACGACATCGATCGGCTCTTCGACCTTCTTGAAATTGGCCTCGTTGAGCTTCATCACATAGAAATCGTAGAGACCATACATTTGGTCCGTGAATTCGTTCCCTTTTTCCATCCGCAAAGCGCGCTGCAGCTCTCCGAATATGTTCTGAGCCTTGATCAGATTGTTACTGATCATTTCGTTCCGCTCTTTAACACCCTCTAACTGAAAACCCGCTTTCGCACGCCGCATGGCATCCAGAGCGCCATCGTAAAGCATCAAAATTAGGCGTTCCGGGCTTGCCGACAAAATAGCGGCTTTCTTATAGGACGCGGCGTTTGAATTCATAGGTAAACTTTATGAGAAGTGCTACGTCCAACAGTCTAGTCGCCTAGCGGTCATTACCTACTCATCATCGGCAAACGGCACAATGAGTTTAGCGATCGAATCCACAATTTCCTTCGATGGATAATTCGGATCGTTCAACAGTTCCTTGCCCTTGGCCACGACATCCGGACGAACTTCCGGTTCGGAGCGCAAGGCCTCCAAACTGCTCAAATCCACCTTCTCGCCTCCTGCAGTCGATCCCAGCGAAGAAGCATCCGCTGAAGAAGCTGGTTTGGCGTTCTGGCGATTCGTCAGGTTTTGAGTGTAAAGGTGAGACGCGTTATTGTTGTTGTTTACGTTCATTTCTTTAAGGCAGTACGAGTTGCAATCAGAGTTTCTGTGTTAATTAAGTTTAAAAACGACACCCTCTTCATGAACTTTAACTTTTTTGTAAATAAATAGCGCCAAAGAGCGAATGCGCTACGTATTTCGAAAATCGGTTAGGACTGTGCAAGGCAGACTGGGTTTCGTGCAAGGGGTACGAAATAATGGATTCCGTCTTGTAAAATTTTCTCGCGGCATTGGAAACCGCAGGATTCGAGGAGTCGAAGACTTCGTCGACCGCCCATACGAGCTTGCCCGTATCGCAATTCACCAGCTTCGCTCGCATTCCAATTCCAACTGGCTGGTAAGCCTTGAAGTAACTTAAATCGACGAGAAGCAATCCATCCACGGCATAGCGCGAGTAGAGCTTGTCGATCAGTTGCGTCGGCAGGACTTCAATCGATGAGAATCGCTCTTGGGAAAAAAGCTCCTTCATCGTATCCGGAGCGACACTAACCACTTCAAACAGATTGAGCTTAGCGAGCTCCAGTCGGAGATTCTCTTCGATAAGCGAAAGATCCATGTGATCGTAGTCGCCTTTGAACAAGGGCAACAACGCCACTCGAGTCAGCCTAGGAGACAACTCGCCTTCTTGATATATATTCGTGGTTTTCCGCTTCTTGCCGATCGTCGTATCGAATTCGGAATTCACGCGATGAACAGTCGCGCAACCTGAAAGGGCTAAGAGGGCAATCGCCACCACCGCCGGCAAAAGCTTAGCGTATTTGAAAATTCGTTTCATGCCGTTTGGAAAATGCGATCATACCTACACCTGCAATCCTGACAATGCGGACGATTGCTGCTGAATGTTAGACTGTGCCTCTTCCATGGCAATAAAACTGGCTTCCAATGCGCTTCTTGTAAACTCCAGACGACGTTCCATTTCCTCGATACGATCGTCGATATCCTGATTTCGGTTGGCCAGATTCTCAATCTGGACATCCAATATTCCGTCATCACGGGTATAATTCTCGACGAACGTCTCCATACGCGTCGCAAACGATTCTTCGATATCGCCATCCCCGTCGATGTCTCCCATGAAGAACTGCTCCAATTGGTCGAGTTGACCGACGAGAGCCTCGTCCAAAGCGTCCGCATCCTTAATCTCGAGCTTGGAGGTCTCCGACATGAAGTCGATGCCCATGTGCTCGAGTCGGAATATCTCTCCGCCCAGATTCTCGATAGCATTGAAAGCAGTAGCTCTCAATTTGGAGTCCAAGTTGTATACTTCGCGGTTGCCGGATAAGACGCTCGTCTGAACATCGTCCCCTTCTACAGTCACCTTCGTCTTCTCGAGAATGTAATCCTGAACGTCGTTGTAGGAAGCGATGAATTCGTTGATCTTCTCCCGGAGCTCTTTCGAATCTCGTCCAATGCCTATGGTCTGCGTTCCGGTTTCAGTCGCCGTAATGGTCAATCCCGTTATGCCATGCGAGCTCTCGCTGATTACATTCGATCGGCTGGAAACGGATGCTCCTCCATCGACTGAAAACTGAAGATCTTGGCCTACCGATGCGCCGCCATCCAAGCCTATAGCCGCCAGCAGTCCATTGGCGCTGTCGATAACCGGCATCTCCAGGGCTCCCGTCTCGTTGTTGACGATCCGAAACTGATCGGCAGCCGTGTCGTAAGTCATCGTAACATTGGCCGCCGAGTCGTTCACTTTGCCCATCAGGCTTCCAATGCTTTCATTGTCGGCATCAAAGGATATCGCTACGCCGTTGATCGTTATCGTCCCAGATCCCGTAATCGGCGCCCCGCTGCTAATCCCGCTCGTGGCAATAGAACTGGCCAAGTCGACCACGCCCAAGGCTCCGGTACTGGAGACAGACGAACTCCCGCCTCCCGCACCGACGACTTCGATCTGGTCGAGCTTCAAAACGGATAGAAAATTGCTCGAATCTGCGGATTCTCCCAAATCAAGCTCCCCAGACGAACTGGTCAAAGTGACTTTATCAGATACGTTGTCGTAGGACCCGACCACAACTCCACTGGTAGCGATCGAAATGGAATCGAAAACATCCTGGAGCGTATCCGTGTTCTGGACGGTAATTTCCTGGCCGTTGATCGTGAACGTCCCTTCGGTGATATCATTGGCGAATCGAAGGCTCGAAATAACCGTATTCGCGTCTCCCAAGGAGCCACCCACGTCCGCAGTCCCGGATCGCTTCGAGGTCGTTGCGAGCTGGGTGACGCTGATCTCGTAATTCCCTTCGACTGCAGAAGTCGCCGCTTCCGCCACAATGCCGAGCGTGTCATCGGACAAGGAAGTGCTTTTCGCGTTGTACAAGGCGCTGTCGTCGAAGGCGCTCATCGTCGTCTTCAACGTATCCATCTTCGTTTCAAGCAGTTCGAGAGCATCGCGCATTTCAGTATTGTCGCGTTGGTCTTCGCGCAAGCGCTGCTGCGGGATACGTTCCACCGCCATCAACTGATCGATCATAGAACGCCAGTCAAAGCCACTCGCCAAACCTGCTAGTTGAAACTGCATAAATAGGTACCTAGACCTATCGAACTTCGTCCCTGATCTGAGTAACTTTAGCGAGAAATCGCTTTTTTTCCCGATTTTCCTCTATAGCTAGCTGAGCGCTTTCCTCTATGCGCTCGTGGTTACAAGCAGCCTCGCCATGCAAGATCTGACCTCGCTCGCAAACGAGAAACAACCTTCCGCCACTGCCCAGAAATACTCCAAACAGTCCTCCGCTTCGCGTCTCTCAGCATCCTCGATCGCAGCGATCCTCGCCTTGGAACGAGCGTACAAGGCGAGTTCATACTTCAACGCGCCGTCGTTTAATACCTGATCCAAATTGGAATCCGATTTCAGCAGCGACTCCAAGCTTTGCCGGTTTCGCCGGGCCTCCGTCACCGCTCTGTACAAGTCGGCATCTACCTCTCCTAGAGCGATTTCCAGGGCGCAAGCCGACTTAACGGCCAGCGAACTCGCTTTGTCAGCGAAACGTCCCATCTCGTCCAGAGTCAGTCGCAAGCGCTCCAAACGATCTCTTGATTCGCTCAAAATCGTCTCCGACCTTGCCCAACCCGCACGCCAAGAGGGAATAGCTATCGAATTCAAATGTTCAGACGCCTGCGCCAGGGAAAGGTAAGGAATTCCATCGATGCGGGCTCCGAGTCGCGATACGTTCACCAAATCGAAGTCGCTCCCTCGATCAGCTGCCAATTGCTTGAAGGTTTTTAAATACACGTACAGCTTTTCCTCGACCGGTACTTGCTCGATCGTGTTGCCTGGGACCAGGCGACAATTTTCGATAACGGCCGCGTTCGAGTCGTCGTCTCCATAAAAGCTATCGGACACGTGCAACTGCCCATCTTCCTTTGCCGCCAAATCCTGCCCCACGAACACGATGCGATCGCATTCGAAAAGCTTCGCAATGTCGAATATGCAGGCCGAAACCGTTCCCATCTCGAGAATTTCCGTTCCCAAGGGATCGCCCCCTTTTAATCGCAAATACGATGCCAGCAAATGATTTTGCGACCATGTGAAAATGCTCCCTTTGAAACGTTCAACGACTCTAGGAAAAACGATGAAGGGACAGATGAGCTTGGTCTCCTCCGTTGATACTCCATCGAATCCTCGATCGGTGAATTCATAAGGATCCGCCGCCAAGACGAAGCGAGGAGAAATTCCCGCATTCCTTAATGCCCGATAGGATGAATTGACCGCCACGACCAAACAACGATCTTCGTTCTCCCTAATGAAATCCAGGGATTCGTCGAGCGACGGTCCTGCCGAAACCAATATAAGCGTACATCCCTTGAACGCCCCTTTCAAAACGCCAATATCGGGCGCTTCTGCAAGTATAGGCGCATTTGCAAGCGTGTTGGCCTGCCACCTTCCCGCGGCGGTAACGTTCGTCCCATACAATCGACGCCAGTAATCGAAATTCTTCGCGAACTCGGTGAAAAAGGACGCATAGTAGTCAGGCGCATCATTATATAGAGGCGCGAACACTAAGGGAGCTACCTCTTGGATCTCCAGAGTCGGCAAACGCGACAGGGCTTCGAAGCAATCCTGATTCAATTCCCCCAGACCGAGAACGAATCGAGGTTCCTCGAGCAATTCCAGCATAGAAGGTTCGTCCGCTTGCGAGCGAAATGCCGCCAGATCTTTTTCCTGGCAAAAAACATAGCTATCGTCGGGAAGCCTATCAAGCAGGGCCCTCGCCGCGCTTCCATCGCCTAAACCGCTCAATGCGTAAACCGCATTTCGTTCCCATTCGATCCCTTCGAGCCATCGATTCAGCAAAGCTTCCCAATTTTCGGATCGGGACTTCAAATCCAATCCCTTCGCCTCTTTCCGAGCGCTGGAAGCGTTCTCGTAACGCGCCTGCAAAGCGGGAAACCGCTTTCTGATAATAGATAGAGCTGTACGGCGCTCGTTCATTCTACTCGATCGCCGATCGCCTTAATCATCGACCTTAAAACCGTATTAACCTCGCCTATCCCCTTTAGACAGGGCCCGCTTGCCGTATCTGAGAATTTTGCGCAGTCGCCAGCCTCATAGGCATCGATCAACAATTCGATCCCCGAATTCAACGCGTTAGCAGCCCGTTGCAATTCTATCGCCCAATCCGCTTCGCTCTCCTGTCCAAACGCAACCAATACGCTCGCGCTTTGTACGAATGGCTGCGTCGCATCCAAAAGTTCGATCGCTTTAGCCTGAAAAGAGGACCACGGTTCGCGTAGCGCGATTCTCGACGCGTTTTGCCATTGTTCGACAATCGATTCGCGCAAATCGAGCAGCTCGGTCGCAATCTGAGTCGCCTTCTCGCTCTGGGAGACCGAGAACGCTTGTATCTCTCCGTAGGATACCGCCCCATCGTCGCCTCCAGGCATCCAATAGTTCCCATCTACCTCCATGCGATCGATCAACATTCGAGACTGGCCCAGGAAGTTCTCGAGGACTGACCAGACCTCTAAAGGGGTTTCCGGAGCGGGCCCTTGGAAATCGACGTGTTCTCCGTTTAAGTATACCTCACCCATCCGCTAATCCACTTCGCGCAGCATCGTCTGCCCGCATTTCAACTCGCCGGAGGTCAGTATGCGACATCGCAAACCGCCCCTCCCTTTCAGCAAAGCTTCAGCTCCGGGCCCAAGGGCTCGGTCCATCCAGTAGCAGGGAGCGCACTCTTCCGTTCCCAGAAATTCCACGTCGCCGATTTCGAAACGCTTTCCAATCAATCGATTGAGCTCGACCCCAGACACAACCACATTGCGGCGCAAGCGCGACAATTCGAAATTATCCAGAGTCAAAGCCGATTCGATCTCATCCGCCACAGCTCGATCGAAAAAAGTAACCTGCCCTTTGAAATCGTCTCTATAATCGAAAAAGCGGTCCCCCATAAGACCGCGGCCCGCAACGCACTCTACAGATTCAACGCTTTCAACGCCATGATTGAGGCGTTCCTTGCCATGTCTGCCTTTGAAGTCGTGACCCGAAGAAATGTATATTCGGGAGATGTCTATCTTGCGGGCGACGCTAGTCATCGATTTGCATGCGATTCATGATCGCCTCAACATCTTGCGCGGTATTGGCGCTCGCAAGCATTTGCGTTTCGTTTAGCGCGATTTGCGCAACCGCCGATTGCTCGAGAAATCGACGTAGACTCTTTCTACCTTGGCGAGCGCTCTTTTCGAGGAGCTCGAGACATTCGCTCTCGTAAATCGCGCACATCGGTTCAGGCCTTCCATCCTCGGCGACGTAGCAAGTGGCGAGTCGATTCGAATCCCTCTGCGTGACCAATCTCATAATAACGCTCGCGTCCAGCAAAGGCATATCGCACGCCACCGCCAACACTGGGCTCCCCGCCGCCCGCTTCAATCCAGCCACCACTCCCGCTATGGGACCCGACAATTCCGGATCATCCGGAAGCGCCACTGCTCCGAAGGCATTCCCTCGAACCGAAAGCTGATCTTCTCGACACGAAACAGCCAAGCGGTCGCAGAACCGATCGAGAAGGCTCAACGTCCAATCCAACTGGTTCGTCCCTTCTCGAAAGCTAAGCAAGGCCTTGTCTTGCCCCAATCGCCGGCTTTTTCCGCCAGATAAAACCAAGCCTAGAATGGGTCGCTTCACTTCGACTCAGCCTATGCCTTGCAGGACAGATGCAAGCTCCGAACGCGCGCAGGGCGCGATCTCTTAAGTCCAATTCGTGAGCAAGATTACTCAGAGAGATAAGCGCTTTCCGCAAAAAATGAGCGCTTTTAGCTAAAGTCTGGCGTAGAGGGACGATACTAGAACGCGTAACCTAACCCGTTACTCGTGCGGCTGACACGATTTCAAACAGCTCTCAGCGACAAGGACGTCGCGAACAAAAACAAGGAAGTTAAAATGTCAGTAGTAATTAATACTAATAGCGCAGCTACGCTTGCGTCTAATAATCTAGCATCCAGCAACGCGCTGCTGCAAAAGAGCCTCAATAAGCTCTCTAGCGGAATGAAAATCGTGGACCCGTCTGATGACGCTGGTGGTCTCGCGGTTTCAATGAAACTCTCCGCTACTATCAATCGCACGAAAGCGGTTCATACGAATATAGCGAACGCCATATCGTTCTTGCAAACCCAAGACGGTTCCCTTCAGACGGCTTCGCAAGTATTGGACAGAATCTCGGAACTGAAGATTCTCTCTAACGACGTTACGAAAAACGCTAGCGACAACGCTAACTATGACGCGGAGTTCGCCAATCTTAAGGCGCAGCTCGATTCGATTTCGGACGAGACTTTCAACGGCGTGTCTCTTTTCACATCGGCAGCCGCATCGACTCAGCTATCCGTCACGACGACGGAAGCAGGAAATACTTCGGTCAATATCAATCAAGCATCGCTCGCTAATAGCGCGTCCTTGATCACTGGAGCAGCGAATCTAGCCGCCGTAAATATTTCGGACATCACTTCCGCAATCGAATCCATCGCAACGTTGCGATCGGAGAACGGAGCCCAATCCAATCGGCTCTCGTTCGCATCGGAAATGCTTGTCATCAACCAGGAGAACCTGGAGTCGGCAAATAGTCGCATTATGGATGTGGACGTCGCCGCGGAGTCTACTCGACTGGCGCGATACAACGTGCTTGTCCAGGCAGGCTCATCCATGCTTCAACAAGCGAACGCATCGTCTCAAGTCGCCCTAAGGCTTTTGGGTTAGTTACTACTACGACATTGGCTCCCCGTCCACATGGCGGGGAGTCAACACCCAAGAGTCGAATACAGGACTAGTAGACCGACGAAACGTCACATGATCTGAATACAGTAATCGATCGCGACACCCTAACTATGTCCAAATAGGACGCTTCCTGGAAAGGTCGCTTCTATAACGGAGAAACTACGCCCTCAAACAGCAAACTAAACAGCCAATAACCAAACAATTGATACACAAACAAAAACCCTAAGTCAAACGCATTATTGGCTTTTCCACTCCAATCGGCCTTTGACCTAACAGACTCGAATTCGGCGCAAGCGCGATCTCTCGACCCGAGAGAGCTGCACGGACAGCGGTATCCACCCGCCTCGAAGAGAACGAGCTTCGAATCTAAAGCGAACCCAAAGCCATACCTACAGCAAAACTAACTCTCTCGAATTTCAATACAATTTTCGTCCAGCGAAGCTGCAAAGCCTAGCTGGAACTAACTTCCAAGGACGGAAGAAAGCGATGCCTGACGCTAACCCACAGGCGCGTCGCGACGCGTAGGTCGCAATCATCAAGGAAGATAAACCATGTCAGTAACTATCAATACCAATTCGGCGGCCACCGTCGCCAAGAACAACCTCAACAGCAGCAACGCGCTGCTGCAGAAGAGCCTCAACCGCCTCTCCAGCGGCATGAAGATCGTCAACCCTGCCGACGACGCCGGAGGACTGGCCGTATCCATGAAGCTCTCCGCGGCCATCAAGCGTACCGAAGCGGTCAATACGAATCTGGCCAACGCCCAGTCCTTCCTCCAGACCCAGGACGGCGCGCTGTCCACCGCAGGCAAGGTCCTCGAACGGATGTCCGAGCTCAAGACCATGTCCACCGACGTCACCAAAAACGCCACCGACATCGCCAACTACGACACCGAGTTCACCGCTCTCAAGGCCGAGCTCACTTCGCTATCCTCCGAGAAGTTCAACGGCGTCTCCCTCTTCACGTCCGCCGCATCGGCCACTACGCTGGCCGTAGGAACCACCGAGGACGGGGCCACCACCGTGAATATCGAGCAGTCGGCGTTGGCCAATGCGGTTACCGCCGCGACGGGAGCGGCCAACCTGGCGGCCCTGTCTCAGGCGAATGCCAAGACAGCCATCGAGAACGTCGCCACGCTGCGAGCTTCCAACGGAGCCCAGTCCAGCCGCATGAGCGTCGCCTCGGAAATGCTCACCATCAACAAGCAGAACCTCGAAGCAGCCAACAGCCGCATCATGGACGTCGACGTCGCCAGCGAATCCACCCAACTGGCTCGCGCCAACATCCTCGTTCAAGCCGGCTCCTCCATGCTCGGACAAGCCAACGCATCCAGTCAGGTCGCGCTCAGGCTCATCGGATAAAATCTAAATCTCAACTTAAGATAGAACTTAAACTTAGCCGTCCGCATTCGTTCTGCGGATACGGACGGTTCCTTCCAAGGACGGAAGAAAGCGATGCCTGACGCTAACCCACAGGCGCGTCGCGGCGCGTACGCCGCATTCGAAATCAAGGATGAAATAAAATGTCAGTAACCATAAATACCAACTCGGCGGCCACCGTCGCCATGAACAACCTCAACAGCAGCAACGCTATGCTGCAAAAGAGTCTCAACCGCCTCTCCAGCGGCATGAAGATCGTCAAGCCGTCCGACGACGCTGGAGGCCTGGCCGTATCCATGAAGCTCTCCGCGGCCATCAAGCGTACCGAAGCGGTCAATACGAACCTGGCCAACGCCCAGTCATTTCTGCAGACGCAGGATGGCGCTCTGTCCACCGCAGGCAAGGTCCTCGAACGCATGTCCGAGCTCAAGACCATGTCCACGGACGTCACCAAGAACGCCACCGACATAGCCAACTACGACACCGAGTTCACCGCCCTCAAAGCGCAGCTCACCTCGCTCGCGAGCGAGAAGTTCAACGGAGTCTCCCTCTTCACGTCCGCAGCATCGGCCACTACGCTGGCCGTGGGAACCACCGAAGACGGGGCCACCACACTGAACATCGACCAGGCGGCCCTCTCCAACGCCGTCACCGGCGCCACCGGAGCGGCCAACCTCGCCGCCCTCACCGTCAGCGTCGCATCCACGGCATTGCAGAACGTAGCTACGCTGCGCGCATCGAACGGAGCCCAATCCAGCCGCATGAGCATCGCCTCGGAAATGCTTACCACCAACAAGCAGAACCTAGAAGCCGCCAACAGCCGCATCATCGATGTAGACGTCGCTAGCGAGTCCACGCAGCTCGCCCGATCGAACATCCTCGTCCAAGCAGGTTCTTCCATGCTCGGTCAGGCCAACGCATCGGCGCAGATCGCGTTGAGGCTCATCGGATAAGCGACCGCTCGTCCTCAAGGATTCGGACTTCCCCCGCCTCGCGGCGGGGAGTCCGCAGTCCAGAGGATCCATCACTCTCATTCAACCAAACCGTAGCGTAACCAAACTTCAGCTACGGATCTCACTTTCTTCCACGGATGGAAGACAAGCGTTGCCTGACGCTCAACTCAATCAGGCGCGTCGCGGCGCGTACGCCGTATTCGAAATCAAGGATGAAATAACATGTCAGTAACCATCAATACCAACTCGGCGGCAACCGTCGCTAAGAACAACCTCAACAGCAGCAACGCCATGCTGCAAAAGAGCCTCAACCGCTTGTCAAGCGGCTTGAAGATCGTAAAGCCCTCGGACGACGCGGGCGGTTTGGCAGTCTCCATGAAGATGTCAGCCGCAATCAAGCGCACCGACGCGGTCAACACCAACATCGCCAACGCGCAATCGTACCTGCAGACGCAGGACGGCGCGCTGTCCACCGCAGGAAAGGTCCTCGAGCGCATGTCAGAGCTCAAGACCATGTCCACCGACGTGACCAAGAACGCCACCGACATCGCCAACTACGACACCGAGTTCACCGCCCTCAAGGCGCAGCTCACTTCGCTCGCGAGCGAGAAGTTCAACGGCGTGTCCCTCTTCACGTCCGCCGCATCGGCCACTACGCTGAGCGTCGGAACGACCGAGGACGGAACGCAGACCTTGAACATCGACCAGGCAGCAATGTCGAACGCGGTCACAGGAGCCACCGGAGCCGCCAACCTGGCAGCCTTCTCCGTATCGGCCGCTTCGACGGCCATCGAGAACGTCGCTACATTGCGAGCTTCCAATGGAGCCCAGGCCAGTCGACTGAGCTTCGCTTCGGACATGCTCACGGTGAACAAGCAGAACCTCGAGGCAGCCAACAGTCGCATCATCGACGTCGACGTCGCCAGCGAATCGACTCAGTTGGCCCGCGCCAATATCCTGGTTCAGGCAGGATCCTCCATGCTCGGACAGGCCAACGCATCCAGTCAGATCGCTCTCCGTCTCATCGGATAACGATCGCGCCACACCTTATAAACCAGCGGCTCCCTCTGCAGGGAGCCGCTTTTCCACGATTTCTAAACGCGTTTTCTCTTTGTCTCAAGAACCTCCCAGGACCGTCACTTGACGTTTCCTTTACCAACGACCGGATTCCATAGAGTAAATCGCTCAAGAGTCCATGGGTACCATACCTCAATTAGCTAAATCGTTCATTCGGTCGCTCGATACTCGCCTAAGCAAGAGTACCGAAACCAGACACTAAGCAAAGAGAGCGAAAGCGCCCATGGAGTCGCCCGAATGGCGCCCAAGAATCAAATGAAAGCAACCCGCGTTTTCCCTCAACCGCATAAGTCCCTCAATTCATAAAAGCCAAACGAAAAGCTAAGCGCACCTATCATAATATCCAATTTTATAATACATTTTGAGTCGACCGGAACCTCTCCGAATCGATGGACTTTCTTCCAAGGATGGAAGGAAAGCGTTGCCTGACGCTAACCTCACAGGCACGCCGCGGCGCGTACGTCGCAGCAAAATCTCAAGGATGATATAACACTATGTCAGTTACAATAAACACCAACTCGGCGGCTACGATCGCCACCAACAACCTCAACCGCAGTAACTCAATGCTGCAGAAGAGCTTGAATCGCTTATCTAGCGGTCTGAAGATCGTAAACCCAGCGGATGACGCTGGTGGTCTTGCAGTCTCCATGAAGATGTCTGCTGCCATCAAACGTACCGACGCTGTGAATACGAACCTCGCAAACGCGCAGTCCTTCCTACAAACGCAGGACGGCGCTCTTTCGACAGCTGGTAAGGTTCTCGAACGCATGTCCGAGCTCAAGACCATGTCGTCTGACGTCACCAAGAACGCCACCGACATCGCAAACTACGATACGGAGTTCACCGCCCTCAAGGCTCAGTTGACTGCGCTTTCGAGCGAAAAGTTCAACGGCGTTTCTCTGTTCACCTCAGCTGCTTCTGCAACGAACCTCTCAGTTGGCACAACTGAAGACGGAGCAACTTCGGTCAATCTCGACCAAGCGGCTCTTGCCAATGCGGTTACCACGCTAACTGGCGCGGCTAACTTGGCTGCATTCACGCAAGCCAATGCCACGACTGCTCTTCAGAACGTTGCGACCCTTCGCGCGTCCAATGGAGCTCAGTCCAGCCAGTTGAGCTTCGCATCGGAAATGCTCACGGTTAACAAGCAGAACCTCGAAGCTGCTAACAGCCGTATCATCGACGTTGACGTTGCTAGCGAATCCACCCAGTTGGCTCGTGCCAACATCCTGGTTCAAGCTGGTTCTTCCATGCTTGGTCAGGGAAACGCTTCCAGCCAAACGGCTCTGCGTTTGATCTAAGATTCCTACCGTTATCTTATTTCCCAAGTGGCCCTTCGAATTCGGAGGGCCACTTTTCTTTTGCCCTAATGCAAGGCGGAGTGAAACATAATCGAATGTACCGTCCCTTCGCCCATGCCTAATGCGCTCCTACTTTCGATCGGAAGCAAAGTCGCTCTCGCGCGCATCGCGATGGAATCGGCTAGACGACGAGGAATCGCATTGCATGCCTCGGACCATAGCGAAGACGTTCCCGCAAGCCAATCAGTCGACCGATTTCACTTATTCGATTTTCGCCAAGGGATCGACGCCCTCATAGCGCTTTGCCGCAAAGAGGGTATCGAGCTAGTGATTCCCACGCGGCACAGCGACCTGCCCTTGCTTTCTCGCAGTCGAGAGGCGCTCAGTTCTCACGGTATCGAAGCAGCGATCTCCAATTTCGAGACTGTTGAGCTTTGTACCGACAAACTTAAAACGGCTTCTTTCTTCGCTAATCACAGTGTTCCCGCGCCTCCGACATTCGATGCCCAATCATTGAACAAAAATGAGCTGGAGCCGCTTTTTCCACTGATCGCAAAACCAGTCAGGGGATCCGCTAGCCAAGGCATTCGCGTCCTCCGTTCGTTTGACGAGCTCGAAGCGGATCCAATCGATGCATCAAGCGTGGTACAAGCCCTTGCCAAAGGGGACGAATATACGATTAACGTGTACATCGACAAACAGGGCGAGATCACCTCGACCATTCCTCACAAGCGAATGATCGTGTCCGAAGGCGAGGCCGTACAAGCAATCACCGCCCGCATCCCGACGCTCATCGAACAAGCCAATCGAATCGCCGCCGCTTTGCCAGGAGCGAGAGGCCCCCTAAACATTCAGGCATTTTGGGACGAGGAATCGGGTCGCGCCCAATTTATAGAGATCAACCCACGAATAGGCGGTGGTTTTCCACTCGCCCATCAAGCCGGCGGCCGATTCATCGAATGGCTGTTTCAGGAACGGTTCGATCAAGCAGCTCCGCGAAAGACCGACAAGTGGACGGAAGGACTGAGAATGATGCGCTATCGCGACGCCATTTTCGATCTGCCGCAGTTATAGACGATCGATCCTTGGGCCGACCGAATTAGCCAAGGAATTGTAAATTTATCGCGCAATGCGATAGGTTGCTTCACCTATATCCTCCTGGGGTCGATGAGCTAGTTGGGATAGCCTTTCTTCGCGCCTGACCATGGATACAGATACTCAGGAAACAAGCGCCTTAAGCTCTGGAATTCGAATCGATCGAACGAAGGAGATGGGAGACTTCGTGTCTCTTCTGCCCCTCGATCAGTTTACGCTTCATTCGACCAGAATCTTCAACATTTGGGGAGAAAAAGGGGTTGGAAAAAGCGACTTCGTTAGGTCGGTCCGCGAAGAGAATGCGATTCAGTTCAAGCGCGTCCTGTGGATTCAGCCGAAGAGCGAGGATTCTATCGACACGCCCCAAGAATTCATCGCCGCCTGCGCCAAAGGCGTTCGCTACCCGAAGGAGCCCGATCGCGAAGAAGCCATCGCCAAGAACCTCGATCTTTCCCAACGCGGCAAAATCGACCCATTGCGTTCAGACGATGCCATGCTCATTACGCGATCGTCGGTAGCCACGAATAAGAAGCCCTATGTAAATGCGGCAGCGGCCGCTTCGGTCGGCAGGACCAATTTCGTAAGGGAAGACATGCAAGTGTCCGTTGGCTTGGGGAACAACAAATCCGGCAAGCAAGCGGAAGCGTTTCTCGACGCCCTCCCCCTCCAATCCATGGGTACGGATTTGATTATCCTTCACCTCCCCGACACTGAAGCGATCTCGCTCGCCGTGAAGGATTGGTTTCGCGACTATGTCATCCCAGCAGCGACCAAAGGCCCTTTCAGACGCAACCTCGTCGTATTGACCGAGACTCACGAGCCATTCGAATTCAATCTTTTCGACCAATCGTTCGGCGATTGGGACGACCAAGCGGAGGACTTCGCCCTCAGGCCCGCCAACGAATCGACTATCGTCGAGTACGCAACCAATCGCGGTTGCTCGGCAGAAGAAGCTCGATTCGTATTCGTCAAAAGCCTGGGATATCCCGCCTCGACAATCGAAGCCGTCGATACCGCTCTGTCTGGCGAACGAGACCCGGAGACGCTCAAGCTGTCAGCGACTTTGATTTCAACGCTTCCTTCCCAAGAAAGAGTAAAGCTCGCTGCATGCTCGCTTCTTGAAGAATTGTATCCAAACGAATTGGACGCGTTATTCGGCAGCGGCAACGGCATGAAAACGATCTCTTGGCTAGCCGCTCTTCCCGGATTGCCGTTGAAGCGATCCGAAGACGGTCAGCACTACACCATCGACGAAGACACTCGTTTCCTGGCCATCAATGCAATCGACGGGAATGAAGAGTTCGCGGATTACAACAAAAGATGGTTGCCTTACGCTCGACTCGCGCGTTCAGCTCCAAGCAAATCGGATCGAGCCAAACTTTATCTCCTAGCCAGCCTCAATTGGATCGAACCGAATATCTGCGAGAGCCTATTCGGAGACAACGCGGATAAAGTTGCCCGTTTCCTCGAAACCAAGAGTCAGTATTTCGCCAAGCATCTGCAACGCGTTCGCGCCTCGGATCGAATTAGAGAATATCTGAGAGCTACAGCAGCGAATATGGGACACCCAGGGATCTCATCTCTGCAAACCCGAGCCAAGGCGCTTTGGGAACAGCGAAAGGAAACTCTGGTTCTCGCTATCGAGGATCTCGAACGTTCGTTGGTCGCCCTAGAAGAGCGCATGCATAAGGTGGAAACTCGTCACTCGCAGCTAGCGATCCAACTAAAGGGCGCGGAATTGGAAAAGCCGCCCGCGTTGAACGCCCAAGCGATTGCGGCTGCCGAAGCAAGCAATCACGGGAAAATGCTCGGTCTTCTTCTAGCCCTTTCAGCAATCTGCTACCTGGTCGGCTCAGCGACAAGCGACGGAATTAGCTTAGCCTCGAAGATCGCGGCCGGCCTATCGCTCGGTTTAAGCCTGCTATTCGTTCCCGGCTGGCGAAAACAGCAGATCGCTCGATCCATTAAGGCCAGAGCCAAGGTCAAAGGTTCGCCCGAGAATCTGCGTAAGAAAAGCGTCGAGCTAGCCCATCAGATTCAATCGGGAGAAAACGCCCGCGAGGAGCTGCAGCGGAATCTCGCTCAAGCCAAAGACGATCTCCTATACAGCTACGTGTAGGCTAGCTCCCCGAGCTGATTCGCATTCATAGGCTTTCTTACCCCTACCAGATCGGACGTTCTTCTCATTGAACGCCTGTATCGCGCATCGTTAAGCGTAGTTGACGGACCTGACGTTTTCTCCAACATACAGCCTTTTTCCAAGAAAAATGGCCTCTCAACGATCGGACTACAACTTCACCGAAATCGAATCCTCCTGGCAGCGATACTGGGACGAGAACAAGACCTTCGCCGCATCCAACGATACGGACATGGAGAAGTACTATGTTCTCGACATGTTTCCCTACCCATCAGGCGCAGGGCTCCATATCGGCCATCCGGAAGGGTATACCGGCTCGGATATCCTGGCCCGCTACCATAAGGCAAAGGGCAAGAATGTCCTCCACCCAATCGGCTGGGACGCTTTCGGGCTTCCCACCGAACAGTACGCCATCAAAACCGGCAAGCACCCTCGACAGACGAGCATCGACAATATCGCCACCTTCCGGGAGCAGCTCAAGCAAATCGGCTTCTTCTACGACTACGATCGCGAAGTCGATACGACCGATCCCAACTACTATCGTTGGACTCAATGGATATTCCTGCAGCTGTTCAAGCGGGGTCTCGCCTACGTGGACAAGCGCCCCGTGTGGTGGTGCGAGGAATTGGGCACTGTCCTCGCTAACGAAGAAGTCATCGACGGAAAATCCGAGCGCGGATCCTACCCCGTGGTTCGGCGAAGCCTGCGACAATGGGTCCTCCGCATCACGGCCTATGCCGATCGTCTTTTGGAAGACCTGAAGGATATCGACTGGCCAGCGTCTACCAAGAAGATGCAGCAAGAATGGATTGGCAAATCGACCGGCGCCACCATTCGCTTCGACATAGACAATAGCGATCAGTGTCTCGAGGTTTACACTACGCGCCCCGACACCCTCATGGGAGCGACTTACATGGTCATTTCTCCCGAACATTCGCTGGCAAACGAACTCGCAACGCCCGAGCAAGCTACCGCGGTTCAAGACTACCAGAATGCGGCCGCGGCAAAAAGCGATCTCGAACGAACCGATCTAGCAAAGGAAAAGACCGGCGTATTCAGCGGATCATACGCGATCCATCCTCTCAACGGGAATAGAATCCCTATCTGGATCGCCGACTATGTTCTTATAAGCTATGGCACCGGCGCGATCATGGCCGTCCCCGCCCACGACGAGCGTGACTTCGAATTCGCCGAGCAATTCGACTTGCCTATCGTACAGGTCATCCAAGGCGAAAATGAAGATCCCTTGCCCTACATTGGCGATGGCGTACTCATCAATTCGGGCGAATTCGACGGACTCCATTGGAAAGACGGCAAGAAAGGCATCACGTCCAAGCTCGGCGAGTCCGGCAAAGGCGAAGAAAGCACTCAATTCAAGCTACGCGACTGGCTGTTCTCTCGCCAGCGCTACTGGGGCGAACCCTTTCCCGTAGCTTGGGTATCCAAAGAGGACTACGACCATGCCGTCGCGAGCGGAGATCTGGACGAATGGATTCCAGAGGAAGCCGTTTCCTATACGGACGAGGCGGGAACGCAATACGCCCTTCCCGTGCCACCGAAGTCCCTTCCACTCGAGTTGCCCAACGTCGAGGACTACAAGCCGGCCGGCAGCGGTGAATCGCCTCTCCGCAAAGCGGAAGACTGGATGGAGATTTGGTATAACTACGCCACAGGCGAATACACGCCGGCCACCCAGGATAAGCCAGAAGGGGAAAAATGGATACGCGCATCACGTGAGACGAATACAATGCCTCAATGGGCTGGGTCTTGCTGGTATTACCTACGCTACATGGATCCGAGCAATGAGGATGCATTCGCTTCTAAAAAAGCGCTCGAGTATTGGCGTACCCCCGACATGTACATCGGCGGAGCTGAACATGCTGTCCTCCACCTGCTGTACGCTCGATTCTGGCACAAGGTTCTATTCGACGAAGGCCTAGTGCCGACCAAGGAACCTTTCAGCCGCGTCTTCCACCAAGGAATGCTTTTGGGGGAGGATAACCAGAAGATGTCCAAGAGCCGCGGCAATGTCATTAATCCGAGCGTCATTATTGAAAAATACGGCGCCGATTCATTGCGTCTCTATTTGATGTTCCTTGGACCGTTGGAAGCAATGAAACCGTGGAGTTCCAAAGGCATCGAAGGCGTCTTCCGTTTCCTAAAGAAGATATGGCGCGAAATCGTAGGCCAAGACGGAGCGCTCAATTCCAAGATTGAAGAGGGGTATCAAGACAGCTCCGAGACAGAAAAGCTCTTGAACGAAACGATCAAGAAAGTTACCGAAGACACCGAGAGCATTCGCATGAATACTGCGATTTCCTCGATGATGATTTTCGCGAACCATCTGCAAAGCGTCGAAGCGATCAGTCTTTCGGCAGCGAAACGATTCGTCCAGCTACTGGCCCCTTACGCCCCTCACATTTCCGAAGAGCTCTGGAAACGTATGGGGGAATCCGGTACAATCACCACCGCTCCTTGGCCCGAAGTCGACGAATCCAAGCTCGTTACCGCCGAAGCGAAAATCGTTTTCCAAGTTAACGGCAAGATGCGTGGACAAGCGATGGTACCCAAATCCGCCACTCGAGAAGAAGTATTGGAATTGGCCAAGCAAGAGCCCCGCGTTCAGGCTCAAATAGAAGGAAAGACGATCCGCAAAGTCATATTCGTTCCTGGCAGGATCCTCAATATTGTCGCTAACTGATCCAGCGCGAGCCAACATTGCGTTGGTTCGCGATCGGCGATCGATTCGAAGCGATGAATTCGCCCGTTACATACATTATCTTTGTATCTCTTGCTTCGTCTGTAATTGTATAATTCCAAGTGCCTGAGCTTTCGAAATACCTACCCCCCGATTTTGACTCGTCCAAGCCCATTGGCTTGATAGCCGGCCGCGGTCTCTATCCCAAGTTGGTAGCCGATGAAGCGCGAGCCAAAGGAGCTGAGATACGGCTAATCGCTTTCGAAGGCGAAGCCACGGACGAGCTGATCGAAAGCTTCCCGAATGACCAGAGAGCCGTCGTTAATGTCGGTAAAGTAGGATCGTGGCTGAAAGCGCTTCGCAAGTTCGAATGCGTCTATACCATCGCTGCGGGCCAAGTGAAGCCAGGCAAACTCTTTCGAGGGCTCAAGCCGGACATTAAAGCCGCTTCCCTGCTCTTTAAGCTAAAGCGAAAAAACGCCGACACCATTTTCGGATCCATTGCCGAGGAACTCGCAGCCAATGGTCAGACTGCTCTCGACGCCCGTTGTTTCATCGATGATCAAATGGCCTCCTCCGGCTGGATGACGCCTCAATTCGACAAGATCGAAGCAACCTATATCCAGCACGGAATCGAGATCGCCACCGAAATGGCTCGGCTCGACGTTGGACAAGGGGTCGTCGTTCGCAAAGGAACCGTCATCGCTGTCGAAGCCTTCGAAGGAACCGATCCCATGCTAAAACGGGCCGGTAGCTTCGAGACCGATCAACTAATATTCGCGAAAACCGTCAAACACCGCCAAGATTTCCGATTCGACGTGCCCGTTTTCGGGCTCAGGACCTTGGAAACCATGATGCAAGCGGGGATCCGAGCGGCGATTCTCAAGGCAGGCAGCGTGATTATGTTGGAAAAGCAAGCGCTGCTAGAACAGGCAAAATCAGCGAAAATCCAACTTTACGGTTTCTAATTTTACAATCTAACAAGCTGATATCCAAATAAATCCGCTAAATTAGACGAAACCTCCTAAGGCTGAGGAGAAGGAAGACGATTCCACTTAAAAGCGTCTATAGGATTGTGCGTCAGGCAAGAACGCGCAACTATAGTTCGCAATCTATCAGCAAATGAGCTCCCGCGTTGTTCCAGTTTCCGTCAAAGGCGTCATGCCCACAGTCAACGGTTGCGCCGTATTCCTCGGAAATGAGGACAAAGCCTACGTAATCTACGTCGATCACAGCGTTGGTAACGCAATCTCGATGGCCCTCAACGGAGTCAAGAAAGAGCGTCCCCTCACTCACGACCTAATGAGCAGCATGCTGGTAGGGCTCGAAGCGAACATCAGCCGCATCGTTATCAATGATGTGCAGGAGAGCACTTTCTTCGCTCGTATTTTCGTGGAAATGAAGAACGAAGTCGCCACCAAGATCCTCGAGCTCGACGCTCGCCCTAGCGATTCGATCGTTCTATCGTTGCAGAACAATGTGCAGATCTACACCGCGGAAAGCGTCTTCAACTCTGTCGACGACATGACTCCGATTCTCGAACGGGTTCTGAAGGAACAAAGCGAGGGCAATAAGGACTAGGGAAAGTCTCCAAGGCTCCTCTTGACCACCCTGCGAAATCGAGTTCGCGTTTTTGTTTGAAACTTCGTCTGGTTGAGTCGTATTAGCGACTTCAACATGACGCTCGCGACTCTCAGAGAGCTACCGGCTTTGATAGCGCCGGGACAACCTGCGACAGCTCTAGCGCCCATGCAGGATGTCACCACCCTGCCGTTCATGTCAGTCGTCGCGGAATTGGGCAGTCCCGATTATTTCTTCACCGAATACTTTCGAGTTCACGTCCAATATCGTCTCGAGAAACATATTCTAGAATCGATCACTGAAAATCGCACAGGCAGGCCGGTTTTCGCTCAAATGATCGGCGAAAATATCGAGCATCTACAGAGGGCAACGATCGATTTGCTGCAATACGATGTTGCTGGCATCGATTTAAATATGGGATGCCCTGCTCCTACCGTTTACAAGAAGCGTTGCGGAGGGGGGCTCTTGAGAGAACCAAGCAAAGTAGATCGTATTCTGGGGACGCTTCGACAAACCATTCCTGGCTTGTTCACGGTAAAAATGCGCATCGGTTTCGAGGATACGGACAATTTCGACGCGATTCTGAAACTGATCGACAAGCATGAAGTCGATCTCCTGAGCCTGCATGGCAGAACGGTCAAGGAAATGTATCGCAGCCAAGTAAGATACGAGCGAATCCGCCAGGCCGCCGAATCCGTGGGCTGTCCTTTGCTCGCGAACGGCGATGTCACATCGGCTCGCAAGGCTCGCGAAATCCTAGACTACACCGGAGCCGATGGGGTTATGATTGGGCGGCACGCCATTAGGAATCCTTGGATATTTCGCCAAATCAGAGAACGCGAATCAACTGGATCCTCGAATCCCGTCCTCTTGTCGGAAGTATATGAATACATCCGAAAGCTCTATGACGCGATCAAGAAACCTTGGATTCCAGAACGAGCGCATGTAAACAAGATGAAGAAATTCCTCAACTTCATCGGTCAAGGAGTCGATCGCGAAGGTCGTTTTCTTTACGAATCCCGGCGAGCGCAAAGCGAAGCCGAACTCTTCGATATTTGCGAGCGCTGCCTGCTTGCGTCGTCAAGCTCTCGCTTTGCCGACGAACCGTTCCGCGGACTCGTAGCGCGACCGAATTGCGAATAAGGCGCTTTCGACTATTCGATTCCCAGGGCCTTGCGACCTGTATCCGAGATCATTTGCGGGTTCCAAACAGGCTCCCACACGATTTGAACATCGGCGTTTTCCACTTCGTCGAGTTGCTCGACTCGATTCTTGGCGTCTTGGGCTATAACAGGCCCCATGCCGCACCCTTGGGCCGTTAGGGTCATCTTGATTGCCACGTCCTTTTTGCCATTCTCCAAATCTTCAAGACGCATATCGTAGATTAGTCCTAGATCCACAATGTTCACGGGAATTTCCGGATCGAAGCATTGCTTGAGAGCCTCCCAAACCATGTCTTCGGAGAAGGCTTCCGAGGTTCGATGAATGGGCGCTGTCGCTGCATCCCCGACATCGACGCCATCCAAAGCATCGACATCCGCGCTGGAAATCCGGTAAAGAGACTGCCCGATTCGAACCGTCACATTGCCTCCCAATGTTTGGGTCACGAACGCTGGCGTATCCTTTTCCAAGGTCATCGCCGTCCCCTCAGGTATTATCGTTGCGCTGCAATCTCTAAGTAATCGCGTTTCCATAGTCTTCCAACTCAGTTCGTTTCGATTTTAAAAGGGAGCACCGTATAGATGCCTCGAGGATCATCGAATTGGCTAATCGAGCGAATGTCCTCCACTGAATTTTCCAATGCTTGCAAGTAAGGGTTAGAATCTGCGACCGAAGCCGTGGTGGATAGATTCTCCATCAATTCCTCGAAAAAGTCCTTCGCCTTGGGATAATCGCGTATTGAAGGGTCCTCACCTAATTCCGCTTTCTGAGCTGCGTATGCAATCGCTTCGCGCAACCCGCCCAATTCGTCGACCAAGCCGATATTCAAAGCGTCGACTCCAGACCAAACGCGTCCGCCCGCGATCTTCCTGATATCTTCCTGATCCTGACCTCTCCCTTCAGCCACTTTACGCAGAAAGTCCGAATACACGTCATCAACCTCCCTTTGTATAATCGCCATTTCTTCCGTGGATTTCGGGCGCGCGATCGACAACGCGTCAGCGAATTTGCCCGTCTTCACAACGTCGAACGTGAATCCATGGCGATTCGCGATTTCCTTGAAATTCATGAACATGCCGATAACCCCGATCGAACCGGTGATGGTGTTGGGCTCCGCATAGATCTTGTCAGCGTATGCGGAAATCCAATACCCCCCAGACGCTGCCACCGTCCCCATGGAAACGATCACAGGCATTTTCTGCTTCGCCAATCGCAGTTCGTGCTGAATTTGCTCGCTGGCTAGAGCCGAACCGCCCGGACTGTTAACTCTTAGAACAATAGCCTTTACGCGGTCGTTATGCCTGAGATCCCGAATCTGCCTCGCCAGCTTGGATCCTCCGACATCTCCCTCGCCTCCTTCTCCAACGACGATAGCTCCTTCGGCATAGACGACTGCGACATGATCTCCGCTTGAATCGCTCTGGGTAGCAACCAAGTAATCCGCCAGCGACGTCGCCTTGAATTCCAGGTCTTCGGACTCGTCTTCACTAGCTTCCTTCAAGGCCTCGATAACCCGTTCGCCAAAACCTAATTCATCCACAAGGCCTGCATCGAGAGCATCCTTCCCGTTAAGCAATCCCTTGGTATCCACAAGCGCCTGAAATTCATCGGCAGACATCCCCGTTCGATTCGAAACCGTCTCCACATAGTCGGACCATAAATCGTCTAGCAAAGCCTGCGTTTGGGCTCGAGCGGGAGCGCTCATTTTTTCCAAAACGAAACTCTCCGCAGCGGATTTGTACTCGCCCGCTTTCGTCACTTGAACGCCGATTCCATACTTCTTGAAAAAGCCTGCGTAGAACATCGGCTCCGAAGCGAGCCCCGCATTCATAATGAGACCTTCCGGATTCATGATGATACGATCGGCAACAGACGCCAAATAGATATCCTTATCCGATGGATACACAAGATGGGCAATGACGGGTTTTCCAGAAACCTCCTTGAATTCTTCGATCGACTTTCGAACCTCTTTGAGGGCCGCGAATCCTGAGCCATAGTTCCGCGGGCGCAATGACCCCTTTAAATAAAGAGCCTTGATGCGCATATCGTCCGAAGCGGCTTCGATCGCGCCGAGAACCGCTCGCAGGGAATAGTCCGGCGGTCCCCCGCGCCCGAGAACCTCATTGATCACCTGCTCTTGCGTCACCGCAACCGGGCGATCCTGGATATTGGCGCTCATATCGAAAACCAAAATACTGTCCTTCGCAACGACTGGCGCCGGCTCGCTGAGACTGATGCTAGCCCCGATCAGTATGATCATCAACAGGAAGCCTCCCAAACCAACCATGGCCATTGCGAAGAGCGAGGCGAAGAACATCTTCAGAAAATCTTTCATAATTCGGTTTGCTGCACAGAAGACACACCGTAGCTCAACGAGTCGCAAATCAATTTCGCGCAATATAATTCGCCCCAGCAGACACGGACAGCCGAGCTAGCGCGAACGGCTTGCTCTAACTGAACGAATGACAGGCTAAGCTAGCAGGATCTCCCGCCTTCGGAGTTCGCGACTCCGCTAGTCGCTAGCGGTTCGAGCGCTTCCTCCAGAATGCCCTTGGCTTTCGGCCAAGCGAGCAACGCTTCGATAACCATCCAAATTTCGAGCGCCAAGGTAGCAATGCCGATCAGAATCAAAGCCCAGTTCTTGTTGTCCGAAGCGAGCCAGCTGGTGTCCATGCCCGCGCCTTGCACGAACAATTGGTGAGTCATCGCCCAAGCAGGCATTATGAGCATGAAGATGGTTGGAAGGGCAATGAACCACACCGGCAAGCGGCGGCGCCACATCCAGAAGGCTATCACAAGAAACGCCAATCCGCCCAACAATTGATTCGTGGCCCCGAACATAGGCCAGAGGATGAGTCCTCCCCTTCCGATGTTGGACCATGCCCAATCCATTCCAGGTGGAGGCAACGCCGCCATGCAAAACGCAATGCTCACTGCGAACAGCGTCGCTCCGTGGGCATTGCAAAGCCAGCTGAACGGATTCGCCGTTAAGGCCAGGGAACCGTCCCGCTCGCGAGACACGAAGGTCGATGCCAGCTCCTGGATTACATAGCGTTGCAATCGGCAAGCCGTATCCAAGGTCGTTGCCGCGAAAGAGGCTACCAATACGCCCATAAGCGCAATGGCGAAACCGCCAGGAAGACCCAGAGCCTTTAGGAAATTAGCGGATCCATCGACGAACGCGCCTACTTTCGCCCCCAATCCGCCAGCGGCTGCCCAGGATGCATAGCGAGCATCGAAAGCCGCCTCGCCCAAGAAAAATCCACCCTTGCCGTCTCCGATGCCGAGACCCAGTCCAGCGACGCAGGCAAGGATAACCAAAGTCGCCAGGAAACCCTCCGTGAGCATCGATCCGTATCCAACAAATTGGGCATCGGTTTCGCACCTGAGCTGCTTGCTGGACGTACCGCTCGAAACCAAGCAGTGGAACCCGCTGATCGCGCCGCAGGCGATCGTGATAAACAAAAAGGGAAATAATAACGGGGCTCCCAAATCGGCCGTTTGGAACGCCGGAGCAGCAATTTCCAAAGCAGGCCTCTCGATTGAATCGCCCACGGGAGCGCCACCAAAGAAAGCGGCGGCGAACAGGCCGACCACCACCAATGCCAAAGCAGTCAGCAATTGAAGGCTATTAATGAAGTCGCGCGGCTGCAACAGCACCCAAACGGGCAGTACTGATGCGATATAGGAATAGACCAGCAAAACAGCGATCCAGGCCCAAAGCGGCCAAGTGGAAAGCGCCTGGTTGAAGGCTCCAAGCAATCCCGTATCGCCCAAGGCCACGCTCAAATACATCAAGCTCAGGGCAATGATGGAAGGGATAAGCAAGTTGATGCCCTTCCGGTGCAAATAGAGTCCAATCGCGATCGCCAAAGGTATCTGCACTACACATGGGAATATGGCCGCGGGATAGAGTTGGAAAACGACAGCGATCACCAAGCCGAATATCGCTAAAACGATGGTCAAAGCCATGAACAGGATAAAGAGAAAGAGCAGGCGTATACGAGGATTGAGAACGCGCCCCGAAATGTCGCCAACCGTTTGGCCGCGGTTGCGCATAGACACAACGAGTGAACCGAAATCGTGAACCGCTCCAATCAGAATCGAGCCAAAAAGAACCCAGAGCAAAGCAGGTACCCAGCCCCAGATCACGGCAATCGCCGGACCAACGATAGGTCCTGTACCCGCTATGGAGGTAAAATGGTGGCCGAACACGACCATTTTAGAGGTTGGAACGTAGTCCTTGTTATCGTTCAACTCCACGCTCGGCGCCTTCGCCTGCGAGTCTAGCTTGAAGATCTTTCGGGCAAGGTATTTGCCGTAAGTGTGATAGGCTATGAGGTAAAGGACGCCTGCGCCCAACGCGATCAATAGAGTTTCCATAGGTGTCGCCGAGAGGTTCGATCGGGAAATGAGCCTTCTACGAAAGATAGACCAAGTTGCTAGGGCAATCCCTTTTTCCAAACTCGCAACTGCGCGGTTGACCTGCGAAAGCGGCATTGCAAAAGCGACCCATTTCGACATTCATGCGGACACGATGTCGGAACCTTCCCAAAGCCAACTGCTGACCACCAACCGCAAGGCCCTCTCAATTAATCTCGATCCTGCTCGCTATGGAACGTTCGCCGAAATCGGCGCCGGCCAGGAAACGGCTCGGGTATTCTTTCAAGCTGGCGGCGCCGCTGGTACGATTGCGAAGACGATCTCCGCTTACGACATGACGTTCAGCGACGAGATTTACGGAAAAGCGGAACGCTATGTCTCCCGAAACAGGCTGTACACGATGCTCGAACGCGAATACGAGCTACTGGAACAGAGACTCGGAAAGGCAGAGTCCGAAAAGTGCTTTTTCGCATTCGCCAACACGGTTAAAACCAAGCCCTATCAAGGCCCCAACGACGCCCACGGATGGCTCGGCGTACGCTATCAGAACCGTCACGATGGGGAGCCCAACGAAATCGTTATGCACGCTCGCATGTGGGACGAAAGCAATATCGAGCAACAACACGCGATCGGCGCCTTGGGAGCCAATCTTCTGTATGGGGCATTCTACTACATCGATCAGCCTGAAAAACTTATCGAGTCGCTGGTAGACAACATCGGCCCCAATCGAATCGAAATCGATCTCATCAAATTTTCGGGACCCGACTTCGCGGAAATCGAGAATCGGATCATGAACCTTCATCTCGTTCGCAAAGGCCTGACACAAGCCGTTCTCTTCTCCCCTGAGGGTAAAGTCGAACTGGCCGCCAACGCCCTCTACAAACGAGCTGTGCTCGTCGAGCGGGGCAGTTTCCGACCTGTAACCAAGCTTAACATCGATATGCTGAAATGCGCTGGAGCGCAATTCATACAAGAACCGGCCCTGGCAGGAAAAGATGTTATCGTCATGGCGGAGATCACCATGAACAACCTCCTAGCGGGCGGCGAAATCGACTACGACGACTTCATTCATCGTATCGATTCTCTCGCGACGACTGGCAACTACACGCTTATTTCCAACTACTTCGAGTTCTATCGCCTCACACAGTACTTTCGGCGCTATACCAATGAGATGATTGGAATCGCCATGGGCATCAATAATCTACTCGAAGTGTTCAATGACAAGTACTACACCCACCTACCGGGCGGAATTCTTGAAAGCTTCGGACGCCTGTTTCGAAACGCAGTCAAGCTATACGTCTACCCAATGAAGCAAAAGGCGTATCGGCACTATCTGGAAATCCAAGCCCTTAAGAATGCCGCGCCGCCTTCATCTTCATTGCAAACCGAAGGCATTGCCGGAGAACTGCTAATCACTTGCGAGAATCTCCGTATCGAAACCGCTCTTTCGAATCTGTACCGGCACTTATTGGAAAACGGATACATTGAGCATATCCGGGGTATCGACGAATCTCTTATGGATATTTTCTCGCGCGACATTCTTGACGGTATCGCTAGAGGAGACACCAAATGGGAAACGATGGTACCTGAAAAGACAGCTGCTTTCATCAAGGAGCAGCAGCTCTTCGGATGCCGATCCGAATAAAATGGCGATTGTTTCTCAAAGCTTTTCCAATTCCGTCGATTCGTACGCGATGTCGAATCAGGTCGTTACTGGATATGCCGCCCAAATCGATCCCATTCGCCAGTGAAAGGATTCCCATTATCAAACGCTTGGCATTGACTCCCGAATCATATTACCAATAGCTAAAGCCCGGTTTGATCGAATTTCCTTCTAACCTCCTCCCCGGAAGACCTTCCTGACCTAGGCCAGCCTCGAATATGAGCGACCTCACCGACCTCAAGCAAAGCAAGAGCGATCAGAAGAACCAACTTAAGGAACTAGCAATAAGGCTAGGAGTGATGCAACGCGAAGCCCAACAGCGGCGCGTTCCCGTTCTCGTGGTCATCGAAGGACTCGATGCTTCCGAGAAAGGCATGCTTCTCAATCAAGTTCTGCTCGAAATCGATTCCCGAGCCTACAACGTATACTCTACCCATGCCAGCCACAAGGAACCGCGGGCCTATCCCCTGCTTTGGCGTTTCTGGAATCACACGCCCAATCGCGGGCGGATCCAATTCTACGATCGCGGGCCCTACTACTTGGTTTTGGACGCCTGGGCCGAGGGCAAGCTCCACGAAAGCGAGCTAAAAGCCTACTGGAAGCACATCCGCAACTTCGAACGCCAGCTTTGCGACGATGGAGTGGAAATCGTGAAGATCTTTTTGACGGTCCCCAAGAAGGAACAGGCGCTGCGTTTCGAAAAACTCGAAGGGAACAGTAAAACATCCTGGCGCGTAACCACCAAGGACTGGAAACGGCATCGTCAATACAAGCCCTATATGGAGAAAGTCCAGGAGATGATGAAGGCGACCGGCTCCAAGCGTCGCCCCTGGACCACCATCGATACAGCCGACATCCGAGAAGCCAAAATACAGCTATATCTTACGATTATCGAAAAGCTCGAAGCCGCCATAGAGCGAAAGAAAGCGCTCGTTGCGAGCGATCAGCCCCCCAAGCCCTGGATCCCCTATCAAGGGCGCGATTTTCTAGCTGAATCGAACGCTGGAAGACCTTTGGATCGAGCCGATTACAAGCAGGCTCTAAAGCAACGCCAAGAGCGAATCCATGAGATCGTTCACGAGATCCATTCAAGCAAGATTCCCGTAGTTATGGTTTACTGCGGCTGGGACGCGGCAGGCAAAGGAGGCTGCATCAAGCGGCTCGTGCAAGGGATCGACCCTCGCGCCTACAGCGTGACGCCCGTCGGAGCCCCCACGCAGGACGAATTGGATCACCACTATCTCTGGCGATTCTGGAAGCAATTTCCCCGACGGGGCCGTATTGAGATTTTCGACCGCTCCTGGTACGGAAGGGTCCTAGTGGAACGGGTAGAAGGACTTTGCTCAAACGAGGAATGGCAGCGCGCTTATCGGGAGATCAATGAAATGGAAGCGCATCTCGCCGACTACGGAACGTTGATCATAAAATTTTGGCTCCACATCGACAAGGATACGCAGTTCGAACGCTTCGAGGCTCGCAAAACCAATCCATTCAAGCAGTGGAAAATTACTGACGAGGATTGGCGCAATCGCGAGAAGTGGGATCTCTACGAACAAGCGGTCAATGAAATGATCATGCGTACGGACAAGCCCCGGGCTCCTTGGAATATCGTCTCATCCGTCTGCAAAATGAGCGCTCGTATCGAGACCATCGACATAACGATCGAACGAATGGAACAGGCTTTGAAAAAGTACCGCAAAGCCCGCCTTTGAGACTAGCGACCGGCGCTAGGCCTTGAATCGGGCATGCTCCTCGAAGAGCGGTTCCATCGATTTCGACAGCTGCGCATGAAACGATTGGAGCTCTGCGTATCGCGCGCTGGCGGCTTCATTGGGCTCAAGGCGCGTCGATTCATCCAATGCCGCCGCCCCTTCCACGATCGATTCTATCGAAACGTCGCTATCGCCCGTCCGAGACCATTGCCATGCCGCCTGGAGGGCTCCGCCTAGAGCAGCTCCTTCGTCTTCTTGCATGCAGACCACTGGAACGCCAAATACATCGGCAATAATTCGCCTCCAGGCAGCGCTCCGAGAACCGCCTCCCGTAAGTCGCACTTCGCTAGTCGTGGTTCCCAGTTCCTTGAGCCGCTGCAAGCCGAAATTCATTCCCATAGTTACACCTTCCACTGCAGCTCGCGTCATGTAACCCGGCTGAGTCGTCTTCGCGTTCAAGCCGATAAACACGCCGGAACCGTTTGGTAGCGAGGGAGTCCGCTCCCCCTCGAAATAAGGCAACAGCATCAATCCGCCCGAACCTACTGGAGCAGACTCAATCGCGGCGCTCAATGCCGCATGATCCATTCCAAACAGCTTGCGCATATGCTCGGAAACCGTCGTGACATTCATAGTACACATGAGCGGCAGATATCCATTCGTCGAATCGCAAAACGCCGCGATCTCTCCCCTAGGGTCGATGACCGGAGCATCGTTGTAGGCGTATATAGTTCCGCTCGTTCCAAAACTTGCCGTAGCCACACCCGTCGTCACATTGCCCGTGCCAATGGCCCCCATCATGTTATCGCCCCCGCCCGAACTCACAAGAGTAGCAGTGGAGAGCCCATACTTTTCCGCAATCGCGGGACGCAATTGACCACAGGGAACATCGCTTGCCGAAATAGAAGGCAAGCAATCGGCGATGCTCGGATCGATGGCTTCGATTACTTCCGAATTCCAATCGCGAGAACGCGCATCCATGATGGCCGTTCCGGACGCATCGCCATACTCCATGAAGCGCTCGCCGGTCAGATAGAAGTTCAAATAGTCATGCGGGAGCAGAATCGTTTTGAGACGAGCGAAATTCTCAGGCTCGTTTCGCTTGAGCCAAAGGATCTTTGGAGCCGTGAAGCCAGGAAGAATTCGATTGCCGATCTTTTCGATGGCCGCGCCCTCCCCTCCTAGAGCATCCGTTATAATGCCGCATTCTTCAGTGGTGCTCGTATCGCACCAAAGCTTCGCGGGACGTATAACCGATCCCGCTTCGTCTAAGGGAACAAATCCATGTTGCTGGCCACTGACTCCAATTCCTTTGATCGCCCTACGATCGACGTTCGCTAACGCTTGAAGAATCGCAGCATCCATAGCTTGCGTCCAACTGTCCGGATCCTGCTCCATGTGCCCAGCGGGCAATCCCTCCAAGAGCGAGTGCGGCGCTCTTCCATCGGCGATCACTCGCTTGGAGTCCATGTCATACACGATCGCCTTAACGCTCTGCGTACCGCTATCAATACCAAGAAAAAGAGACATAACTAATCGAACTGAAGGATCAGCCTCCAACGCATCGCATCCGATCTCAACGCAAAAAAAGCCGAGACCCAAGGTCTCGGCTTTCGAAAGTTTTAAAGAGTCTGAAAGCGATGAGCTTACTTCTTCTTTTTCTTAGCTGCCTTCTTAGCTGCTTTCTTAGCTGCTTTCTTAGGAGCCGCCTTCTTAGGAGCCGCCTTCTTCTTGGCCGCCTTCTTAGGAGCCGCCTTCTTCTTGGCCGCCTTCTTAGGAGCCGCCTTCTTCTTGGCCGCCTTCTTAGGAGCCGCCTTCTTCTTGG
>Ga0066825_10000011_pt1 | contig 88333 bp, 73 predicted proteins | sample ETNtaG_6_FD_65608 | JGI IMG/M metagenome (GOLD analysis project Ga0066825, IMG submission 65608) | Marine microbial and viral communities from oxygen minimum zone, Eastern Pacific Ocean - ETNP201306SV45 | ecosystem: Environmental > Aquatic > Marine > Oceanic | place: Pacific Ocean: Eastern...
TTTCGCTTTCGCATTATTGCCCTGACCCTTCTGGTGGCGGGTACGGTTCTGCTGGCCTTTGGGTTCGCTAGCCGCTTCGCCTTGTATCGTATCAAGATCAGTACGGTCGATCAGAGCTTGCGTACGCAACCCGTTCCAGGATTTCCCGATCCGCGCCATACGCGCAGTTGGGAACGTCTTTTCCAGGCGATGGATAATGTATCCAGTCGCTTATTCAAAGGCGATATCTACTTGATGGTCTACGGTGGCGATAGCGAGGTGTTCTACCGTTCCGAATTCTGGCCGGAAGGCTTGTCTGCAGACCGCTTTCCCGTGGTCGAAGGAGAGCTGCGAGAGATTTCCGCGCCGGATCCCGAATTCGACCCGGCCCGCTGGTTCGAAAATCGGAGACGTCGAGGCGCGGGCGTGTTTGGCGGGCCGGGAGATGGGTCTCGGGGCGACCCCGGTCCGAACGATATAAGGCGCCGTGGGCCTGAACGCGTATTTCGCCCGATAGGCGAACCTCTTGCCTTTACCAGACCTTCCAGAGAGGGGCATTTGCGTTTCGGCGTGTATCGGTTCAGTGGTTACAATGTAGCAATGGGGGTAGAGTTGAGCGGGGTCGCGACTGAAATGACTCAGCTTCGCAACTCGTTTTTAACAAGTCTTCCTTTCGCCATTGGCGTGTTGGCCTTCGGGGCATGGCTGATCGCATCCCGGGCAATCAAGCCAATCGAGAAACTCACGGCGACCGCCCGAGGGATGTCAGTCAAAACGCTGGGCGAACGTATCGAACGGGGCGATGAAGACCGAGAGTTTTCGGAGCTTATCGAGGTTTTCAATGGAATGCTAGAACGCTTGGAGCGCAGCTTTCATCAAGCGACGCGATTTAGCGCCGATGCGGCTCACGAGTTGAAAACGCCGCTGACGATTCTTCAGGGGCATTTGGAAAGCGCATTGCAGGAAGCGCCGGACGATAGCGATCAACAGCGGAAGCTAGCTCTTCTCTTGGAAGAAACGCAGCGTCTGAGAGGCATAACGAGAAGATTGCTGCTGCTCGCTCAGGCGGATGGAGGTCAATTGAAAGTTTCGGGAGAGGACATGCGGTTGGCTCCTATCGTGGAAGAGTCGATCGAGGATTTCGAAATGCAGGCGGAAGGGGTGAAATTCGAAGTCGAGGTCCAGGGAGATCCAGTCGCGAAAATCGATCGTTCGCTATTCGCTCAAATCATTCAAAACCTGCTAAGCAACGCGACGAAGTACAATGATGCCGAATCGCCGTGGGTTAGGGTGAAAGCGGGCGTCGATGATAGCTTCGCTTGGATGGAAGTCTCCAATGGCGGGGAAGGGATACCTGAGTCGGCCCAAAATCGACTATTCGGTCGATTCATGAGAGTGGACAGCGCTCGAAATCGAGGCGTTGACGGATTCGGTCTAGGACTGAATCTCTCGCGCGAGTTCGCGCGAGCGATGCAAGGCGAGTTGGAACTGATGCATTCGAACGCCAGCGAGACGGTCTTTCGGCTGACCTTCCCGAAGTCGAGTTAGTTTGCAGCTCGTTTTTCCCTGAGTGGGCGCAAGGGTTGATACTTGTATCAGTCAGCTGCGATTGAGTTAGAGGCTAAGACGGGGGAATGTGTGATCGTTGTCTTTGGTTTTATCCTGAGAACTTCGTCACTTTTCGATTTCCTTGGAGCGTTTCGTTCCCAGGAGATCTGGAGCGTTCGCGCTCTCGCTGCTAATCAAGTACCCAACCTGCAACCCCCAATCAATCTACCGCTGTTATTCGGACGCGATCGCATGCGGACTATATAGCAACCAATCCAAACACTACCGATATGAAACCTGTCAAACTCGTTTGCCTGGCGGCTTTAGCCGTACCCTTAGTCCAGGCGCAAGACACAGACGACGTTTTCGAACTGTCCCCGTTTAGCGTGGATGTTTCCGGAGACGTAGGCTACGCAGCCCAAAATACACTGGCGGGAAGCCGCTTGAATAGCCGCTTGAAAGACACGCCAGCAGCTCTCTCCGTTTATACGAGCGAGTTCATGTCCGACATTTCAGCGGACAGCGTTGAAGAAGCATTAGACTATGCGGTCAATTTGACGCCGGAGCTGTCGCAGGACGATGGTTCGGGATCCGCGAATCAGTTGACCGCTTTCGATGCTCGCTACCGTATCCGCGGAATTGATGCGGATTTGTCGCGAAACTACTTCGCCTATAGTATTGATCAGGATGTATATAATATAGAACGTGTCGACGAATCGCGCGGCCCCAACTCGATCCTGTTCGGGATCGCTAAGGCAGGAGGATTGATCAATACGTCTACCAAGAAGCCGATTATGGCGGGCGATTCGACCGTGATAAATCTCACGGTAGGCGATGCCGATCGCTTTCGCGCTCATTTGGACTACAACAAGGTTCTGCTCGAAGGGAAACTCGCGATTCGAGTAAATCTGTTGCACAATGAAAATGGCGAGAATGAGCGTCCCTGGGTCGCTCGTCGCGACGATCGTTGGCATGCTGCGGTCCAGTACAAGCCATTTGAGAATACGACCATAGATTTTGAATACGAGTATGGAGACGTCATGGATCAGCCGACTCAGTTTTTCGGGGTCACCGACGATGTATCCGTTTGGCTCGCTGCTGGTCGTCCAATGGTAGGCGAAGGCGTTGGCGCGGAACAAGGCGTTTCCGGGTCCTATGGTGGAGGACGAATTTCCTACATCGATAATGGTTCGGGCTCGGTCGCGAACAACACAGGGGCTGCTCGTACGCAGAATCCGAATTCGATCGATACGCCCTTCACATACGATTCCAATGTATTGAGCGATCCGGCGGGAGGGGGAAAGATCGTTGTTCCTGTCTACGCATCCGCATCGGGTCCGTTGGCCATGCGGGGCGCCCGCGACATTCGCAACATGTCCGCGAACCTGACTCAAAAGCTTGGCGAAAATACGTTCGTCGAATTAGCCTGGGCGAAGTACGAAACCGATCGGTTCAGCCACCGTATGGGGGGCGATGTTTCCATGCAAGGGGACCCCAATCCCACCTTGGCGGATGGTTCTCCTAACCCCAACGCCGGAAGGATCTTCTTCGAAACGCAGTTGGAACGGGACTTCCGCTATTTCACAGACGATTATGTCAGAGCCACGATTTCCCATGAGATCAATACCGATGGCTGGATGGGCAACCACCGCTTAGCCGGGATGGTTCAGAGTCGAGACCGCGTTCCACTCCGTCGCAAGTCGCAGATGCTTGTTTGGCACGATACTGACAACTGGGGACAGACTGACCCCGATGGCAGTCCTATTTATGGTGGTCCCTTCAACCGAACGCCCGAGAATGGACGGAACCGTGTTTGGATAAGGCATTACTTGGACGATCCCATGGATGTGTCGGACTATCGCGTTGGGTCCTTTCCTGGCGTGGGCTATGAAAACGATTGGAATGGCGACGTGGGCAACATCACCACGACAGTTCCGTTCAGCGATCTCTGGTATTCGGGTCGCTTTCCTGGCGCGCCGGATGGATTGACCAAGACATTGACTACCGGTTGGGCGACTAATCGTGTGAAGGGCGAACAATCCGGCATTGATGCAATGATGGTCGCCGGTCAGAGCTACTTCCTCGATAACAAGTTGATTGTGACCTATGGTTACCGCGAGGACGATTTCTATCTGTTTTCTCCTGCTGGCAATGGCCTTAGAAATGACCTCAATAACCAGCGCGACATCGTGAACAATGCGGGCGCTTTGGTTCAGGAATTCGTTGGAGAGACCGAGACTTATGGCGCGGTCTACCACATAAACGAGAATTTCTCTCTGACCTTCAATTCATCCACCAATGCTGGGATTTCGGACTTTTCCGATAAGGATATATTCGGGGCCCCAGGCGAGCAGGGCGGCATCAACCCAGTACCGAATGGAGAAACCGAAGATATCGGGATCACCTATAGCGCCCTTGGAGGAAAGGTATTCTTGAAGGCGTCCGTATTCGAAACGTCTTCGAATAACATTAGCTCGTTCCCTTCGTGGGTAAATGGCAATGCGATCGGCGCGATCAAGGCTCTCTATAATGACCTAGAAAATTCAGGGCTAATCACCAATGCTATTAATGAAGCTCAGAACATTACAGCGGAAGTGGCGACCAAGTCGGAAGCGAGCGAAGGTTTCGAATTTACGATGGTCGGCAACCTGACGGACAATTGGAGAGCAGTATTCAATTATTCTGACACTGAGGCGACATTGGGAGCCAATCTTCCTGAGTTCACTGGCTGGTGGGAAGGCCCTACTGGTCAGCCTTTCTTTCAGCAATTCGCGAACGAGCCCCTTGACGACGCGACTGGATTCGGAAACGGACTCGATCTAGCGGAAGGCGCCACGGTCGGAGATGCTATCGCAGGCATTCAAAGAGCGGGCGACTCGATGCAAGCCCTTGCCGGCGGATTAGCCCCGGGACAACGCCAAGAGAAGTTTAACCTGTTCACCAATTACACCTTCACCGAAGGGCCTCTCAAGAACTTCCGAATCGGTGGTGGCGCGCGTTACACGGGTGGTCGAATTTGGCCGCAAGCGAATCCAAGCTTGGGAATGCAAGAGTTCAATAGCTGGATGTTCTACGATGCGGTGATCGGTTGGCAAAAGCGATTCGACGCTTATACCTTGGATCTCCAGTTGAATGTCAAAAACCTCTTTGATGAAGACGAGCTTTCGATAACGCGTTTAGACGACGTTCAAAGAGCTGACGGCGGTTTTAACCCCAGCAGGTTTGTCCTGCCATACCGTCGCGATGTTCGATTGAAAGCTTCATTCCGATTCTAGTTTGCGAGTCAAGTGATGTTGTAGGTTCAAGCGGCGCGTTCTACTAGGAGCGTGCCGCTTTTCTTTTGGCGGGCAGTTTGGGGGATGAGCCAACTGATCGCAAAACAAGCTAAGATAGGGAAGGGCGGTTTGGTTCTCTGCCTAGGAATTCGAAGTATCTAAAAATCGACTACTCGCCGATGCAGATGAGTTCTTTAATCGTTCGCGCGTATAGTTTGCCGTTGGCGTAGGTCAGGCTGCTGCGTGTCCAAGATTCGCCGAGCTCTCCCAGATCATTGATGGCTATCAAGGCGTTTTCGTCGAGTTTCTCGACGCTCCAATCGATTGCGTAGACGAGCCCATTCATAACCGGGACGTAGAGCGTATCGCCGACGACGGTGGGGATAGGCGCGGCGACATGTCCCCAGCCGTTGCCCTGTGAGCGAGGGTCGCCCATAACCAGATGGCCGTTGGCATTGCGCATGGCATTTAGTTTGAAATTCCAGAAACTCGGCTCCGTAGGAACGTTGAATGGCTTCTTTTCCGAAATCAGGCCTTCGAGATCGCCCTTGCTCCAAGCGAGTCGATCGGTCTCGCCCTCCATTCTCAGCAAACTGACTGGAAGTTGCAGGTATTCGACTTTCCCAGTCTTAGCGTTTACTCGCCCGAGATAGTTTTCGGTGTAGCTGCGGAAATAGTGATAATCGCCGACCAGCAAATTCGACTGTTGGGTGATTTCGCGCGGTTTTTTCGAGCCGGATAGCGTTTTGGTGGATTTAGCCCAGCCATAGCAGTCCCACTCGATAACGCTGACATCCTTCAGTATCGAAACTTTTCTTACGACTTCGCCACTTTTCAAATCGATCCACCAATGTTCGGAATCGTGAAAGATCAGCGCATGCCCATCGTGGGTGGGCTTGGTCATGGTACTATTGAAGTCTTCGATGGGCAGATTCCAGATTTCCGAGCCATCGCGAGCGTCGACGAGCGAAACTCCGATGGGGCGTTCGGGTGGAGAGTGACCGCCACCGCGGCCGACTAGAAGGGCAGGCGAGCCATCTTCCAGTTCGAGCATAAGCGGAATGCTTCCCATATTGGCTCCGCATTCGGTTTTCCAGAGATCGTTTCCGTTCTCGATATCGATAGCTACCAACTGAGTCCATTCGCTGAGGGGAGGCGTTTCCTTGGGATGGGGATAACCGCCTTTTTCGTCAGGGGTCGCATTGACTTGGATGAAGAGCAAAGCGTTTCCGGAAAGTATCGGATAGGCGCGATTGGTAAGCAGCATTTCCCGCCGCCACAGTCGCTGGCCGTCTAAATCGAAAGCCTCGATGGCCCCTCCCGAATTGAAGAAGACTACGCTTTCGCCATCGACGACAGGGGCGGGTCCGGAGCTGTCGCCAAAACTGCTGGCAATTTTCAAGGGATATTGCCCCTCGATTGTTCGCGTCCACAGAACTTCGCCCGTGTCTGCGTCGCAGCAATACGCAATGATGTCTTTGCCGAGTTTCGCATCGGATTCTACGGGACGATTAATCGTGAAGAACAAGCGATCGTTCCAAGCGGCGATAGAGCTTTGGCCCAGCGCGGGAAGTTCGGTTCGCCATTGAATGTTCTTCTCGAGGACAACGCTCCATTCCGGGGGAGGGTTGCCTGATTCTACGATGAAGTTTCCATTGGGCCCGCTTCCTTGGTTCCAGTTCTGAGCGTAGGAGCAGGAAGCGAAGGCGAAGGAGCAGAGGAGAGCGTTGGCGAGCGATTTCATAGGCGAGAAAGGGGTTCGATTAGAATCCGCGTCCTTTGACCTTGGTTTGCAGACGGCAGAGGTAAGTGTCGGCGGTGATATAAAGGACGGACCCGTCATTGCCCCAAGCGCAATTGGCAGTCCTTTCCCCTGTGGAAACGTGACCGATGAGTTTGCCCGATGAATTGACGATCATGACGCCGCCCATTCCAGTGATCCAAACATTGCCCTCTTGATCCGCCTTCAATCCGTCTGGATTGCCTGGTCCTAGATGGGAATGCGGCTTGGCGTCGAAGAAGAGCGAGCCGGCCCCCACTGTTCCATCGTCCTTGATGGGGTAGGCCATGACGATGGGGTTTTCAGGATCGGACTGAGCGACGTAGAGAATGCGCTCGTCGTGGGATAGCTCGACGCCATTGGGGAAGCGCAGTTCCTTGGTCAGGAGCGCGACATCGCCGTTGGGCTTGAGCAGATAGACGCCAGCGAAATCGAGCTCGCGAGTAGGATCGACTTCCCTCTTGGGCAGGCCGTAGGTCGGATCGGTGAAGTAGATACGACCGCTCCGATCGATGGCCAGGTCGTTAGGGCTGTTGAAGCGTTTGCCCTGATAGTTGTCGGCGATCGTGCGCTTGCCCTCGTTGAAGACCATTGAGGAAAGACGGCGATCGCCGTGCTCGCAGGAGATGAGGCGGCCTTCCGCGTCGACAGCTAAACCGTTGCTGCCGAGTCCGAGGCTGTAGTGGCCGACGCCCGAGAATCCGGAAGGTTCGAGGAACGTCTCGGCTCCGACGCCTTCGGTCCATTTGATGACGCGATTGCGGTGAACGTCCGAGAAGAGCAGGAAGTCGCCGTCCTTCACCCATACGGGCCCTTCGCCCCAAGCGAAGCCTGAAGACAGGACTTCAATGCCGGCGTTGCCATCCACTATCGCCGACATCGAATCGTCGAAGCGAAGTACGTTCCCAAGCGTGGGGAAATTCGTCGAGTCCTGGCCAGTCGCGAGTTGACCGAGGAGGCATAAGGAAAGCAGGTAGATAGGGCTTCTTGAAAACATGTTCATCGCCTATCGCTTGTAGCGTCCAATGTTAAGCGAATTCCGTCCAGGGGAGTCCAACCGTTTCGAGAGCATGCAACTGAGATATTCCTAGGCGTTGGTCAGGGTGCTAGCGGCGTTTTTCGTTTGGCGAAGCAAGGGTTACAACCTACTCTAGGCGAATTGATTGTATTGATTTTAGCGTAGATGGCTCGATCCATGGCGCTACACTGCGAACCCCTCGAAATGCTATGAAAACGATCCCACAAGTCCTCGCTGTTCTTTCGGCAGTGATTCTTTCGTCTTCGTTCGTATCCGCTGCGACGGTGGCGGATTTGGCGAAAGCGCAAATGATAATCAACAAAATCGATCAGGTCGTGCAGAAGTATCGCGAACTGACGATCGAGTTGGAAGCTCCCCCGGCCCTCGATGGAGGGAAGGGCAAGTATCTCGTTCCCTTCACGGAGGAAGGCCAACTGACTGAATGGGCGCAGAAAGCCTTGCAGGCTCAGGCGGGGGCTGCGGTAGGCGAGAAGGCCGGAAGCGCCGTGGGCAAGGCGCTGGCTTCCAAGGTTCCTTTTGGCGGTCTGGCTGCGGGCGGCGCTAAGAAAAAGGGCAAGCAGATGGGCGCGGCGGCGGCCATCGGCGGTATGAAGTTCATCAAGGATACGACGCAGAATTCCTTGAATAACGTGGACGACTATATCGTGTATTTGCATGTTAAGTACGGCGACAATCCGGACTATCAAAAGGGAATTGCTTCGGCTATGGCATTGCATCCGGAGATGGAAGGTCGCACGGATTTCGCAATGCGCAACGCCTACAAGAAAGCGGCCAAGGAAGCGAAAAAGAAAAAGAAGTAGCTTCCCAATTTAGACGATTTTCGAAAGAGGCTCGGGTTCGGGCCTCTTTTTTTATTGCGATCGCCTTCTCATAGAGGGTGTCCAATAAGTCAGAATATACATCGCAGCTGGAATATTTGGTTTTGGGTAAGGCTGTGGGCGAGACTCCAATGCCCATAGGCCTTGGCCCTCGGCCGCAACGCAGCCCAAAGCAAAATAGAGCGCTGCCCGAAGGGTTTTCCACCAGATGGGCCTGGTCCCGCCGAGGCGGGATTGAGCGCATGTAGGATAGCCATTCCATGGATACCCCGCCATGCTCCCGCCTTGCGGCAGACCCATCTGGCGGGAAACGATGTATATTCTGGCTTATTGGACACTCTCTTAGAATCGGACCCGGGCGGCGACTGGGTAATGGTCTGAAGGATATCGACCTTGGTCGTTGTCATGAACGATCTCCGCTGAAAGCGTCTCGATCGCTGGTTCGACGAAAACGTAGTCGATCTTGTCGCCATCGGTCTTGCCAGCCCAAGCGCTGAATGTTCCCACATCGGTTGCGTCGGGATAGAGGACGCGATATGTATCTACCAAGGTCGCGTCGGAAACGAGGCGCGAAATCGCCTCATTGTCTTCGCCGGCGTTAAAGTCTCCCATTAGGATTGCCGGGTCGTCGAGGGAAGCGCGATTGGAGAGACGATCTTTTATGAGACCGGCGCTGCGAACGCGGGATTCCTGGGATCGATGATCGAAGTGCGTATTGAAGATATAGAAACGTCGTCCGCTTTCGCGGTCTTCGAAATGAGCCCAGGTGCATATGCGCACGATCTTGTTGCCCCAGTGAGTCGAACGAACTTCGGGCGTATCGGATAGCCAGAAGGTGTTGGAATCGAGAACCGCGTATCGATCCTTTAGGTAGAGAATGGCGGAGTATTCACCCGTGCTGTTCGGATCGCGCCCGATGCCCACGTGAGCGTATTGGGGCAATTGGCCTTTGATCTCTTCTATCTGAAAATCGAGGGCTTCCTGCAGTCCCACGATTTGCGGGGCTCGTTCTCTAAGTACGCCGAATACGAGTTCTTTTCGCTTTTCCCAATGATTGTCTCCGTCTTTGGCTTTGCCGTATCGAATATTGAAGGACATGAGGTCGAGCGTGAGACTGCTCTTCTCAGCTGAACTGCATGCGAAAAGAGCGAACGCTATCAGGATGGATGCTGTACTAATGAAGGTTCGACGTACGAATGGGGTCATGGAGCTAACGCTGTGCTCGCAGCATTTCTTGGCAATTAAAACCGGACAGGCTTGCAATGGCCGGGCCCCGTCTCTTGGCGAGCGAACGAGGTGGTCGAAATTCGAGACGCCTGAGATAGTAGGGCTTATTGACAATGGGCGCGATTCGGAGATCATTTCGGAATCTAACCCTATTCTCGTTTTCATGAAGAAAAGCCCTAACACACCAGTTGCGTCCAATCGTCGCGAATTTCTGAAGACCTCATCGTTGCTCGCGGGTAGCGCGTTTGTTCTGCCCCGGTTCTCGATCGGGCAATCCGGTCAATCGGCAAATAGCAAATTGAATATCGCGTTCATTGGCGTGGGCCCTGGTCAGGGCCGAGGAAATCTTACTCAGATGGCGAAGGAGAACATTGTGGCCTTCTGCGATGTCGATCCGGTTCAGATCGCGAAAACCAAGGAGAAATTTCCGAAAGCGCGTACCTTCATCGATTATCGCGAGATGTTCGACAAGATGGGCAATGAGATTGACGCGGTTGGAATTGCCACGCCGGACAACACTCACTTCGTCTGCGCCATGGCGGCTGCCGACCTGGGTAAGCATCTGTTTGTGCAAAAGCCGCTCGTGCACAATATCTACGAGTTGCGCACGCTTTGCGAGAAGGCTCGTCAGAACAAGCTTGTCACTCAAATGGGCAATCAAGGACGCGCCTTCGATGGGATGCGCCACATCAAGGAGTGGTATGACGCGGGCGCTCTGGGGGAAGTTCGGGAAGTGATCGCTTGGACCAATCGACCTCACAAAGGATACGGCTTTCGTCCGGGAGAGCGATTCAAGCTTCCCGAGGCTCAGCCGATTCCGGAAGGCCTGGATTGGGACAAATGGATTGGTCCGGCTCCAATGACGGGATATAGCGAAGATCTTCATCCAGGATTTTGGCGAGGATGGTGGGACTATGGTTGTGGCGGGCTAGGCGACATCGGTTGCCATACCATCGATATTCCTTACTTCGCCTTGCAGCTGGGACATCCCACTAAAATCGAAGTCAAGCTGACGGGAAAGCCGAACCCGGTATATACGCCTTCGGGAAGCGTGGTGACCTACCATTTCCCCGCTCGCAACGGGATGCCGCCAGTCAAGGTAAGCTGGACCGAGGGGCCCACGGTTCCTCAAATTGCAAAGGATTTCGAAGCGGCCCACCTTGCCAAGACGGGCGACGAGGATAAGGCGAAGACCTACGCGGACGGCATTTTTATGGTTGGAAGCGAGCAAACGCTATTCTCGCCAGGGATGCGGCCAAACAGCCCGCGTCTTTTCGATGAAGATGCCTGGCAGGACTTCCGCCGCAATCGTCCGCCGGAAACGATCCCAAGAATCAAGGGCGGCAATATCCAAGAATGGATACGAGCTGTGAAAGGCGAAGGACCCACCCCGGGCTCCCATTTCGACTACGCGGAAGGCTTGACCGAGCTGATTCTCCTGGGAGCCTTGGCCATTCGTACGGGCAAGGACATCGTTTGGGATTCGGAGAAAATGAAGATTACGAATGATCGTTCGCTGAATAAGTACATCAAGCCGAAGGTTCGTAAAGGCTGGCGCGAGTACTATCGTAGCTAAAGTCGATCGATTGTATGGCATCCTTTAGGGTCGAGCTTGCAATGGGGCGAGCGTTTCGTCGCTTGACTGGTTGTCGATAAAAACGAGACTGGGGGCTCGAGCCAGATGGCTCGACCTTACCTATGTCTTCTTGGTCATACCCATCCCGTCGTAGACGTTCGTTAGCGTTCGTCTCTCTTCTAATTTTGGGCGTTTTTCTAGGAACGTCTTTGGTCCAGGCAGAGGAGCCTGTGGTAGCCGATCCGCATCGATTCGATGACGCAATTGAAGCGTTCGAAACGTCGGATCGCGAGGACCCTCCTGGAACGGGCATGGTGTTGTTTTTGGGCAGTTCCTCGATCCGTCGTTGGGATACTGCGAGCGCGTTTGCCGGAATCGAATCCATCAACAGGGGATTCGGTGGATCGCAGACTTCGGATTGTCTGTTTTTTTTCAACCGAATCGTCACGCCGTACCAACCGTCGGTCATCGTTTTCTACGAGGGCGACAATGACATCAATGCCGGTAAATCGAAGCAACAGGTCCTCAAGGATTTCAACCGTTTCGCTAAGCTGGTCCGACGCAAGTCGAAGGGAACTAAGATCGTTTACATCCCTATCAAGCCGAGCATAAAGCGAGAAGCTCTTTGGCCGGAGATGCTCGCGGTGAACGAGCGTATTCGCCAAATGAGTATTCGCCGAAAGGATTTGTACTACGCGGATACAGCGACCCCGATGCTGGAGACAGGGATGCCTCCCAGCGAGGATCTGTTCGCGGACGATGGACTTCACCTAAGCGATAAGGGAAATGCCCTCTGGGCGAGCGTGGTGCGTCCCGTATTGGATCAGGCGATGAGGGATTGGAGAGCTCAACAGTAGCTTGGCTCGGAGTTCGCCTTATGGATTGGGTGAACAAACGAACGGATCGACGCGAAGCGCTCAAGCGATTGGCTGGAATGGCGGCGATGTCGCTGGGGTCGTCGATGGCTTTAGGCGCAGATGCGGTTCCTTCGCGAGGCAAGCGAATGGGAGTGGTCGCGCATTCCTACCACCTCAGACGTTCGTCTCGGAATTCCAGCCTCAAGTATCCTCCTTTCAAGGACGCGATTGAATTGCTCGAACACTGTCACTCGCTTGGAGCGGGCGGGGCGCAGGTCGGCGTGGATGGCTGGCAAGCTGCCTTCGGCAAACGCGTCCGAAATCGCCGCGAACAATTGGGCATGTTTTTAGAAGGACAGATTCGGTTGCCGAAAAGCGAATCGGACTTGTCGGCGTTTGAATCGGACATGAGCGCAGCTCGCGAAGCCGGCGCTACGGTTTTGCGCGTCGCGGTGGGGGGGCGTCGCTACGAACAGTTCGACAATGTGGAGGACTTCAAGGCAATGAAGAAGCAGGCCTGGGAGTCTTTCCGTTTGGCGGAGCCGATTGCTGCCAAGCATCGAATGAAGTTGGGCGTCGAGAATCACAAAGACTGGCGCATCCCCGAAATGCTGGAATTCATGGAGGGATTGAGCAGCGAATGGTTCGGGACCTGTATCGATACGGGAAACAGCATCGCATTGCTCGAGAGTCCGATGGAGACGGTGGAAGCATTCGCTAAGTATGTGGTGGCCACTCACATTAAGGACATGACGGTGAAAGAGTACGAAGAAGGCTTTTTGCTTTCCGAGGTGCCAATCGGGCAGGGCTTTCTGGATATGGGACGCATTTTCGATGTTTGCGAGAAGGCGAACCCGAAGATCCAGTTTTGTTTGGAGATGATCACGCGCGACCCCTTGAGGGTACCTTGTTTGACGGACGCTTATTGGGAGACGTTCGAATCGATGAAGCCGCGCCGTCTCGCCAGGGCGCTGGCTATGGCGCGCGATGAGCAGACGGACCGTCCATTGCCTCGCATAGCGGGTAGGGGAGATGAGGATCGATTGTCTTACGAAGACCGAAACGTTCGAGAGTGTATACGGTACGTGGAGAGCCATCTCGGCTTGAAAGGCTAGAGCCATTCAATTGGGCGAACGGATAACTGAACCAGTCGCCACTGCTCGGGGCGCCTATTTTTAGGGTTGCGGCGAAGCGCTTGCAGGTCAGGCTTTTGGATCTATCCATTAGTCCCTGGGTCGAGCGCGACCTGATAACCCCAGCCCCTTCTCATCAATGCCGCATCTATTGCTTGCCGCTACGAATCCCTATTGGCCCTTTTTCGTATTAGCGATCGGAATACTTTTTGTCGTCGTCGCAATAGGCGTTTTTCGGATTCACGCTTTCATCTCCCTGATTCTCGCTGCGGTTCTCGTGGGGTGTTTCGCGTCGGATTTGCCTGTCGAAGAAGGCAGCAATCAGGTGGTTACGTCGATTAAGATGTCGATGAGCTATTTCGGGGCGACAGCTGGCGGCATAGCGTGGGTTATCGGTCTCGCGGCGATAATTGGAGTATGCTTGATGGAAAGCGGGGCGGCCGATCGTATCGTGCGTGGTATGGTGCGAGCCTTAGGAGAAAAGAGAGCGGGACCGGCCTTGGTGATTTGCTCATTCTTTCTCTCCGTGCCCGTATTTTTCGATACTGTTTTCTTCTTGCTAATCCCATTGGCTCAGGCGCTTGCGATGCGATTGGGCAAGAAATATATGTACTTCGTTATGGCGGTTTGTAGTGGGGGCGTGGTGACGCATGGTCTCGTTCCTCCGACGCCCGGACCGCTGGCGATGGCGGAAGTTTTGGAGCTGGATCTCGGTTTTACGATTATCGCTGGGGTGGCCATGGGTTTGGTCCCTGCCTTCGCTGGGTTGTATTTCGGCAAGATCATGGATGCCAAGATGCCCATGCAGGTACGCGAATCGCCCGGCGTGAAAATCGCCGATATCGAAGCGATCGTGAACAAGGACGACAAGGAGTTGCCATCGTTTTTCATGTCGGCGCTGCCGGTGGTTTTGCCAGTATTCCTCATCGCGTTCTTTTCCTTTCTGGAGATTTGGGTGCATGATGGGGCTTTTTATCATGCCGCAATGGTCTTGGGCGAAAAGAACGTGGCTATGCTCATTGGTACGGCAATCGCGCTGGGACTGCTCGCTAAGCAAAAAGGACTCAAGTTCAGCGCTCTCGGGAACGTGATGGAAGGTCCCTTGGGGACTGCTGGAGTGATCATTTTGATTACAGCGGGTGGAGGAGCCTTTGGGAAGATGATCAATGCGGCTGGAATTGGCGATGCCATCAAGCATGCTTCCGAGGGAGCAGGCGTTTCGCTGATCATTGTAGCCTGGCTAGTGGCAGCCGTTTTGAAAGTCGCTCAGGGGTCCGGTACGGTTTCGATGATGACGACAGTAGGTATCATGGCCGCGGTCATTGGCGATGGATCGGTTATCGATTACAGTCCATTCTACCTTTTCGCTGCCATAGCCTTCGGGTCGCAAATGGGTTCCTGGATGAACGACAGCGGCTTCTGGGTCGTGTGTAAAATGAGCGGATTTACGGAAAAGGAAACCTTGAGAACGTGGACGGTCCTATTGGCTGTCATGGGTTTGGTTGGTTTGGTCGAAGTCCTGATTGTTTCGGCGATTCTGCCGAACTTGTTTATGTAATCTTTGGTTAACTTTGTTTAACAGGATACGCCCCGCATGATTGCGGGGCTGCATGATCGCGCTAAGGCGCTTGCATGATCGTGATTCAACTGGTTAGAATATGTGAAGCCGCCCCACTTCTACGCGTTTTCCAATTGGGAAGAATTGTTATCTTCGACTAAAAGCACTCATGTAGACGCGAAGCGGCACAATGAAGGTTCGCCGCCGGCACGCCGTATCCTGTTGAAAAACTAGACCGAATCGCTTCTAGTCATTCCTATGAAGTTCCCTGAATCCCGCCGTTCCTTCGTCTCCAAGCTATCAACGGGAGTAGCCGCTTCGTTAACCTTGCCTCGTTTCGCGATCGGCAAATCCGGAGCCTCGGCCAATAGCAAGATCAACGTAGCCTGCGTGGGAATCGGTCATATGGGCTCGTATGCGGTCAAGACCGCGGCGAAGGAAAACTTGGTGGCGCTCTGCGATGTGGATTGGCGTCCTGATAAGGCGATTTGGGGAACACGCAATCCTAGCGAAGAAGTGGCCCGCTATCCGGATGCGAGGCAGTTCACGGACTTCCGTGTCATGCTGGACAAAATGGGAAAGGATATCGATGCGGTGCTCGTATCGACCCCTGATCACACGCATTTCCCTGTTGGCATGGCTGCGATGGAAAGCGGGAAGCACGTATTTATTCAAAAGCCGCTCGCCCGCAATATTTGGCAAACGCGAACTTTGAGGAAAGCCAAGGAGCATTACGGGTTGAAAACCGTAATGGGAAATCAAGGACACACAGGAGAAGGCATTCGTCTGATCAAGGAATGGGTGGATGGCGGCGTCGTGGGCGACGTTCTCGAGGTCCACTGTTGGACGGATCGACCTATGGAACCTTGGTTTATCAAACCTCATTCCTTTCCGCCACCAAGTCTACCGGCCCCCGCCAAATTGAATTGGGATCTATGGCAAGGCCCGGTTGCCGAGCGTAGCTATAGCGAAGCGTATGTGACGCAACGCTGGCGGGGTTGGTGGGATTATGGAGTGGGGGCGCTGGGCGATATCGGATGTCACTGCTTGGATGCTCCGTTCTGGGCTCTGCAGCTCGGGTCGCCAACCGCGGTCGATATTCGACTGGATGAGCCGGCCAATGATCAATTTACGCCTTTCGGCGCTCATGTTACCTATCATTTCGCGTCTCGAGGATCGAAGCCGCCGGTTACTTTGCACTGGTATGAGGGACGTCCTCGACCGCCAAAGCTGCCAGGTATGGAGGAATTGCCGCCAAATGGCATGTACATGATCGGCTCGAAGGAGACGATCTATCATGAAGATATGCGCCCGAACAGTCCCATGCTTTGGCCGCGGCCCCGAATGGCGGAATTAGGGGACTCGTTGAGAAAGCGTACGATTCCACGAGTGAAAGGAGGACCCATTGAGGAGCTCTTCACGGCGATCAAGGGCGAGGTCGATGAGTGCGGCTCGAACTTCGACTATGCGGCTCCTTTGACGGAAACGATCTTGTTGGGATCGATTGCTATTCGGGCGGGTCACCGCATTGAATGGGATGCTGACGCGATGCGCATTACAAATCGGCCGGAGTTGAATCGTTGGATAAAGGAAGACGTCCGACCGGGCTGGAGTTACGGAGAAGGACTCTGGCGATAGAGTTGTTCTTAACAGGGGTCCCGCTAAAGCGGGAACGGGATGCTCCTTGGCCAGCAGGTTTCCTACTGCTTTTGTATTTGGTCCAGGATCTCTAGGAAAGGTTCCGTATCCAACTTCGGAAGGATCCATTTGGCGCCTGCTTGGTAGAGCCTTTCTGTTCGAGCCCCTGTGCCGATGAAGGGAATGCCCAATTGGCGGCAGGCTCTGAGGTCCCAGACGCCATCGCCGACGTAGATTGTTTTTTCCAAGTTTCCTTTGGCTCGCTCGGCAGCCAGTCGAATGATGTCGGCGCGGGCGTAGCGCTCGGAAGCCGTAGCGTGCGGTATGGCGTTCAGATCGATTCCACTTTTGCTGAGCTTGAAGGAAATGGAGGGCAGCCAGTCGCCGGTTGCGATGGCCATATCGTATTGGTCGCTGGATTGCAGCGTATTGATCAAGTCGATCGTTTCGGGAGCGGCCTGGAATGCGTCGCTGTTGCTCGCGTGGTCGGCCTGTAGGTTCTCGAGGAATGTTCTACTGATCCGCTGCTCGAGCTCGTCACGTTCCGCCTCGGGAAATTCGGCGAGCGCAATATGCACTACAGCCTTGGCTGTAACCTCATCGATGCTCTGCCAAAATGCATCTGTCATCGATTTTCCGGATACGGCCTCGAAGGCATCGTTGAAGCATTTCCAGTCGAAGGCCTCGCCGCCAATGAGTGTTCCGTCTACGTCGAATACGATGAGCATGCTTGAGAAAGGATTTGAACCATGTATAAACAGGGAAGCGTTCAGCGCTGCAGTTTACGCATGTAGATCTAATTTAGGGCCTTCTAGTTGAGATTGGTTGTTGGGCAAGCAGCGCCTTGGGAAATCGGAGATTAGGAATCAAAACGCGGCGCTTCGCAAGCGAAGGCCCTACTCGCAAAACTAGATGGGAAATAAAAAAGTCCGCAACGGCGAGCGTTGCGGACTTCGAAAGTGGTCTTAGCGAATCAAGCTTAGAGTTTGCCGCCGTATACTGCGTTCGGGCCGAGCTCTTCTTCGATGCGAAGAAGCTGGTTGTACTTGGCGACGCGGTCGCTGCGGCAGAGAGAACCGGTCTTGATTTGACCCGCGTTGGTCGCAACGGCGATGTCGGCGATGGTCGTGTCCTCGGTTTCGCCGGAACGGTGGGAGATAACCGAAGTGTAGGAAGCTTCCTTGGCCATTTCGATCGCGTCCATCGTTTCGGTGAGCGAACCGATTTGATTGACCTTGACGAGGATCGAGTTGGCCACGCCGAGATCGATACCCTTCTTGAGGAATTCCGTGTTGGTGACGAAGAGGTCGTCGCCCACGAGTTGGGTATTGGCTCCCATTTCGTCGGTCAGATGCTTCCAGCCCTTCCAGTCGCCTTCGTCGAGGCCGTCCTCGATGGAGATGATTGGGTAGCGGTCTGCTAGGTCCTTGAGGAAGGCGACCATTTGGGAGCTGCTCTTCTTGGATCCGTCAGACTTGCTGAAAACGTACTTCTTGCCCTTGTAGAATTCGCTGGCAGCGACGTCGAGGGCGATGAAGATATCCTTGCCGAGCTTGTATCCAGCTTTCTTGGTCGCTGCGGCGATGACCTCGAGAGCGTGCTCATTGGAGTCGAGAGCCGGAGCAAAACCGCCTTCGTCGCCGACTGCCGTGGAGAGGCCCTTGCCCTTGAGAACGCCCTTCAGCGCGTGGAAGATTTCCGCGCCCATGCGCAAGGCTTCGCGGAAGCTGTCGGCGCCCTTAGGCATGATCATGAACTCCTGGATGTCGATGGGAGCGTCCGAGTGAGCGCCGCCATTGAGGATGTTCATCATTGGAACGGGAAGAACCTTAGCGTTTGGTCCGCCGAGGTACTTGTAAAGTTCGAGTCCCGAAGCTTGGGCGGCTGCCTTAGCGTTGGCGAGCGATACGCCAAGAACGGCGTTGGCGCCGAGCTTCGCTTTGTTCTTGGTGCCGTCGAGAGCGAGCATGGCGTTGTCGACGGAAACCTGGTCGCAGGAATCGATACCTACGAGCTCGGGGAGAATCTTGTCGTGGACATTGGAGACGGCCTTGAGGACGCCCTTGCCCAAATAGCGCTTCTTGGCTCCCTTGGGCGCTTGGCGAGGAGGCAGCGCGCCGTCACGGAGCTCGAGAGCTTCGTTTTCGCCCGTGCTGGCTCCAGAAGGAACGGCGGCGCGGCCGACGATTCCCGAAGCGAGCACGACGTCTACTTCGACGGTTGGGTTGCCGCGCGAGTCGATAATTTCGCGTGCGTTGATATCGATGATGTCAGTCGTCATGATAGTTTCTTTTCGAATATTCGTAGGTCCCCAGGGGGGAAAACCGCCACTTATGACGGCTGAAAGGCGAAAAGCAAGCGAGCAAACCGCTTTTTGCGCGAATGGCTCTCGGATGGAAAGGAGGGCGAATTCGGCCGAAACGAGGCGATCTGTCCGTTACTAAGGGCGGCGTGAGAAGGAGCATTTCGAAGGCAGCGCTGCGCCTTCGATCTCAGTCTTAATCTTTATCCAGACAGTCGCTGTTTGTGGGAGGTCTAGTGAAAGGGATTAAGATTAAGAAAAAGAGTAAGATTAAGAAGGGTAAGACGAGGTGAGCGATTGAGATTAGGATGAGGAGGATTAACGGGCAGGCTTCTTCTTTTTGGCCGGCTTGGAGAGTTCCATGTAGGTCTTCTTTTGCATGCTCTGATCGTACATTTCCATAAATCGAATGCCTTCGCGCGGTTTGACTCGGTCCTTCTTGATGGCCTTGTCGACTTGCTTCTTCATGAGGCGGCATAGCAGTTCCGACTTGAACTGAACGCCTTCTAGCACGTCTTTGATGCGATCGCCCTTGATGGTGTCTTCAATGTAGAAACCGTCTTCCTCATCTTCGTCGAGAAAGACATGGGCTTCGTTCACTCGACCGAATAGATTGTGATTGTCGCCCATGATATCCTGATAGGCGCCGATCAGAAAGAACCCCAAGTAGTAGGCTTCGTTTTTCTTGAGGGAGTGAAGGGGGAGGTATTCCTTTTCGTCTTCAAGGTCGATGAATCTGGAAACCTTGCCGTCGCTGTCGCAGGTGATGTCGACCAGGATGGCGTTGATGCTGGGACGCTCGCGAAGACGGGTTAGGGGAGCGATAGGAAAGAGCTGTCCCAGAGCCCAGTGATCGAGCAAGGACTGGAATACGGAGAAATTGCAGACATACTGATCGGCCAACATGCGTTTGAGTTCGACCAGTTCCTCGGGTTGATAGCCACTCTTGCTCGTCTGATCGAGCTTATGGCAGATTTGCCAGAAGAGCGACTCCGCTTGGGCGCGACCCTTGAGGTCGAGATATCCGTGATTGAACAATGAATACGCTTCGTTTTTCTTCTGAAGGGCGTCGTGAAATTTCTCCAGTCGACTGTAGCGAACGCGACCTGTGGCCATGTCGAAGAGATCCTGGACCACGGGATCCTTGATCTCTTCTTGGCGAACCTTGATAGACGCATCTCGCTTGGAAATGCGATCCACGACTTGGGTGACGAGAATACTGTGGGGCGCGGTGATAGCCCGACCGCTTTCCGAGACGATATCGGGACAGGGAACCTCGCTCGTCTCGCAGATTTGCTTGATGTTGAAGACGACGTCGCGAGCGTATTCCTCTAACGTGTAATTGATGGAGCTTTCCCAGTTCGATCGCGATCCATCGTAGTCGATGCCCAGTCCACCGCCCACGTCGATGTAGCCCATCGGAAATCCCATTTTCTTCAATTCGCAATAAAAGCGAGTGGCTTCGATGACCGCGTTCTTGAGCGTGATGATGTTGGGAACTTGCGATCCAATGTGGAAGTGGAGCAAGCGCAGACTCTGGCTCATTTCAGCCGCTTCCAGCAGGGCGCAGGCTTTGAGCATTTCGATCGTTGAAAGGCCGAATTTGGCGTTATCGCCCGTCGATTGGGCCCATTTGCCTTCCCCGCGGGAGTAAAGCTTGGATCGGAAGCCTATGAGGGGTTCGACTCCAAGCTCTTGGGCTACATTGATGATGGCGGTGACTTCCGAAAGCTGTTCGGCGACTATGACCACTCGCTTGCCGATCTTGCGGCCGTACAGGGCGAGCCGAATGTAGTCGTCGTCCTTGTAGCCGTTGCAAATCAAGAGCGCTTCGGGATCCTCGTGCATGGCGAGGGCGATGAGCAGTTCCGGTTTGCTGCCGCACTCGAGGCCATACTGGTAGGGTTGGCCAGCATCCTGGACTTCCTCGATGACCTCGCGCAGCTGATTGACCTTGATCGGGAAGACGCCTTGGTATCGACCTTGGTAGCTTTCCTCTTCGATCGAGCGGTTGAAAGCGTGATTCAGCTTCTCCACGCGCTGGCGAAGCAAATCCTGAAAGCGAATGACAATGGGCGTTTTCAGCCCTTTGGATTCCGCTTCTTTGATGACGTCGGCTATGCGGACGCTGCGGTCGTCGCCCGCCGGCTTAACGCAGAGAAAACCCTCCGCGTCGATGGCGTAGTAGGGCGATCCCCAGCGGTCTAGGCCATAAAGGGCGGAGGATTGGGAAACGGTCCAGCGGTTAATCTTAGGCGCGTTCAAGGCGGCGATTCGTTTTCCGCATTCCAAAACTGAACTTGAGCTCAGTTGCGAGTGAAATCGCGCTGACTCGATCTAGATTCGAACTCCAATTGGATTTGCGACCGAGGGGGACGATCGAGACCGGTCGTCGCTACCTGGGCTTTCTAGTGAGGATTTCCAATCGGAAGCGGGCTGAAGGGCCTGATTCAAGGGCGTTTAGCGGGTTCCAATTTTGTAGCAGGGCCTTTCTTCTGCGCTTGCTTTTTGAAATGGGCCTGGATTGAGTAGCCAACTTCATTTTTCAAGAAACGTTTCAAAGCAACCTTTTACGTACGATTCGATGGACTCAATTATCTCGATTTTAGCTCAAGCGGAAGGCGCTCCTGGAGGCGGACTAGGCGGATTCCTGCCTATTCTCATTATGTTCGCTGCCATGTATTTTCTTCTGATCGCTCCTCAGCGCAAGAAGCAGAAGGCTCACCAGAAGATGGTTACCGAACTTCAATCCGGCGCCGAGGTCGTCACAAGCGGCGGCATCTATGGCACCGTTACCAATGTGAAGGAAGATCGCTTTGTGGTCCGCATCGCGGAGAATACTAAGATCGAAGTTACCAAGGGCTCGATCGCATCAGTCGTCGATTCGGACGGAGCCGCCTAAAAACGCTTTCTCTATTATTAATAGAACGCCGCGTTGCCGGCGTTCTTTTTCTTAACTCAGGAACTGCCCTTTCTTAACATGTCTGGAAATCATCTCTGGAAACTCTTGCTGACGATCGTCATCGTTGGATTCTCCGTATCCTACCTCGTGCCTTGGGAGGATCAGCCTTTCGATGAATATTTAGAAGAAACCGCTGTTGGAGAAGACTTCACGGGCATCCTTGAGCGGGCTAAGACCCGGGCCGCGGAAGACGACAGCATTGTCAGCGTCTACATGGCGTTGAAGTCGATCGGCAACGAAGAGCGCATAGATCTCTCTCAGTACTTTCCTCATGTTAATCTAGAGGCGTCCTTGCGGAATGTTGAAAAGCGAAATCAGATCCTGCTCAACGCGCTGCTCGACGAATCCAAGGCCGACCTGCGTCCAGGATTGGATATTGCGGGTGGCGTGGCCATGACCTTGCAAATCGATCCCGCTGCGTTCGTTGGAGTCGAACAATACGAACGGCAGGAGAAGCTTTCCAAGGCTATCGAAATCATCGAAAAGCGCGTCAATTCCTACGGCGTATCCGAGCCAATCGTTCGGGCAGTTGGGGAAGACCGAATCGAGGTTCAGCTCGCGGGCATCAATACGAAGGACAATCCGGAAATCCTGGATAACATCAAGCGTCCTGCTCGCTTGGACTTTCGCGAGGTTCACATGACGGCCCGTCCGGGAATCGATCCCGCTCCCTATGGATACGAGACGATGACTTTGTCGCGCGATGCCGGCGATCAGGTCTATGAGGAAACGCTTTACGTCAGCAAGTTTCCTGCTTTGACGGGCAAGTACGTAGAGGATGCCAATGCCATTCAAAATTCTGTAGGAGGATTCGAGATTTCCCTCGATTTCGATGGCGAAGGAGCTTCTCGATTCGCGGAAATCACGGGCAAGCTGGCTGGTCAAGGCCGGTTGGCAATCGTACTGGATGGCACGCTCTACTCGGCCCCTAATGTTAACGAACCGATCACTGGCGGTCGCGCTTCGATTTCAGGCGATTTCAGCCAGCGTCAGGCGGTCGAGCTCGCCAATATCTTGAATAACCCTCTGGAGTTCTCGTTGGAAGTAGCGGAGCTTTATGAAGTCGGCCCAACGCTTGCCAAGGACTCAGTCGATTCGAGCAAGCGGGCGGCAAAGTGGGGCGTCACATTGGTGGCGATCTTCATGATTTGCTACTACATGATCGGCGGCGGTATCGCGTTAGCATCGGTTCTATTGAATCTGACAATCGTTCTCGGCGCTTTGGCGAGCGTGGGAGCGACGCTGACCTTGCCGGGCATCGCTGGGGTGATACTGACCATAGGCATGGCGGTGGATGCGAACATCCTCATCTTCGAGCGTATCCGCGAGGAGCTGAAAGCCGGCAAGACTTTGAAGGCGGCCTTGGCGGGCGGTTTCGACAAGGTGTTCTCCACGATTTTCGATGCGAACGTAACGACTCTTCTCGTTTCGTTTGTCATGATCTACTTCGGTACCGGACCCGTGAAGGGCTTTGGCGTAACCTTGGCGATCGGCGTGGTGACCACTATGTTCTGCGCATTGATCGTTACGCGTCTCCTCCTCCAGTTGCTGATCGAAACGAATCTGATCAAGAAGTTCCCGATGCTTGCTATCGTGAACAATCCAAAGATCCCATTCTTGAAGTTCCGTTTGCCGGCGTTCTTCGCTTCGTGGACGATCGTTATCATCGGTCTTATTGGATTGGTCAGCAAATGGGATTCGATCTTCGGTATCGACTTTACGGGAGGCGATGAAGTGACTCTGGCGTTTGATGAGAAGATCGCGGAGTCCGACATATCTCAGCTCGTAGCGGACTTGGATTTGGGCGAGGTGACCCCTCAATACGTGGCTCAACTCGGTGGCGGAACGGAGACTCTTAAGCTGCAAACGCCATTCGATCAGGGCGAAGAAGTCGTCGAGGCGTTGCGCGAGGCATTTCCTGCAGCTAATTTCGTGGAGCAAGGAAAGAATGAGATCGGTCCTTCCGTGGGCGCCCAGATTCAGAAGAACGCGTTGATCTCCATCGGTATCTCGCTTGGATTGATCCTGCTCTACATCGCGATTCGATTCGAGATCGGGTACGGTATCGGAGCGATCGTAGCGACTGTGCACGACATTCTTTTGACGATCGGCGTTTTCGTGCTCGTGCCAGGACATCAGTTCACCGCTCCGATGATTGCGGCGATTCTGTTGATCGTAGGTTACTCGCTTAACGATACCATTGTCGTGTTCGACCGGATACGCGAGGAGCTAGAACTGAAGCCGACGACCAAGTTACGCGAGATTATCAACCTTGCTCTGAACGCAGTCTTGGGACGTTCCTTGCTGACCAGCGTGACCACCTTGCTCGCCGCAGGTTCGCTCATGGTGTTCGGAACGGGCGTGATCAACGACATCGCCTTCACTTTTACGATAGGCATCATTACCGGTACCTTCTCCTCGATATTCATCGCCAGTCCGATCTTCTTCTGGTGGCACAAGGGCGATCGTCGCAGTGTCGAGAAGAGTCATGACGTGGCTCCGGAGTACGAGTGGCAGGCAGGAGCAAAGGAAGTTAAGGAGGAAGGCTAGTCGCTATTGTGTCGGCTTGGGAATACAACCCGCCTCCCGCTTCTATAGTAGGCAATCTACGTAAACAGCTTCAGGTAAATAGCGCCGTAGCGGAGCTCGTCGCCCGCCTCGGATATATCGATGCGGACGAAGCGCGCCGCTTCTTGAATCCGCGCTTGAGCGAGATCGCCGATCCTTTTGACATCCCCAATCTTAAGGCGGCGGCCGCTCGTATAAGCCAAGCCATCGATAGCGGGCAGCGAATCGTCATCTGCGGCGACTACGATGTCGATGGAGTTACGAGCACGACTCTGCTTGTAGATATTCTCAAATCGTTTCAGGTCTTTCCGAATTTCATCGTGCCATTGCGTCTCGACGAAGGCTATGGACTCACCCGAAAAGCGGCCGAGCGAGCGATGGATTGCGGAGATTCGGCCGACTTGTTCATTGCTCTCGATTGCGGAACGAATTCGGTCGAGGAAGCGGAGTATATACGATCGCAGGGCTGCGATTTGATTATCGTCGATCATCACCAGTCTAAACGGACGCTTCCTGAGGGTGTCCTTCTGGTGAATCCTCATGTATTCAGCGATGAAGGGAATGAGGGATTGAAGCTTTGCACGGTGGGTCTGGTTTTCAAGCTAGCTCATGGCTTGCTGAAGTTGCGTCGGGAGCTCGGCGACGAGCGAGCTTTCCAACTCAAGCTGCGAGACTATTTGGATCTCGTATCGATGGGCACCATCGCAGATCTAGTGCCGTTGACGGGAGAGAATCGGACGTTCACGCGTATCGGACTCGGCGCCTTGAGCAAAACGCAACGGCCGGGCCTTAAGAGCTTAATGTCGGTTGCGGGCATGACTGCTAGCCATGGAGTTAAGCCGGTCGACATATCCTTCAAGCTTGGACCCCGCATCAATGCGAGCGGACGATTGGCGGATGCTGCATTAGCGGTCGAGTTGCTCCTGAGCGATGATTCGGGCTATTGCATGGAGGCTGCCTTCAAACTCGATTCATTCAATCGGGAGCGCCAGGAGATCGAAAAGAAGATTGCCGACCAAGCCATGGCTCAAGTCGAAGCCGAACAGAAGGACAATGCGGGTTTGGTTGTATTCGGGCGGGACTGGCATTCTGGCGTTGTTGGCATTGTTGCCAGTCGAGTGTCGCGAGCTTATGGGCGGCCCTGTATCGTATTGGGAATGGAAGGACCGTTGGCGAAGGGGTCGGGGCGTAGCGTGGAAGGCGTGAACTTGGTGGAGGTCCTCGGCGATTTTTCAGACCGACTCGAAAATTGGGGCGGACATCCCATGGCTATCGGAATATCGATCGAATGCGAGCGCGTCGACGAGCTGCGCGATTACTTCTCGCGAGCGGTAGAAGCCTATAGAAAAGCGGGTGTCTACGAAAGGACTATCGAAGTATCGGCTTTCCTATCGCTCGATTCCATTGGGCCTAGATTAATGGATGAAATCGGTTTGCTGCAGCCATTTGGGCAGGAGAACCCCGAGCCGATCTTCGGAACTCGAAACGTAGTTCTGCGACAGCGTCCTAAGGTGTTCAAGGATGCCCATTTTCGGTTCGCTCTTGAGGATAGGGGAGGGCGTTCGATTCAGGGCGTAGCTTGGAAAATGGCAGACCGTATACCAGAAGTGAATACACCTATTGATATTATTTACCGACTGGCTTGGAATTCCTTTGGCCGTCAGAAAATTCTCCAAATCGACTTGGTCGATTGGAAGGAGAGCGCGTAAGGGAAAAAGGCCGAAATGTCGGCCCTTTGAGAATGGGTATCGCCTTGGAGCGAATTATTGGAGTGATCCAGCAATTTCGATCGAAGTATCGGGCAGGTATTTCGCAGAGTCAGCTAAGAGTGTCGAAGTCGCGAAAGCTTAAGCTGAGCGGCAACGAGGCGGTGAAGATGCTTCGGCGCTGCATCGCTTGAATGGGCCAATGCTTTAGATGCAAGGCTGCTCGCGTTTGTCTTGAAGACCGAGAAGCCTGAGCTGAGACCGTGATGAGTGATTTCACTTCAAAGCCGTTTATTCCTGCAACGGTCTCCTAGAAGTTGGATAAATGGGCTCCTGTTTGAGCTCGACATTCATAGGGATTCAAAGCTAATCGTAACGGGTGTCACCCGTTCGTAATCTAATCCTCTCCTTACTGTTGGTCGGCGGCTTGCAAGCGGCTTCGGTCGAAACTATTGTGGGAATCGGAAATCCGGCTAGTATCGATGGAGCTTCGATACGGGCTTCGTTGAACAATCCATTCGGGGTGGTTCGGGGACCGGATGGAGCGTTGTGGTTTTGCGAATACGATGGCCATCGGGTGCGAAAGATAGACGATCAGGGGAATGTGGTCACTATCGTTGGCAACGGAGAGGCTGGCTTTTCGGGCGATGGGGGACCTGCATTGGAGGCTTCGCTCAATCGACCGCATGAAATTCGTTTCGATGCGGAAGGGGATCTCTATATCGCGGACATGCGCAATCATGCGATTCGCAAGGTAGACTTGAGAACAAACCGCATCGAAACGATCGCGGGCGATGGAACGATGGGCTTTTCGGGCGATGGAGGGCCTGCCATTAAGGCCCGCCTCAGGCAGCCGCATAGCATCCAATTCGGACCTGAAGGGAAGCTCTATATCGCGGATACGGGGAATCATCGCATTCGAGCAATCGATTTGGAAACGAAAGCGATTTCGACTCTTTCAGGCGATGGCGAGCGGAATCCCACCTTAGATGGCGCTCCATATGCGGGAGTCTCGATGAATGGGCCGCGATCGATCGATTTCGACGCTCGTGGAGATTTGTGGATTGTTTTGCGTAATGCCAATCAAGTATTCCGATTGGATATGCGGGCTGGAACGATACACCATATCGCGGGAACAGGCGAAAAGGGATTCACGGGCAATGGCGGACCTGCCCGACTAGCGACTCTGTCGGGACCAAAGGGCATTGCCATCGCTCCCAATGGCGATGCGTATTTGGCGGATACGGAAAGCCACACGGTTCGCATGATCGAGGCTGAGTCCGGTATTCTAAGACTGATAGCAGGTACGGGCGAAAAAGGCGATGGTCCTGATGGCCCCGCTTTGAAGTGCCGCTTTGCGCGATTGCATGGGATCTTTTTGGACTACGATGGATCTCTCCTCGTAGGAGACAGCGAGAATCATCGTATTCGCGCGATACGAGGGCTTGGACGCTAGTCGAAGCGACTAGGGCGCTGCTTCTTCGAGCAGTCTGAAGATGTCTTTAGAGCTCGCTTCCAGGTTGTACTTAGGATCCCAGCCCCAGTCCTTTCGAGCGCTGGCGTCATCGAAACGATCGGGCGAGCCGTTCAACATGCCTTCTACGGTCGTATCTGGTTCGTAGCTGTATTGAAACTCAGGGTACTTTAATCTGATTAACTCAGCTACCTGTTCCGCGCTAGGCCGAAAGGCGTGTAGATTGTAGGCGTTTCGGTGTAGCCGGTCTCGTTCGGCGAAGGCAAGCTGAACGAACCCATTGACGAGATCCTGAATGTAGATGGTCGACATTCCTACATCTGGCGACACTGGGAAAACGAATGGCCGATTTTCGAATGCGGCGACATGAGCTAGGGAGGCGTAGGCGGTTAGCGCGCTGGGAGGGGCGAAAGGGGAAAGGACCAATGGCGGTCTCAAGCAGCGAAAATCGAGTCCGTGGCGCTGCTTATAGTAAACGCCCAATCGTTCGACGGCTACTTTGGTTGCTCCGTATATATTTTCTGGCCATTGCTCCTGATCTTCGGGCATATCCTTCGGCACTTCAGGACTGTAGGAAGCGCCCGTTCCCGGGAATACGAAGGTGGCCGTCGCTGATTCGACCGCTAGTTCGAGAAGATTGAAACTCGACAAGAGATTGATATCGATAGCCTTCCTTCGATCCAATTCGGAACTGCCGGAAAGCAATGAGGCGAGATGGAAAACGATATCGGGCTGAAGAGCCTTGAAGAGACTCTCGAGTTTTTTGTTCTCTCGAATGTCAAAGGCTTCGTAGCGAACATTGTCGACCCGTTTGGATTGGGAGGGCTCGCTGAGATCGAGGCAGCACACGAAGTGCCCGTCGTCTTTCAGCTTGCGGGCTAACAGTTGTCCGATATTGCCTGTTCCGCCAGTAATTAGAATCTTGCGACCTTGAGTCATGAGCAGGTTGTTTTTTGGGGATGGAGCTTGGCTTGCCGTTTGTGGAATAGCAAGATTCATGTATGGCGAGCGTTAGAACATTGGAGGAAGCGCTGGAGTTCGTTCAGGAAGTAAAACTGTGTACGATTTTCAGCGACAAGCTAGAGGGCGTTCCTTCGCTATGGGATGCTGTGGATCTGCCGGATCGAAAAGGCCGTCGAACGAAATGGGGAGCCAAGGTCGAAGCGGTTTGGGCTTGGAAAAACGAGCTTCCCGAAACGTATCCAGATGATATTTACTATGGAAAGATTCCGGGTGGGCATGCTGCCTTGATGACCATGACGTATCTCGCGGAAACCCACTATCCTAAACACCACAAGGCAGTGGAAGAGCGCTCCGATTTAGCCCAACAGGTTTACGATATGATTCGTATCAATCCGAACACCACAGGCGAGCTGAGACGAGAAGCCATGGCCTTGTATGGATGTTCCAAAAGCCGTTTCGACACAGCTCTTAAACAGCATCAGGTAAGCTTGAATATCGTAAGAAGCAATGCGCCAGGGCTCAAGCAGGACACTTGGATCCCATTTCGGGAAGCCTATTTGGATATCGCGGAAGGCGACCCTGGTTAGGGCTAATCCATCATGCGAGCGAAGCGCGCTGTTCTATCCCTAGAGCTTTGCCTTGAAAAAGTCGATGGTGCGATCCCAGGCGAGCTTGGCGGCGGCCTCGTCGTAGCGTGGCGTGGTGTCGTTGTGGAATCCGTGATTGGTTTTTGGATATATGTGCGCCTTGTAATCGATTTTATTCGCCTTGAGCGCCGTTTCGTAATCGGGCCAACCGGCGTTCACGCGTTGATCCATCTCCGCATAGTGCAACAGCAGAGAGGCCTTTATCTTTTTCGTGTCCTCTGCCGAGGGTTGACCGCCGTAGAAGGGTGCTGCTGCTTTAACGATATTTGGCAAGCGGACAGCTAAGGTATTCGACATGCCTCCACCGAAACAGAAACCGACAACGCCGATCGAGCCATTGCAAGCGTCGTGCTTATACAGAAATTGGGTGGCCGCCACAAAGTCTTCGGTGATCTTGTTTCGGTCGAGTTTGCGCTGCATGGTTCGACCTTCGTCGTCATTGCCTGGGTAACCGCCCAGGGGCGTTAGGGCGTCGGGGCCAAAGGCGACGAATCCAGCAATGGCGGCCCGCCGTACGACGTCTTCTACATAGGGGTTGAGGCCGCGATTTTCGTGGATGACGATAATGCCGGGCAGTTTCCCGGAAGCGTTGGATGGACGAGCGAAGTAGCCCTTCATGGTTCCGTGACCCTGGGGCGATTCGTAGGTCCTGTAGCCAGTATCCAATCGATTGTCATCTTTTGAAATTTGCTCTGCCCAGGCGTAGTGAGGACTAAGCGAGTCGATGAGAGCGGCTACGGTGACGCCTGCGGTGGCGAATTTGGCGGCTTTGGAAAAGAAAATGCGACGATCGATGATGCCGTGTACGTATTCGTCGTAGATATCTAGCAGCTCTTGGGGAAAGTCCGTGGCTTTCTTGCGTTCGGAAGTGTCGGGGGTATGGGCGGTTGGCATGGTATTGTTCATTTAAGGGGCGGGGGTTCGTTTGCGGTTGCGATCGCGCAGCGCGATCGCGATGCGGCAAGTCTGCAATACGATTAACGGGGCAAAGTACTGGGCGGTTTCGCGATAGCCGGTCTTTTCTTGGGTTGCTTGATGGTAGATCAGTAGAAACATGATCGCGTAGGCCAATCGGTGCAAGCGTTTCCAATTGCGTCCACCCAGGGCGCGGACGGAACGATTGTTGCTCGTGATTGCGAGCGCGAGCATGAATACGAAGGCGAGAATGCCTGAGAGAATAAACAACTTGCTCCAGTCCTTGACGAACTCGGCCCAGGTTCCTGTGTAGAAATAATAGACGACAATGTGAAGTAGGGCGTAGGCGAATACGCTTAATCCGAGCGCTCTTCGGTGAAAAGCGAGTGACTTGATGAGGCTCGACTTCGGGAAGAGCTTTCGCAGAGGCGTTATGCAAAGCGTGACGACGAATAGCAAAGTAGAAGCCAGGCCAAGGTACTCCAGTAGGTATTTGGCCGGATCGGCCAATAGCTCCGTATCCGAAGTCAGGATCGGGACGGCAAGATAGGCTATAGGAAGAAGGAAAAGCGGGTAGAAGAAGCGACGTTTCTTCAATACGCGAGCGATAGGGCTCATGCTTTGGAGTGGGGAACGCTAATAGTTCTTTCGAAGATCCAATCCGTCGTACAAGTGGGCTACTTGTTCTTCGTATCCATTGAACATGAGCGTATCCTTTCGACTGCTGAAAAAGCCGGAACCGATGATGCGTTCGCTCGCTTGCGACCATCGGGGATGGTCCACCTCTGGGTTCACATTGGCATAGAAACCATATTCGCGTGGCTGGAGCGCTTGCCAAGTGTTGAGCGGCCGTTTGCTTATGAACTCTATTTTGACGATGGATTTGATTCCTTTGAAGCCGTATTTCCATGGGACGACCAATCGAATTGGAGCGCCGTTTTGATTGGGAATCGGTTTTCCGTATATGCCGGTGGCCAGAAGAGAGAGAGGATTACGCGCTTCCTCGATCGTCAGTCCTTCGACGTAAGGCCAGTCTATGGATCCTCCGCGTTGGCCAGGGGCGGAATCGGGATCGTAGAAGGTCGAGAATTTTAGATACTTGGCTTTGCTGTTGGGCTGGACCAAATCGATTAGCTTGCTCAGTTGAAAACCGTCCCAGGGAATGACCATCGACCACGCCTCGACGCAACGGAACCGGTAAACGCGCTGTTCGATTCCCCCGACTTTCTTGATCAAGTCGTTGACGTCGATTTTCATAGGGTTGTCGACGTGACCCTTTATTTCGATGGTCCAAGGTTCCGTTTTCCAGCCTTGGTTAGCGAGTTTCTGAACGTCGCCTTTGTCGTAGGAGAATTCGTAGAAATTGTTGTATCCCTTAATCAGGTCGTAGGGGGTAGCTTCCAGTTCTTCCAGCTTGTACTTAGAGTTCAGCATTGAAGGAAATCCCGCGGTTGCCGCATTCGCTACGGATTGGCCGAGCAGCGCTCCCGCTCCCAGGCCTGCGGCCTTGAGGAAACGTCGTCGGTTCAAGTAGTCGCTTTCCGAGGTTGCAGCCGAATCGGGCAAATGCCAGGGGTCTCGCTTGATAATACGCATGTCTGAATTGAAATGAGAGTGACGTTACTTGCTATATAGACGCTTGAGCGGGCGAAATTATTCCACCGCAATTCGAGAGAAGGACGAGCTTCTCTAGGAATCGGGACTTTTTTCCGAAACAATGCGAACGTCGCGCTGCGGGAAGGGAATCGCGATATTCGCCCGTTTGAGAGCTTTGAATACGCCCAGATTGACCGCGTATTGGATTGGGTAGTAGTCGGCCGTTTTCACCCAATAGCGGTATCCAATGTTGATAGACGAATCTCCAAAATCCTGGATGCCAATCTGCGGTTTACGATCCATGTCGACCCCTTGGGTCGAGCCGATCGCTTCGTTAACGCACTCGATGGCGGCTTCGGGATCGGCTCCATAGTCGATGCCTACCACGCCTTCAACCACGAGGTTGGTGAAAGAGTTGGTTAGGATTTCTCCCAGGATCTTCTTGTTAGGAATGGTGATCTCTTGACCGTCCTCCGTCTCGAGGCGCGTGAACCCGAGGCTGACGAGCGTGACGATACCCGTTCTTCCGTGAATAGTAAGAGTGTCGTCTACTTTAAAAGGACGCGTGAGGATGATCGCTATGCCGGATCCGTAGTTAGCGATGGGTCCTTGGATCGCCAAGCTGATGCCGAGAGCGCCAGCGCCGAGCAGGGCGACGAAGGGAGAAATGTCGATGCCGATTCGCTTCACCGCGATGAAGAGAAAAAGCAGGATGATGATCAGTTTGATCGAGCTTGAGAAAAAGCGCGAAAGGGTGACGTCGATTTCCTTCTTCGAGCAAATGCTGAGAATGAGGCGAGAAATGGCTCCTCCGAAAATCAGGCCGATGAATAATATGACCGTGGCCGCGATGATCTGCGGAGAATGATCGATCAGGCGTTGGGTAAGGGTTTCAAGAAAAGACTGCAACTGATCGATTTCCTCGGGCATGGAGGAAGTAAAAGCAAGGATCGCCTTTGGAACAAGCAGAGAATCTAGGCGAGACGGGTCCTGCCCAAGCCGTGAGGAGTGACGAGGGGAGCTAAGGAGTCTCGATTCGGACCTAGAGGCTCAGTATTCGATGCCGTGCTTATCCAGAAAACGCTCGAGTTCTCCGGTGTCGAAATCGGCTAGAATCTTGCCGTCAATGTCAATTGAAGGAGCCGAGGTTTGGCCAGTGAGCGCTTTCATTTCGCGAGCGGCTTCTCGATCGATAGTGACGTTCAGCTTTGTGTATTGCCAACCCTTGCCGTCGAGCCAGGCGATAGCTTCGTGGCACCAGCCGCAAAACGGTTTGATGAAAATGCGAACGGATTTCGGCTTCATGCCGAAGCAAACGAATCGAGGTCTCCGAGGACTGCAATGCGTTTAAGTCATGAAGGTTTCAGGTGTACCCAGGGATTGCGTGATTGCTGCATCGGAGATAATCCCGCGTGGCGAATTGCGCGTTGCAAAGCGCGACGGGCATCTATTTCTGGGTTCATGGAAAAAAGAGTGTTTGCAAAGGACGGCGTCGCGGTTTCGGAAGTGGGATTGGGATGCTGGCAATTGGGAGGCAATTGGGGTCATGTCGAAGAAGATGCGGCGAGAGCGATCCTCAAGGCTTCATATGACGAGGGCGTGACCTTCTACGATACGGCAGACGTGTATGGGGCGGGTAGAAGCGAACGGATCGTGGGCGGCTTTCTAGAGGAGGTTAGCGACGACCGTTTGTTCGTCGCAACCAAAGTAGGTCGAGGCGATATATACCCGAATGGATATTCTAAGGAAGGCATTAGAGAGAGAATCGAGGCATCGCTGAGTCGATTGGGCGTGGAGACCATAGACCTGGTTCAAACGCATTGCGTTCCGATGGAGATCATGCGTTCGGGCGAGATTTACGAATGGCTCCAAGACATGATCGACGAGGGGAAAATTCGGCGATTCGGGGCGAGCGTGGAGACGGTGGATGAGGCGGAGATGCTTATCGATGATTGCGAGGGGCTCTATTCGCTGCAGGTTATCTTCAACGTGTTTCGTCAGAAGCCGATCGATGCGTTCTTTGAAAAAGCCAAGTCGAAGGGTGTTGGGTTGATCGCTCGCGTTCCTCTGGCAAGTGGGGCTCTTTCTGGTAAGTTCAGCTTGGATACGCAGTTTGGCGAAAGCGATCACCGTAACTTCAATAAAGACGGGGAGGCGTTCAATGTCGGCGAAACCTTCGGTGGCGTGCCTTTCGAAAAGGCCGTAGAATTGGCTGAGCGCATGAAGTCGTTCGACGAGCAAGGGGTTGGTTTGGCGCGTTTCGCCCTGCGGTGGATCCTCGACTTCGAAGCGGTGACTACCGTTATCCCAGGAGCATCGCGAGTCGATCAGGCGATTAGCAATGCGAGCGTCTCGTCGCTTGAGCCGCTAAGCAATGAAACGCATCAACGGCTCAGAGAGCTCTACGATTCGGAAATCGCTGCGCTGGTTCGCGGCGCTTATTGAAGGCTTGGGAAAAGCGTTAGGAGGCATTTCGATACTGAACTCGCGAAAATGAGTTCAGCGTGAAGGGCCGGTCCGGGACATCGATTTCGACGCTTGCCTTGGGCTTCGCAAGGTCTTGAACAATTAGATATTGCATTTTCCAAACACGTGTGTGAAAAGCGCGGAATGAGTGCTCGGAAGCCGTCCCGAAAAGTGAACACGACCTTGGCCTTGGCCCAGTACCTCGGTCTGTCGCGATGGACGGTTTCGCGGGCTTTGAATGGTCACCCGGGCGTGAAAGCCGAGACGGTCGAAAGGGTCAACGAGGCCATGGACGAGCTGGGCTTCAGCCCCAACGCTCTAGCTCGAGGCTTGCGAGGCGGCAAGACGGGCGTGGTGGGAATCTGTTTTCAGACGTTTGGCACACCGGTTTTCTCGAAGAAGCTGAAGGCTCTGCAAAAGGCGCTCTTGGAAAGCGGCTATCGCGCTATTATCGAGTTGATCGAAGAGGATGCGGAAGCCGAGCGGCAGGTGATCCGCCACTTTCAATCGTTGAAGGTAGAGGGCATCATCTTCGTCGGCGGACCCCATGAGGACAATGTGGCCTTAGTGGAGGGATTGAATGTGAATTCGCCGCTTTCCATTGTGGCGATGGACCCGTTTACCGAAGTGTCGTTACCTCGAATTTGTCTGGATCGCGAGCGAGCAATGAGCGCTAGTTTGGACAGATTGCATGAGTTGGGGCATCGTCGAATCGCTTTGCTGGGAATTCGGAGCGACATCATTTACGGTCCGGAGCGGGTACGGGCTTTGCGCAACGCTTCCAAGCGATTGAACCTGAGTTGGGGCCACGATGTCGTCACTGTGGCGAATCCGAGCGATATTGGAATGGATTACGAAGGGGGACGGGCGTTGGCCAAAGTCTTCCTGGAGGACGCGAGGGATTGCAGCGCCATTATCGCCATCAACGATCAGGTAGCGATCGGAGCGATGGGAGTATTGCAGGAGAGGGGCATTTCGATTCCCGAGGACCTATCGATCATCGGATTCGATAATTTGGATGTCTCCTCCCATCTGCACCCGACATTGGCTAGCGTTGACCAGTGTATCGAACATGCAACGACGAATGCGATTTCGATGCTTATGAACGGCATGGGAAAGGAAGGCGATGCTTCTGTCGATCGAATGAGCATCGAGCCGCAGATGGTTGATGGGGAATCGATCGGTCCTGCTCCGAAAGCATGATGCAATTTAGACGATATTGACATGAAAATACTGCTTACAACAACAAGTTACCAAGATACGCCGGGACCTCACCACGACTTGCTGGAATCTTCGGGGCATGAGATCGTTCGCGAGCGAGGACCGTTGCCCGAAGAACGGATGATGGAGTTAGCGGGCGATTTCGATGCGTTTCTGTGCGGAGACGATGCGATTACCCAGGCTGTCATCGATAAATCGCTCCCGCGATTGAAGGTCATCAGCAAATACGGAATCGGCCTTGATAAGATCGATGTCGATTATGCGACGGAGAAGCAGATACCCGTTCTCTTCACTCCGGGCGTGAACCATACGACGGTGGCGGAACATACATTCGGACTATTGATTGGCATCACCAAGCGAATCGTCGCTACGGCCTCGGCTGCTCGGAATGGGGAATGGCAGCGGATCACGGGCAATGAAATTATGGGGAAGACGATCGGAATTGTCGGACTGGGCCGTATCGGCAAGGAGGTTGCTATTCGAGCCAACGCCTTTGGCATGAAGGCGATCGCCTACGATATCTACTGGGACGAGGAATTTGCCGAAGCGCATCAAGTGGATCGCTGCTCGTCGATGGATGAAGTCCTCGAAAATTCGGATATCGTATCGTTGCATTGCTTCCTGTCTGACGAAACCCGCGGCATGATCAATAAAGACAAGATTGCGGAGATGCGCGATGGGGTGATCGTATTGAATTGCGCGCGTGGAGAATTGGTTGTGACCGAGGATATGAACGAAGGCCTGCGTTCCGGCAAGGTGGGCGGTTACGGAGCGGATGTTCTCGATGTCGAGCCGCCTCCTGCGGATCATCCCCTCTTGAGCGCTCCTAATACGGTTATTACGAGCCATATTGGATCGAGGACTCATGAGTCGGTCATCCGGCAAGCGACAATGGCGACTGAGAATCTGCTTAGATTCTTGAGAGGCGAGGCTCCCATTGCTCAAGCGAACAAATTCTAAAGCGAAAAATAATGTCTACGAAATATTTTGTCGTTCCCGAGAAGGATCATAATGAATTGGTAGCGGCCGCATATGCGCGTCGCGGATACACTTCTGACGAGTCGGAAGACGCAGCTCGCTTTTGCGCGGAAGCGGCCCGTCATGGAATTCGCACTCACAATGCTATCAAGGCCCTGCACTTGGACGAGCTATTCGGGAGCGGTTCCCAAGGTTGCGTTCCTGGCGTCGAGATTATCGAGAAGGAATCTCGGTTTAGCGCGGTGAAAATGTGGGATGCCCAGAAAAAGCTGGGTCAGTCGACCGCTTATCAGGCTCTGGAAGAGTGTATACGATTGGCGGATACCCATGGAGTGGGAATTGTCGCTGTCGACAATGCTTTCCATTATCTTTGGGGGGGCGGTTATATGATCGAGGCGGCTCGTCGCGGGTATATCGCCTATACTAATTGCACGGCTGCTTTGGCTGAGGTCGTTCCGTTTAAGGGGAAGTTTCCAACGCTTGGCACGAATCCGCATTCCTGGGGATTCCCCACGACCGATGCGGTGGGATATCCGATTGTGATCGATTGGGCCACCTCGGTCGTCGCAATGGGGAGAGTGCAGCAATTCAAGCGTGAGGGAATGACGTTGCCGCCGGATGCTGCGGTCGATGCCGAAGGAAATGTGACGCAGGACCCTAACGAGGCGGTGTCGCTAATACCATTCGGAGCCCATAAGGGGTATGGGCTTTCGCTTGTCAATGAACTGGTCGCGGGCTTGATCGGCGGCTCGCTGCCCACCTTGCGCAGTCGCTGGGTGAATGAAGAGGATGGCGAAAAGCGGGCGCCTTGTTTCTTCTTTCAAGTCATTCATCCAGATGCGATTTCCAGTGGCGCTTTCGCCCAAGACCGAGATCAGGCCGCCAATATCAAAGCGGTTATCGAAGACATTTTGGGACATGGCAACGAGCGATGCATGCTGCCGGGCCAAATAGAAGCTGAAGCCGCAAAGCTCACGGACGCTCACGGCGGGCTGCTCTTTACGGAAGCGGAACTGGGAGAATTCGCCGAGTTGGCAAAGGAATGCGGTCTCGAGGCTTGGCCGTTGGACCAACTGGCATCGGTAGAAGTTTAGCAAAGGAGTATTGGCTATGTCATCATTGATAGAAGAACTATTCTCGCTGAAAGGGCAGGTTGCCGTGGTCTCCGGAGGCACTGGAGAGTTGTGCGGGGCTATGTCGGAGGGACTGGCTGGCGCCGGAGCTGAAGTTTACTTGCTCGGAAGAAGCGAGGAGAAAGCGGCGGCTCGTATCGAACGCACCGAGGCAAAGGGAGGCGTAGCCCACTTTCTCCCGTTCGAAGCGACTAACCGCGAATCGATTGAATCGACTCTCGCTACTGTTTTAGAACGTAGCGGGAAAGTGGATATATTGGTAAATGGGGCTGGGGGGAATTCGCCGACTCCATACTTCGATATATCGGACGAAGAATTCCAGTCCTTGCTGGATCTCAATATCCGGTCCGTTTTCGCCGCTTGCCAAGTTTTCGGAAAGCGAATGATCGAGCAAGAGTCTGGGGGCTCGATTATAAATGTGGGATCGATGTCCGGCTTGATTCCCCTATCGCGCGTGTTCACTTACTCGCTGACCAAAGCGGCCGTGCACAACTTGAGCAAGAACCTGGCTCGCGAGTGGGCGACTCGCAATGTGCGGGTCAACACCATCGTTCCTGGGTTTTTCCCGGCCGAACAAAACCGAAAGGTACTGACTGCCGATCGAGTTGAGAGCATTATGGGACACACGCCTATGAACCGATTTGGGGAGGCTCAAGAATTGATAGGGGCTACTTTGCTATTGGCATCTCGGAAGGCGGGCTCGTTTATTACAGGCGAAGAATTGGTAGTGGATGGCGGATACGCTTCGATGACCATATAAGTCTTTTCGATGCTATTTTCGAACTACAGCCGATGCGATTAGCATCGGCTTTTTGTTGAATCGGAAGGACGATGAAAGTCGTTCGGGTAATCGATATAGAATTGAAACCTATAAGCAATATATTGGGAGAAGTACCTATAGAGGGCGAATTATTGACGAGTTTTTATACGGAATATAGCAAAATTGGGTTGTATTCCTATCGAAAGGCCCTTTGGTGAGGCTCCATGATTTCTAAAACTCTAAAGGAAATTAAAGCAACTAAAGCAAAGCTTGCCGCTTTGGAGAAGAAGGCGGAAGCGGAAGCCAAGAAGCGCATCGTCAATCTGCACAAGGAAGCGGGATTCGATACGCGCGAAGAGCTGATCGCGGCATTGCAATCTCTCGGAGGCGCAACCCGCCGTGGACGCAAGCCAGGCAAGGCGAAGAAGGCCGCAGCCCCTAAAGCGAAGAAGGCCGCAGCGAAGGGCGCGAAGAAACGCGCCAAGCGCACGGCAATCACTGCTGAGCTGCGCAAGAGCATCGTCGCTGAATTGAAAGGTGGCGGCAAGGGCGGAGAAGTCGCCAAGAAGTTCGGCGTATCGGTGCCGACCATTCACAACATAAAGAAAGCAGCGGGGCTCACCAAGTCTCGCAAGTAATCGCTTTCCAATGAATCTTCGAAGGTCCGTTCAGTTGAACGGGCCTTTTTTATTTTGCGAAGCCCACTGTAGTTGGTCAGTAGCGCTGCATGCTTGGTTCGATCTGGACAGCCCAAGCATCGATTCCGCCGGCTACATTGATTGCGTTGTCGAATCCGTTCTGACGAAGGTAATGAACGACCTGCATGCTGCGACCCCCGTGATGGCATTGAATAAGCAGCGGATTCTCGCGTGGCAATTCTTCGAGTCGATTGGGAACTGTATTCATGGGTATATGCGAGGCGCCTTCAATGCGGCAGATACCGATTTCGAATGCTTCGCGGACATCGACTAATTCGGCGGAAGCGTTTTGGATCAGGCGTTGCGCTTCGAGAACGTCTACCTCGTAAGGATAGCTTTCATTGGAGGGAGAAGCTGGTGGTTCAGGATTCGTTTCGCAGTGATCTTGGTAGCGATCGGGATCAATGCCTTCAATGGTAGGCTTGGAACCGCATAGGGGGCATTGAGGGTCCTTTTTGATCTTCAAATTACGCGTCCGCATGGAAAGCGTATCCAGGGCGAGAAGCGTTCCGGCGAGGGAGTCGCCGGCTCCGGTGATTAGCTTGATCGCTTCCAGCGCTTGCATGCTTCCAATGATGCCGCAGAGAGCGCCCAGTACGCCTGCCTCGCCGCAATTGGGTACGGTTCCGGGAGGCGGCGGTTCAGGAAAAAGGCAGCGGTAGCAGGGGGCATTGGGCGAGGCATTGAAAAGCGAAACCTGGCCTTCGAATTTGAAGATGCTTCCGTACACTAAGGGGCGCTTGGCAAAGAAGGAAGCGTCGTTGTTAAGGTAGCGCGTGGCGAAATTGTCTGTTCCGTCTACGATGATGTCATAGGACTGGAAAAGCGATATAGCGTTGTCCGGCTGCACGCCTTCTTTATGAAGGTGAATCGAAATATGGGGGTTGATGTCGGAGAGTCGCTTGCTGGCCGAGTCCGTCTTCGGCGCATCGACATCCGCAGTGCCATGCAAGAGTTGGCGTTGTAGGTTGTGGAGCTCGACTTTGTCGAAATCGGCGATTCCCAGGACGCCTACGCCCGCTGCTGCGAGATACATCGCCGCGGGACTTCCCAATCCGCCAGCTCCGATGATGAGAACCTTGGAGTCTTTGAGGCGTTGTTGGCCACTCTCCCCAACTTCGTCCAAAAGGATGTGACGACTGTATCGGGCGAGCTCTTGAGCGTTCAGCGCATTCGATTCGCAACTCATAGTAAAGCGCTTGATAGAGGCCTTGATGAAGAGATCAAATGTAATCTGCGGTTGAGGGATTGCCCTGCCTGACGTCTTAAGCATTGACCTCGTCCGTCAGGCGCCAAGCGTTCCGGGCTATGGCAGATCGTTACGTAGTTATTATGGCAGGTGGCAAAGGCGAACGCTTCTGGCCCGCGAGTCGACTGAAGCGACCGAAGCACTTATTGCCGATTGTCGGCGACAAGCCAATGCTCACTCAAACGGTGGAGCGTCTAGAAGGCTTCATCGACGCGAGCAAGATATTCGTGATCACGAATAGCGAGCAATTGGAGGGCGTTAGGGAGGTCTGCCCAACGCTGCCTTTGGAAAACGTAATTGCCGAACCGGTGGGTCGCGATACGGCAGCAGCCGTTGGCTTGGCGATGCTCCTGATCAAGAGTCGCGATCCGGAAGCCTCCCTGGCTATGCTCCCTGCGGATGCGTTAATCAAGGATTCGAAGGCGTTTCAGGAATCGTTGGACGTGGCCTTCCAGGCAGCTGAGTCGACGCCAAGCTTGGTGACCCTCGGCATTGCTCCCACGGAACCCGCAACTGGATACGGCTATATACAGAAAGGCGAGCCGGTGGGGAACTTTGGAGGCGAATCGGTTTTCAAGGTAGTTGAATTCAAGGAAAAGCCGGACTTGGAAACCGCAAAAGGCTATCTGGCCAGTGGTGACTACTATTGGAATGCCGGGATGTTCGTCTGGAGCGTGGGCGCTATATCGGAAGCTCTCGAACGGTTTACCCCGACTTTGAAGCAAGGGCTCGACGAACTCGAATCTCGAATGGGCGGCGATGAATTGCCAGCCTTGTTGGAGGAGCTTTACCCGAGCTTGGAAAAGATCTCGATCGATTTTGCCGTCATGGAAAAAGCGGACAACGTTCTGACCCTGGCAGCGACCTTCGATTGGGACGACGTTGGAGCCTGGCCGGCAATCGAACGCCACTTCCCCAAGGACGGTGACGGCAATGTCGTGGACGGAACAGGAGTTTTCGAATCGAGTTCGGGCAACATCGCAGTGGCGCCGGATGGTCATTTGATCGCTTGTGTAGGCGTCGACGACTTGATTGTCGTGCACACTAAAGACGCTACGCTCGTGTGCAAGAAGGACCAAGCTCAGAAGATCAAGGATTTGGTCAAGGGGTTCGATGCGACGATCGTCTAAACGCTAGATTCTGAATCCGCGTGCGCTGCATTGGGATAGATTATGGCGAAAAGCGCGTGGGCTTGAGCTATGGCGATGATATTGGCGTCGCCACGCCGCTCGATGCGGCCGTACAGAAAACGGAAGACGAACGCATCGACTGCTTGGTTCGAATAGCGCGCGAGCGAAACGCGACTGATCTTGTATTCGGATATCCATACAACATGGATGGATCCGTTGGCTTCAAGGCCAAGGAAGTGGACGCTTTCATCGAAAAAGTCGTCCGAGCCATCGATTTGCCGATTCACCGTATTGACGAGCGGCTTACGTCGCAGGTTGCGGCTAAAGGATTCAAAAAAGGACGGGACGACGTTTTGCGTCGTTCGGGCAAGCTGGATTCGGCTGCTGCCGCTCTCATTTTGCAGGATTTCTTGGATCAGCATGCGACGTTGCCCGAGTTCGATCCTTACGAAGGCGAGGAGGATTGAGCCATGCGTTGGAAATGCGGTTGCGCCTACGATGGTACCGACTTCGAGGGATGGCAGATCCAGGGCGACCGTCCTTCCGTGCAAAGCTCGATTGAAGACGCGCTCGAAGAGATATTCAAGAAACGGGTGAGCATTGTCGGTAGCGGCCGCACCGATGCAGGCGTTCATGCGTTGGAGCAGGTGTTTCACTTCGATTTCGATTGGGATCATGGACCTTTGAAGTTGCAGCGCGCGATGGGAACGAAATTTCCCGAACCGATTCGGCCGCTATGGGTTAAGTCCGTCGAGGACGACTTCCATGCCCGTTTTTCAGCCCGTTCGAAGCGCTATTTCTACCAATTGCATTTGGGGCGAGCCTCTCCGTTCGACTCGCGCTATTGCTGGTCGACGCGCGAACGTCTCGATGTGAACGCCATGCGGGCAGCGCTCCAGTATTTGATCGGCAAGCGCGACTTCGCAGCCTTCGCAGCGAACCGGGGCAAGGAATATGAAAGCACGGAACGAACGATCTTGGATGCCCGCGCGATGTTTGAGGGTCGCTTTCTCAAGTTGAGATTCGAAGCCGATGGCTTCATGTACAAAATGGTACGGAGCCTAGTGGGTTGCTTGGTAAACGTAGCATCGGGCCGCTTGAGTCCCGAGGCCTTCGGCGAATTGCTGCAAAGCAAACGCCGCAGTCCTCTCGTATATGCGGCTCCTCCCCAGGGCTTGTTTTTGGAGAAAGTCTTCTACTAATTCCGCGTTTCTATTTTCGGTTTGATAATTGGGAAGGGCGATTGCTATGCTTTGGTTTAGGAATCTCTCTTGTGAATCTCTTTCGATCAACGAAGCGATGGGGAGAGCTGTTGTTGGATGCGGCTTTCCCGCCCAAGTGCGCGAGTTGCGGGGGTATCGTCGATGGCGCCCCGCTTCCTCATGTTTGCGATCGCTGCTTTGCGAAAATACACATCATAGAGGATCCGCGTTGTCTAACTTGCGGGTATCCGTTTTTCGGAGATACCGACTCGCATGAGGATTGCCAGCATTGTTCGCGACTGACGCCGAAATTCAGGCGAGGTTGGTCAGTGGCTCTATTCCGCGGGCCTGTGCGTGACCTTCTGTATGCGTTGAAATATGCGAATGGATTATGGGCGTTGGACGATATTGGACGAATTGTGGAATACGCTGAGGGCTTGAGCGATTTTCTTGAGGACGCTGTTTTAGTGCCCGTTCCGCTCCATAGGCGAAAGGAACGGGAACGCGGCTATAATCAGTGCGCTTTGATTGCGGAATCCATTGCAAGTCGTTTCAGTTGTCTAGGAGTTGAAGAAGCGCTTGATCGTCGTGTCGATACGCCGTCCCAGACTCAGTTCAATCGTCGTGAACGGTATCGAAATCTAAGAAATGCCTTCGTGTCGAGCTCACCGGGGTCTATTGATGCTCGATGTCATTATGTTATTGTAGATGATGTATTTACGACTGGTTCGACGCTTAATGCATGCGCTGCAGCGCTTCGTCAGGCAGGCGCGAAAAACGTTGACGTATTGACGATTGGTCATGGTTGACTATCGATAGGAGCTCGAATTTAGAGCAAGGACCATTGCTATGCCGATATTTCATAAGCCAAAGTACTCCACCGTTCAGGTGAAGAAGAAAGACATCCCGCAGGGGTTGTGGCAAAAGTGCCCGGCGTCGGGAGAGATTATCTATAATAAGGAACTCGAGCAGAACCAGAATGTAGTTCCCAAGAGTGGCTATCACTTTCCCATTGGAAGCCGAAAGCGTCTCGAGTTGCTTCTAGACGAAGGATCTTGGGATGAGAAGGATAAGGAGCTGAAGCCAAGCGATCCGCTCGAGTTCAAGGACTCCAAGGCCTACAAGGATCGTGTTGAAGGCTACCAGAAGAAGACTGGGCTGAATGACTCGGTCATCGATGGTTTGGGTTCCATTCATGGAATCCCCGTTTCGATTGCGGTAATGGATTTCAAGTTCGGTGGCGGTTCCCTGGGATCCGTGGCGGGCGAGAAGATTACCCGAGCGATAGAGCGGGCTCTTGAGCGCAAGATTCCCTGTATCGTCATTTCCTGTTCCGGGGGCGCTCGCATGCAGGAAGGCATTCTCAGTCTGATGCAAATGGCTAAGACGAGCGCTGCTTTGGCGAGGCTTTCCGAGGCGAAGATTCCCTTCATTTCGATTCTGACCAATCCCACTACCGGTGGAGTGACCGCAAGCTATGCGGCCTTGGGGGACGTTATCATCTCCGAGCCGGGAGCGATGATCGGTTTCGCGGGGCGCCGGGTGATCAAGGAAACGACCAACGAGGATCTCCCCGAGGGTTTCCAATCGGCGGAATTTCTCTTGGATCGTGGTTTGGTCGACATGATCGTGGATCGTCGCGAGATGCGCGATCGATTGAGAGATATTCTCTCAGCCCTTTACTTGAAGAAGCAGCCGAAAACGGCGTAGTTGGGTAGAGGCGCTGGCTACAGAGAGGCGTCTCTCCTTCGTGGAAAGTGACGGAAGAGCTGAAAACTTACGAAGACGCTCGGGATTGGCTCTATTCCCTAAAGAACCGAGGCTCGACCTACGGCATCGAACGTATGGAGCGATTCGCGGAACGCTTGGGCAACCCTCAGCGGTCCTATCCGGTTATCCACATTGCGGGTACGAACGGAAAAGGATCTACGGCGGCGATGCTGGAATCCATTTTTCGCGCGCATGGCTATAAGACCGGGCTATCGACTTCGCCTCATCTGGTTCGCCAAGGCGAACGGATTCAGGTGAATCGTCAGATAACGACTGAAGCGAGAATTCTCGAATACACTCGGAGACTGAAAGCCATAGGGGAGGAGATCGCGCTGGAAGACCCGGAAATGCATCCTAGCTTTTTCGAATTTATGACCGGGATGGCCTTCCTTCGTTTTCAGGAGGAGGAGGTCGATATCGCTTTAGTTGAAGTTGGCTTGGGCGGTCGTTTGGATGCGACTAATGTAGTCGAGCCGGAGGTGTCTGTCATCACTTCGATAGGCCTGGATCATTGCGAGATTCTCGGAGATACTCTGGATCGGATTGCGCGAGAAAAGGGGGGGATCATTAAGCCGGGTTGTCCGGTCGTGGTAGGCGATTTGCCAGAAGAAGCCATGAAGGCAGTCGACGAGATTTGCGATGAACGCGGATGCGATCTCATCGGAATCGGCGAGCGATTTGGAGAAGGACGCGAGGACTGTCCTGAGACGAATTTAGCAGGTGGCTATCAGCGATTGAATGCGGCGATTGCTCTGACCGTTGCCGAGCAAGTTCAGCAGAAATTCAATCTGGACCTATCCCTATGCCGCTCTGCGCTTAAAAACGTTAACTGGCCGGGGCGGTGGGAGGAGCGCGATTTGGTTCATCGCAAGATTATCTTCGATGTTTCGCACAATTCCGAGGGAGCCCGTTGGTTGGAGGAGAGTCTCTCGGCATTGGTTGAATCCGGCTCGCCGGCTCCGGATATCGTCATGGGGGTGATGGGAGAATATCGAGCGCGTTCCTTGGTGCCGGTTGTCGCTCGCTATGCTCGCTCGCTGACATTCGTTCAGCCGGAGCAATCTCGAGCCTCGTCTTTCGATGAATTGGAACGTTGGGTTCCTGAAGATTTCAGTGGTCCGGTCGAACGCAGCTCAGTTGCGGATTTGTTTCCAGAGAAGGGCGTTTGCGTTTTAGATCGCCCGAGCGATAGACCGGTTTTGGTGACGGGTTCGATCTATTTGATCGGAGAGATTTGGGAGCGCTTTCTGGAGGATGCTCCAGTCGGGCAAGGCCTTCTGCAAGATTTCTGAAAACGGTGTTGACATAGAGGCGCGAAACTAGATTTTCGGGCTCTCTTTTTAATTTGGGCATGCCTCTCTAGCTCAATCGGTAGAGCAGTTGACTCTTAATCAATTGGTTCGGGGTTCGAGTCCCCGGGGGGGTACCAAATTAAAGATAGATCGCCGCGCTGCCGTTATCAGTGACGCAGCTTGGAGCGAATTAGGCCGGCGTAGCTCAATTGGTAGAGCAACTGATTTGTAATCAGTAGGTTGCGGGTTCGAGTCCCATCGCCGGCTCCACTTTAACTCAAAGTTGAAGCGAATCCGACTCCGGTCCTCTCACCCTTGGTGATCCGGCCTTTCTTCGAAATCCGGTCTTGTCGTCGCTGTCGCTCGCTCGGAACGAGTCCCATCGCCATCGCCATCGCCATCGCCAGCTCCAGGCTCCACGAGAGGTGAGAAGAAGAGGAGCCTGTCACGGCGTATCCAGCTCAGCGGGAGAAGCCGGACTGTTGGCCGAAGTTGAGAGCTACGCCCGGGCAAGCCTTGGAAAGGGCGAATCGGGCCCGGGGTATTCTCACTGATCAATAGTCGGCCCTTGGCAAGCGAAGGCCCTGCGGAAAATGAGACGGAAATTCCCTCTAATTACCTGCGCTTTCCCCTTTACACGCGGTCGATTGCGCGTCTTTGTTCTCGGTTTTCCTAAAAGTCATGCAAAAGACTAAGAAATCCATAGCGAAACGCTTCAAGCTTACGGGCTCTGGCAAGCTGATCCGCCGCTCCCCTGGGATGCGACACCATCTGCACCAGAAGTCTACTAAGCAGAAGCGCAGCCTCAGCAAAGACAAGTCGGTATCTCCCGGACGCCAAGCGGATCTCATGCGCGGCCTCCCACACGGACTTTAATCGCTGAATACGAGAAACTTATTTCGATCAGGTAAAATCAATCCAGGCGACCTGACGAAATCCAATACCAGAAAGGGACAACATGCCTAGAGCCACTAATTCACCCGCATATCGCAAGCGTCGCAAAAAGATGCTGAAGCAAGCCAAGGGCTACTTCGGTAATAAATCGCGCTTGTACAAATACGCTAAGGACGCCGTAGCGCACGCTCTGCAGTACGCTTACCGCGACCGCCGCGCCAAGAAGCGCACCATGCGCCAGCTTTGGATCGTGCGCATCAATGCCGCATGCCGCGCTGAAGGCATCAGCTACAGCCGCTTCCAAGAAGGCCTCAAGGCTGCCGAAATCACCTTGGATCGCAAGATTCTCGCTGATATCGCAGTCAATGATGCGGCAGCGTTTACGAGCTTGGTTGAAAAGGCTAAGGAAGCCTTGAAAGCCAAGGCAGCAGCCTAAGCTCGATAGCGGCGAATGCGACGGGAATTTTTTCCGTCCATCTAACGATTTTCGCCTTTAACGGAATGGAGTTCGGGTTTCTGCTCGGACTCCATTTTTTTTGATTTCACAAGACGCGCAACGCGTAGAGACGCATCCCGATTTTCATCCCTCCGCAACGAACATGGAAGAGGAACTTAAACAGATTGTAGAATCCGCGAAGAACAAGGTCAGCGCTGTGACGAGCCGCGCTGGCTTCGAAGCCTTCAAGGCGGAGATCACCGGACCGAATGGAGCCTTGACTAAGGTCATGAAGGGCATGGGGCAGGTGCCCAAGGAAGACCGTCCAACATTTGGCAAGCTGATCAATCAGGCGAAGCAGCAAGTGCAGTCGGTGTACGACGATGTACTGAGCGCCATCGAAGCGGCTGAGATTGCCGAGAAGTTGGGTCCGGCCATCGATCCCTCGCTGCCAGCTCCGGGAGTCGGCAAGGGGAGTCTGCATCCTCTGACCCAGGTACGCGAAGAGATCAGTCGTATCTTCAAGGAGATTGGATTCACCGTCGCCGAAGGCACGGAAGTTGAAACGGAGTACTACTGCTTCGATGCCTTGAACACGCCCAAGGATCACCCGGCCCGCGACTTGCAGGACACCTTCTATATGCCGGACGATGCGGACTTCGGCAATGTATCCAAAAAGACGGACGAACGCTATCTGCTGCGCACGCATACCTCATCGGTGCAGATTCGCACCATGCTCAAAGGCGAGCCGCCGATTCGCATCATTTCGCCGGGGCGTTGCTTTCGCCGGGATACGGTTGATGCGACGCACAGCGCCAACTTCCATCAGGTGGAAGGCCTGTACGTCGATAAGAACGTGACGGTGCGCGACTTGAAGGCCATTCTCGACTATTTCTTCGAGCAATTGCTGGGCAAGGGAACGACGACGCGTTTCCGTCCTCACTTCTTCCCCTACACGGAGCCGAGTTTCGAAGTCGATTTCTCGTCGAGTCACTTGGCCAAGTTGGGCAGCGACTGGGTGGAAATCGCCGGTTGCGGCATGGTTGAACCAGAGGTTTTCGCTTCAGTCGGCTACGACCCGGAAGTGTACTCAGGTTTCGCGTTCGGCATGGGGATCGAGCGTATCGCCATGATTATCTACGGGATCGATGACATCCGTTATTTCTACCAAAACGATCAACGCTTCCTGAAGCAGTTCGCCTAGGCGAAAACTGAGATCTCTCTTCTATATTTAGATAGTTCCGATGAAAATTTCCCTGAATTGGTTAAAGCGTTATATCGATCTTCCGGAAAGTCCGAAGGAGATTGCGGATTCGCTCACGCTGCTTGGTTTCGAAGTCGACGACATTCACACGACCGGCATTCCAGAACTGGAAAACGTGTTGGTGGGCGAAATTCTCGATCGCGAACAGCACCCAAATGCGGACAAACTGGGCGTTTGCCGCGTTGCTCTCGGCGACGAGGTGGGCGAGAAGTCCATCGTGTGTGGAGCGAGTAACTACAAGGTAGGCGATCGCGTGCCGGTCGCTTTACCAGGCGCCAAGCTGCCAGGCGGATTCAAAATCAAGCGCTCCGAACTACGTGGCGTCGAGTCCGATGGCATGATGTGCTCTGGCAAGGAAATCGGCGCCAGCGAGGATGCTGCGGGTCTTCTCATCTTGGAAGGCAGCCCGGAGCTGGGTACGCCGATCAATCGAGTGCTGACCGATAGCGATACAGTATATAATCTCGAGGTGACGCCCAATCGCCCGGACTGCCTGTCGCACTTAGGAATCGCTCGTGAGCTTTCCGCTTGGTACAGACGCGAGCTCAAGTATCCATCGATCGATGACCTTCCTGCCGCTGATGCGCGTCTGGATGGAGGCGAAATCTTCAAGGGCGTTAGCGTTGAATGCGAGGACGATTGCCCGCTTTATCGAGCAACCATCGTAAGAGGCGTTAAAATCGGCCCAAGCCCGGCTTGGATGCAGGAGCTGCTGAGTTCGATTGGCTTGAGGCCAATCAACAATGTGGTCGACGTTACGAATTTCGTCCTGCACGAATGCGGCAATCCGATGCATGCCTTCGATGCGCGCGATATTGCCGGTGGCGAGATTGTCGTTCGCAATGCGAGCGAGGGCGAGAAGATGACGACCCTCGATGGCGAAGAGCGCGAATTGGCGAGCCGCATGGCGGTAATCGCAGATGGCGAGAAGGCTTTGGCGGTAGCTGGCGTGATGGGCGGTCAGAATTCCGAGGTGAAGGACGATACGACGGATCTCGTCTTGGAAGTCGCCTACTTCAACCCGACCACGATTCGTTGGGTATCCAAGCAATTGGGACTGTCGACCGATAGTTCCTATCGCTTCGAGCGCGGCGTCGATCCGAACTCGGTTCGCTATGCTACGGATCGGGCCGTGCAACTGATTTTGGAAACAGCGGGTGGCTCAGTTTGCAGCCCCGAATTCGTCGTTGGAAATGAAGGTGGCGAAGAGCGAACAATCAACTTCTCTGCAGACTGGATTCGCGCCAAGTCAGGATTCGAAATTTCCGATGAGCAGATTCGCGAGAGCCTCGAGTTGCTCAATTTGAGAGTTGATGCATCAGGCAGTGAATGGATTGCGAGTATTCCGAGCTATCGTGGCGACTTGGAGCGACCCATCGATCTGTTGGAAGAGGTTCTGCGTATTTACGGAACGGATAAGATTCCTTCCGGCGCGGTGCGATCGACGGCTACCGGCGACAATGACAGTCCGATCACCGAATTCGTTCGCCGCTCCGCGGACTACTTGGTGGGGCAGCATTTCTCGGAGGTGGTTAATTATACGCTGCGCTCGGAGGACGAGCAGAAGTCCTGGTCGAGCTCAGTAGCCGACGCGCCATTGGCTCTTAAGAATCCGATTAGCGAGGATCAAACGCAACTGCGCCACAGCTTGATTCCTGGAATGCTAGAGGCCTTGCGTTTGAATCAGTCACGCAAGACGGGCGCGACCCGCTTCTTCGAAACCGGTCGTGTATTTCGCGAGGCGAATGGCAAGATCGTCGAACTGATTTCGGTAGCCTTCATCGAATGTTCGGAAGGGTCCGCTCGCAGTTGGAAGGAAAGCGGTAGCGATGATTTCTATACAGCAAAGGGGCGGGTAGAGAACTTGGCGGACTTTGCGGGTATGGATATTAGCCGGTTCGCCATCAAACCGATCGAAGGCGACGACACTGCTTGGCAGTCGGGTCACGCGGCGATTATCGACGACATGCGAGCAGGCGTCTCCGCAGAGATGGGATTGCTTAACCTGGAGCGCATGAAGGCCCTGGATGTTCAAGGCGAAATCATTGCCGGTTCATTCTGCATTTTGCCGGAGCGATTGAAGGCGGCCAAACGCGTTAAGTTCCAGCCGTTCAGTCTCTTCCCGCCGTCTTCGAAGGACCTTGCGCTCGTCGTCGACGAATCCACGCTCGCCACAGAAGTGGTCAAGAGTGTTTCTAAGATCGCGTCGAAAGCGACTCAAGGGGCCTTCGCTTTGGAGGACTTGAACGTGTTCGACGTCTACGAAGGTTCGGGCGTGCCGGATGGAAAGAAGAGCATTGCCGTGTCGATGAGTTTCCGTTCGTTGGAACGAACGCTTAAGGACAAGGAAGTTAACAAGGCTTTCGATACGATTCAGTCGGAAATTAAAGCGAAGACCGGTTACGAGATTCGCGACTAAACCTTTATAATTTCTCAACCACGGAGTGCACGGAGGAACGGAGTACTTAACCGCAAAAGGCTCAAAAGCCACAGTAGCCAATCCAGAGTTTTGTGACTCTTGCGCTTTTTGTGGTTACTGAATTCTTTTCGAATCTTCCTGCTCAGAACTAGATTAAACAGACATGTCTGAAACGCCTCACATCGATATTGATAAAGTCGCTGACCTGGCTCGAATCGCCTTGAGCGAAGAGGAAAAGGCCAAGTTTTCATCGCAGCTTGATTCGATTCTTGGATACATCGACAAGTTGAACGAGTTGGATACGGAAGACGTGAAGCCAATGGCTCATCCGCATTCCGTTGAGAATGTTTGGCGCGAAGATGCCGCGGAACCCGAAATGCCGGTCGAAGAGGCGTTGAAGAACGCTCCTGCTAAGCGTCAAAACATGGTCATCGTACCGAAGGTAGTGGAGTAGGATGTCGCAAGAACTTTATTACAAAACGATTGGCGAGCTGGGTCGACTTCTCGAGAGCGGAGAGATCTCTTCGGTCGAGTTGACTCAAGCAGTGATTGATCGGACGAAAGCGGTAGACGATCGCGTTGGCGCGTTCAACAGTTTCGACGAAGCGGATGCTCTCTCTCAGGCGGCGGCCTCTGATGCGCGTCGTAAGGAAGGCAGCGCGCTCGGGCCCTTGGACGGTATTCCGGTAGGAATCAAGGACGTGCTCGCGGTAAAGGACCAGCCCTTGACCTGTTCGAGCAAGATCCTCGAAAAGTTCGTTTCTCCTTACGATGCAACTTGCATTGAGAAACTGAAGGGGTCGGGCGCCATTTTGTGGGGACGGCTCAACATGGACGAGTTCGCCATGGGATCGTCGACCGAGAACTCGGCGATGGGTGAGACCTCCAATCCGTGGGATCTCGAACGCATTCCCGGAGGCAGTTCCGGCGGTTCGGCTGCGGCTGTAGCAGCCGGTGAGGCCATCGTAACTTTGGGTAGCGATACAGGTGGGTCGATTCGTCAACCCGCCTCGCACTGTGGCGTGGTGGGATTGAAACCTACTTACGGCCGCGTTTCGCGCTATGGTTTGGCGGCTTTCGCCTCGTCTTTGGATCAAGTGGGACCGATGGGGCGTAGCGTCGAGGACGTGGCGATCTTGTTGCAGGCGATCTCGGGGCACGATGAACGCGATTCGACTTCCTATAAGGCGGTCGTTCCGGATTATCTAGCGGAGATCGAGCGACTCAGAGACAAGAAGTGGACCTTGGGATTGCCGAAGGAGTATTTCGAAGGGGCTGCCGATGCCGCTTCGATGGGGGCCGTTAAGGAAGCCATCGATTTCTATCGCGAGTTGGGTTGCGAGATTAAAGAGGTGTCCCTGCCGCATACGGAATACGCGGTGGCGACTTACTATATCATTGCTACCGCGGAAGCGTCGTCTAACTTGGCCCGCTACGATGGCATTCGTTATACCCATCGGGCCGAGAAGTTCGATGCCAAGGATTCGATCGACATCTATCGTCAATCGCGAGCGGAAGGCTTTGGCGAAGAGGTGAAGCGTCGCGTTATTCTGGGTACCTATGTTTTGAGCAGCGGCTACTACGATGCCTACTACTTGAAGGCTCAAAAGACTAGGGCATTGATTCGTCAGGACTTCGAAAACGCGTTTAGCGAAGTCGATGCCTTGCTCACGCCAACCTCCCCGACGCCGGCCTTCAAGAAGGGCGCTCACACGGATGATCCGCTTTCCATGTATTTGAGCGACATCTATACGATATCGGCTAACTTGGCGGGGGTTCCAGGAATGTCGGTGCCATGTGGATACAGCGATGATATGCCGATCGGTCTGCAGATTTTGGGCAAGCCGTTCAAGGAAGAGGAAGTCCTCGCGATTGGATCGGCCTTCGAGTCGGCCCGCGATTTCAAGAACCATCATCCGAAATTGTAGCGATGGAATACGAAGCAGTTATTGGTTTAGAGGTACACGTCCAGATCAAGACGGAGTCCAAGATTTTCTCCAAAAGCCGGGCCGGTTTCGGATACGAGCCGAACACTCTGGTCGATCCTGTCGTGATGGGATTGCCAGGTTCCTTGCCGGTTATGAACAAGGCGGCCTTGGATGGCATCATCAAGGCGGGCATAGCCTTGAATTGCGCGATTCCGGACTACTGCAAGTGGGATCGGAAGAACTACTTCTATCCCGACAGTCCCAACAATTATCAGATTACTCAATACGATCAGCCCATTTGCGACGGCGGATTCGTGGAGATCGAAATGGAAGGCGAAACGCGGGCGGTGATGGGCGATCATCGCAAGGTAGAGCTAACCCGAATCCACCTCGAAAACGACGTGGGCAAGCTGAACCACTTTGCGGAAGACAGCTTGGTCGACTATAATCGCGCGTTTACGCCGCTTATGGAAATCGTGAGCGAACCGGATATGCATTCAGGCGCAGAGGCCTTCGCTTTTCTGACAGCCATTCGTCAGATCATGGTCTACTGCGGTATTTCGGACTGCGATATGGAGAAAGGCCAGATGCGGGCCGATGCGAATATTTCGGTTCGGCCGGTCGGACAGAAGGAGTTGGGCGAAAAGGTCGAGCTCAAGAACCTAAACAGCATCACTGGCGTCAAGAACGGCATCGATTACGAGATTAAGCGTCAGACGCGGGAACTGAAGAATGGCAATCGGATCATTCAGTCGACGCGCCGTTGGGATGCGGACTTAGGCGTAACCGAGTTGATGCGCGATAAGGAAGATGCTCACGACTACCGCTACTTCCCGGACCCCGATTTGCTGCCGGTGCGTATCGATGACGAATGGCGAGATCGCATTCGAGCCGAGATACCCGAACTCCCTTTCGAGAAGCAACGTCGCTTCATGGAGGATTACGATCTGCCGTACACGATTACGTCAGTGCTGGTTCCCGATCGGGAATTGAGTGACTATTTCGAGGCGGCGGCGAAGGAAGCTCCGAAGCAGGCTCAAGCGATTGGCAACTACGTCACTAACGACTTGTTGCGCGAATTGGCGGAAGAAGGACAGACCTTGGCAGATTGCAAGATTGGAGCGGGGCATCTCGTCTCCTTGGTCAACGCGGTTGAAAAGGGAACGATTACCAAGCAAATCGCGAAGGACGTTTTCTTGGAAATGTTCAAAAGCGGGGAGACGGCAGACGAGGTTATCGAACGCAAGGGTTTAAAGCCGGACTTCGACGATGATCAGGTCAAGGCATGGTGCCAGGAGGCTATCGACGAGAACCCGCGTCCGGTGGAGGACTTCAAGTCCGGCAACGACAAGGCTTTGAATGCCTTGCTCGGTCAGGTTATGAAGAAAAGCCGCGGCAAGGCGAACCCTCCTTTGGTCAACAAGATCTTGCGCGAGCTGCTTAGCTAGGGCTGAGCGCTCGTTTATGCGATTCGAAAGCGCTTCGCGGTCGGAAATTGGGCTTAGCGAAGCAATCGACTTTCCCTTCCAACGTTATCGTTGTAGAACAGTTTGGATTCGTCCGGATTGATATGAACGAAATTGGAAAGGAACAGTTATGAGCGAAGCGAAACGAGCGGGGGATGCCCCGATTAAGGTAGAACTTGAAGCGGGTCAAACCTACGCCTACTGCACCTGCGGTCAGTCGTCGAATCAGCCCTTTTGCGACGGAGCCCATGCGGGGACGGAGTTTAGACCGCAGATTTTCAAGGCGGAAAAGGACGGTCCGGCGTTTCTCTGCGCCTGCAAGTCGACGGGCAATGCGCCCTTTTGCGACGGCAGTCACAGCAGGTAGGCGGTTTTCAGTTATCGTAGGAGGCGGGTTCATCCCGTGATTCTAATGGGACTGTTCGCTGAATATCGCGGGATAAACCCGCTCCTACACCCTGTTGCGTATTAGCAGGGACGAGCCTCGTTACGAGCGACGCCTTCCAGATTGATACGCCTAGAGATCCGCCTTTAATTTAAGTTGCGGAAGGACAGGGGGATGCTTATGGCTATGCGCCGCTTTTATAAGCCATGAAGTCATTCTACTTAACTACCGCGATTGATTACGCCAATGGAAAGCCTCACCTCGGACATGCGTACGAGAAGGTTTTGACCGATGTGGTCGCCCGTTTTCGGCGTTTGATGGGCGATGACGTCTACTTCGTCACCGGTCTCGACGAGCATGGCCAGAAAGTCCAGCAATCGGCTAAGGCCCGCGGTATCGAGCCGATAGAGCTCTGCGATGAAGCGGCGGAATCCTTCCAAGGGCTGTGCTCGAGTCTCGAGATCTCCAACGACGATTTCATTCGAACGACCGAGGAGCGTCACAAGACGGTCGTGGCAGGAATCCTTCAAAAGCTCTATGATCAGGGCGATATCTACAAAGCCGAATACAAGGGCTACTACAGTCGCCGGGCGGAACAATTCCTGCAGGAAAAGGACAAGGACGAGAATGGCGAGTGGCCGGAGATTTTCGGCGATGTCGAGGAGATCACCGAGAGCAACTATTTCTTTAGACTTGGCAAGCATCAGCAGTGGCTGATCGATCACATCAAGTCGAACGAGTCCTTCATCTTCCCGCGTTTTCGAGCCAAGCAGGTACTCGAATTCCTCAAGGAAGACATCAACGACCTCTGCATATCGCGCCCTAAGGAGCGCTTGGAGTGGGGCATCCCATTGCCCTTCGATACCGATTACGTGACCTACGTTTGGTTCGATGCCCTGGTCAACTATGTGACCGCAGCAGGCTATGGAACAGAGGATTTCGAAACGCGTTGGCCGGCCAATTTCCACGTCATTGGCAAGGACATCCTCGTCCCGCCGCACGCGGTCTATTGGCCGATTATGCTAAAGGCGGCGGAAATCGAATTGCCGCAGAGCTTGCTCGTACATGGCTGGTGGCTGAAGTCAGGCGAGAAGATGTCAAAGAGTACTGGCACGGTGGTCGATCCTCTTGATCTGATCGGTCAATTCGGAGCGGATGCGTTTCGCTACTTCGTGACCCGCGAGATGAATGTCGGACAAGACAGCGAGTTCTCGCTGGAACGCTACATGGTTCGCTACAATTCGGATTTGGCTAATGACTTGGGGAACTTGCTCAGTCGCGTACTGACAATGCTGGGACGCGGCTTTGACGGCGTGATTCCCGCGCCGCAGGTCGATGAGGATCTTGAGAAAGAACTTTGGAGCGGTTGGGAAGAAACGCGCGATCGCGTGGTCGAGCTCTTTGAAGAGTTTCAATTCCATACCGGCTTGGAGCGCATTTTCGCCTTCATCAGTTCCATCAACCGCTATGCAGAGCAAAGGGCTCCCTGGAAACTCGCAAAATCCGAGGATCCCGAGGATAAGCGACGCTTGGATACATCGCTGTATGTGATGGCGGAAGCATTGCGCTTGGCGGTGGGGCTTTTGGATCCGGTGACTCCGAACACGACGCAGAAGGTTTACGAGCTGTTGGGCTATACTCCGGAAGCGAACTGGAAGAACCGATTGGTCCGGAACGAAGGAATCGTAGGCAACTTGGTAGGCGAGAAGACGATTCTCTTCCCGAAGCCGCCGCCCGAGAAAAAATAGCTGCGATGGTTCATTCGAGGGTAGGGAGGGTCGGCTCGATCCTCCGAATCAACTTTCCAAATACGGAGGCCTGAGCCAGTCCTCCCTACCAGGTTCTACTATTGGATACACTCCCTTTAGATCTGTCGCAATCGGCTACTCGAGAAGCCTTGGAGTCCTTCCTTCAAGGCTGCCAATTGCGAGCGATCGAGAAGGGGCACCCCCAATTGATTAGCATCTCGGTCGAATCCAGTTTGCTCGATCCGCTGGCAGTGCTGGAATCGATCTACGAATCGACGGAGCCGCATTTCTATGTGGAGCGACCCGCGGAAGGCGTAGCATTGGCTGGGGCCGAGGTGGCCGTCCGCTATGAGCCCGTTTCTTCGGATCGATTCGAAGGGGCGAAGGCCTTTGTGGAAAAAACGCTGAACAACGCGTTAGCTGTTGGCGATGCAGAGCTGCCTTTCTTTGGTCCGCATTTCTTCTGCGGCTTTACCTTCTTCGATGAAGCGCCGTGGGAGGCACCTTTCCTGCCCGCAACGTTATTCGTGCCGAGTTGGCAGGTGAGCGTGAAAGACGGTCGCTGCGTGGCGACTGCCAATGCGTTGGTTGCGCCTGATAGCGACGTGTCTCAAATTGCTGAGCGCATTTGGAATGCGAATACTAAGTTTCACGCTTTCGACTATCAGTCGGTAGAACCGAGCCGAGATAGCGAGGACCGGAAGGAATGGAAGATCGAGACGGTTGACGAACAAGGGGGCACGGAAGGGTTTCGCGATGCGGTTTCTAAAGCGCTCGATGGGATCTCGAACGGCGCGTTCGAAAAAATCGTGCTCGCTCGGGCCCAGGACTTGAGAGCCAATCAATCGTTCCATCCATTGGAGATCCTCAATGCTCTTCGCGATCGCTATGGGGATTGCTACTCCTTCTCCTTTGCCAATGGAAAAGGACAGAGCTTTATCGGAGCGAGCCCCGAACGACTCGTAAAGGTGGCTGATGGCGGAATGGCCACGGATGCTTTGGCGGGATCCGCCCCTCGGGGGGGCTCTGCAGCCGAAGATGCGCGTTTAGGCAATGCGTTGTTGAACAGCGAGAAGGATCTCCGCGAGCAAAGAGTTGTACTGGATTCGATGATACGAAGATTGAAGAGCCTAGGAATCGAAGGAAAAACCTCCGATCGCCCTCGCTTGAAGCGATTGAGCAACGTTCAGCATCTCTTCAATGAAATCGTTGGCGAAGTCAGCGATGGCTTGGATATCCTGGATTTCGTGGAGGCTTTGCATCCGTCTCCGGCTGTAGGCGGTTCCCCGCGGGAAGTGGCTTGCGAGCGCATACCGGAATTCGAACGCTTCGATCGCGGATTGTATGCGGGACCTATTGGTTGGATCAACAGTCGAGGGGAGGGCGAGTTTTTCGTTGCGATTCGTTCCGCGCTTGTCGATGGCGATCGAGCGCGGCTCTTCGCAGGGGTTGGCATAGTCGAGGGGTCCGTTCCTGAGAAAGAGCTTCAGGAAACGAACTTGAAATTCAAGGCATTGCTGGAGAATCTGCTTTAGACTTTCGATGTCCTGGCCTTTCTCAAACGTCAACGAGCTCTGGTCGCGTACGATCGCGGAGACCTTGATTCGTTGCGACGTTCGTTATGCGGTTGTTTGTCCGGGCTCTCGCAGCTCTCCCTTAGCCTTCGCCTTCGCTCGGACGGAGGGAATCGAAGCGATTTCGATTTTAGACGAGCGTTCGGCTTCCTTTTTCGCGCTCGGTTTGGCTAAGCGAACAGGCCTGCCAACGGCCCTTGTCTGTACCTCTGGAACGGCAGCGGCGAACTTCTTTCCTGCGATTGTCGAGGCATCGGAAAGCGCGGTTCCGCTTCTAGCCCTAACGGCTGATCGTCCGCCAGAGCTGAGAAATTGCAGGGCGGGACAGACCATCAATCAGATAAGGCTCTATGGCGACTACCCGATTCACCAAGAAGAGCTAGCCTTGCCGATATCCGAAAAGACCGCTCTAGAAGACCTTATAGAGAGGGTATCGAGGTCGTGCCGCGTTTCGATTCGGCCTAGGGGCGGTCCTGTCCATTTGAATATTCCCTTTCGCGATCCGCTGCCGCCAATCGAGGATGCGAATTACGATTTCTCGCTGTCCGAATCGGAATGGAAAGCGATCATAACTGAACATTCGAAGAAGAGGGAAACGTCTCCGATGGATGCGTTCGACGTGGAATCGTTTGCGGATACTGATAGAGGGCTATTGATCGTCGGAGCGCCTTTGCGCCCCATCGGAGAAAAATGGCTTTCGAATGTTTCCGACCTGGCAGAGTCCTTGAATTGGCCGGTTTTGGCCGACGCGCTGAATCCCATTCGCAATCACGCTGCATCGTTTCCGAATTTGATCACGAGTTACGATACGATTTGCCGTTCTAGCGCCTTGATGCAGAAGCTCGAGGCGAAAAAGGCGATCGTCATAGGGGACCTGCCAATTAGCAAAACCCTGCGTTCTTGGCTTGAGCAAACAAGGCCGCAACTCCGCTTTCTTAATCCAGTCGGAGGCAATTTCGATTCCACTGGCGGCGATAGCGAAACCGTGTATCACGATTTTAGCGACAGAGGATATGGTGTTTCGGACCGCGAAGAATCGGATTATCTTCGCGCATGGAAAGACGCAGATTCAGCCGTTTCCGTGGCTTTGTCCCAGCGTCTCGAAGAAACGAAACCCTTTTTCGAAGGGCGCGCCGCGCGATTGCTATCCCAGCGGGCGCCTATTGGAAGCGCTTTGTTCGTTTCCAATAGCATGCCTCCGCGTGATATGGAGTTTTTCTGGGAGCGAAATGACAGAAACGTCGGTATCTATTGTTCGCGCGGAGCGAATGGGATCGATGGGATTCTCTCCACTGCGTTGGGCGTCGCTCACGAGAGCTCTCCGAGCTTTTTGCTGACTGGGGATCTCGCTCTTTTACACGACAGCAATGGAGCGTTAATTCGCCATGCCTTCAAGGGCTCGCTGACTATCGTTCTCATCAACAATAGCGGAGGCGGGATTTTCGAGATGCTCCCGGTCTCTCAATTTGGAGACGAATTCGAAACCTACTTCGGGACGGACCAGAAGGTCGATTTCTCGTATTGGGCGAGAACTTACGGGATTGATTACGTCAAGCCGGATGATTGGAAAGAGTTGGAAGCGTTGATCGAAGCGCCGCCGCGCTCAGGCATAAGGCTCGTCGAGGTCGTCACGAATCGAAAGGCGGATGCTGCATTGCGTAAGGGTTTGTTTACGGAGATTGCCGCTTCTTTGTAACGTCGTTGCATGTATTTGCGAGCGACTGCTCGATTCTCCTCTATTGTGGCCGCTCGGCCTGCCTCGGCGAAGCCAAGCGAAGACGGGAGATCGGCCGCTACCCTGGAAGGTATCATTTGCAATGGGTAGGGACGATCGGCTCGATCGTCCGGATTGACCGGAAGAATGCGGACGACTGAGCCAGTCGTCCCTACCTTTACCTGCTTGGTGTTTTCTTGAAGATTGTAACCAATTGAAATTTAATCATGGTTCTTAGAAAATTATACCAATTATGACTGCCCTAAGATCTGTTGCTGCTATTCTGCTCCTTTTAAGCGCCGCCTTCGCGGTCACTCCCAAGGATTTGCCTGAAGGATTCACTGCTTTGGAAATCGGGGATCAGGCCCCCGACTTCGATCTGCCTGGAATCGATGGCAAACGCTATACCTTGGATGATTTTAGCGGCACGGATGTCTTCGTCGTGTATTTCACGGGCACGCACTGTCCCACTTCGCACGGGGCCATGAGTCGGATGTTGAAGTTCGTCGATGACTTCAGCGATAAGAGCTTCAGCTTCGTGGCGATTAACCCGAACCATTCCTCAGGTCTGCGACCTGATGAATTCGGCCACACGGACTATGATGAGACATTCGAGGACTCCAAACGCTATGCAGAGGACTATGGCTGGACCTTTCCCTTTCTTTACGATGGCGACGAGCAAGTGACGGCTCGAGCCTACGGTTGCCTGGCCACGCCTCATGTTTTGATTTTCGATAAGGATCGGAAGCTTCGCTACAATGGCCGATTTGACGATTCGCGCTATGCGGACCCGGAAACGGTTAAGAGCCCGGACGCTCGTAACGCGGTGGAGGCCTTGTTTGCGGGACGCCCCGTTCCAGTCGAAGAGACGCGTCCCCATGGTTGCTCGACCAAGTGGAAGGAGCGCAGCGCTCACGTCGCTCAAGAAGAGCAGCAATGGCAGTCCATAGAAGCGACGATCGAGAAAATCGACGCGGAGGGGGTCGCGGCTTTAGTGAAGAATGGAACGGATAAGGTCCGTTTGATCAATGTATGGGCGACTTGGTGCGTGCCTTGCGTGGAGGAATTTCCTGACCTGACCGCAATTGCTCGCAAGTTCAGCCGTCGCGAATTCGAATTGATCACCATCAGTTTAGACGATCCCAGTCAAATGGGACGAGCTAAGGCATTCTTGGGCAAGCATCGCGCTATTATGAGCGACAAGCTGAGAAAGACCGTGGAAGCGGAAGGGCGGACGACCAACAATTACCTGTACGACGGCGCGAGCGTAGATGCTTTGGCTGAAGTGTTGGATCCTGAGTGGCCGGGTCCGATTCCTTATTCGATCCTCGTGGATCAGAAAGGAAACGTTCTCTATCGCAAGCTCGGCAAGATCGATCCGGAAGTCGTTCGTAACGAAATATTAGATACGTTGACGCGGCACTACGTCCTGCAGGACTGAATCGTGCTCGTGTAGGAGCTTGCAGGTTCCTACGATTTGTCTGCCTTAACCATGGTCCATCCGGTGAATCCGTATATCAGGGATAGGACGGGATTAATTAGGTTCAGGAATGCGAAAGGCAAATAAGCGAAGGGGTCGACCAGCAGGGCTCCGAAAACGAATACGCCACAGGTGTTCCAGGGAACGAGCGGCGAGGTGAGCGTCCCGGCGTCTTCCAAACAGCGCGATAGATTCTTGGGGGCGAGCTCGGCTTCCTGAAATGCGTCTTTGTACATACGGCCGGGCATGATAATCGATAAGTATTGGTCGGGCGCGATGATGTTCATGCCGATGCAGGTGCCGATGGTAGACGCCACGATTCGACCGGAGCTGCGCGCCACGTTGAGCAGCGATTGAGCTATGCTTTGGAGAAAGCCCGCCCCTTCCATCAGGCCTCCGAAGGCCATGGAGCAAATGATGAGGGAGAGCGTATAGACCATACTGGACATGCCGCCACGAGTCAGCAATTCGTCGACGTGGACGATGCCGGTTTCGGAAACGTACCCGTCGAGCATGGCAGCCATCGCTTCCGCGAGCGACATGTCTTGGAAGAGGATGCCGCTGATACCCCCGAGAAAGGCGCCGCAAAGAATGGCGGGTAGGGCGGGGATTTTTAGGGCGATGAGAGCGATGAGGGATATTGGCGCGATCAGCAGCAGGGGGCTCAAGACGAATTGAGCGTTTAAGGTTTGGCTCAGCGCGTTGACTTTCTCGAGGTCGCTAGTGGCGGATCCTTGTTGCAGTCCCAGAAAAAAATACAGGGTGAGCGCTATGAGCATGCTAGGCGCAGTCGTATAGAGCATGTGCTTGATATGCTCGAATAGCTCGGAACCTGCGACGGCGGGCGCGAGATTGGTCGTTTCCGAAAGGGGCGAGAGCTTGTCCCCGAAATAGGAACCGGATACGACAGCTCCCGCGACCATCGGCAACGATAGGTCCAGGCCCTGGCCAGCCCCGACCAAGGCGACGCCAACGGTCCCGATTGTCGACCAGGAACTGCCAGTGGCTAACGAGACGGCGGCGCAGATGAGGCAGGAGGCGACGAGGAAATAGTTGGGCGAGAGTAAATGGAGCCCGTAGTCGATGAGTAGGGGAACAATGCCGCTGGCGACCCAAACGCCGATCAGCATGCCGATCGCCATGAGAATGAGAATCGAAGGCACGGCTAAGCTAATGCCTTTTACGATGGAGTCCTGCAATTGCTTCCATGACCGTCCGAGCTTCACGCTGATAAGACCTGCTACAACGCTGGCGAAGATGATCGGAATGTGTGGCGAGGCCTCAAGATAGCGAATGGCGACGAATAGCGATAGAACCAGCGCCAGTACGGGCAGCAAGGCGACGCTCAGGCGTGGGCGAACATCGGGGGCGATTTGAGACATCGTTTTCGAACTTATTGGGAATGACAGCCTTGCCAATAGCGGATTGAAGCGAAGTCGAACGGGTCGAGGCCGTGTGGGATGCGGAAGTCGAGTTCTCTTGTCCGAATTCGCGTTTCATCTCGTAATAGAGAGCAGAGATTCCCCTTAAAATGGTCACTGCTACCTAGTCTCTCTGCTGCCATTATGAATAGACGCGTATTTCTTCGTTCCTCGTTTGCGACGCTTGCTTTGCCCGCGCTCGAATCGATTGCAGCGAAATCTCCAGTTGCGACTGCCTCGAAAGCTCTTTCCGGTCCGCCTAAGCGCCTTGTCTGCGTGGGGAATTCTTTCGGAATGTATCCGGAGCATTTCTTTCCCAAGGAAACAGGGCCGAATTACGCGATGACGCCGCTGCTTTCTCCTCTCGAGAAGCATCGTAAGGATTTCACCGTGTTCTCGCACTTGGATCACGATATCAAGGGCGGTCACTTCTCGGTACATACTTTTTTGAGCGGGGTGAAGATGGGCGATGCGAAAGGCATGCCCGAGGGCAATATTAGCATCGATCAGAGAGCAGCCGAACATGTCGGCGCCGAAACGCGTTTCCCATCGTTGACTATCGGATCGGAAGATGGCCTGCATGGCGGGTGCCAAATGTGCTGGACGCGAACAGGCGTGCGCGTGCCGCCGATCGCGGGACCCCGGGAGCTTTATCGAAAGCTCTTCATCAACGACGGCGCCAAGGCTCAGGCGGAAGCGGCCGATAATTTCGATTTGCGCGGCTCTATCCTAGACTCGGTCTTGGATGATGCGAAGAGCCTGGAGCGGCGCTTGAGCGGGCAGGACCGAGACAAGCTGGACGATTATTTCACTTCGGTTCGCGATGTCGAAACGAGCCTCGAGTTGGATAAGCGCTGGTCCAAGGTGTCGAAGCCGACGGCGCCGATGCCGGAGCCGGAGAATCGCAGCTTGGTTGAAGACATCCCGGTCCTCTACGACTTGATCGCCATTGCCCTGCAAACGGACTCTACCCGGGTCGCTTCCTTCGAGATGGCGGGTACAGGGTTCGATACGTCCTTTTTCGGTTTGAGCTCTGGCTATCACGCGCTGTCGCATCACGGCAAAAAGCCGGAGCGCATCGAAGGATTGGTTACGATCGAAATGTACCAAATGCGGGAATTCGCTCGCTTCTTGGAAAAACTCAAGTCGATTCGCGAACCTGATTCCAATGGGACCCTTTTCGACAATGCGATCACTTTGTTCGGCAGCGGTATGGGCAACGGCAATGCTCACGTGAATACGGACTTGCCGATCATTCTCGCGGGTGGCGGCTATAAGCTCGGCGAACACAAACGCTATCCTGAAGAGAAAGGGAAGCGCGTGCCGCTATGCAATCTGTACTTGTCGCTGTTGCAGCGTTTCGGCGTGGAGACTGACTTTTTCGGCACCAGTAGCGGCACGCTCACGGGACTGGAAGTCGCGTAGGTCTGAGTCGCCTGAACCTTGTTCGATGGAAACGAGAATGGGATCGCTTTGGAAAATTGTAGGCGGATCGATTGGCGCGACGGCTTTCTTTTTCGGCTCGCAATTAGCGAAAGGGGAGGAGGTTGCCTTGAATGCCAAAATGTTCGAGAGCGAAATTCGCCCCTTCCTCGACGAGTATTGCGTCAAATGCCATGGGCCAGAGGAACAGAAGGGAGAACGCCGCTTCGACTCGCTTGCGTATCCGATCGCCGATGACGACGCTTTGATCGACTATCAGGACGTTCTCGATTTGTTGAATTTGGGCGACATGCCGCCCGAGGAGGAAGAACAGCCCTCGTCCGAGGAGCGGCAGCAGGTGGCGAATTGGCTGACGGAAGCCATTGCTCAAGCCTTCGAAACGCAATCGATAACAGGTGGCGAAACCGTTCTACGTCGACTTAATCACCGCGAGTATCGAAATACGATCCAAGACCTGTTCCAGATGGACATGAGCATGTTCGATCCGACGGAGGGCTTTCCAGGCGAACGCACCGTCGAACACCAGGACAATGTCGGCGACACTCTGGTTACGTCAGGGTATTTGTTGGATAAATACATACGTGCAGCTCATCGCATTGTCGAAAAGGCCTTGCCCTTCGAGAGTCAGCCTGAATCGCAGACCTGGAGCTTCGCCGGCGATTTCGAACAGCAATCCGAACTGAACCGTCGCCATACTCAGGCTCATGGGCAGCGCTATCTGAACATCTACGAAGCGCCGAATACGGTGCGTCGATTCGGCTCCTACGCGCCGCTGCATGCTTTTTCGGAAGGCGTGCCCGAGGGAGGTTACTATCGCATTCGAACGCTTGCGGAAGCGGTCAACCGCTTTCACGACTTCGATCGCAAGAAGGTCATCAACGATCCGGCCGAGCCGATGCGGCTTCAAGTCATTCCTGGCAGCCGGGAGTATGGCGGACTGCATTTGCCGCAACCCTACGAGCCGATATTGGGTTCTTTTGATCTATCGGATGACGGGCCTGCTTGGTATGAGACGACTGCTTGGATGGACAAAGGCTTCTCGCCCCGGTTCATCTACCCGAATGGCTCGATGAATATACGGCCCGCATTTCGAGAAGCGGCGAATCGAGTGACCGAAAACCCGGATCCCTCGATTTCGCAGGAGGATTTGAAAGCGGACTATATGGTCGTCGCTATCAAGCACGGCGGTATTCCTCACATTCGGATCCATGAGATCGAAGTCAGTGGACCCTTCTTCGAGGAATGGCCTACACCTTCTTGGAGAACGATTGTGGGCAAGGGAAGCTTCGAGCCGAAGAAAACGCGATCGATATTGGAACGATTCGCTACGCGAGCCTATCGCCGTCCTGCGAGCGAGGAGGAGATCGAACGTTTGATGCGCGTTGTGGAGAATCGCTTAGAGAAAGGGCATTCCGCTTTCCAGGCGATGAAGGACGGACTCAAGGCAGCCCTTTGCGCGCCAGCGTTCCTCTATCTGGAAGAATCGAAGACGGAGGGTGGCGATCGATTGGGCGACTATGGCTTGGCCGCTCGACTCTCGTATTTTCTATGGGCCTCTTGTCCGGACGACGAGCTGATGGGTTTGGCGTCCAAAGGCCGACTGAATCGCCCGCGCGTTTTGGAATCCCAGATCGAGCGGATGTTGAGGGATCCCAAATCGAACCGTTTCGTGAGCGGGTTCCTGGATAGCTGGCTCACCTTGAGAAGTCTTGGAGACGCTCCGCCGGATCGCAATCGGTTCGAGGTTTATTACCAGAAGAATTTGGAAGCGGCGATGCGACGAGAAACGGAGCTTTTCGCTCGTCACATTTTGGATGAGAATCTGAGCGTCGATCGTTTTCTCGATGCGGATTTCAGTTTCGCCAACGAGGATTTGGCTAAGCTTTACGGAGTCGATAACGTGGAAGGCGATGAATTCCGTCGCATCGATTTCGAGAATCCCCGCCGTGGCGGTCTGCTGGGTCAGGCGAGCATTCTCACGGTAACTGCCAATGGCGTCGATACTTCGCCGGTTCTGCGCGGCGTATGGCTGTTGGAGAATTTGCTAGGCACGCCTCCATCGCCTCCGCCTCCCGATGTAGAGCCTTTGGATCCGGATATTCGGGGGACTACGACCATTCGCGAACAGCTGACCAAGCACCGTGAGACTCAGGCCTGCAATGAGTGTCACCGGAAGATCGATCCTTTGGGGTTCGCTCTGGAAAATTTCGATGCGATCGGCCAATGGCGCAGCAAATACGGCGATCGAGCTGCTATCGACGCATCCGGCAAGTTGCCGAGCGGCGAGACCTTTCACGACGTTGTCGAGTTCAAGAAGGCTTTGATGACGCGTAGCGCGTTCTTCAGGCGGGCTCTGGTTGAGAAGATGCTCGCCTATGGATTGGGGCGTCGTATCGAGATTGTGGATCGACCCGCTGTGGACGATATATTGTCCGAATTGGAAACAGAGGGAAGCGGCTTTCGCGACCTGGTTCGCTTGATCGCGACAAGCGATACCTTCGCAAGTCCCTAGGGCAGGGTAGCTTTTTCGTTGATCTCTTCGTCTGTTCGCGGATGATGTTTCGAATCAACGACTTTCGGCGTTTCGCCGATGCACCGAAACCCCTCCCTTATTCCCATTATGCTCCTCCGAAACCGCGCTCTGCGGCGTAGCGTCGCGCTATTGCCCTTCCTTCTGCCTGCCTTGGCCATGGGCCAAGACGCCAATGCGATCGACACGGGCGATACCGCTTGGATTCTAACTTCCAGCGCTCTCGTCCTATTCATGACGATTCCAGGTCTCTCGTTGTTTTACGCCGGCCTCGTGCGCGGACGAAACGTGCTTTCAGTGCTGATGCATTGTTTCGCTATTACTGCCTTGATGAGCGTTATCTGGCTCGTAGTGGGCTACTCCATGGCCTTTTCCACGGTGGGAATGGAAGCCGGCAAGACAGGACTCAATGCCTTCGTAGGTGGATTCGACAAAGTTTTCCTCAAGGGCGTTAGCTCGGACTCCCCCTGGGGCACGATTCCGGAGCCTCTGTTCGCTATGTTTCAGATGACTTTCTTCGTCATCACGCCCGCTCTCATGGTGGGCGCCTTCGTCGAGCGTATGAAGTTCTCGGCCATGCTCTGGTTCGTGGCCGCTTGGGCGATTCTCGTGTACCTCCCGGTTTGCCACATGGTGTGGGGCGGCGATGGTGGATTTTTCGCGGATAAGGGCGTGCTCGATTTTGCGGGCGGCATCGTGGTCCATATCACGGCCGGGGTTGGGGCGCTGGTCGCCTGTATCCTGGTTGGGAAGCGTCAGGATTATCCCCATAGTCAAATTTTGCCTCATAATCTCCCTATGACCGTTACCGGCGCTGGCATGCTCTGGGTCGGATGGTTCGGGTTCAATGGCGGCAGCGCCTTAGGAGCGAATGGCGATGCGGCCATGGCTATCCTGGTGACGCATTTATCCGCTTCGGTGGCGACTTTAGGTTGGATGTTCTTGGAGTGGCGAAAAGCAGGCAAGCCGAGCGTTTTGGGCGCGGCTACGGGTTCCATCGCGGGATTGGCGGCGATCACGCCCGCTAGCGGATCTGTAGGACCGCTCGGGGCGGTTGTGATCGGACTCGTTTCGTCTATTCTCTGCTACTGGATGTGTACTACTATCAAGTCCAAGTATCGCTATGACGATTCGCTCGATGTGTTTGGCGTGCACGGTGTCGGCGGTTTCGTAGGCACGGTCTTGGTAGCTGTATTCGCATTGCCTAGCTTAGGTGGCAAAGTCGATGGCGTTAATGTTGGGAGCCAATTGGGAACGCAGCTGTTCGCGGCGATTGCAGTGGGCATCTACACCGCGATCGCATCCTATGTCATTTTGAAGATCATCGGCGGAACAATCGGACTGCGCGTTTCCGAGATGGAAGAAGTCGGCGGTCTGGATCTCCATTCGCACGGAGAATCTGGATACAACGACTGAGAAATCTCCTCTCTGCTTCTTCATTTGCTTTCTGCTGCGCGACGAAGTCGCGCAGCCACGTTCGAGAGATTATCTCGGTCTCGACGAGTTTGTCGCTTCCGTGTGGCCACGTCTTCTGTTTCTAAAACTCTCGTTTGAAGGAGAAGGAGATAAAGAGGGAGATGAAGAGGGAGATAAAGAGGGAGAGGGAGATGAAGGGCTGGGAATAGGCTCTGGCTCTGCGATGCGGCGGGGACCCGTCTTCTCCCTAGTCTTTGCCGAGACGAGCGCCGTTGCCCTACTTATTGAAGCGCAAAAAAAGCGACGCTTCCGAAGAAGCGTCGCTTGGCGTAAAAATCGTTAGTCGCGAACTTACGCGGTCGGGACTTCCGAGATCGTCTTGAGAACGCGCGAGCAGATCTGGTATGGATCGCCTTGCGAGTTCGGGCGACGGTCTTCGAGGTAGCCCTTGTAAGCGTCGTTGGCAACGAAGCTGTGCGGTACGCGGATCGAAGCGCCACGGTCGGCAACGCCCCAGGAGAACTTGTCGATGGACTGCGTTTCGTGCAGGCCGGTCAGACGCATGTGGTTGTCTGGACCGTAAGCGGCGATGTGCTCGTCCTTGTTCTTTTCGAAGGCGTCCATGAGAGCGAGGAAGTAGTCCTTGCCGCCGGTTTCGCGCATGTACTCGGTAGAGAAGTTGCAGTGCATGCCGGAACCATTCCAGTCGCCAGTGAATGGCTTACAGTGGTACTCGACGGTCACTTCGTACTTTTCGCAGAGGCGTTGCAAGAGGTAGCGAGCGACCCAGATGTCGTCGGCGCACTTCTTGGAGCCCTTGGCGAAGATTTGGAATTCCCACTGGCCCTTCGCGACTTCCGCGTTGATGCCTTCGTGGTTGATGCCTGCGTCGTGGCAGAGCTCCATGTGCTCGTCGACGATGTCGCGAGCGAGGCTGCCAACGTTTTCAAAGCCAACGCCGGTGTAGTATTCGCCTTGCGGGTCCGGATAGCCAGCGTCCGGCCAACCGAGAGGACGGCCGTCTTGGAAAAGGAAGTACTCCTGCTCGAGACCGAACCATGCGGTTTCATCGTCGATGATGGTCGCGCGGTGGTTTGATGGATGCGGATCGCCGTTGGGAAGCGTGACTTCGCACATGACGATGAAGGCGTTGTTGCGTCCTGCATCCGGATAGAGGGCTACTGGCTTGAGCATGCAATCGGAGTCGCTGCCGTCCGCTTGCTGAGTCGAGCTGCCGTCGAATCCCCAAAGAGGACAGTCGTCCAGGGATTTGGGCGCTTCGGACGCTACGCGCGTCTTGCCGCGGAGATTTGGAACGGGCGTGTAGCCGTCGAGCCAGATGTATTCGAGCTTGTATTTAGCCATATTGTTGTCGTTAGTTTTTAAGGGTTTGTTGTCCCGAAATTGTGTTTGGCTTCCAGGAGCGGTGTCGCCTTAGGGGACGGGCTACGAAAGGAGCAAAAGATGCGCCGGGGATCAACAAATTTTCGAATTTAATGGCAAAACATGAAAATCGCTCATTTTCAAACACGAGCGCGCTCAAAATAGACCATGCGCGAGGTTAAAGATACGCAGAGATCGACGGTCCGACTGGGTTATGACGGGAAGGTGCACAAAACCTTTCGCGGTCCCCAGGCCGAGGAACGGTTCGAGAACGAAGTGAAAGTGCTGCGATACTTGGAAGAGAAGGGCTGTCCCTTCGTGCCCGTTGTCCTAGAAAGCGATGTGGATTCCCTTTATCTGGTGACCTCCAATTGCGGGGGCCGGGCGGAGGACACGATCAGCGAGCGTCGAACCCAGGAGCTGTACGAGGAGCTGGAACGCGACTACGGGGTCAAGCACGACGATCCCTTTCCGAGAAACATTACCTACGATGGTCGAAAGGGCCGCTTTTGCATCATCGATTTCGAATACGCGATCATCGTCGAAACGGGCGAAGGTCTGCATCAGCCGAAGGATCGGACGGATCATGAGCGGAAACGATAATGCCAATGCATCGACCTCCCTCGCTTGGTGGGGGCTCACTGACGTAGGTCGCTTCCGCAAGAATAATGAGGACGCCTTCCTTGCGGTGACCTTCAATGGCCAGGAATTGCGCTATTTGGGCAAAGTGGGCGAAGCGGACTTCGATGGAAGCGACTATATTTTCGCGGTGAGCGATGGCATGGGGGGCGCCAATGCGGGAGAGTTCGCCAGCAAGATCGCGGTGGATAAGATCGCCGAGCTTTTGCCGAAATCATTCCAGTTGGGCGCTCTCGGGATAGACCGCGGCTGCGGTCAGATTCTCGCCGAACTCATCAACCGGATTCACAACGCCATGCTGGAAATGGGCTCTCACTACGAGGAGTGCACCGGAATGGGCGCCACCTTGAGCCTGTGTTGGTTTATGCCTGGAAAGGCCTATTTCGCGCACGTGGGGGATAGCCGGATCTACTATTTGCCCCGCGAAGGCGAGATGAGGCAGGTCACCGACGATCACACGCATGTGGCAAGTCTGGTTCGCTCCGGACGAATCTCGGAGTTCGAAGCCCGAACCCGTCCCGATCGTAACGTCCTGGATCAGGCGCTCGGCGGTAAAATGCGACGCGTGGAGCCTCAAATCGGCTCCGTGGAGTACGAGGCCGGAGACCGGTTCGTACTGTGCACTGATGGCGTCACCGATGGCATTTCCAATCGCCGCATCGAAACCCTCACTGCCTTTCCTCCCGCGAATTTCGCGGAGATGAACTACGCGGAACGCCTCGTCGCCGATGCGAAGCAGGAAAGCGGTCGGGATAACCTGACCGCGCTCGCTATCGAGCTTAGCTGAATAAGCTCGATCGTCCAACTCTCGGACTGATTCTGGATCGAATTCTGGGGCCCTTGCGCCCCTCGAATCAGGCGAAATGAATCGAGTTCCCGAATTCTTGAACTACATTAGAAGTATCAGGAAGGGGGAACGGGCCCAATTGGATAGCCTTAACATCAATAAGTTGAACGAATTCGGGCAATTGCGCAAATAAGGTGCAATTTAATGCAAAAAAACTTGACGAGGGGCGAATGGATTGTACTAATGTGCACCTTAATGAGCAACGCGTGTACGCATTTGGGTCTTTCGAGCGATCGAGGGATTCGGGGCCGGGCGCGACGTTCTACCATCTTACCCTATACCTATAGTAATGATGCATCCGCTGCCTTGTCGCAGAACCAAGCAACTACCCACCCAAACTAGACATAACAAGAAATGCAACCTAGTCACCTAACCAAGTACTGGAAAACCAAGCTCGCGCTATTAGCGTCTGGCTTGACGGTCCTGACAGTAGTTCAGGCCCAAGACGAAGAGGCGATAATCGAATTATCTCCTTTTTCGGTAGATTCGTCTGATGACAGCGGCTACCGCGCGACGAACACGATCTCGGGAACGCGATTGAATACGGCAATCAAGGATATTCCGATGCCGATCGAAGTCATAACCGAGGAGTTTATCGAGGACACGGGAGCTACGGATCTCCGGGAAGCTCTGAGCTACAGCGCGGGAATCGTGCTGGAATCCCAGAACGACGCGGGCAAGGGCAACAGCTTTGGCACAATCGGTGGGGTTCACAATCCGGAAGGCGCAACGAGCAATAAGACCGAAACGAGCTACAAGGTTCGCGGTTTCATTACGGACGCGACTTTGCGTGACGGTTATCGCCGTCAGTTCTCGACTGATTCCGCTAACATCGGACGTATCGAAGTCATTCGCGGTCCGGCTGCTCTGCTTTACGGAATCGGTAATTTTGGCGGTATCGTAAATTACCTGCCTAAGCTGCCGCCTGCGCAGGAAGAGCAAAGCTTGATCATCGGGATGGGCAATAACGAACATCGCCGTGTCACTCACAGCATTGGAAGACCTCTCGGCGGCGCCTGGGACGTTCGTTTCAATTTGACGAGCGTGTATGAGGAAAATGGGGACTATACTGAGTTCGCGGAAAACAATCACACGTTCTTTTCGCCTATCATCACGATGAAGCCTACCGAGAAGACCGAAGTTACTTTGGACTTCGAGTTCGGTAAGAAGGACGCCAACGGAACCGGTTTCCAATCGGTTCGCGCTCGTGGCGATATCGAGGATCTGGAAGGTCAGCAAGACCGTTTGGAGCGAGCGGGCTTCATTCGCTTGCCGGGCAAAAGCCTGCGCACGATGCGTTGGAGTGGACCCGATACATTCGTCGATTCCGAGATGCGGAATATGCGTTTACAGCTGACCCACAGTTTCACGGACAACTTGAATGTTTTGGTTGGCCTTAATGACTCCAAGTCCGAGTTCGATTCGCGCGACGTGGCGGGCGGTATCTCGAACAATGTTGGACCTCAAGACCTTCGTCGCACGATCATCGTCATCCCCGCGGATGTGGAGAATGGCGATGGCGAGTTTGCTGCTGGTCCCATTGAGGAAGCGATCTTCAAGGGGTGGTGGACCGACAAGAAGGAAGAGATCGATCGCGAGCAGGTTCGCGTGGAACTCAATTATAACTTCGACCTTTTCGAAGGCAGTGAACTTTTCGGACTGGAGAGCAGCATCTTGTTGGGGCGTTCGGAAGAGCGTTCTCAAAAGGATATTTTCAGCCGCGGCACGGTTCAAGACGAGTTCTTCTACTGGAATCCGCTTGACCCGAGCCCGATGCGCTTCGGCCAAAACAGCGATGGTTCGGCAGCGCCAGGCCTTGAAGACAAGAGCTTGAATAGCGATACCGCTTGGAACCAAGGAACTTACTTCGTCTATCAAGGCAAATGGTTGAACGATCGTTTGACCGCTGTGGCCGGTATTCGCCGCGACCGTAACGACTTGAATGGCTTTACGGCCGATTTCGAGGAAGATACCGAGTTGATCACGACTTCGGGAGCTAAAGAAGACGATACGTCCCAGTATGGCATCAGCTTCGATATCACGGATCGACTTTCTCTCTACGTCTTGGAGGCTGAAGGCATCATGCCGAATTTCGATGGCAATCGCGATGTATATGGTCAGCCGATGGACGCAATCACCGCTGCGAGTGAAGAAATCGGTCTCAAGTTCGATCTTATCGAAGGCAAGCTCTCCGGTACGATCAGCGCGTATCGCATCAAGCAGACTGGTACGCCAATCTTCTACTGGTGGGCTCCGGCTCCCGCTAAGGGCGTGTTCAATCGCAGCGCTGATATTGTCTACAACGTTGCCGACTTCAATCCGACGGTAGAGGCTGAGTGGCGCAATGGCTCATTCACGGCCTCGCAAGCCGAATGGGACGCAGCAGTAGGCGCAGGAGCAGCCTATCAGATTAACGATACCTGGTACGTCAACGCTTCTCAGCCCACTGGCGAAGCCTATATGGACGCGGTTTTCAACAATACCAAGGAATTAGGCGGCTGGCCGGGTTGGCTTTATGCTCAAGACGAAAATACCAACAATGCGACTCAGGACTTCGCTTCTGCGGATGCGGGCGGGTATGACGCTTATGTTTCGGGCGACCAAGAATCTTCCGGTTGGGAAGCGCAATTCAATTACACGCCGACCGAAAATCTGCAATTCGTCCTGAACTACGCGCAAACGAAGCGTCAAGTTGTCAACGCGGGTCAGTTTCCGACCTATCCTTACGCAGAGGGCAACATCGACAAATGGGCGGTTTGGTACTTCCCAGATGGTCAGTGGGGTCTTACAGGTCGCGCTCTCGAGTCTCAGTTTCTCGATCCGAACGATACGTCGACCTGGCAGGGCTTGGGTTATGGCGCGGGAGAGAAGCAGGACGACACGCCATTGCATGCAGCAAGCGGCTGGGGCAGCTACAAGTTCACGGAAGGCAAGCTAGGCGGTTTGAGCGTCGGCATGGGCTTCCAGTGGGAAGACAAGCGCGAGTACTTCTCGGGCATTACGGACGGATCCGGTCAGTTGGTTATCGACGGCGAAGGCGAACGCGTAGTTCTCTACACCAAGGATCGTCTCAATGTAGATGCCATGGCCAAGTACGACTTCCAGCTGAAGGAGAAGAACGCCTACGTTCAGCTGAATATTTACAACATGCTAGACGATCGCGGAGTGTACGGCTACATCTACGCCCGCCCGATTTCCTATCGCATGCAGTTCGGTATTCACTTTTAGGTTCGACTTAGTGACGAATTGGTAGAATGGCGGCTTCGAGCGTAGGGCTCGGAGCCGCTTTTTATTAACGCCGTCAAATCGCAATTACAAAAAAGTGGGGTATTCGCTCGCGGTTTCCGTGAAATGCATTGGACTGGAAACGCTCTAGTTGAGCTCTCTGCGACCCCACCTATCGACTGACCCCTATGTCTAACGCAAACGCTCCCCTCAAATTTTCGGAAAAGCTTGGCTATGGCCTAGGCGATACGGCTTCGAATTTCTTCTTTCAGGTATTTAACATCTTCCTGCTCTACTACTACACCGATATCTTTGGATTGAGCGCGGCCGCTGTGGGAACGATGTTTATCGTGACCAAGGCCGTCGATGCGTTTAGCGACCCGATCATGGGCATGATCGCGGATAGGACTAACACTCGATGGGGCAAGTTCCGACCGTATTTGTTAATAGCCGCCGTACCGTACGGAATACTGGGATACGCCATGTTCGCGAACCCCGACTTTTCCGCTTCAGGAAAGCTCGTGTATGCTTATGCTACCTACACATTGATGATGCTCGCCTACACGGCCATCAATATTCCGTATTCCGCGCTTATGGGGGTCATTTCTCCATCCTCCGAAGAGCGAACCAAGGTAGCTGCTTACCGTTTCATTTGCGCCTTCGCGGCTGCCTGGCTCATTGGAACATTCGTAACGCCGCTCAAGAATATTTTGGGAGGTGACAACGAAGCGGATGGCTTTAGGTTGACCATGCTGATCTTCGCGGTGGTTTCGATTGGATTGTTCTGGATATGTTTCGCGACTACCAAGGAACGCGTTCAGCCAGCTCGGAAAAACGGAAAGCTGCTTGAGGATCTAGCCTTGCTCGGTTCCAACTTTCCTTGGATCGCTCTCGTTTTCACAGGGATCTTCACCTTAATGAACGTAGCAGTTCGCAATGGGTCGATCATCTATTATTTCAAATATTACGTGGGCGACGATGGTACGCCGATTTTTCTGATATTCGATAAGACCGCTGTATTCATGTCTTCCGGACTGTTCGCAATGATAGCTGGCGTTGCTTTGACCAAACCATTGAGTCAGCGATTCGAAAAGCGAAGTCTGATGATCGTCTTGACGATTCTCAATGCCATCTTCATGGCCGGTTTTTTCCTGATCCCTCCTGAACAGTACGGGTTGATGGTAATCGTAAATTGCGTGGGTACCTTGATCGTTGGACCGACTCCCGCGCTCGTATGGGCGATGTACGCGGATACCGCGGATTACGGGGAATGGAAGACGGGACGTCGCACCACGGCTCTCATATTCTCGGGAGTTCAATTCGCTCAGAAAATGGGCCTTGCCGTTGGGGCAGGGTTATCGGGCTACATTCTTTCCTTTTTCGGCTTTATCGCTAATCAAGAGCAGACGGATTCGGCAATGATGGGAATCAGGCTTATGTTCTGCGTATTCCCTGCGGCATTGGCGATTCTCAGCGCAGTTTCCATTCTCTTCTATCGCATCGATAGCAATCTAGTGGCTAAGATGGAGGCAGAATTGCAAGAACGACGCGATTCCTCGGAAAGCTAGGGTAGCTGTTGGAATTCGCTCGCTCTGCAGGTTTCCTGCTGCAGGTCTTCGAAGACAATTTCCGAGTCTAAAATTAAAGCGTCTGAATCCAGGCTCTAGGGCTTGCCGGCGAGCGGGTAGATTACTCTACTCTTTGATAGACGCGAACGTACTCGACTTCCATTCGCTGGGGAAAGGCGTCGTCGTCGATGCCTTTGGCTTCGCCCCAAGCGCCGCCTATAGCGATGTTCATGATCAAGTAGTAGTTTCGTTGATACGGCCAGGATTCCCAGCCTTTGCCTTCATTTTTGTAGGAGAAGTAGGGAACGCCATCAACGAAGGCTTTGATCTCGTCAGGACTCCATTCGAGGGAATAGGTATGAAAGTTCTCGGTCGCGTCTGAAATGTCGACGGTAGCGGTTTTTTGCGTATTGGCCTGCCACTGGTAGGTCTTGGAGTGCGCGGAGGCGTGGATGATTCCAGGGTCGTGACCGACGTGCTCCATGATATCGATTTCGCCGACATCTGGCCAAAGCTTCGATCCTAAGTTCCATTCGACGGGTAGAAGCCAGATCGCGGGCCAGGTGCCTCGGCCATTGGGGACTCTGGCCCGTATATCGAAGCGACCATAGGTCCATTCAGCCCGACCTCTCGTGACGAGACGCGCGGAGGTGTATCCATTTTCGCCCATGCGCTCTTTTCGAGCTTCGATGATCAATCGTCCATTCTCGACACGGGCATTCTCAGGCTTCGATTCGGTATAATACTGCGATTCCCGATTGCCCCAGCCGTGTCCGCCGACGTCGTAGGCCCACTTCTTCGGATCCGGCAATCCATCGCAGTCGAATTCGTCTCCCCAAACGAGGGCCCAGTTCGAAGCGAGACTGGGCGACCCCTTCGCTGTGGACTGAGCTGCGTCGTCGGATTTCATGTCGGGGATCAGAAGGAGCGTTGACGCTTGGTATCCGCTTGTCCGATTCGAAATCGCCAGCGATTGAAGTTACGGTTTATTCAGCCGATGGCTCGGGCGCAGCATTCACTGGAGGCGCTGTGGTTTCGCCTTCCGTCACAACGCCGGATACGAGGATATTGCGGCGATTGGCTACAGGGTGATCGATCTTGCGAAGAAGGGAATTGACCGCGGAGATTCCGATATCCTTGAAAGGCATGCGAATGGTAGTGACCTGCGGTTGGCCTGGAGGGGGGGCGATACCGTCGAAACCAGTGATCGAGACATCGTCCGGAACTTTGACGCCTCGTTCTTCCAAATCCGTGTAGAGCTTGTAGGCTTGGTGATCTGCGGCGCAGACCCAGGCGGTAACGCCATCTTCCTGCTTCTCCTTTACGATGTCGGCTAGGGTCCCGAGAGGAATCTGTTCGTGCGGCTTGACGTTGAGGATCAAATCGGTGTCGAGGTCTAAGCCCAGTCGATAGATATTCTCGACGTAGGCGCCTAAGCGACGCTCGATCCAAGGAGCATGCACTGCGTATTTCCAGCTTAGAAAGCCGATCTTGCGATGACCTAGATCGTAGAGGCGCTGCATCATGCGAGAGATTCCGCGAACTTGGTCCTGATTAATGCAATCCACCTCGCAATTATCGTAGTCCTCCAACACTGACACGGTGGGAAACTTCGCCATGATGTTCGATACCGAGTCTTCCTTAAGCGGGTAGATGAGGACGACGCCTTTCCAGTCTAGACAGGAGACGCCCTTGATGATCTGACGGGCGCGGATCTTTGGATTGAAGTCGGTCGGGTCGACGTAGAAGACTTCGAAGTCTAGTTTTTCAGCAGCCGTTTTTTCCGCAATCCCCGTGATCAGCTCTTGAGCCGGGTCTGTCTTATCGCGGTATTTTTCCTCGATACCGACGATGACCGCTATCTTCTTGCGGTCGGTTGACTTGCTCGAATTGACGTTCCGCTGAATGGAATAGCTGTATCCCATCTCCGCGGCCAATTTGAAGACCTTGGCCCGCGTTTCCGGATTGATTTTCGGATGATTCGTGAAACAGCGAGAGACCGTTGTCGTGGAGAGCTGTAAACGCTCCGCAATCAGTTTTTGATTCAGCTTGGCCATAGTCTCGACAATCAGAGCTCGCCGCTGCGCTAGGGGTGGCAACTAGGAAAATAGCTTGCTCTAGTATGTAAAATTGTGCGATCAGATAATCGTCGTCAATCAAAAGTTGCGCTGAATTGCATCTTAATAGGCTAGCTATTGAGAAAGCTTGTGATATTGGTTCAGCTTGGGGTCGGGATAGTGGTCGAGCTCGCCGTCCGGCCAAAGGACTTCGATGCTTTCCAGCGATTGGATTTCGCCCAAACCGAAGTGAATTCGCGATGGCATCTGGGCTGAAAAAGCCTCGCCGACGGTGTATACGCGTTCAGTCGCATAGTGGGGAGCTTTAACTCGCACCTTAGTGCCCAGGATCGCTTTTCCGGGTTTCGCCTTTAGATCGAAACCGACCCAAGAACGTCCTGTTTCCATTCCGTTTCGGTAGAAGTAAACCATCTCTTTGACTGCGAGGGAATCCTGCTCGACCAAGAGCAGATCGACACGGCCGTCGAGGTCGAAATCTTCGCCTACTACGGCCCGTCCATCGCCTCCATTGGAAACGCCGAAAAGGTACGAAACATTCACGAAACCATTGCCATCGAGGTTCAGGTAGAGGTGATCCTTTTCGAACGGGTTCCAGCCCATTTGATTGCCTCCAACAAGCGCTTTGGGTCCTAGCTTGTCGAAGAAGGCATTCATTTGGGAGAGTGTGGCGCTTTTCTCTAGATAGATATCGTGGGTCCAGAAGTGAGTGCAATAGTCGCGGGCTGTGCTTTTAGACAAGTAACCATTGGCGATGAAAATATCAGGATAGCTGTCGTTGTTGAAATCGAATGAGCTGCATCCCCAGGACCAACCTGAACGGGCGACATCGGCGCTGGCGTCGCTTTGGGCGAAACCTTTGTCTGCCTGCCCGTAGTAAAGTCGGTTTCCATAGGCGATGTTCATGCGCATTTCCTGATGTTGGGGGAACTCGTTTCGCCCGAGACCCATCTGCTCCAGTCGACGCGCGGTTGTAGAACTCATTCCGACAGCCATGATGTCCATTTCGCCGTCGCGGTTAAAGTCGGCGAAGGCTTGGCTCATTCCGAAGAGACTTCGATTGTCGACCCAGGAATCAGTGCGATCGGCAAGCGTGCCCCCTGTGTTTTCGTAGAAGTCGATCCCAGAGAAATCGGACGTCACCACTAAGTCCATACGCTGATCATCATTTAGATCGAGCATTGAGGCGACGTAGGCGCGCCGTCCTAGTTTCTTGGACAAGTCGGTTTTGGCTGCGATGTCCGCATAGCGAAGTCCGCCGGTATTCTGCAGCAAATAAGCTGGCTTGCCGTCATTGGCATCGAAGTAGGGAGTCGGCATCTTGCCGCCTTCGTAGGCTGGAGTTGAAGGGCCGAGATAGAGCTCAGGCAGACCATCGCCCGTAAGGTCGCCCGCAGCGATGAGTTGAATTTCCAATGGCGTATCCGATTTCCAGATGCCGAACGGCTTGCCGTCGAATTCGGCTGTGTCGGTATTGATTGTGTACGCGAAGAGGTAGGGGGCTCCGTATATGGCGACGACGTATTCCAATCGTCCATCTAGATTGAGATCGATGAAAGCAGCGGCAGTTACCTGCTCTTTGATCGGAAATTGGGTCAGAAGCGTCTCCCGAAATTGAAAATTCCCTTGATTAAGGTAGAGCGCGTTTCGCTTGGGAAAAGCGATGTCGGAAAGCCCGTCGCCATTCAGATCTTCGACGAGTACGATGCTGTAAGGCGTCGATTTCTCATCCGATTCCAGCCAGAGATTCTCTTCAAAAGGAACTTCGGTTTCTCGCGTTAGCAGATCGAGCGTTTTGATGCCGATATGTTTCGGGTTGAACGTTCCATTTGATTCAGCCTGGTCTTGCCAGAGCACCTCGAGAACGCCGCGGACGATATAACGTTGGGCGGTTGGTTCCGGTCCCTTCGCGTGTATGGCGAAACTGAATTCAGAACGAGCGGCTTCGTTTTCCGGCGCTTCGAACTTCGAGTGATGCCATTCGGTTTGCTCCATTCGGTAGCCCGCGGATTCAAGTCCGGTCATCCATGATAGAAACTGGCTGCGTTTCCAAATATCTCCGCGACCCTCCTTCTTGCCAGCCTTCAGCACTCCTTCCGGCAACGTTTTGAAGGGGTTGAGTCGAGGCGACTCTAGCGACTCGAATTCGAAAGAACGAAGAGGCTCGTAACTATTGTCGCTCGCTCTCAATCCATCCCACAACTCGATGAAAGCGGTCTCGTAATCCTGAGCCAGGCGCTCGGGCTTCCAGATCGTTTGATCGCGCTGATCTCGAATCGCTTGGATGGCGGAGATGTCAACCTGAGCGCTGGCGATTTGAAAGATGCCGAATCCAAGAATCGAAAGAATACAACGGGCGAGTGAGCAATTCATGGACGGAATAGGGGCTTGAAAGAGTTGATTAAACTCAATATTAAGGTGCAATAAAGTGCAATAAAAATCGATTCCAGAACGATGATTTCGACCACAATGCCCTTGAGGAGATCCCTTTTAAACTCAATTCGTCGAGCGAGAGCCATCTGCGCGTATGCTTTTATTGCGGCGCTTTCGATTCATGGCGAGGAACGCGTATTCCCGGCCATGGGAGTCGAGTTTCCAACCGAGGCGGGCAAATTCTATCAGCTCGAGGCCTCCAGCGACTTCGATCAATGGGAAGCGGTAGGAAGCGTCTTCAAGAGTCAAGGGGAAGCGATCGAGGATTGGTTTCCTGCGGAGTCGACTGACGCTCGCTTCTACCGTCTGGCCGAGGTGTCGGAACAGTGGGTGTTGGTCTGGTCGGACGAATTCGATGGCGATTCGATCGATCGGTCGAAGTGGCTGAACGATGTAAATGCGAATGGCGGCGGCAACAACGAGCTCCAGTATTACACTGATGAGCCGGAGAACAGCTGGGTCGAGAATGGGCTTATGGTTATCGAAGCGCGGGACGAGGACTACGGAGGCTTGGATGGCAGTCGCAATTTCACCTCAGCAAGACTGAACACGAAGTTTCGAGGGGCCTGGACCTATGGGCGGATCGAGGTTCGGGCTCGCTTGCCGATCGGCCAAGGGATATGGCCTGCGATTTGGATGCTGCCGCAGGACGAGGTTTATGGAACGTGGGCTGCGAGTGGGGAGATCGATATCGTTGAGACCATAGGGAGCGAACCATCCACGATTCATGGCTCGCTCCATTTTGGAGGACAGTGGCCTAACAATCTAAGTTCGACCGCTTCCAAGATCTTGGATACAGGAACGGTCCAAGACGATTTTCACGTTTATGCGATCGAATGGGAAGCGGGCGAGATTCGCTGGTACTTGGATGGCGAACTGTACCGGACTGCCAATAGTTGGAATTCGAGCGGGGCAGCCTTTCCGGCTCCTTTCGATCAGGACTTCTATTTGATCGTCAACGTGGCTGTGGGCGGAAATTGGCCGGGCAGCCCCGATAATACGACTCCGTTTCCAGCTCGGATGGAAATCGACTACGCCCGGGTATACCAGTGGGCGGAGTGAATCGGCGCCTTTGAAGGTAGGGCGCGATCTACTTGATGATCATTTGGTCGACCGATTTGCCGGCCGGGATCATTGGCAGAACGTGCTCGGAGTACGGCGTAATGACGTCGAGTACGAAGGCTTCGTCGCTGTCGAGCATCTCTTGAACGGCGTCGCGCAGTTCTTCCTTTTTGTGGACGCGGCGGGCTGGCAAGCCGAAGCCATTGGCGATTTCCACATAATTTGGATACAGAGCGTCGATGTTCTCCGGCGACCCAATATTGTTTTCGTCGCCGAGAATCGTGTTGCCGCGAACGCTGTCGTAGAAGCGGTCTTCCCACTGCATGACCATTCCCAGATGCTGATTGTTGAGAATCATGGCCTTGGCGGCGATCTTCTCGATCTTAGCCGTAGCCAGTTCCTGGACGTTCATGACGAAGGAACCGTCGCCATCGATATCGATGACCTGCTTGTCCGGGCAAGCGACCTTGGCGCCGAGGGCGGAAGGATAGCCGTAGCCCATGGAACCGAGTCCTAGAGAGGATATGTGATGGCGCGGGTACTTGAAATCGTAGAACTGGGCCGCCCACATTTGGTGCTGGCCGACGCCCGTGGTGATGATGGCCTCGCCACCCGTCAGTTCGTAGAGAACGCGAATGGCTTCCTGTCCTAGAATGTGCGGGCTGTCTTCGTAGGTGAACGGGTACTCGTCCTTCCAAGCTTGGACTTGTTGGGTCCAGGCGCTCAGGTCGGGCTTCTTGAAATCGATTTGCTCGATCAGCTCGCTCATGCGGCCCATAGCGTGACGTATTTCGCCAACGATTGGGTGGTGCACGATCTTGTTCTTGTTGTGCTCCGACGCGTCGATGTCAATGTGCACGATTTCCGCTTGGGGGGCGAACTTAGAGACGTCGCCGGTAATGCGGTCGTCGAAACGGACGCCGAACGCTAGAAGCAAATCGCAGTTGTGCACCGCGAGATTGCCGTAAGCGGACCCATGCATGCCGAACCACTTGGTGGAAAGGGGGTGGGTTTCGTCGAATGCGCCGACGCCCATGAGGGTGGAGGAGCAAGGGATACCGGTTTTGCCGATGAAGGTCGCCAATTCGTCGTAGGCCTCGGCCGAAACGATGCCGCCGCCGTAGTAGATCATTGGCTTTTTAGCATCCTCGATCAGGTGCAGAACATTCTTGAGTTGGGAGTCGGGGGCCGTTTCCGGTTTTTTCGATTCGCGCAGCTCTACGGATTCCGGCCATTCCGGAACGATCATGTTTTGCTGAACGTCCTTGGGAATGTCGACGACGACGGGGCCGGGACGTCCTGAGGTGGCGACTTTGAATGCCTCCTTGATGGTGTAGGCGAGATCCTCGATCTTCATGACGAGGTAGCTGTGCTTGACCACGGGAAGGGTCATGCCGAAGAAGTCGGTTTCCTGGAAGGCTGCCTTGCCGATGAACTTGGAGTAAACTTGACCCGTGATGCAGACCAGCGGCGTGCTGTCCATGTAGGCATCCGCGATCGCCGTCATCAGGTTGGTCGCTCCGGGACCGCTGGTCGCCATGCAAACGCCCGGCTTGCCGGTCGCTCGGGCGTATCCTTCAGCCGCGAACGAGCCGCCTTGCTCATGGCGGGGCAGGATCGTGCGGATGCGGTCTTTGGCCTTGGCTAGGGATTGGTGCATCTCCATCGATGCGCCACCTGGATAGGCGAAGATGTCCGTGACGCCTTCCCGAATCAGGGATTCGACCACAATGTCCGCTCCGTTCATTTCGGCGGTGGCTTGCGAAGGCTCTTTCAAATCAGTGTTTGCGCTCATCGGTTTTAGGAAAAATCGGCGGTATAAAGGAGGTTGGCCTTGGGTGTGGCAAGCGATAAAACGGCTGTTCGCGAGGCGTTCGAGTCGCCTAGGAAGCCGCTTCGCTGAGGTCGATTACTTTGCCGTCGTCGTATTCGCCTAGGGCTCGATAGCGGGCGTATCGCTTTTCGAGCAGTTCGTCCGGGGAAAGGGAAAGCAATTCCTTGAGGTGCTTCTTGATCGAAGCTTCAACCGATTGAGCGGCCTCCTCAGGGTCGTTTTGAGCGCCGCCCATGGGCTCTTCGACGACTTCGTCGACGACGCCGAATTGCTTGAGCATCTTCTGGTCGCCCAGTCGCAAGGCTTCCGCGGCTTTCGATGACTGCGAGCGGTCCTTCCAGAGAATGGCCGAGCAGGATTCGGGGGAAATGACGGAGTAGTAGGCGTTCTCGAGAATGAGGACACGGTCGGCCACAGCGATGCCCAGGGCGCCGCCGGAGCCGCCTTCGCCGACCACCAAGGTAACGATCGGAACCGTAAATTGGCTCATTTCGCGAATATTGACGGCGATGGCCTCTGCCACGTGGCGTTCCTCGGAACCGATGCCTGGGTAGGCGCCCGGAGTGTCGACCCAAGTCACGATGGGCAGTCCGAATTTCTCTGCCATCTTCATGAGTCGCAGCGCCTTGCGGTAGCCTTCCGGGTTGGGCATGCCGAAATTGCGGAGAATGTTTTCCTTCGTGTTGCGGCCCTTTTGCTGGGCGATGATCATGACCGCTTGGCCGTCGAGAAAGGCGGTGCCGCCTATGATGGACTTGTCGTCGCGATACAGTCGATCGCCGTGCAGTTCGTGGAAACCGTCGAAAATCGCGTCGACGTAATCGAGCGAGTAGGGGCGAAGCGGGTGGCGGGCCAGCTGCACGCGTTGCCAAGACGAGAGGTTCGAGTAGATCGACTTCTTGGTCTTTTCGATCTTGGCCTCGATGGCCTTGATCTCGCTCGAAACATCGATGTGGTTTTCTTCGGAGAGCTGATGCAGGGCATCGAGTTGCTCAATCAAACCGCGAAGCGGCTTCTCAAAGTCTAGCGCGTATTTCTTGTCCATGGGCTGGTGCCGAAAAAGGGGCGGAATATGGGTGAGTGTATTCGAAAGTCGAGGTTAAAGCGGCGCGGGAAAAACGGATCAGTTTACGACGATTTCGTCCTCGGACGCGTCGGGATTCTTGAGTTGGTCCTTCCAGCTGGCGATTTTAGCCTGAGCGCCGAAATGCTCGGCTTTTTCCTTGGATCCTAGCTCGAGCCAAATGCGGGAAAGGCTGGTGTTGATGAAGAGATCGTCGGGCTTGAGCGCATGGGCCTTCTCGGCAGCTTCCAAGGCGGCGGGATAGTTCTTCTCCGAGTAGTGGATTTCGCAAAGCGCGTGCCAGGCAGGGAAACTGTCGCTTGCGCCTTCCAGCAGGCGTTCGAGTTTCGAAATTGCCGTGGGAGCGTCTCCCATGGTGAAGTCGAAGGTGGCGTCTTCAATGATGCTCTCGATATCGCTTGGCTCGCTCATACGGTTAAAACAACTCGGTTATCTGACGCGAACCCTAGAATAAGGTTCAACAATTGTCCAGCGACGAAGGGAAAATACAGACGTGGTTTGGATCTTATTTACGAACCCAGGCGAGGCGGATGGCTTCATTCGTCTATCGGATGACTCACAGGATTAGCATGGCGTCACCATAGCTCAGGAAATGGTACTCCTGTTCAATCGCTTCTGCGTAAATGCTTTTCAGCCAATCGATTCCATCAGTCTTACCAGGCGAGAGAAACGCGGAAACAAGGCATAGCAAGGTCGACTTGGGCATGTGGAAATTCGTGATCAGCGCATCGACTCCCATGAAGCTTGATGGGGGGTAGATGAAAAGCCCGGCCTCATCGATGTATCCGTTCTCATGGATGCGATCGGTTTTGCTCAAATAGTCCTCAACCGAGCGCACGCTTGTGGTGCCGACGCAAATACGTCGCCTGTTCTGAGAGGGGCCTTCGCGGAGGGCTTGTTGGGCGGTTGCGGGAACTTCGTAGAGCTCGCGATGAATTTCGTGATCCTCGACTCGACCTTCGTCCAGCGGTTTGAAGGTGCCCATGCCTACGTGGAGAACCAAGTCGTGAAAGGTGGCTCCCTTTGATTCGATGGCTTGAGTCAGCTCATCGGTAAAATGCAATCCTGCGGTAGGAGCGGCGGCGGCGACCGCTCGTTCGCGGCTCGCGTAAACGGTTTGGTAGCGATCTTTGTCGGCGGAATCACGCTCATCGTCGCGTTCTCGCTCGATGTATGGGGGGAGGGGCATCTTACCCTGATCCTCGGCTAGTCGGGCGACGGACATGCCTTTGGGCAATGCGAATCCAACTCGGTACTCGGCGTTTTCGTTCTTATCAAGGACTTCGGCTCGGAATACGCCTTCAATGCCGAAACTCGATCCGATGGGCAGCTTTCGGCCGGGACGGAGCAGGCACCACCAGCATTCGCTTCCCGTTGAGGCATCGCCGCCGTCGGGCCGAAGCAAGAGGCATTCGACGCGGCCTCCAGTTGGGCGCTGGGCGAAGAGTCGCGCGGGCAGGACGCGGGCAGCGTTGCGGAAAATCAAGTCGGTAGGACGAATGTAGTCGATGACGTCCTTGAAGCGCCGGTGTTCGAGCCGCCGTTCGGCGCGATGGACGACGAGCAGACGAGAGGCGTCGCGCTCGCCTGCGGGCTGCTGGGCGATGCGTTCCTTGGGAAGCTCGTAGTCGAAGAGGGCGGTGTCCATGAAAAGCCCGGAAGTGTCTCAAAAGGAAAAGGCGTGTCGAGCGTTTTGGGGAGGCGGCTCTGGTTGCCTTTCACTCAGCGTAGGAGCGCGCTTGCACGCGATTGGTCTTCTCGCCGAAATCGCCTTGTCTTTAATCAAGCCAGCGGAGCGCATCATGTAGCGATCCTTCGGGAGCAGGTGAGCGTATCCTGTTGGAAACTCATTGGCCATGTCCCGAAACAGGATTGGTTTTCGCTTTGCTCCAAGTCCTTTGGACTCATGCTTCGTATGCCCCATCTCCGCTTCGCTCCGTCGAACCTTACAGGTTCTCATCCTGTTGGGGAGGCGTTGTTCCTTGGGCTTACTCTTGTCGCGAAGGACGTCCCCTTGTTGGGAAATGGTGGTAGGAACAGGATTCGAACCTGTGTAGGGTTTCCCCAGCAGATTTACAGTCTGCCCTCGTTGGCCACTTGAGTATCCTACCATCAGCCAAATAAGAGGCCGCATAGAGTTAGGCTTTTGCCATAAAGATCAAGGGCTTTTTTTCGAAAAAATTCGAGCCCAATTGGGTTTCGGTCAGACACTGCCGAGATTGCCGAAGAGGTGGGTGGCTTAAAGCAATCCCGAGCCCTGAAAACTGTAGAATCCTTGGCCGCGCGGATCGGATTGGGCGTCGCCCGCTATGACGTGATCCAGCAGATCGATGCCGATTATTTGGGCGGCTTCTTTGAGTTTTCGCGTCACTGCGATATCGGCTGCGCTCGGAGAGGGATCGCCACTCGGATGGTTGTGAACGCAGATGACCGCGCTGGCCCCGTAGCGAATAGCGTCTCGGAATACCTCGCGCGGGTGAACGAGACTGTTGCTGGCCGTGCCCGACGTGACCTCGCAGGTGCGTATGAGTCGGTTTTTGCGATTGAGGCAAAGGGTCCAGAACTTTTCTACCTCAAGCCCCATTGCGCTGGGCTGAATGAGACGAAAGGCTTTTTCGGGATCGTCGATCGTCGGCGATGCTTCGCTGGGATTGGCGATAACGCGTCTACAGATTTCAACTACGGTGACCAGTTGCAGGGCTTTGACAGTACCGATGCCTCGAATCTCCTTAAAGGCGCTGTCATCCCATGATACCAAGCCCGCGAGGGAGCCAGCTTGCTTCAATAGTTGGGAAGCGACTTCCAATACGTTGTATCCTTTGCTGCCGCTACGCAGTATCATGGCGAGCAACTCAGAGTCGCTCAAGGCGCCTGGACCGAGTCGTTCGAGTCGCTCCTGGGGACGTTCGCTTTCAGCAAGTTCCAATAGCTTGGATTGCGTATTCATAGGCTAGGGCAGCTGGTTGTTTCCGTTGGAACGCGAGTTGGAAGAGCGTTCGTTGCAGACCTAAGCAATCTGGCCTTACGCGGAGAGACGATCAAGTCGATTCAGAGTCAAATGCAGGTACCGGCTCTGATATCCAAGGGATAGGGCTGGGAATCCTCAACCAGCCGGTCAGCGCGACTGATGGCGGTCGCGTAGAGTTAGGGCCTAGCGACCCTGCTGCCTAACTTAGTTGAAGCGGCGAACGTAACCGTCGCGGCGCAGGCGGGTCAGCTTGCGGTTCTCCGCTTCTTGGGCCATTTCCGAAACGAGCATGCTGGCGATATTATCCCGCACGTCCTCGAGAGGCGTGTAGCCTTCGTCGCGTCGGTCCTCGGCGTACATGATGAAGATTTTGTTCTTCAATTTGACGGGTTGCGAATATTCGCCGGCATCAAGACTGAAAGCGGAATCCGCCAATTCGGGGATCAAGGCCTTGCGCTCGACCCAGCCCCAATCGCCGCCTTTTTCGCGCTTGGAGTCTTGACTGTGCTTCATGGCTAGTTCGGCGAAGTCGACCCCGTTCTCCAAGTTGCGCATGATTTCGTCGGCAGTCTGATCCAAGAGTTCCGGAGCCTCGTCGGTGAGTTGGGCGAGAATGATGAGTCGCAAGTGAACGGATTCCGGCTCGAAGAAGTGCTGTTTGTTCTCTTCGTAGAATTCCTCGACCTTGACCGGGCTGACGAAGCTTTCGGACTTGGTCATCTTAATTCGCATGAAGTTGACGATCATTTCGTCGCGGATTTCCACGTCGTATTCGTCGGGCGTTTTGCCGATCGACTTCAAGTAGGCGAGAAACTTGGAACGGTCGCCGTCGAATTGGGTAATGATGCGTTCGTTTACCTCGTTTCGAATATAGCTATTGGGGATTTGTCCCTTGTCCTCGAAGAACTGCTTCACGATCAGAACGTTGTCGGTGAGCATCTGAATCACCTGGTCTTCGGCTTCGTCGAGCAACTGGCCGAATTTGATGGGATCGCCTGCTGCCTCCGCCTGGATCTGAGCGAGCAGGGGAGTGATTTGGCGACGGACATCTTCTGCGGTGATGATCTTCTCTTCTACGATGGCGGTTATGCCGTTAGCGTAGCGGGCATTGACCATCCGTTCGGCGTCTTCGTTTGTAAATTGGCCTAACAGGGCCGTTGCGAAGAGCGGGCAGAGGGCGAGCGAAAGCGTTCTGAACATGATTATGAATTGTGGGAAATTGGAAACTATGCGCCGCTTTGGCAGTTTCTCAAGAAGACAATGACTTCATTGAGACGCTTCAAGGCCTTATTGGATTTAAGGCGCGGAAAGCGGCTGCCTAGCTTGATGAAATCGTCCGGACGTCCGCTATTGCGGCGGCACTTCAGGCGATTTCCCTGCGATTCGACTGAAAGGATGCCTTTTTGTTCCGCCAGAACCCGGATTTCGCTCAGACGGAGCAGCGCCTCGACCTCGGGGGGGTATTTCCCGAAGCGATCGAGCATATCCGCCTCGAGCTCCCGAATGGCCTGGGGTGTTTCGGCCATGGCTAACCTGCGGTACATGTCGATGCGCAGGCGCGTTTCCTCGAGGTAAGACGCGGGTATTCGGGCTTGCATAGGCTCGCATTCGCCTTCCTTCAGGTCGACTCGTTTGAG